>WNFC01008591.1_pt1 | contig 11274 bp, 11 predicted proteins | sample 5400541 | NCBI WGS metagenome assembly WNFC01 (sample SAMN13153342, study PRJNA577476) | soil metagenome | isolation source: 120 cm saprolite under Douglas fir tree site 2 hole 2 replicate 1 | place: USA:California | collected 2015-04-18
TCCGGCAATTTGGCGCCGCGCGCGGCCTGCCGCGCCGGAGCCTGACCCTGTCCGGCCGGCAGCACACAGCCCATGAAGACTTCGTCGATCCGTTCCGGGGACAAATTTGCCCGCTCAACGGTGGCGCCGATCACATGGGAACCGAGCTGATGTGCGCTGAAGGGCGAAAGATCGCCCATGAACCTGCCCAACGGTGTGCGGGTGGCGGAAACGATGACAACCTGGTCGGAAGCTGTGGCCATGATGGGGTTCCTGTTCAGCTAAAAGCGATTGCGTTATATGACGATTATCATCTATGATAGGCTACGTGAAATTGCAACGGAATGTTGACCAGGTGGGTCGAACGCCGTCCCGGATTTTGCGGCAACGAATATCAACCATGGCGAGGCAGCGTCGGTGACTGAAAAGCCAATTGCCATTGTTACAGGCGTCGGTCCCGGCACCGGGTCGGCGATTGTGCGGCGCTTCGCGGCCGGAGGATTTCGCGTGATCGCTCTGGCCCGTTCGCCGGATCGTATCCATGCTCTTGAGGGAGAGCTCCCGGACACCCACGCGATGATCTGCGACGTTTCTAGCGAGAGCCAAGTCGCGGACGCTGTTGCCAACGTACGCAAATCGTACGGCACCCCAAGTGTCCTCATACATAATGCGGTAGGGGGAGGGTGGGGAATATTTCTCGAAATCGAGCCGCAGATGCTCGAACGGAATTTTCGAGTGAATGTCATGGGCCTCTTGTATCTGGCGCGCGAATTGGCGCCGGATATGATCAAGGCGGGTCAAGGCACGATCCTGGTCACCGGCAACACCTCCGCAATTCGCGGCAAGGCGAATTTTGCAGGCTTCGCGCCGACCAAGGCCGCCCAGCGTATCCTATCGGAATCGATCGCGCGCGATCTCGGACCGCGTGGTATCCATGTTGCCTATTTGCTCATCGATGCCGTGATCGACGTGCCGCGAATGCGTGAACGTCTGCGCGATGCGCCGGACGAGTTTTTTATCAAGCCATCCGCAATCGCCGATGAACTGTGGCACCTCTATAACCAGGACCGCTCAGCATGGTCATTCCTCACGGAGCTTCGTCCTTTCGGAGAAAATTGGTGAGATGCAAAATGCCTCTCTTGCCTCCCGACCTTTCTCGAATTTTCTGCGGAGCCGGCAATGCGTTACGTGAAAGAACATAAGCTGCAGACCCGGAGCCGTATCGTCGAAATGGCCTCCTATGGTCTGCGTCAGAACGGCGCCGACGGCGTGAGCGTGGCCGACTTGATGAAGCTCGCCGGTCTGACGCATGGCGGCTTCTACTCTCACTTCGAATCGCGCGACGCTCTCGTTGTCGAGGCGTTTGCCTTGGCTATGGATCGGACTGTCTCTCGTTGGTTGGAACTTACGCGGGAAATGCCCGTCGAGGAACGATTCGATGTTGTCGTGGACGCGTATCTAAGCCCCGATCATCGTGACAATCAGCAAAGCGGTTGCGCACTTCCGGCCTTGGGCGCCGATATCGCGCGTTCAAACCAAAAAGCGCGCCGTAGATTGGCAAGGAAGCTCGAAGAAATGATCGATGTGCTTGCTGGGCTACTCCCGCAAAAATCACCGGCGGAGGCTCGCCAAGTCGCTACCGGCGCGATTGCAACCATGATGGGCTCGATCGTGCTCGCGCGGGCGGCCGGCAACAAGATGCTGTCTGACGATATTCTTCACGCCGGTCGGCAGGCGGTACGCAATCAAGCCGCGGTTCGCATTACCAAGTAGACAGCGTGGGGAATGCGGTCAATAGAAAAAGGAAGGGAATCAGGAGGAGCGATCATGACGGAACATGTGAAAACCGAAATAGCCGCAGGCATCATGACGTTGACGCTGGCCCGGGCCGACAAGAAGAACGCCCTGAGCAACGCGATGTACAGCGCCATGTCGGATGGGCTGGAGCGCGCCGAGAAAGATCCTTCCGTGCGGGTGGTCCTGTTCCAGGGAGACGGCGACAGTTTCACGGCCGGCAACGACCTCGCCGATTTCAGCGCCCAGGCGAACGGCAAGGACACCGGCGAGAGCCAGGCGTTTCGATTTATCCGCAATCTCGGCAAGGCGACCCGTCCGCTTGTTGCCGCCGTGCAAGGCAACGCTGTCGGCGTCGGCACCACAATGTTGCTCCATTGCGACCTGGTGTTTCTGGCCGATACCGCAAAGCTGATGACACCGTTCGTCAACCTGGCACTGGTTCCGGAGGCGGCCTCGAGCTGGCTATTGCCTGCCAGGATCGGGCACGTCCGCGCCTACGCGATGTTTGCGCTCGGAGAACCTCTCGATGCAGCCACCGCATTGGCCTGCGGTTTGGCCAACGCCGTGGTGCCGGCAGCGGATCTGCGCGCCAGGGCTCGGCAAGCCGCCGAGGCTCTTACCAAACGGCCGGCCGGCTCGCTGAGCCAGACCAAAGCGTTGATGCGCGAGATGGACAAGATCGCCGCTCAGATCAGCCGGGAAAGCGCGTTGTTCCGCGAGCGTTTGCAGACCGACGAGGCGCGCGAAGCGTTCGCCGCGTTTGCCGAGCGTCGTAAGCCTGATTTTTCGAAAATGGCGGGGAGATCGACCGCAACCGCTGCGTCGCAACCATAATGGGCCTTCGAACCTCACCAGGGGATATCACCATGACAACCGGTACATGGCACAAGACAGCCTGCAATCTTTGTTATGTAAATTGCGGGATCGAAGTACTGGTCCACGAGGGACACATCGAGAAGGTCCGAGGCGACCGTTCCAGCCCAAAATCGCAGGGGTATCTCTGCAACAAAGCGGCGCGCATCCCTTACTATGCGCACCACAAGGACCGGCTCACCACTCCACTGCGGCGTCGCGCCGACGGCGGGTTTGATGCGATCAACTGGGAGGTGGCGATCGCCGAAATCGCCGAGCGGGTGCGAAATCTCGTCGACCGGCATGGCGGCAAGAGCATGGCGCTCTATGGTGGTGGCGGCCAAGGCAACCACGCTGGCGGCGCCTATGCCGGTGCGTTCTTGCGCGCACTCGGTTCGCGCAATGTCTTCAACGCGTTGTCGCAGGAGAAAACCGGCGACTTCTGGGTTAACGGCCATATGTTTGGCAGCCAGACCTGTCACACTTCTGAGGATGTGCACAACTGCGATCTCTTGCTCGTGATTGGTGCGAACCCGTGGATCGCGCATGGTTTCCCTAATGCCCGCGACCATCTTAATCACATTCGGAAGGACCCCGCGCGCAAGCTTATCGTCGTTGATCCACGCCGATCAGAGACCGCGCAGATGGCCGATCTGCATCTCGCGGTTCGCCCGGGTACTGACGCGTTCCTGCTTGGCGCGCTGTTGGCCACACTGGTCCGATCGGATTCGATCGACCATGACTTTATCGGGGAGCACACGGTCGGCTTTGCGGAGGTAAAGCAGGCTCTGCTGGAGATCCCTATCAGGGAGTGGGCCGCGGCCGCGGAGATTTCTCTTGCCGATTTAGAGCGCTGTGCATCCATGATAGCGGCCGCGAAGGCAATGGTCGTGCGGGTCGAGCTCGGGATCCAGCAGGGGGTCAATTCGACGCTCAGTTCCTACCTCGAGAAGCTATTGATTATGCTTTCCGGCAGTTTTGGCCGCAAAGGTACGAACCAGTTACATAGCTGGCTGCAGCCCCTTTGGGGGAGTTCTCCTAGTCAGAGATTCTCGCCGACTGGCGATGAGGTCATTGCCGGTCTTCTGCCACCCAACATCTTCCCCGATGCGGTGCTCAGCGACCATCCGGACCGGTTGCGCGGAGTTTGGATTGACAGCTCCAACCCTGCAAACACCGCAGCCAATACGGAGGCGGTTGAACGTGCACTGCGGTCGCTTGAGCTATGCGTAGTGGTAGATGTTGCCATGACCGAGACCGCGCGGCTCGCGCACTACGTTCTGCCTGCGTCCTCGCAATACGAGAAGACCGAATTCACACTCTTCAACTTCGAGTTCCCGACCAATTATTTTCATGTTCGCGCCGGGGTATTGCCGCCGCTCGACGGCACATTGCCAGAGCCCGAGATCTACACGCGCCTCGCCCGGGCATTGGGCCTTCTGCCTGGCGACAACGCGCTGGCGCCTTTGCGGGAGGCTGCCTGGCGCTCAAGGCCGGAGTTTGCCGCCGCGTTTCGCGCTTTAATGACCGAAAACCCGTCAGCGGCCGCCGTGGCGGCTCTCGTGCTCTACCATACGCTCGGGCAGACGCTTCCCGACGGCACAGCCGCTGCGGCCCCATTGTGGAGCGCGGCGCTTGCTTGCGCCAAGCGGGCGCCGCAAGCGGTACGGCGGGCGATCGGTGCCATGGACGATATTTCGGATGCGCAGCTTGGCGACGCCCTGTTCGACGCAATCGTTGCCGCGCGTCAAGGCACCGCCGTCACCCACCACGAATATCATGAGGTCTGGTCTCTGGTCGGCCATCCGGACCGCAAGGTTCGGCTCGCTATCCCGAGCCTGCTCGAATGGCTCGCACATCTGGACCCTCTGACCGCCGGTGCTCCGAAAGAATTTCCTTTCATGCTCGCCGCCGGGAATCGGCGCATGTTCAATGCCAATCAGATCTTCCGGGACCCGGCGTGGCGTCGCGACGATCCGGACGGCGCGTTGTTGATTAATTCTGCGGACCTCGGCGAGTTGGGCGCCAAGGATGGTGACTGGATTGCCGTTGAATCGGCTGTCGGGCGCCTTATCGCCCGTTGCAAGACCGACAACTCTATGCGGAACGGTCAACTCGCGCTCCCTCATGGTTACGGTCAGTCGTACCCCGCACCAGACGGCGAGCGTCTCACAAACGGACCGCGGATCAATCTGCTTACTGAGAGTGGCAATCGCGATCCTATCGCCTGCACTCCCTACCACAAGCACGTCGCCGTCCGTCTGTCCCTCGCGCCTGGCCCGGAAGCCGCGACTTACCAGGCGCGATCAGAGCGAATTCACCGAACGGCGGCGGCGGAATAGATGGACGTACCCCCTAGCCGCCAGTTTCACCAACGACGTTGTCGATGCCGTCGCTCCGACGATGGGCTGATCGGCGCGCCATGTATAAGGAGCGATTTCCGATGAACAATGTCGACCTCGTCAACGTCTTCACATAGGAGGAACAGGGGGCAACCCGTGTCACGTCGTGGCTTGCGCAGACGGTATGAGCTCCGCCGACATGCAGGACGTCGCGCGTCGCTTCGGGCGTGAGTCGGGATTCGTCTTCTCGCCGAAGAGCGGCGATTGCGATTTCTCGTTTCGTTTTTTCGTGCCCAACCATGAGATAGAGATGTGCGGTCACGCCACAATCGGCGCGCTCTGGGTGCTGATGCGCCAGGGTCGACTGCCCGCTGAGACCGTTCGGATCGAAACCCGCAGCGGTCCGGTAACAGGTTTCGTGACCCTTGGAAGTGATGGTCAGCCGGTGGTCGAGATCACGCGGCCCGCCGGCAAAGTTGTTCCGCTTCGCAGGGATGAGGAGGCGGAGGTTTTGTTGGTGCTGGGTATCGGGCGGGAGGCGCTCGCACCCTTGCCCGTTCACAACGCGGTGACCTCGCGCGTCAAAACCCTGATTCCCATCAACGATCGCGAGCGATTGAACAAGCTTGTGACGAGCGCGTCGGATGTCGAAGCCGTTTGCCGTCGCATCGGCTCGACGGGGTTATACCCGTATTCGACACTCGACGCGGAGGCCCGAACATTCGAGGCCCGGCAATTTCCTCGCTCCTCCGGCTATCCCGAAGACGCAGCGACCGGAATCGCAGCGGCTGCGCTGGTCTTCGGACTACTTCATGACCGATCGGTCGCTCCGGATGACCGTCTCATCCGTGTTCTGCAAGGTTGCGCCATGGGGCGCTTGTCCGAAATCAGGGTGCGGGTTGGTTTTGCTGACGGTCGTGCTGTCGGTTGCCTCCTTGGGGGGACGGTCTCGCCGGCGGATGCCGCCATGCAATCCGATGTTGCATGAGCGATCGACGCCGCAATGTGAAAAAAGCATACTCTATGTCGCCGTTTTTTTGAGCCGGCCGTGGCGACGATGGGGCCGTCGTCACTGCGTCAGGAAGCCACTTGGACGCGGAAATAGGTGGGAAAGCACCGGGATCGTTCGCTGACCTCGTAGTAGTCCCACTGACCTAGTTGGGCGCATCGCCTGCACGAGATGGAGGTCACGCACCATGCGCGTCGACGCGGGGGTAGCCATTGCGCCCGAATATGTCGCGATAAGAGTTGCTTGATCACGGCCGCGGCATCGTCGCTATTCGTCACCCCATATGACCGAAACAGTTGCAAAAATGACGTTGGAGACGTGGTGGTTCGGGGATAGTTCTTCCAGAACATAGCGCAATCCGCCAGGATGCGTCGAAAGACTTTGGAATGAAACCGTTATGGCGAAAAGATCGAATGCGTCAAAGCGATCGCCCGGCGAGGATTGGATCGCCATTGTAAGGAAGAACGGTTCGCCCGAATTCGTCGCCGCGTTCGCGAAGGACCCCGTACTCAAAACGTCCGTCATGAATCAAACCGGAGCACGACGCCGATGACTGGACCGGCCGAGGCCGACTCTCCCCTCGAGTGGAAGCTGTTCATACGTCGACGCGCGAGCGCGACCCAGGGCGTGCCGCCGGGCAAGGATGATCTGAAATGGGTCGCGAACACGGCGACCCTGATATACGGCAGAACGGATGCGCTTCTCGTCGATGCTTTCCTGTCTGATGCGCAGACCGCGGAGCTCGCCGACTGGATCGCCGCCACCGGAAAGCGACTGTCCACGATCTATATCACCCATGCGCATCCCGACCACTTCTTCGGGCTGAAGCTACTGCGCGATCGGTTTCCCGGGGCGCGGGCGATCGCCGCGCCCCAAGTGGTGGATGCCATGCGGACGGCGCTCGCCCCTGAGTCCGTCGAGAACTGGCGTCGGAGGTTTCCGGGTCTCGTCCCGGCCAGCCTCGTTCCTGCCGAGCGACTCGAAGGCAATGAATTCGACCTCGAAGGCAACAGGATCGTCGTGGTGGACATCGGACACACGGACACCGACAACACCACCTGTCTTCACGTGCCGTTGATCGGGCTCGTTATCGCGGGCGACGCAATCTACAACGGTACCCATCCATATCTCGCGGAGTCCGACGGGCAGGGTCTGCTCGACTGGCTCGATGCTATCGACAAGATCGAGGCATTGAAGCCGCAAGCCGTCGTCGTCGGGCATGGCCCGCTCGATCCCGACAACTCTCCGCGCCACATCCGGGAAACGCGCAGCTACATACAGGACTTCGTGCGCGTCGACGCAGAAGCGAAGACGGCGCGCGAGCTCTACGATCGGATGCTCGCCCTCTATCCCGACCGCATCAATCCCGGATCGCTCTGGGGCAGCGCCAATGCAGCCAAGGCGCCGGGGCGAGCGAAGGCGCCACGGTGAATCCGTTCGGTATGAAGTAGTCGAAGTTTGGCGGAGCGAGATCGGCGCCAGGTAGTTGAGTCCTTCGCATGTGCTCGAAGCCGTGCCGCGAGCTGCGTTAGTCCGGCAAAAGGTTGCAAGCTCAACCAGGCCAATCATGATCATCATATTGCTGCCAGTGCCCATTATCGGCGGCATTATACCGGTGCAGACTGAAACTTACGAACACACCATTTCCGGGTTGCTTGGAAAGCGCACCGATCTGTTTTAACATTCGCTATACAGCGTTGCGCCTACTTGATCCACGATGAGGCCTCCGTTTCAGCGGTTGCTCCCTCTTCGCCAAGACAGCGGGCGAATCGACGCCAGCGGCCAACAACAGAACGCGAGCCGCCTCCCGGGCCACGCGGGCCATCTTCGGATCTCTGCGTACCACGGCCGCTGCTATTGCACCGTCAACAAGCAGCATGAGTTGCATGGCCAAGCTCTCCGGATTAGCTATTTCCAGCCGGCTCAACAGTTCGCGGAACCAGGTGCGGCTTTGGTCCTTGAAGGCGAGAGCGATCTTGTTGGCGGCGTGGCCCGGCTCTTTCAACTCGGCGACAGCGTTCACGAACGGACAACCGCGAAATCCGTCGTCGGCAAGGCTGCGCTCGAGTTGATCGAAATTTCCCAGGATTTGCTCTGCCGGGGGTAGTTCGGAGACTGCGGTCGGTCTGAGGCGACGGGCCAGATAGGCGACGATGAGGTCGTCCTTGGACGGGAAATAATTATACAACGTTCGCTTGCTGATCCCGACCTCGGACGCAATCGTGTCCACGCCCACCGCTCGGATGCCCTCGCCATAAAACAGGCTATCGGCCGTTTTGAGGATGCGTTCTTGCATAACCACCTTGCCGGCGGATCTTTCCATGAGCGTACAGACCTGTGTAACTTCATTTGATGCTGGCCGATTCGAGACCCTGCGTCGCCTATGCCAATCCCAATAGGCGCTGCGGTCGTGCCACTGCGCGGTGCAGTCGCAAGAAAGACTGCGTCGACACCGACGCATAATCAGTTCAGTAGATGCCGAGCGGGAGACGCCGGCTCCGCGACCCACGCGCGACAAAAAGCGGCCGCGATCTTTCCTCGGGATATCTCCTTTTCGGAGTAGGCCGGGAATTTCGGCAAATGTTCGTCTTGGGGGCTATCGGTAACGAATGGCAGCATCAAAAATCCAAGATATTCTCCGGACGCGGAAAGTGCAGTCGGATCGCCGATCAGAGCAGGGCGCGTCGCCATGCCCTTGGGGCTGCCCGCACGCCAATGTAGTTCGCGGAACTCTTGCCGTTCGACCGGCGGTTTGGACAGGATGCGGACGGCACTTTCATAGGAGATGAGGTACACGTTGTGGTCCCGGGTAAGCGCGAGATTGGCATCCCGCAAACCTTTAAGTTCGGTCAGGATCGGAGCTTTCGACGAAGGATTGGTCAAGGCTATCGCCGTCAGTCCGAAGAGCGCGTCGAAAAGCATCATGGGATGTTTGGCTTGCGACAGCCTCCGTAGATAGTCCTCCACGACGGACTCGCCGAAGGCGGCCGCCGACCTCGCTGCGATTGCAGCAAGCCAAAACGTACGTTCTCTTAGGAGCACGAAGCTTGGAGTCCAGTTCTTCCATGCGAAGCTATTGGCCATATTCGCAAGCCAGGGGCGAGCCTCGTTGCTTGAAGCGACCAAGGTAAGTTGGCCCAGCGCATGGACGAGCTGCCAATAGGCGTGCAGGCTCGTGGCGCCGATTCCTGGCGATCCGCTCAACTCTAGCCGAACCACGGATCGAAGCGCATCGAGAACCTGAAGGATCCGCATCGCAGACTTGTAGGCCATCTGTTCCAATAGAGGCGCCCACTTGAATATCTCGTTGAAGTTTGACCGCGATTGTATGGGCGATGGTTGGAAGAGCGCTTCAAGAATATTGTACGAATCTCTCGTTGCGTGCGTTCGTTGCATCGAATCCTGCAGCGATCGTTCGAACTCCGGCAGTGTCCGAAGCACTTCATCAAGATCGATGGCTGATAATCCGGCCTGTCTTTTGCGATCCACAGTGCAGCCTTGCCCTCCGACCTTGAGCCAGCTCTGGTTCTTTAGCTGACCGATCAAGAACTCCTGACCCGGATCGATCGCAGCGATTTCGCCCAGTCGCCCCCGAAGTGGGGCATCTCGCGTGATGGCCATTGCGACGGCTAGTTGCGTGACCATTTCGGTGCGCGCAGCCCCCAGCAGTTCGACCATCATTTCGATATCGCCATTCACCTCTAACATTTCGCCATGTGCTCTCGTCGTCTCCGAAGACGCTTGACGGGTGCGTTTCGGAAGCGCGAAGGCTATGCGATCAAAGCTGTGCACTAAACGACGTTTTGCCCACGTTTCGGGACATCGCATGCTTCGACATGGCGACGGCACTACGGCAAACATGCGTGTGGTGTCGAGGAACGTCGCGTGGCTCCCGCGATTAAGCGCGAGAGGTTCAGGGCTATCGCCATGTTCGAAAATATTGCGCGAGATGGTGCGACCGCCAGGAATTCCGCCGGAGGACTGTGGAGCTTCGACCTTCTTATCGTCGGAAGGACTCGATGATCGCCTCCGCCATGGCCTGGAACCGCGAACTTGGACCTTCCGGTCCGACGCTCTGCCGGCTGGCACGGGCCCCTTCGAGCAGTATCGATAAGGTGTCGGCCAGGAGTTCGGCCCTCGCGATCCCCGCCTTGCGACAAAGCTTGGCAAGCCAGTCTCGATATTCGGTCTTGATATCCTCGATGAACTTGCGCGCGGGATGATCTTCCTCTGTCAGCTCAACAGCGGCGTTCGTAAACTCACAGCCGCGGCAATCGTTGGCAAGGCGCTTTGCCACGCGCGCGAGCCAAAATCTTAGCTGTGCAAGACCGTCTTCAGGACTGCTCGCCTCGATCTCAGCCCAGGATTGTCTGGCTTCCTCGGCCCTGGAACGCAGACACTCCATGATCAAATCGTCCTTCGAAATGAAGTGGCGATACAGCGTCGTCTTGTTGGTGCCCGCCACTTCGGCGATCGTATCGATGCCGACCGCGCGGATTCCACGCCTGTGAAACAAGTCTCGCGCCGTCGAAACAATCCTTTCGCGAGGACGGGGCGACGTCCGGCCGCTCTGCATAAAGGCTCCTTCGGAAATCCGAGGTCCACGCCTTGACTTGGACGTGACCGGTCAGTAACTATTTGGGTTAATTACCGATAACCTCCTGTCACTTTCGCGTCAAGATGGTTCGGGGGACAATATCGGGCGGTGAGGAGCCGTCTTTGAAAATCGGCGCTTGGTCAGCGGTTTGCCTATGAAGCTGGAAATGCTGCACTGCAAGATACCGGCCCCCGAGGAGCAAACTACGAGATGCAAACTAGTAGCCCGAGGCGAGTCGGCTGGTGTGTGGCAGCGCGTGCAAGCCAAGCGGCAAATTCTGCTGTCCCGGCGATGCGGCCTCATCGAAGCCGACCCCTCGTGAGCGGATCCCGTTTCCGATGGTGAATTTCCTCGTTGAACGTCCGATCTGGGCGCGCCAACCGATAGTCGGCGGCTATCGGCCGAATGCAACAGCCCAACCAAGATCGAACCTCCCATGAATGCGACTGGCGTTGCCGCCGGAGCCCCCTTGGCCACCCTGGAGAGATCAAGCCGATGACGGAAGAGAAGCTCGCAAAAAAGACGGTCACCGTTCGTGGACAAAACATCGCGTATCATGAGCGCGGCGAGGGACCGCCGATCCTGTTCCTGCACGGCAATCCCACCTCGTCCTATCTGTGGCGCAATGTCATTCCCGAGCTCGAGGGGCTGGGCCGTTTGATCGCGCCGGACCTGATCGGCATGGGGGACTCGGACAA
>WNFC01008592.1_pt1 | contig 11274 bp, 5 predicted proteins | sample 5400541 | NCBI WGS metagenome assembly WNFC01 (sample SAMN13153342, study PRJNA577476) | soil metagenome | isolation source: 120 cm saprolite under Douglas fir tree site 2 hole 2 replicate 1 | place: USA:California | collected 2015-04-18
CGGCTGTTGCAGGCGGTTTCGACATTGAACGAACGACGCGCCGGGCGCAGCGATCGCGCGGCGGATTTCCATCGGCTGGGTCTGTGGTTCCTGGATGCGGGCAGCGAAAAGAACGCACACCGATTGTGGCGCGCTGCTTTTGCACTATCGCCAACGAGACACTTGGGACTGGTCACGAAGTTGGAAGATGGCGGAACGAGCGTGTCTTGGAAGGACGCGCCGGGCGTTGAAGTTTTTCCCCAATTGCGCCAGCGCGCCTCACTGCCCACGCGGGGCGCCCCGCCAAAAATCAAAGATCGCAGCGCGGAACGCGCTCTGCTCGCCGCCCAGGTCGCGCAGGAAACAGTCCAGACGGACGCCGCCCGGCGTCGGTTGGCTACAGGCAGGGAAACGCGCCTGTCGGAATTGGGGAGACTGGACCGGCATGCCTTCAGTCTCTTTCTGACACTGTTGGGGGAAGCCCTGGCCGCGCAGACTGACCCGCAGAAACCAGTGGAACGCTTGACGGGAGACGGCACGTTGATCATCCGGCTGACGGCCCTGGGACCGGAAACTCGTGCTGTGCTGGAAACTGAAGTCGGTCGCTTTGCAGGCCGGGACTATAGCGTAGTCATTCGAGAGGTCTGACGTGACAGGTTCCGAAGTGGGTCTCGCCGATGTTCTCGCACACCAAACGAGCGACGAACGCGAGCACGCATTGCGAGCGTTATTGATGCGTCCGTTGCTGCCTGGCGGCAGTGAAGATCTGGTCCTAGTTCGCCGTCAATCCGAATATCTGCGCAACTGGTTTGCCCGCGAGACGGGCTGGCGGCTGCACGTCGAGCGCAGCTTCGCCCGTCTCTACAAGACGCCGGCCAATACCGCCGATTCGAGCCGGGGCCTTCCAGATTTCGATCGCGAGCGCTACGTCCTGTTGTGTCTCGCATGTGCCGTGCTCGAGCGCAGTGAATCGCAAATAACACTACAACGTCTCGGAGAGGAGCTGCTGGAGACGGTGACGGATCCAGAGCTCGCCGCGCGCGGTTTTACATTCACTTTGCAATCGCAGCAGCAACGCCGCGCACTCGTTCAGGTTTGTCGATTTCTGTTGGGGCATGGCGTACTCTCGCGCATTGTCGGCGATGAGGAGACCTACGTCGATCGATCTGGCGATGTCCTTTACGACGTGAACCGTCGAGTGTTGGCCACCTTGCCGGCGAGCACACGAGGAGCGAGCCTCATTGCGGCGACCTCGCCGGGTCTCGGATTCGCACAGATTCTCGAAGCGCTCGTCGAGGAATACGTTCCGGACAGCGCGGCAGGACGGAACACGGCCGCGCGCCACCGGCTGAGCCGGCAGTTGCTCGACGATCCCGTCGTCTATCACGACGAACTGACCGAAGAGGAGCGCCAGTACCTGGCGAGCCAACGCGGTCCGATGGCAACGCGTCTGGCCCAAGCCGCGAAGCTGACTCCCGAGTTCCGGATGGAAGGTTTGGCGCTCGTCGACGAAACCGGCGACCTATCGGACAAACGACTCCCCGCTGTTGGTACCCAGTCACATGTCACGCTGCTCATCGCCGAATACCTGGGGCAATCCGCCCGGCTCGACTCGGTCAGGCTGCATTCGTTGCATGAGCTGGCCGCGTTCGTGCGTGATGCGGCGGATCGCTACGGACGGTACTGGAGGAAGGAAGCACGCGCACCCGGCGCAGAGATGGAACTCGCCCAACACGCTGCAGATCAGCTAGAGGCACTGAAGTTGGTCCGATATGTCCAGGGCGGCATACAGGCGCGAGCTGCCCTGATGCGATTCGCGATCCGCGACGCGCAGATAAGGGTGCGAACAGATGGCGACGGCGCACGGGATACCGTGTGACGCCGGAAACTTCAGCGATTCCTCTTCCACAGCCGACGCGCTCACGGTGGGAACCCCTGCGCGTCGGGCTCGTCGAACTCTATCGCTACGACGTGGAGGAATTCTGGTTCCGGGATGGCCATTTGCTCTTGCGGGGCAATAATGGCTCCGGCAAGTCGAAGATCCTAGCACTGACGCTGCCATTTCTGCTGGATGCCAATCTGTCCCCTTCCCGGGTCGAACCGGACGGGGACCGCAGTAAGCACATGGAATGGAATCTCCTGATGGGTTCCGAGTACGAGCGCCGGATCGGCTACTCGTGGATTGAATTCGGACGTGTGGACGAGTCAGGGCTGGTGCGCACGCTAACCCTAGGCTGCGGCCTCCGTGCCGTGGCTGGCCGTAGCGGAACCGATCCCTGGTACTTCATTACGGACCAACGTATCGGCGCGGATCTGTGGCTGACCACCCCGCAGCGCACAGCCCTGTCACGAGACAGGCTGGAGGAGGCGGTCGGAACACACGGTCATGTTTTCAACACAGCGCAAGACTACAAGCGCGCCGTGGATGAAAGACTCTTCCGGCTGGGCGAGGATCGTTACGCGGCCCTCGTCAACACGCTCATCCAGCTTCGGCAGCCGCAGCTGTCGAAGATGCCCGACGAGGGCCGTCTATCGAATGCTCTATCCGAAGCGCTGACCCCGCTGGATCGGGGGGCTCTGCAGGATGTTGCCGATGCGATGGGGCAGTTGGAAGAGTTGCGGCGCGAGCTTGAAGAAATACAGGCCATGCGCAAGGCGGTCAGTGCCTTCGGAGAGCGCTATCGGCGCTACGCGCAAGTAGCGACCCGGCGGCGTGCACGAACTTTGCGGCAGGCACAGACAATCTATGACGATTACAGCCGCGAGTTCAACGCGGCAGAAGTAGCTCTCGAGAAAGTCCTCGTCGAAGTCGCTCGTTGGCGCTCGGCCGTGCAGCAAATGGACGAGCAGCTGGCGGCGGACGCGGAGCGAGTGAGTGTTCTGGAAACCCATCCCACCATGCAGGACGCCAGGCGCATCGAAGATGCCCGCAGGCGTGAAGACGATTTTCGGACAAATATTTCCCAAGCGGAGGGGCGTGTCACGACCGCCCGTGGCAGGCTCGCTGGAGAACTGGAAGGCCTGGAGGTTCGCAGCCGGGATATGGAAAGCACGCGATCGCGATTGACCGAGGTCCAGCTAACCGCCGCCGCGCTTGCCGAATCCTGCGGCATCGCAAGCATGCACGCCCATGCCCTCGGAACCGTGATGCTTCCCGATAGGGTCGCCGATGCGGGTGCCGATTTCGCCGACCGTTTGCGCCATCAAGCACGCCAAGCCGAAACCAATCGCCGCGAGCAGATTCGCATCGTCCGCAAGCTCATTCGAGACCTGGTCGAGGCCGACCAAGCTCGGGCAAGCGCGAAAAGCGAGCGTACATTACGCGCAGACGCGCTTGATTTCGCGACACTGGCTTCGCAGCAGGCGTTGGCCGCTCTCCAGGAAACGGGCGCGGGCCTCGTACGCAACTGGCGAACCTATCTTGGCGGGTTGAAGATATTGCAGCTGCCGGACGCGGAGGAAGTGCTCGGACAACTCGAATTGTGGGTAGACACCGGTGCAGGGCCCAACCCGGCGCGACTCACCTTAGCGAGGCTATGGCAGGCGCACGAGTCACGACTTGCCGCCCGTGAGGCTTTCCTTGAGTCAACGCAACGACGGCTGCATTTGGAGCGCGAAGAACTCGACGCCGAGCGCCTGCGTCTGGAAAGTGGAGAGGTTCGGATGCCGCCCGCGCCCCACACCCGCGCCACGCAGCAGCGGATCGGCCGACTTGGAGCGCCTCTTTGGCAATTGGTGGATTTTAGGCCGGGACTTGCGGAGTCCGCGCGGGCGGGACTGGAGGCCGCGCTCGAAGCGTCGGGATTACTCGACGCATGGCTAATGCCGGACGCGCGTGTTCTCGATTCCAACACCCATGACGTCCTGCTCGTTTCCCGCGAACAACAATCGGAATCGCTCGCTCAGTGGCTTGAACCAGCCGACACGCAAGACGAGACTTCGTCACTGCCCACTCGCCACATCGTAAAGGCTGTTCTTGGATCGATAGCATGCTCGAAGCAGGAATCTGCCATAGCGGAGGCATGGGTATCGCCGACTGGAGAGTTCAGGTTGGGGCCGGCACGGGGCAGCTGGAGCAAATCGGAGGCACATTACATCGGCCATGCCGCGCGCGAGGCAGCGCGCCGTGCACGGCTCGAAGAGCTTGCCGTTCGGCTGGCCGACATCGGTGAAAAGCTTGCTGAATGCGCGAGCAGCGCAGCGCAGTTGCGCGAGTCAAGAGCGCGCACAAGCCGGGAGCAGGAGGAGGCGCCTGCCGACGAGCCGTTACTGAAAGCTCAAGCCGAGCGGGAGGCCACCGAAAGAGCGCGGCGCCAGGCGCAGGCCAGTCTGGGCGAGGCGGATTCGAAGCTCGTGACTGCTGAAAATGCCCATTCCCGGGCCCGCGACGCGCTGGATCTCGACGCACGCAGCTTGCACTTGCCGCAGGAGCCACGGGCAATCGACGAGATCGAGGAACGCCTCGCAGCATACCGGACGGAGGCAGGCGATCTCGCCAACTCGATCCGCGATCATCAGCGGATGCTGGAAGAGCTGGCGCGACAAACGCGACGTGCGGCACAAGCGCAGGAGGACCTCGACGCTGCCACGTCCGAGCACCTCGAAAAGCGCCTGCTGCTGCGTGAGGCCGAAGAGACAGTCAGTGTGCTGCGGGAGTCGGTGGGCAAAGCGGTTGAAGAGCTTCTCGCCGATTTGCGCAGTGCCAAAGACACCAAGGAGGATCACACTAAGGCCGCCCGCCACGCTCAAGCCCAGCTGATCGTGGCTAGCGGGAATCGCGGTACGGCCGAAACCCTGCGCAACAATCTTCGCACGCAATTGGAAGAGCGCACCAGACTGCGCAGACAAGCCGTCGATGAGTTGCAGACGTTCGCGAAGCTCACCAACTTATTGAATATCGCGGTACCCGAGCTCACCGTTCCCGACAGCGGCAGTCCTTGGGGCATTGAAGCAGCATTGGGAATCGCTCGGCGCGCCGAGCAGGTGCTCGTCGGTGTCGCGGCGGAAGAACCCGACTGGACCCGCGTTCAAAGCGCCATCAGCCGGGATCTGTCGGAGTTGCAGACGGCGATGTCCGCGCAGGGGCACGCAGCCAATGCTGAATTCAGCGAGTATGGAGTCATTGTAAACATCATTTATGGTCACCGACCTGAACGTCCCGACGTCCTGGAACAGCGTCTCGGTGCTGACATCGAGGAACGACGTCTGACACTGTCGGCGAAGGAAAGACTGGTTCTCGAGGGACACCTTGAAAAAGAAATCGCGGCCAATCTGCAGCGTATGATCCTCGAAACCGAGGATCGAGTGCGACTCATCAATGCGGAACTCGCGAAGCGGCCCACCTCAACCGGCATGCGCTATCGACTGGATTGGAAGCCATTGCCCGAGGATGTCGACGGCGGCGTTGTGGGGCTATTGCAAGCCCGCGAACGGCTCCTCAAGACCAACCCGGATGCCTGGTCACCGGAGGACCGCCACCAGGTGGGGGAGTTCCTTCAAGGGCAGATCACTGCGGAGCGCTTGCGCGATGATCAGGCCACGCTTGCCGAGAGTCTTTCCCGTGCATTGGATTACCGACGCTGGCACCGATTTCAGGTGCAGCGGCAGCGGGACCGGCAGGATGGCAAATGGACCCGGCTGTCGGGTCCCGCCTCTAGCGGCGAGCGGGCTCTTGGTCTCACCGTCCCGTTGTTTGCCGCAGCGAGCAGCCACTACGAAAGCGCCCATCCCGATGCGCCCCGGCTCGTTCTGCTCGACGAGGTCTTTGCCGGTATAGATGACGAGGCACGTGCCAACTGCATGGCGCTCATTCGCGAGTTCGATCTCGACTTCATGATTACCAGCGAGCGCGAATGGGGCTGCTATCCGCAGCTGCCGGGACTCTCCATCTGTCAGTTGACGCGACGTGAAGGGATGGACGCCGTCTTGGTAACACGATGGACATGGGACGGCCGTGAGCGGCGCGAGCAGAAGGACCCCGCGCGACGATTCCCCGGACCGAACGGCACTGCGGCCAATGGATTCGATCTCGACGACACAGGGCTCGATGGCCCGGCAATCCGTGCCCCGGGACCCGATCGTCCGGGACTCTTCGACTGAGTCGCTTGGAAATGGAGATGCCTGTCGACCTGGAGCGCTTACGGCGCCTGCTCGGTGGAGCGGATCTCGCCGACTTGAGGAGGAGGCTCCGGGCACGGTATGAGCGGAGCAAATGGCGTGACGTCTTCACACTGAACAGGTTGAGCGCGGCCGAACGGCGGGCGCTGGAAGGACTGCTCGGCCGAACGGCAAAAAACGCCGGGTCGATGCGTGTGTATGCATCTGAGCTCGATGAAGCGATCGCACGCGCAGAACTCGCGTCAGATCTACGTACCGCGCTCGAGTTTCTCGACGGGCCGCTACAAGATCGCAGGGCCGCACGGCTTGCGCTCGAGCAAGCCTGGAGTGCAGTAGCATCTCAAGCGGATGAACCACGCCTCACAGATCTGTTGTCGGGTCCTGACGGTATGATGCTGCTGAGACGCCTGTCAGCCGGATCTCCGGAGCGTGCCGCATCCTTGTTGATCCAAGCTCGGAACGTCCTCTCGAGATTGCCGGCGCGCGGTATTTCACGGGCACAATTGGCAGCCGAACTCTTCGGCGATTCGCATGCGCTCGATACCGGACGCCCGGTTGTAAGGCTGATACTGAGGGCGGCTAGCGCCTCGCTCTCGCCCGACATCGAGGCCCGTCCGCGCGAGCAATGGGCGCAGCTCGGCGTGGCTGTGAACGAGTTGGCGCGGCCTGTGCTGCACCTTAATCTGCCGGTAAAATCTGATGCCCTTTCGCCAGCCGGCGAGCCGGACTATCTGTCGTTGCGCAAGCTCTTACGCCGGAGTCCCGCATGGGATGTGGCCGGTCGCGAAATCTTCGTCTGCGAGAATCCTGAAATCGTGGGAATTGCGGCTGACAGATTGGCAGCGGACTGCGCGCCCATGGTGTGCACCGACGGCATGCCGGCGGCGGCGCAACGAACCTTGCTGGCGCAGCTAGCCACTGGAGGGGCGACGCTGCGATATCACGGGGATTTTGATTGGCCCGGGATCAATATAGGAAATTTCGTGATGCAGGCATTTGGTGCAATGCCGTGGCGTTTCGGTGCGGCGGACTACCTGTCAGCTTGCCCCGATGACGGACTCGAATTGCGCGCTGAGGAATGCGTTGAGGCGCGGTGGGACGATCAATTGTCCATGGCAATGCTGGCGAAGCGCATGACGGTGCACGAGGAAGCCATCGTGGCAACCTTGCTTCCGGACCTCGCAACCTGCGCAAAGTCCAGCTGGCAGCATGCGATCGACTGACGATTCAGATCGATCACGCGCGCCCATCAGGCCCATAACGCCGATAAGGGGACGGCACGAAGGTTGTCGGCGAACGAGAGCGTTTGAACGCCATCATACAAAACAATCCCCTGCATAAATGCAGATCCAGCAGCGCTGGCCACACGTTCCAATCCCAGGAAATCACGCCGCGTGACCGACGCGGCCGATTTCACCTCGATACCGACGATTTCACCGGCCGAGTTCTCAAGAACAAAATCGACCTCCAGCTTGTCGCGATCACGGTAGTGAAACAACATGACCCGCTCTTCCGTCCATGCCGACAGCTTGAGTAGTTCCGAGAATACGAAGCTCTCGAGCAGCGCACCGAATACAGTTCGGTCGGCACGCAAGCGAGATAGGGAATACCCACGCATTGCGGTCAACAGTCCCGAATCGATGAAATGAAGCTTCGGTGTCTTGACGAGCCTCGACAGTTCGTTGCGAAACCACGGCTGAACGCGTTGGATGAGATAGAGTTGCTCCAGTACGCGCACATAATGGTCGGCCGTCTTGTGATCGAGTCCGACGCTGCGGCCAATTTCGGAAAGGTTCGTCAACTGCCCTGCAAATTGCGCCGCGATCTGCAGCACGCGCGGAACTTGATCAGGCTTTGCCAAATTGGAAATTTCGGGAAGATCGCGCTCGACGATCGATTTGATGTAGGCGCGGTACCAATCCTGGCGCCGGCGTTCACTACGTCGCTTGATAGCCTCTGGATAACCTCCTGCCGTAACCCAGTCCGCGAGCTTCTCATTGGACAGGGCTTCTGCCGTATCGGGAACCGCGCCTCGAAACGCTTTTGCTATAAATTGTGGATGTTTGATACCCAGCTGCTCGCTACGGCCCAACGGGTACAGCGGGACGATTTCCACGCGGCCGGCGAGTGATTCGTGAATTGTCTTAACGGTCAGCAAATTCGCGGACCCCGTCAACAAAAAGCGTCCCGGCCGCCGGTCCTCGTCCACACTTTGTTTGATCGCGAGCAAAAGATCGGGCGCGCGCTGCACCTCATCGATTACTGCGCGATCGAGGCCGCGTATAAAGGCGACAGGATCGCTTTTGGCGGCAGCCAATGTAGGCTGGTTGTCGAGCGTGACGAATTTGCGGCCCTGCTTGGCGAAGCGGCGCGCCAGAGTGGTTTTTCCCGACTGCCGCGGACCGCTAATTGCGACGACTCGAGTGTCACGCAGAGCGGTGCGGATTTGGGGCTCGGCAATGCGTAAATACACGATTACTCGGGAAATACCGTAATTGAGGCGCTAGCCTAGCGGCTAATTGGGAATCAAGCAACGGCTAATTGGGAATCCCGCACCGGCTGATTGGGAATTCTAAGCCGGCTATCTGGGAAATAGGTGGGCCCGCTCGGACTCTCATTGGCCGGATTTAACGCGCTTTTTCTAGGGATTTCGCACAGGCATAGATGTCTCGTACCCCGGCTCGTACCCCAACGTTGCTCAGGCTTCTCCGAGTGCCTGCAATCTGCATGATATCCGGTGTGAGGTCCACTGCTACACCGTCCGCCAACATCCGTTTAGGACCTCCGTGGTCGGGGGCTCATGAAGTCGCTTCGACCGTTTGGCTGGGGAGTCTAGCAAGTCATTGTCTATCGCTTCCATATAACCGAGGACCGCCATTGACCCAATTGGGGACCGTCAAATCTGCAATGGTCACGAAGTCTGATCGAGTTTTATCGCGCGGCAATCAGCGGTGCCGTACTTGATCACTTCGGCGATGAAACTCATGCGGTCGCCTGCGGCGCGAAGAACTCCACTGTCCCTTGAGCTTCCTCAGGGTGTACATCGAACCACGCCCTCGTCTCGGCAGCCACCTGGGCACGGAAGGTGCCATCGGCAACCGCGCTCTCGCGCGCGAACCTCGGAAAGGCTCGCATCGATCCGTGTGAGCAAAGCACTCGATGTCTATATGTACCCATGCCGCATCGTGCGCCATAAAAAGCTCCGTGAAAACTCGTCGGCTGCGACACGCGCCGAGCTTCAGCCAATCGAGCCTACAATACAGAACGCAGATCGTCTAAGGCGTTCGAGCTCCCGGGGAAACTGTAACCCCGCGCGCGTGCGATGCGATTCTGACTGGCTCGCTGCGTATTCCGCTCGAAGTGAACGCGGATTCCACACCATCGTGAACGCACAGTGTGTCGGCGGCCGAGGACACCGATATGGGATCTGGTGTTCACGATGACATCGGTGACGGCCGGATTCCAGCTATGCCGTGCTCGGATTCGCGGCCGACGCGGTTTGTCAGTGTCGTGAACTTCGTTGCCGGCGGAGCCGGGTGCGTAATTATGCAAACTGCGCCGAAGGCCCGCTTCGCTCTGCCGCGGAAGCCGTACGTCGGGCGGCAGACGGCCATTACTTGCCGCTCACCGTGTTGAAATATCGGCCCAGAAGCTGACGCTGGCCCACCCAAATTACCGTTGGTTGCCAACGCGCGGCGCGTGGACGACCATAGCCGAAGAAGAGGGAAAACGGAGACAGGCATGGCAGAAGGCTTGCTCGGTGGGATTCTGGGGGAAGACGAGAAGCCCGAGGTCGAGGCGACGGAAACTCTCGCCAGCGCCGACGCCTTCGCCGCCGCGGTGGCCGCCAAGCTCGCAGGCAATGATCCTGAAGTCGCACGGCGAACCGCGGATTTCCTGATCGACCAATCGCAGCTCTTGAAGGTGCAGAAAAAGCATCTTGAAGACGAACACGAGGCTCGTCTTCACTACCTGCGCGGTCAGGCCCGCGAGGTGGACATCCGACGCTTTGGCCTGCGCTTGCGGGTCGGATTCCAGCTCTTTCTGATACTCCTCGCAACTGCCATCGGTTTGGGTGTCGCCATCATGGTCCGCGACGCCGTCACCTCACGCCGCGTGGTCATCGAGCCGTTCCATACGCCTCCCGGCCTCGCGGCGCGCGGTGTCGACGGCGCTGTCGTTGCGGACGGCCTCCTCGACGAACTCAGCCGTCTACAGGATGCCACCCGCAGCAGCTCCGCGGCGCGCGGCCTCTCCGGTGCCTGGACGGGCAACATCAAGCTCGAAGTGCCGGAGACCGGCGTGTCCATCGGCGAGATTTCGCGTCTGCTCACGGAGCGGTTCGGACATGACGTGCACATCGACGGGGACCTCATCGAGGCCCCGACGGGGAGCCTTGCGCTCACGGTCCGCGGCAACGGCGTGCCGCCAAAGACCTTTAGTGGGTCGGCCACGGAGCTTGAAAAGCTCACGGTCGAGGCGGCCGAGTACGTCTATTCGAAATCCCAGCCCGCACGGTGGGCCACTTACCTTGCAAACGTACAGCGCTACGCGGAGGCGATTGCGTTCTGCCGAACGACGGTCGCGAGCGCCGACCCCGCAGATCGCCCCATGCTCCTCAATTCCTGGGCCCTCGCGATCCAGGCCAGTGGCGGCGCGACTCGCGAGTCGCTCGCGCTCCTACGCGCGGCCGTGAAGCTCAAGCCGGACTTTTGGGTCGCTCACTACAACATCCAAAACAATTTCATGATCCTCGGCGACGAGGAGGGCGCGTGGCGGGCCGGCGAAAACATGCGTGTGGCGTCCGGCGGCCGCCCCGGCCGGGCGCCCGAGACGTACTACGGAAACTGGGACTACCTCACCTGGAATCTACGCACCTGGTTGGAAGCGGTCGTGGCTGACGCCGATGCCACCGCCGGGGTGGGGACGAGTAGCACCGCGGCGGGACCGGCAATCGCGGACATTCAGGCCCGTCTGCACGATCCGGATGCAGCCGATCTCGCGCTCAAGACGACAAAGGAAGATTCGCACGACCCGACCATCGCCGCGATGGCCCACTTCGTGCCTGGGCGATTGGCGGCCGAGGCCGGCGATGCGGCGAGCGCCGCGCTCGAGATGGAGGCGTTCGGCAACGCTTACGCCGATCCTGCCGTGTCATCCAACATCCCCGGCTACCAC
>WNFC01031726.1_pt1 | contig 11274 bp, 12 predicted proteins | sample 5400541 | NCBI WGS metagenome assembly WNFC01 (sample SAMN13153342, study PRJNA577476) | soil metagenome | isolation source: 120 cm saprolite under Douglas fir tree site 2 hole 2 replicate 1 | place: USA:California | collected 2015-04-18
CGCGTAAGGACGTCACTATTGCCGTCGTGTCCGAAACGCTGCTTCTGCAGACCGTCGACCGGATCTACCGGCGCACCGACCAGATCACTTCGCTCGCCAAGGAGCTGGGCGAGGACCTCGGCGACGTCGTCGATCTTGGGACGCTGACCCTCGGGGCCGAAGATGCGCCGGTCGTAAAACTCCTTCAAACCATGTTCGAGGACGCGGTCCAGGCGAGAGCCTCGGACATTCACATCGAGCCGCATGAGCAGGGGCTGCACATCCGCTTCCGGATCGACGGGCTGTTGCAGCCGCAAACCGAGACCGACGCCAAGATATCCTCGGCGGTCGCGCAGCGGCTCAAGCTGATGTCGGGCCTGGATATCTCCGAGCGGCGCCTGCCGCAGGACGGCCGCTTCAACGTCAAAGTGAGGGATCAGCACGTCGACGTGCGCATTTCCAGCATGCCGACGCAGCACGGCGAGACGGTGGTCATGCGCCTGCTGCACCGCGCCGGAGGCCTGCATCAGCTCTCCGATCTGGGCATGTCGCCGGATATGCTTCAGCGTTTCACGAGCGCGATCCACCGCTACACGGGGATGGTGCTGGTGACCGGGCCCACCGGCAGCGGCAAGACGACCACGCTGTACGCGGCGTTGAACGAGCTGAACACCCCGGACTGCAAGATCATCACGGTCGAAGATCCGGTCGAATACAGGCTGGACGGCTTCAACCAAGTCCAGGTCAACGAGAAGATCGAGCTCACCTTCAGCCGCGTGCTGCGCTCGGCTCTGCGCCAGGACCCTGACGTGATCCTGATCGGGGAGATGCGCGATCTCGAGACGGCGGAGATCGGCCTGCGCGCGGCCATCACCGGCCACATGGTGCTGTCGACGCTGCACACGCGCGATGCGGCGAGCGCGCCCTTGCGGCTGGTCGACATGGGCGTGCCGCGCTACATGGTCGCCTACTCGCTCCAGGCGGTGGTGGCGCAGCGGCTGCTGCGCGTCAACTGCGAGTCGTGCAGCAAGCCGCACCGGCCCGGCCCGCAGGAAGAGCAGTGGCTGCGCTCGGCCGGGCGGGACCCCGCCGCCGGGCGCATCCTTGCGGGCAGCGGTTGCCAGCACTGCAATAGCAGCGGCTACGCGGGCCGGGTCGGGATCTACGAAATGCTCGAGATGGACAACGAGCTTGCGGCGCTTGCCAATTCGGACGACCCCGGCCGCTTCATTGCGGCAGCCGAGCAGCGGATGGCCGGTCGCCTGCTGAGGGACAGCGCAGTCCAGCTTGCGCTGGCCGGAAGGACCACTATTTCCGAAGCGATGCGCGTCACCGCGCAGCTCGAAGACTAAGGCGGGAACGTGCCGTTCTTCGCCTACAGGGGACGCAACGCGAGGGGAGAGCTGGTGCGCGGCGTGCTCGAAAACTCCGACTCGGGCGCGGTGGCCGATCAGCTCCTCACCACCGGCGTTTCCCCGATCGAGATCACTCCCACCGTGGGCCCGCAGGGGCTGGCCGGCGAAGGCTGGCTGCGTCGGCTGGGCGCGGAGAGCGTGACGCTCGAGGACATGCTGCTCTTCAGCCGGCAGATGTATACGCTGCTCAAGTCGGGAGTCCCGATACTCAGATCCCTGGCGGCGCTGCGGGAGTCGGCGACCCGGATCGGATTTGCAAAGATGCTGCAGGACCTGCGCGAAAGCCTGGACAGCGGCCGGGACCTGTCGACCTCGATGCGCAGGCACCCCAAGGTGTTCGATCCTTTCTACATCAGCATGGTGCGCGTGGGCGAGCTCACCGGCGCGCTGGAAGAAATCTTCCTGAGACTCTTCAACCATCTGGAGTTCGAAAGGGAAATCAAGAACCAGGTCAGCCAGGCGCTGCGCTATCCCATCTTCGTGATCGTCGTCATGGCGGTCGCCGTGGTCATCGTCAACATCTTCGTGATTCCCGCCTTTGCGCGCATTTTTGCGGGTTTCAAGGCGGAACTGCCGTTGATGACCAGGGTGCTGCTCGGCTTTTCGGATTTCATGGTGCAGTACTGGCCGGCGCTGCTGGGCGTGACCGCCGGCGCCTATGTATTGTTCCGTATTTGGGTCGGCACTCCGGCGGGCCGTTACAGCTGGGACCGGATGAGACTTCGCGTTCCCGTAGCCGGAAAAATCGTGCTCAAGGCGACCTTGGCGCGGTTTGCGCGCTCGCTGTCGATTGCGCTGAAAAGCGGCGTGCCCATCGTTCAGGCGCTCTCGGTCGTGGAGCAGGTCGTCGACAATACCTATGTCGGACAGCGAATCGACCAGATTCGCGGCGGCGTCGAGCGCGGCGAGAGTCTGTTGCGCACTTCCGTCACGACCGGAGTGTTCACTCCGGTGGTGCTGCAGATGATCTCGGTAGGCGAGGAAACCGGCGAGCTGGACGATCTGTTGCGCGAAGTAGCCGAAATGTATCAGCGCGAGGTCGAGTACGAGCTGAAAACGCTTTCGTCGCAGATCGAGCCCATTCTGATCGTGCTTCTCGGCGTACTGGTGCTGATACTCGCGCTCGGGGTATTCCTTCCGATGTGGGATCTGGGACAAGCGGCGCTTGCGGGCGGCAATCGTTAAAGCGTTCGTTGCCGGCGTGCGCGGGCCCCGCCGCCCCGGCCGCGGCTTTACCCTGGTCGAGCTGATCGTAGTCGTCTGCATCGTCGCGGTGTCCGCCGCGCTGCTGGTCGACCGCCTGCGCCTTTATCAGGAAGCCGCGGAGAAGGCGGCCATGGAATATACCGTCGGGGCGGTGAGAAGCGCGCTCCAGCTGCGGGTCGCGGCCATGCTTCTGCGCGGCGAAGAACGAAATATCGAATCGCTTGCACGCGCCAACCCGGTCGATTGGCTTATGGAGCCGCCGCACGGCTACCGCGGAGAGTTCCGCTCGCCGCAACCCGTGGTGCCGCGGGGAAGCTGGTATTTCGACGCAAGCAGGAGCGAGCTTGTATATGTTCCCGATCTCGACGATCACCTCGAGCGCCTTGCTGACGGCAGCAAGCGGCTTCGATTTCGCGTGCGGCTCGAGTTCGAGCCGGCAACGCCGGACTCCGGGCGCAAACGAGGAATCTTGTCGGCGACGCGGATCGAGCCGGTAGTGCCATATACCTGGTTTGGAAGGAACTAGGCACAGGAATTGCTTATCAGTGACGGTTACCGATGGGGCGGGTAGTCCCCGTGTGAACTATGTGACACATGGGCAGGGGTGAATAGGGAAACACCCGAGCCAAGCTAAGGAAATTTGCAGGGGGATACCAAGCGCTTCGCGTTAGAATTCGCGTGCGATGGAAAGCAGCTGCAATGCTTGCAGATGATAAAAGGTCAAATTGCAGCGGTAAGTTCGTAAATTTGTGAGGGGAAAATGGCCAAGCAAAATCGCGGCTTCACGCTGATCGAGCTGATCGTGGTGATCCTGATTCTGGGCATCTTGGCCGCGGTCGCGGCGCCGAGGTTCGTCAACCTGACCATCCGGGCTCGTATCGCGGCGTTGAACGGTCTGCGCGCCGCAGTCATGTCCGCAGCAACGCTGGCGAACGGGCTGCAAGTGGCGCAGGGTTTGGCACAGGGCTCTTCGGTGACGATCGAGGGACTCACCGTCGGGATGACGAACGGGTACCCGAACGGCGCCACGGGCGGGATCGACAATGCGATACGCGTCGATGCCGGCACCTACGCGACTTCCCAGGCATCGCCGACCTACACGTTCCAGATCGCTGGCGCGCCGACCCCGACGACCTGCCAATTCCAGTACACGCATCCGGCTGCCGCTGGAGGTGTCCCCACCATCAATCCGCCGCTGACGACGGGTTGCTGAGCGGCGCCTCGAGCAACGAGCGGCCTTGGGACAGGGGCGGGCAGCCGCAAGGCGCCCGCCCTTTTTGTTTAGCCACCTGCGGTGCTGAGGAACCTATGTCGGCAGTTCGCTTAGCCCCCCCCGATTCCGTTGCCGGATTTACGCTCACCGAGCTGGTCATGGCGCTTGCGGTCGTCGCGATCATTTCCGCGATCGCGGTGTCCAGGATAAGCAACGATCCGCTGGTGGTTGCAACGCAGGCCGAGCAGCTTGCGGCTGACATCCGCTACGTGCAATCGCTGGCGATGACGCAGGCGGCGACAGCTCCCGCGCAGGCGCGTTACCGCATCAATTTCGTGTCTGCGTCGACTTACACATTCACCAAGGCGGACGGCACGGCCGTGCCCCACCCTTTGACCGGTTCCACGGCCGCCATCGCGCTCAGCTCCGGCGTGACCATGACTCTGCCCCCCACTAATTTGGGGAACTCGCTGCTCGGGTTCGACGGACAGGGAATTCCTTACACGGATGCAGCCGTGTCGGTTCCACTCGCAGTTGGGGCGACCGCGAGTATCAGGCTGGCCAAGAACGCAGATTTCCGCACCGTGACAGTGGCGCCGCAAACCGGGCTGGCGCGCGTACCATGAGCGTTGCGACATTCCGCCGCAGACTGCGCGCCTTCACGCTGGTCGAGCTCATCGTTCTGATCGTCATCATGGGTATCGCCGCTTACGCTCTCCTCAGCATGTTCCGGGATACGTTGCCGCGTTCGCCGACGCCCTCCCAGCTGACCCAGGCCGCGCAGTGCGCCCAAGAGCGGATGGAGTTGATCCTCGGCCGACGCTTGGCTCTCGGGACTCCCGGCTTCGGCAGCACAGCTCTCGACCCTTCGGGGGCGGCGACCTGCCCGGCGAACGCTGCTTTGAATGTAAACGTGACCGGCGCCAACGCCATCGTGGCATGGCCGGGCGATGCCACCACCACCCGCTACCGGCTCGTCAGGGTCTGGATCACGGACGCTGCCAACACGCAACTGGCGGAGCTGCACGCGCTTCTCGCCAACTACTGACATGCGGCCCGGGAACCTTGAACGACACAATCCCGGATTCACGCTCATCGAGATGGTCGTCACGCTGCTCGTGGGGGCCGTCCTGTTCGGACTCGGCGCGACGGTCATCAGCGGCGGGTTCCGGACGTATTTTCTCGGTCGAGAGATCACGCAGAACGACTGGCAGGGGAGGCTCGCGCTTGAGCGCATGACGCGCGAGCTGCGCACGGTGCGCACGCCGACCCCCGCAGACCTCGACATCAGTGCGGCGGGACAGATCACCTTCACCGATTTCGCTGGAAACGCCATCGTGTACAGGCAAACCGGAAACACCGTAGAGCGGTCGCAGAACGCCGGAGCCTTTCAGCCGCTCGCCGATAATGTAAATGTCGGGGCCGGGTCTTTGTCTTTCACCTATCTGCAGAACGACGGCACGACTGCAGCGGGAACTCCGGCTGCGGTCTACTACATCACGGTGTCGTTCACGGTCAGCTCGACGAACGCGAGCGCGATCTATCGCGGCACCGTCAAGCCGACGAGTTTCTGATGCGAGCCGGACAACGCGGCGCGGTCCTGATCACGGGCATCATCCTGATCGTGGTGATCGCCGTGATGGTCGCCACGCTGGGTTTCCTCTACGTCTCCAACTTGCGCTCGAGCAGCCTCCATTCCAGCTCGGAGCAGGCGTATTTCGCGGCTTTCTCCGGACTGGAGCGCGCCACGCGGGTTGTGAACAGTCCGACGATCAGCGGTGCCGTCGCTCCGGACGTAAATCGCGTGCCCTGCGCGAGCCTCACTGGGGATCCCTCGGTGACCGCCGTTACTCTTGTCGCCAACAAGGGCCAGTTCACCGTGACCGGAGGGGCAGCGGTCTACCCCGCTACCCCGGTGACGCTGAATGGAGCGCTAACAGCCACCGCGACCGTGATTCCGGTCACGACGCTTGCCGCCCTCGGCGGCTACAGCGCCTCCGGCCGCATCATGATCGACCGCGAATTGATCGACTACAGCGGCACGTCGAATGTCGCTGCGACGTGCGGCACTGCCCCGTGTTCGGGTTGGCCAGTTTCAGTGCAATGTACAGGCGACTGGCGCTGTTCCAGATCTTGTTAATCCGCGCGCGCAGCGGATCCTCTCCCAAGGAACCCAAATCCACGAGGGCTGGGCGGTCGGTGTGCCGGGCGCGGCGGCCGCGCAGCAGCCATGGTTCGTGCGCTTCCGGGAAACGGCCTTCTCCGACTTTACTCCGTCGCCGTTGATTGCGAATGCCAATGTTCAAATCAACCGGGTCGTGATGCTATCGAACGCCGACGGGTTCGTGGTTGGGAACCCTGGGTCCGTGCCGGCGACACAACCTTTCGTCGCGCGCTGGGACGGGACCACCTGGAATTCAATCAACACCAACCTCAACATCAGTCGTGCGCTGAATTCTATCTCCTGCGTCAGCGCAAATGACTGCTGGGCCGTTGGCGCTGCGGGCGGCCCAGGATCGCGACCCTGGATCGTGCAATGGAACGGGACTTTGCCTTGGACAACGGACCCCATTGGAGCCGCCGGGGTCAACGCCGATCTGAACGATGTGTATTGCGTTTCCACCGCTGAGTGTTACGCAGTAGGCGCCCCTGGCGCGCCAGGGAAGCGGCCCTTTACGGTGCGCCAGGTTGCGGGAACGTGGACGGTCGACAACAATGCCGCGATCAACGTGACCGTTGCGCTGAACGGCGTGCATTGTGCCGCAAGCAACGATTGCTGGGCAGTGGGCGACCCGGGAGGAGTGGCCGCGCAGCAGCCGTTTGTGATCCGATGGCAGGGCGCGGCCTGGAGCGTTTTCAATACCGGCCTTAATCTAATTTTGGCTCTGCAGTCGGTACATTGCGTTGCCATCGACGACTGCTGGGCGGTGGGCAATCCGGGAGCGGCCGCTCAGCAACCGTTCGTCATCCATTGGAACGGCACGGCTTGGACTTCGTTTAATACGGGCTTGGCTACGAGTGCGATCCTCCGCCACATACGGTGCGGAAAGACTGACGATTGTTGGGCCGTCGGTGATGCGGTTGGGGGGGCCGAGTTCATCCTCAAGTGGAATGGCACTGCTTGGACCCGTTATAACGACGCGGGTGGAACAGTCGCGAACAACAATTTGCGCGCCGTCGGCGTGTTGGGGGCCGCTCAGCGCGCTCCCGCCGCGCGCCAGGAAGTCTATCCATAGTTGCTTTGCGCTTGGTTCAGCAACGTTTGGCCGCGCAGGATGCCGCAGCTTTCGATGATCCAATACAATTCTTGGGAATCCATAGTCGTGCTTAAAAAAATCATTGACAACAAGACCTTATTTCTATAACTTGAAGTCAATCATCATTTGAGGGGCGGTGTTTGCTCGGCTGGCTCTCCAAATCGAGGCAGGAATCGGGACTTCTGGCCGTCGCGATCGAGCCGGACGCGATCAAGTTCGCGCATGTGCTGAACGCCAATACGGAAAGACCCTACGCAGCGCATTGGGCGAGCGTTTCGAGCGCTCCTTCCGACCACGCGAGCTCGCTTCAGAGGCTGACAAGGGAACACGATTTTGCCCGCTTCGTCTGCACGACGCTCCTTGAGCCCGCGGAGTACCAGATCCTGCTGGTGGAGCCGCCCAAGGTCCCGGCCGACGAGCTCAGGGCCGCCATTCGATGGAAAATAAAGGACCTGATCGAATATCACATCGACGATGCGACGGTCGATGTGTTCGAAGTGCGCGGGGAGGGAGAGACGAAGGGATCGGCGAAGGCCATGTATGCCGTAGCGACTCCCAATGAAGTGGTGCAGAAGCGGATCGCCTTGTTCGAAGAGGCCGGCGTTCCGCTCAAGGTCATCGACATCCCGGAGATGGCGCAGCGCAATATCGCCGGATTATTCGAGTCCCCGGACAAAGCCACCGCGATGCTGGCGTTTTCCTCCTGGGGAGGGCTGCTGACGATCTCGTTTCACGGCGAGCTGCTGCTGACGCGGCGCCTCGAGGTCACGTCAACGCAGCTCGGGCAAAGGGAGCACGGCGACCATTACCGCGAACGGGTGGCGACCGAGATCACCCGCTCGCTCGACATGTTCGATCGCCAGCGTCTCAGCGTAGGGGTGGGAAACCTGGTGCTCGCACCGCTGCCGCAGGACCCCGAGCTCGAGCAATTCCTCGGCGGCAAGCTGTACGTGCCGGTCGCCGGCGCGGCCTTGCCCGAGGTCATGGATTTTGCCGGCGGCAGCGGGCCCACGCCCGAAGACCAGTGGGAATACTTCCACCTGTTCGGAGCGGCGCTGCGCGTCGAGGGGAAGACGCTGTGAGCCAGCAGATCAACCTTTTCAATCCGCTGTTCCTCAAGCAGAAGAAATATTTTTCCGCGTTGACCATGACCCAGGCGCTCGGGCTGCTGGTGCTGGGTCTGGCGGCGTTCTACGGCTTTGCGTTTTGGCAGAATCTGAGCCTCGCGCGCCAGACCGCCGAGTCGGAGCGCGCCTACGAGCAGCAGAAACGGCAATTCGTGAAAGTCACCGCCGAGCTCACTCCGCAGAAACGCGATACGCAGCTCGATCAGGACCTCAGGAACACCGAAGCCGCCATCGCCTCGCGCCAGGCGCTGCTGGGCGAGCTGCAGACCGGCGTCATGGCAGACTCGGCCGGCTATTCCGAATACCTGCGCGCTTTTGCGCGCCAGACCGTGCACGGCCTGTGGCTTACGAGCATACAAATTGCGGAAGGGGGCGCCCAGCTGAGCATGAGCGGCCGGGCGCTCGAGGCGGATCTCGTCCCGGTCCTGATCGGACGCCTGAAGCAGGAATCCGTGCTTCGGGGCCGCCCGCTCGAGGCGCTGGCGATCACCCGGAGCGGCGCCGCGGGCAAGGGCGCGGGCCGCGCGATCGTCGATTTCACGGTGACCTCCCGCGAGTCGGGGAACGCTCCCGCCGAAGCGGGAAAGGCGAGGCCCTAGCCGTGCGCTTGCCGCAGACACTGCAGCGCTATGCCGATCGCGTCGATGCGATGAGCCTGCGCGAGCGCGTGTTCGTCTTTCTCGCGGTCGCGGTCGCGCTCGTCGCGATCGCGGACAGCGCGCTGTTCGAGCCCATTCTAAAGGGGCAGAAGGCCGGCTCGCTGAGAATCCAGCAGCAGCAGGACGAAATCCGCACCATGCAGGCGCAGGTGCAGGCTTATGCCCAGGCGCGCTCGGGCGAGGGCGCGAACGCGAGGCGGCAGCGGCTCGAGAAGCGCAAGATCGAGCTCGCCGCGCTCGACCGGGAAATCGGCGAAAAACACCGCGGGCTGGTGACCTCCGAGCGCATGGCGAAGATGCTCTCCGAGATCGTGAAGCGCAATCCCGACGTCGAGCTCGTGAGCCTGCGAACGCTGGGCGCAACCGGCCTGGCGAACGCGCCGGGCTCCGCGCCGGGCGGCTCCGGGATTTACCGTCACGGCGTCGAGATCGCCGTATCGGGAAGCTATCTGAAGATGCTGAATTACGTCGGCCAGCTCGAGCGCCTGCCCGCGAAAATCTTCTGGGGCAACATGGACCTGCAGGCCGGCGCGTACCCCCAGGTCACGCTGAAGATCACGCTTTATACGCTCAGCCCGGACAAGGCATGGCTGCTTATCTGACGGCGACGTTGGCGGTGATTGCGGTGCTCGGCGCGCCGCGGGTTCTCGCGCAAGGACTGAGCGATCCCACGCGGCCCCCGCGCGAGATTCTCGGCGGATCCGCCGACGCCTACGAGCCCGAAGCGAGCTCGTCGCCGGTGCAGGTCGTGATCATCTCGAAGGACCGCCGCCAGGCGACGATCAACGGCCGGACGGTCAAGCTCGGCGAGCGCTACGGGAACGCCACCGTGGTGAGGATCACCGACGAGGAGATCGTGTTGCAGCGACCCGAGGCGACCGAAACCATCAAGCTTTATTCTTCGGTCCAGCGCAAGAAACGCTGGCCTGCCGCGCAGGCCGACGCCGCCGGCGAGCAGGAGGAGGAGAACCGTGAAGCGAACTAGCCTCGTCGCGATAGCGGCTGCCCTGCTGGGCTCATGCGCGTTCCGCGTGGATCAGGGCATCCTTTCCGAGATCGAGAGCGCCACGGCGCAGAAGGCGGGCCAGCCGGACGCCGTGCGCCAGGCGCTGCTCCCGCCGCTTCGCGCGGAAATGCCCAAGGTACCCGGGGCGCCCATGGAGCCGCGCTTCGATCTCGTCGTCAATGCCGCGCCCGCGCGGCAGGTGTTCACGTCGATCGTTTCCGGGACTCGCTACAGCATGATCGTGAATCCCGCGGTGAGCGGGACTCTCTCGCTCAACCTCAAGGACGTCACGGTGCGGGAGGCGTTGGAAGCGATCCGGGAGGCCTACGGTTACGAGTTTCGAATCGACGGCTCCCGCATTTATGTCGAATCGGCCGGCCTGCAGACCCGCGTATTCCAGGTGAATTACCTGATCGGGCTGCGCTCGGGCCGAAGCGACGTGCGGGTGAGCTCCGGCGCGATCTCGGGCGCCGCACAGCAGGGCGGCGCGGGCGCAGCAGCCGCGGCGGTGACGGCGCCCGGAACGCCGGGGCAGGCTACCTCACCGGCGTTGGGCGCGTTCGGCCTGAGTTCCATCGCGACCGCCTCCTTGGACGCGAGCCGCGTATCGACGGTTTCACAGAGCGACTTGTGGAACGAGCTCACCAACGCGCTTCGCTCGCTGATCGGCACGGGGCCGGGTCGAAATGTCGTGGTCAGCCCGCAGTCCGGCGTCATCGTCATCCGTGCGATGCCCGAGGAGCTGCGCAGCGCCGAAAAGTACCTGAAGGCGATGCGCCTGTCGGTCGAGCGCCAGGTGATGATCGAGGCCAAGGTCGTCGATGTGACGCTGAACAACGCCTACCAGGCCGGGATCAATTGGGCGGCATTTTCGAGCAGTCATCGCGCCGGGGGCGGGGTGATCGGCTCGAACACCCAGCTTGGAACCACGGGTAACCTGTCCACTGGAAGCCAGATAATCGCCAATCCGACAGGGCGTACCTTGACGACCGGCGTTCTGGGAACCGGCTTGGCCGGCACCGCCGTGTCGGCGGCCGGCGCCGTGGGCGCGGGAGTGTTCGGCCTCGCCGTCCAGACCAATAATTTTGCCGCCTTGCTCCAGTTCCTGGAATCGCAAGGAAACGTCCAGGTCTTGTCCAGCCCGCGGGTTGCGGCTCTCAACAACCAGAAAGCGGTCCTGAAGGTGGGAACGGACCAGTTCTTCGTGACCAACGTTACCGGAACCCCGGTGCAGAATGTGGCCGGCGTGACGACCGCCATCCAGTTGACTCCAACTCTCAACTCGTTCTTCTCAGGCGTGTCCCTCGACATCACACCCCAAATAGACGAGGACGGGAACATCCTCCTGCATATTCATCCGCTGGTCAGCAACGTCGTGCAGCAGGACCTCACGTTCAATTTCGGAGGGGGCG
>WNFC01008593.1_pt1 | contig 11272 bp, 11 predicted proteins | sample 5400541 | NCBI WGS metagenome assembly WNFC01 (sample SAMN13153342, study PRJNA577476) | soil metagenome | isolation source: 120 cm saprolite under Douglas fir tree site 2 hole 2 replicate 1 | place: USA:California | collected 2015-04-18
GTTTCTTCCGCTGCCTGGTAGCAAACACGACAAGTTTTCCTTGACTGGATCTGCTGGCCGAGTATAATACTAGCTAGGTAGTTTTGTGGCATTTGAAGAGCGGCAAGTTTCTTGCCGCCTTTTTTCTTTTGGAGGGGACTTGTCACCGTTAGCGCAGACAGGGTTCTTCCGGATTTCATGCCTGACAGAGCGCACGCATCAGCAAAAAACGCTCGCGTTGCCGAGATTATGTTTCCGTCCAACCCCTTTAGATGCAACACTTACATGACGCCTCACAAGTGTTGATTCTAAAGGACTTGCACAATTGCTAAGTTCTTTAGAAGCAACACTTACAAAAAACCGGGGGGAGGGGGCAGGGCCCACGCAACTATGCCACGGCCAGCCGATGAACCTTTCCCACGGAACACGGGCCACGGAACACGGATCACGCACCATCTTGCTACACTGTCCGCACCAGCCTACACTGAACCTATGATTCCGGCGAGCTTCCAAATTCGCGACCTGACGATCCGCCCCGCCGCGGTCCTCGCTCCTATGGCCGGAGTGACTGACACACTCTTCCGCCGCGTGATTCGCGGTCTCGGCGGCTGCGGCCTGCTGATGACGGAGTTCACCAGCTCCGAAGGCATTACGCGCAGCGCCAAGAAAACTCTGCGCTATCTCTACTTCCAGGAAGACGAACATCCGATCAGTGCGCAGCTTTTTGGCGCAAATCCCGCCGTCATGGCCGAAGCGGCAAAGATGGTCGAGGATCTCGGCTACGACGCCGTGGACATCAACCTCGGCTGCCCCGCCAAGAAAGTCGTGAAGTGCGGCGGCTCCGGCCTGCTCCGCGATCTCCCGCTGCTCGGAGAAATTTTCAAATCCGTCCGCGCTGCCGTGAAGATTCCTCTGACCATCAAGCTGCGCGCCGGCTGGGACGAAAATTCCATCGTCGCTGTCGACGTTGCGAAAATGGCGGAGAGCATCGGCGTGGAAGGCGTCGCCGTCCATCCGCGCACACGCACGCAAGGCTACTCCGGCGCCGCCGACTGGAGCATCATCGCCGCCGTCAAGCAAGCCGTGAAGATTCCCGTCATCGGCAATGGCGACATAAACCGCCCCGAAGACGCCGCCCGCATGGTCAGCGAAACCGGCTGCGACGCCGTCATGATTGGCCGCGCCGCCGCCACCAACCCCTGGATTTTTTCCCAGATGCAGCAATATGCCGAAACCGGAAGCTACGACACCCCCACCGACGCCGTCCGCTACCGTTTACTGATGGACTACTATAGGCAAATTAATGCTGCCAACCTTCCCGATGGTGTAGGCAAAATGAAGCAGTTCGCGTGCTGGTTTACTCATGGCGTGGGGAATGGCAGCGAACTTCGTGGAATTGTACATGCGGCGCGCACGCCCGGTGAGATCCTCGAGAGCGTGGAACGCTTCTTCGAGGGCCGAGCCATCGCGCAGCAAGAAGCTGCCCCCGACCCGGTCGGGGTCACCAGAATCGTTGACCGCTCTGCGGTCACCAGAATTGAGGACCCAGCCCATGGTCCCTCTCAGCACCACCGTATCGAGGCAACGCTCGGAACGTAGAATCGCCGTCCGCCTGCCGCTCAAAGTCCGAGGGCGCGACGCCCGCGGTTTCGCCTTCGAAGAAGATACTTCCAGCGAAAATCTTTGCCGCAACGGCGCCGCCTTCGTAACGCGTTTCGACGTCGCCATCGGCTCCGACCTCGAAATCCGTATCCCCTTTTCGCAATATGCTTCGCGCCGCGCCGGAAGCGCCGCACTCGCTCGCAGCGCTGACGCGGACTTCTCCACTCAAGGCCGTGTCGTCCACGTCTGCGATTCCCAGTCCGGACGCGAAAAGCTCGTCGGCGTCCAATTCACCGGCCCCCGCTTCCAGCGCGTCTTCCGCTCCGAATCCGCCGCCTGATTTTTTTGGAGTGCGGCAGCCTCGCTGCCGCTTTTCTTCCTGCCACTTCTGTAACTACGGCGTTTCTTCCTGAACCCGGCTTTGTTCCGTTCGAGCTCCAGCTTCTTGATTTCGGTTGGACTTTTATCCACCCAAATAGGTCGCAATAAACCAGCTATTCCCCCATGCGTCTTTCACTCCCGCCAACCGGTCCCCATACGGCTTGTCCTGCGGCACCTCAATTGAAGTCGCCCCCGCCTCCATCGCCCGCGCATAAACCGCATCCGTATCCGGCACATACACATGCAGGTGGCAAGGCATCGGCTGAAACTCCCCGTGCGCCTCGTCAATCTCCAGCGTCGCGTTCCCGATCCTTATGGTCCCGTGCAGTACGGTGCCCTCCGGCGACTTGGCCACGCCCAGCGCCTCCGCCCCGAACGCCGCCTCCAGGAAGGGGACCATCTTGTGCGCCTCCTGCAGATGTAGAAAGGGTTGCACCGAGCGCAGCCCCTCCGGCCCCGGCGTCCATCCGATGGGCTTCGCGATGTACCAGTGATTGCCGAATTCGTCCTTCACCGCGCCCTGCCGGTCGCCCCAGGGCATGTCGGCCACCGCATAAATTGACGTCGCCCCCGCCCGCAGCGCGCGTTCGTACGTTTCGTCCGCGTCATTCACGTAAAGGTGAATCGCTGCGGGTGCGGTCGGATACTCCTCATTTCCATCGCTCACCTCGATCGCCCCGTTGCCGATCTCCATTTCCGCGTGCATGATCAACCCGCCCGGCGTCGGCATGCGCAGCCGTTCCGTTCCATGGAATGCGGCCTTCACGAATTCCATGAACTGCGCCGCCGGCCGCACGATGATGTACGGCGTGATCGACGTCAGCCCCGGCCGCTGATAATGAACCGCTCTGGCCTGCGCCTCCCCTGTCCTTGCTGATGATGCTGCTGTGCCTTCGCTCATGGATACTCTCCTTTGCAAATCGGATTTCAATGCTGCTCGAAACTCTTCGCGCGGAAAATCGCGCAAAACCTGCGCCACGCGCATCAGCGGAGCCAGGTTTGGGTCTGGCGCATCTTCCGGCCGTGGCCGCAAAGACACCAGCATCGCCTGCACGGCCTCATCAAGTTGCAAAGCGAGGGAGCGCTTAGCCACGGCTGCCCTCCATCCGCGCTCTCAAATTCTGGACCGCGCGCAGTTGCAGTTGCTTGATGGCCCCTTCTGTCTTCCCGAGCCGTTCCGCTATCTCCCGTATGCTCCGTTGCTCCACAAATCGTTCGTACACCACTTGCTTCTGAACCTCCGGAAGCCGCCCTACAAGTCCGAACAACCGCGCGCGATGCTCGATCGCGCGCAATTCGGAAGCTTGCCGGTTCGGATCAACGGCAAGTTCCGCTAGATCGTCCGGGGCAGGGAACTCCCGCGCAGCCCGCTTGGCCTGATCCACAACGGCATTCGACGCAATTTGCAGCAGCCACGCCACAAACGGTACTCCGCGCCACTCATAACTCGGTAGGTTCGCCAACGCTTTGTGGAACACTTCGGACGTCACATCTTCTGCGGTCGCCCGGTCCCGCACCCGACTCGCAACAAATGCATACACGCGCTCGAAATGCAGTTCGTACAGTGCCTCGAACTTTGCCGGGTCGCCCTGGGCCGCCTCCACAAGCAGTCGCTCCTCGTCGCCTCGCACCGCTTCCCCGCGCACACCCTCATCCGCTTGCCTCGTAGGGCCCACCTTCTGAGGTGGGCCGCTTATTGGCGGCGAACCCTTCCGTACCGGTCGTCGGGTAGCCATCTTGGCTCTAACAATATAACTGCCGCCCTCGAAGAAGGTTACGGAGCAAAGAGCCAGGGCTGTGGAGAGCCGGAAGGTTTATCTTTCGAGCGCTCGGCTTCCCAGAGACTCCGCAATGTCTAACACCAAAATGTGTTGCTTATCCACATGTTTGGCAGCGAGGCAGGAATGTGAGAACTCAGAAGGCAGGGAACATGCCATCCGCACTGCTGCGTTCCAGTCTTCTTGCGCACGGGGGAGGAGAATGCCTGAGTGCGCAAGAAGTCTGGCATCACGGGATTACAGCAGCTTGATCGAGGTGACTTTCAACGTATCGCCCTGCACGTCTCCACTGACGTCCACGCGGAGGTGATCCTTCTTTTCAGAGGCTTTGAGCGCCTCCACGATCTTTGTGTTCCCCTCCGCATCGAACTTCAGGTATTGCTTGTCCTTCGTCAAGATGCCAAAGCCGCTCGCCGCACACTTTAATGCGCAGGCTCGCGGGTGCGAGTCCGGGTCGGCGGCCACCTTCTTGGAGCAGTTGACGTCCACCACCGATACGTCTTTATAGGTCTCCACACCAGCCAACGCAGGCATCGCACTTAGCCCAACCAGTATAAGAAACGAAGCAGCTTTACGCATTGTATCCTCCGAGTAAGTTTTGTTTTGGATGGTATTACCGGGTCACAGTCGATAGAGAACTTGGCGCTCCTTTTGCTCCTTGTTGTGCCGTTGTTTGCTCACGCACCGCTGACAGTTGCGATAGCGCGAATGCACCAATAGCAATCTCCACGTCTCGCATGGCAAGGTCATAGAACATGCCGGTGGTCAGCAAATTGACGGCAATGCCGATCAACCAAAGCATGACGATATAACTACCGAGCTTTGTCCAGCGGCTGAGAACGATCAGCCCGGCGATAATTTCCACAACGCCAACGGCGCGCATGAAGGTTGTTGCGCTAACCGGTACAATTCTTGTCGCTAGGGGGCTGAGATACATTCCCCAGTCGGTCAGTTTGTTGAAGTATTTGTCGATGCCGGTGATGATGGGCCCCGCGCCAAGACCGATTCTCAGCGCCCACCATCCGGCGTTGAGTCGGTCATCGAAATCTTTCATTTTTGCCCCCCTGCTTAGGTGAGCGGCGAAGACCCAAATGGTTACAAAGTTTCGCAGCCCGAAATGCTCGCGATTCGACCGCCGGGATGCGAAAGACGATTGATAGGGGCAATCTGGCTGGGACGAGCCTCGTGTAACCTTTCTTCTCTTCTACGCTCTATACTTATGAGAGCCATGGAAGCCACTGAAACTCTGGAAAAGGCCCGGTCCGAAGGCTGGACCGATGAGGAAGTCGTCGAGCGGGTGAAAGCCGGCGAAACCGCTCTCTACGAGATCGTCATGCGACGGTACAACCAGCGGCTGTATCGTGTCGCGCGCGCGATCTTGCACGATGATGCCGAAGCGGAAGACGTGATGCAGGATGCTTACGTCCGAGCCTATCAGCACCTTGACCAGTTTGCCGGACGCGCGCCTTTTTCTGCCTGGTTGACGCGCATTGCGGTCCACGAAGCGCTGGCCCGGCTCCGCTTGCGTAACCGCAGCCAGCAACTGGAAGACACCGGGCAGGATGGAGAATTTTTTATGACCATGGCCGAGGCTTCGCTGGATCCAGAGCAGAGCGCGTCCACGGCCGAACTCGGCCAGCTTCTGGAAGAGGCGGTGCTTGGTCTCCCGGAACAGTTCCGCACCGTGGTCATGCTGCGCGACGTCGAGGAGTTGAGCACTTCACAGACGGCTTCCGCGCTCGACCTCTCCGAGGAAAACGTGAAGGTCCGCCTGCATCGGGGCCGCGCCATGTTGCGCAACTGGCTTCTTGCGCGAGTGGGGGCAAAGGCAAAAAATGCTTTTCCTTTCATGGGCGTCCGCTGCGACCGTGTTGTCCACGGAGTTTTCCTGCAGCTTGCGGAGCGGAACGCGAACCATCTGCATCATCCGCAGATGGACATCACCCGATAATTCGGTACTCGCCCACTGGGCTAAACTGCAGCGTGCGGCGACAGCAAGCACTGAAGAAAGAATCGCCCTCTTGCTTGCCTAAGGAACGAAGAGTAGACTTGTGTCACAGGTTTTAGGGGTCTGGACAGCTTTCCGTCCTCCCTGCCAAGTCACGCCGTGTGTTGCCTGCTGTCTGGCACTCCCTCAGGAGGCAAACTATGCGGCGCTATCGATTTCTCCCCTTGATACCACTTTTGTTTCTGGGTGTTCAGCAAAACGCTGGTGCGCAGGACGTTCAGGTGCCGGCTGGAACGCTGCTGCGCTGCACTCTCAACGAGCCGGACCTTTCCTCGAAGACGGCCCAAGTAGGCGATCCCATTCTTTGCCATGTCAGCATGGTGCAGGAATTCGGGCGTGACGCGTTCCCGCGCGGCGCCTACATGGCGGGACACCTGGAGGCCGACAAAGATCCGGGGCATTTCTGGGGCAAAGGTTATTTGAAATTGGTCTTCGACCGGATAGGGCTGCCAAACGCCGATGTTCCGATTGATGCCAAAGTGATCGCGGCCCGGGGGTTTCACGTTGATCGTGAGGGACATATCCTCGGCAAAGGCCACGCCAAGCGTGATGCGATCGAGTGGATGTTTCCGCCTCTCTGGCCGTGGAAGGTCCTCACCCTGCCCGCGCGGGGACCGCGCCCAACCCTCAAAGTCGAGGAGGTTCTCACCTTGCGCCTGATGGAAGATGTTACCGTTCCTCGGCTGGCGGCATCTTCCAGGCCTGATTGGAGGCCACCCAGGCCGCAGGCATCTGCTTCCACCCCTTCAGAACCATACGCTGCATCGACCTACAATGGCCGTTCGAATTTCCGGTCCTGGAGGTATGCTCACCCATCGTACCCCGCAATGACAAGCACACCCGAAAACGAGACTTATGTTTTGACTAGCCCTGAGCAGGTGCCAGAAGCGTCGCCTGTCGAAGTTCACCAAGCTAACGCGCCACTGTTGACCCTTCTCGTTTTGAAAAGCGAGATCATCTATGCGGTGACGCAATATTGGGTCGATGGCGATCACCTTTTGTATTTGCGGCCCAGTGGCGCAAGCGGTGATCTTTCTTTGTACGAACTCGACTGGGCCAGAACAACGCAACTCAACTCAGAGCGCGGCGTAAGCGTAACTCTGCGTACCAGGCCGCACGCTGATTAGCTCTTTGGGAGCGCTCCCTTCGGAGTGCGATATGGGTTTCCGAGTAGTGCCCCTTGCCCGCAGGAGGTGGACGGCACTGACCTTTGCCGCGAACGCTCGGTCGTTTTGTCGCAATTGGTGGAACGTTCCGCTTCGTGCCGCGCTGCTGTTTGTTCTCGGGCTCACCGGCTGCGGCAACGCGTGTTTCACCTTCACCTCAAACCCGCCTGTGGGCACGGTCGGCATTAAAGCAAGCGATCCGAGCCCAACCTGCAGGCTTACCACCCTGAATGGTGTCGTCCGCGTTCAGATGCGCGCTGTGCCAGCATGCATCTCCTGTGCTGGAACTGGTCACGTTCAGCACATCTTCCTGAGCATCCGCGGTATCGAAGTGCATCCAAGCACGATTGCAGACGAGGATTCGCCCGATTGGCAGGAACTGGCGCCACAACTCGCCAGGCAGCCGCAGCAGATCGATTTCATGAAAGGGACCGCAGGTCGGCGCGCGCCAGAGCTGTTAACGGGAAGCGCAGCAATCCCAGCCGGAACCTATCATCAGGTGCGCCTGCGCTTCGTGCCAAATCGGCCGGCGACGGACGATCCGTTGCCCGATAATAACGCATGCGGTAGCGGGGGATTCAACTGTGTCGTCGCGGCAGATGGCCGCATTCAGCCGCTCCTGCTCGATGGCGGTTCGCCGGAGCTCCGCATCACGTCTGACAAAATTGAGGGTGGCGTTCTTCTCGTCCTTCCCGATATGGACAGCGGTCTGATCATCGAACTGATGCCCGTCTGGTTGTGGCATTCCTCTGCCGCTGATGGTGTGCGTCTTGTTTCCTCGCTTACTGGAAATGCGAGGGTTGAGCGAGTCGAGTTCGCTGATTTGGGCACCCCATAGGATGGAGCCGTTCACGATTCCCTCTCGAGGTTGGCACACGAATGATTGCCGGGGTGCCGTGTTCCGCAACCTTACTGTTTCTGCCAAGCGCCGGTGTTGCGCCTGGGGCTCCTGGCTTTTCCTGCATCTTCTCGCCCACCCGCTTTTCTCACGATTGTCAACTCTCCCGCCCCGGATCCCCGTTCCTCGAACTCCGCTCATCAACACTGCAAACCCCAGCCTTTCCAACACCTTCCCGCTCCATTCGGATGCTATCGAAGTAATTACTTGACATGCGGTATAGTACATGCTACCATTCCGTGTGATACTGAGCCACCACTCTCGCCAGACCCATAAGTCCTGCGCCACCAGCGCCTTGCCCCTTCCGTGTTCCCTCCTCAACTGCCAATCGAAGATCCCGGCCGGGTCGGGCCTCTTAATCTCTTCCTCAAACTTCAAACCTTTCAACCTTCAAACGTTCAAACCGCTCCCCCTGCCGACGTTCCCCAATCCCCGTCTGTCCGTCTCTTCACCAGTCATGAGACACTGCCTTGCCACGATCATGTCGGGGTCACCAGTAACAAAATCTCCCGTCGTCCATCCCCTTTCTGTTCAGCTACTTATAAAATGCTCTTCGCGCAACTCCTTTGTTTTGAAAACGATCCATTTTGATGGGGGGGTGTACCCCCGCCCTTTCTTCTCACCTTCTTGGGCGCTCCCTTGCACATTTTTGCACTCAGCAAAGAAGCAACTCTGTTGTTTTCAATCGATTGCGCACTCTTTTGCACATTTTTGCATTCAGCAAAAAACCAACTCTGTTGTTTTCAATCGATTGCGCACTCTTTGGCAAAAACACCCGGGGGTGGGGGGAGGGGAGTACCTTCCAAGCTACTCTTTTTCGCTTACGATCTCATCGTACGCCGCACGCCTCGTCAGCCCGCGCTCTTTGGCGGCGAGCTTCAGGGCTTCTTTGCGGTCGAGTTTGGCTTGGCGGATGAGCTCCTCGACCCGATCGGCCAGACTTTGCGCGGAATTTGCTTGTGTACGCGCGTCGGCGGGAGCTTCGGGGCCGATCAAGAGCGTGATCTCGCCGCGCGCGGGGCGTTCTTCGAGGGAAGTGGAAAGTTCGGAGAGTTTTCCGCGGCGGAACTCCTCGTGCATCTTCGTCACTTCGCGCGCGATGCAGGCGCTGCGATTGCCAAGCACCTCGCGCGCGTCGGCGACACACTCCGCGACCCGGTGCGGAGCTTCGTAAAGGATGATGGTGCGGTCCTCGATGCGCAGCCGTTCCAACGCGCGGCGCCGTTCGCCGCTGCGCGCCGGCAAGAAGCCGACGAACAGGAATTCTTCGTTGGGAAGGCCCGAAGCGGAAAGGGAGGCGAGCAGCGCGGACGGACCGGGAATTGGAACCACGGGGATGTCATGCCGCAGGCACAGCGTAACGAGGCGGTGGCCGGGGTCGGACACGAGAGGCATCCCCGCGTCGCTCACCAGCGCGATCTTCGCGCCTTGCTCCAGGGCCACGACCAGTTCCGGCGCGCGGGTCATTTCGTTGTGTTCGTGGTAGCTGACGAGCGGCTTGTGGATGTCGTAGTGAGTAAGAAGCTTCATCGTGTGGCGCGTATCCTCGCAGGCAATCTGGTCGACTTCCTTCAGGATGCGCAGCGCCCGAAGCGTGATGTCCTCCAGATTGCCGATCGGCGTGCCGACAAGATAGAGGCAGCCGCCCGCTGCCGAATTCGCGGCATCTGCCTGCCTGGGGGGAGGAGTCTTCGCGCTCATGCCCACGAGTCTAGCACGCGTTCCGGGCGCGCCACTCGCGCTCGCACGCAAGAGCAATGCTATACTTGTAGTTTTGAGTGCCACATCGGAGGAGCATCAGTGCCCCTGTACGAGTACAAATGCCTGAAGTGCGGCCGCAACACGGAAAAAATTGAAAACGTCTCCGGCCCGCACCTGAAAAAATGTCCCCACTGCGGCGGCCAAGTCGAATCGGTGATCACCGCGCCCGCCATTCAATTCAAAGGCGCGGGTTGGTACGTGACGGACTATGGTGGAAAGAAGCCCAGTGCCGGCGACGGCGACAAAGCGGACAAGCCCGCCACCGAAACAAAAGAAGCAGGGAACAAAGAGAAGGAATCGGCGAGCAAGGAAGCGATTTCCAAAGATGCGAAAGAGAGCAAAGAAAAGAAGTCCGCAAAGAAAAAGTAACGCTGCCCAACGGCGCAGCTTCGATTAAAGTTTTAGAGCTTTCAAGTAGCTGCGAAACGCAGCGCCGAATTCAGGATTCTGCAGTGCAATTTCAACGGTTGCTTTTAAGAAGCCGAGCTTGTCTCCTGCATCGTACGAAATGCCGTCGTAAATGTAAGCCCACAGTCCCTGCTCCCTGGCCAGTATACGCAGCGCATCGGTAAGTTGAATTTCATTTCCCGCGCCGGGTTTCGTGCGAGCCAGGCAATCGAAGACCGCAGGCGGCAGGACGTAGCGCCCGGTAATCGCCAAATTCGACGGCGCGTTCTCCGGCTTCGGTTTCTCCACCAGGTCGCGGATGCGCAGCAACCGTTCGCCGAAAGGCGGCTGCGGCGCGGGTTCCCCATCCACGATGCCGTAAAGATGCGTTTTATCTTTTGGAACTTCTTCGACGGCGATGGCGCCGACGCCCGTCGCTTCGTACACGTCGATGAGCTGCTTGGTGGCGGGATTCGGGCCGGGGATTAATACGTCGCCAAGCAAGACGGCAAACGGTTCGTCGCCAACCAAATCGCGCGCGACGAGGACGGCGTGGCCCAGGCCCAGCGGTTCCTTTTGCCGCGTGTAGCTCACCTGCAGCATGTTGCTGATCTTTCGAACCATCTCCGCCTGGTCTTTTTTGCCATTCTCTTCCAGAAAACGTTCCAGCGCGGGAGCCGAATCGAAATGGTCTTCGATGGAATTCTTGCCCTTGCCGGTGACGATGATGATGTGCTCGATGCCAGAGGCGACGCACTCTTCGGCGACGTACTGAATCTGCGGCTTGTCCACAACGGTGAGCATCTCTTTCGGCTGAGCCTTGGTGGCGGGTAGGAATCGCGTGCCGAGTCCGGCGGCGGGGAGGACGGCTTTGCGGACCTTGTTGCGGCCGCTCGTGTGACCGGCAGCTTGCGCAGAGTTAAGCGTGGCGGAGGCGTAGTTCGTCATGGTCTCAGTGTTTCACACACTCTAAAATAATGAACACCATTGTTCGATGTGCTTTGCGCGCAGTCAACGTTTTTGCACAATAGCGGTGCCTCTTGGGTTAGTCAAGCAGCGTCGGCGTGTACTCCGGCTTTCGAACGATCGCGGCCGGCGCGCAGCCTAAAGCGCAGAGCGGGCGTGTGCTAGCATAATGAATGCAGAAAGTTTTTTCGCTGTGGAGCACAGGCGGAGCGTGAGAATCCTAGGAATCGAATCGTCATGCGATGAGACGGCGGCGGCAGTGGTTTCGGACGGGCGCGAGATTTTGTCGAGCGTCGTCGCTTCGCAGATTGATGTGCACCGAAAGTATGGCGGCGTGGTGCCGGAG
>WNFC01009669.1_pt1 | contig 11272 bp, 12 predicted proteins | sample 5400541 | NCBI WGS metagenome assembly WNFC01 (sample SAMN13153342, study PRJNA577476) | soil metagenome | isolation source: 120 cm saprolite under Douglas fir tree site 2 hole 2 replicate 1 | place: USA:California | collected 2015-04-18
AGGAGGCGAGACCAAGTCGACCAGTGCTGGTGATGGTGGAATGTCTGAACTGCGGCAGACGCGAACAAGCGCAGGCCTCAGCTCCCGACGAACACCTGACTTTTCTCTGTGAAGACTGCCGCATCGAGTTGAAGCGTTCGCCGCAACCTATTCCCGGCTACGACACCGTAAAACTACTCGGCCGGGGCGGCATGGGTTGTGTGATGCTTGGACGAGAGCACACAACCGGACGCGCGGTAGCGATAAAAACTTTGCTACCGGAATTCGCGGTCACCGACAAGGCATTGCGTCGCTTCATGCGCGAGATTGATGTCGCAGCCTCACTCAAACACAAAAACATCGTGGAGTTTCTCGACCGTGGGACGCACAACGGCGTGCTTTATCTGGTAACGGAATTTGTCGATGGTCCTGACGCCTCCAAACTTGCCGAAGCACACGGAGGCTACCTTTCCTGCAATGAAGCAATGTCCATAATCACCCAGGCGCTCGAGGCCCTCGCGTACGCTCATTCGCGAGGCTACATTCATCGCGACTTCAAAGATCAAAACATCCTGGTGGAGGGCGAGTGGCCCAACTTGACGGCGAAGTTAACGGACTTCGGTCTCGCTAAGAGTTTTACGCAATCGGGTATGAGCGGAGTAACCATGGCCGGTGAGATGGCCGGCACGCTGGCCTATATGCCGCCGGAACAACTGCGCAACTTCCGCGACGTGAAGCCGCAATCCGACATCTATGCCGTGGGCATGACTGCTTACAGTTTGCTGACCGGTTCACTAGCTCTTGACCTTACAAAGAAGACCAGTATCAACGACACGATTCGGGCCATCTTCGAACAGCCAACGATTCCCCTACGCGAGCGCGCCCCGCAGGTTCCCCAACAGATATGCGAAATCATCGACCGCGCACTCGCCAAGGATCCCAGCCAACGCTGGCAATCAGCCGGCGCTATGCGCACCGCACTCCTGCACGCCGCTTAGTTCTAGGTTTTGATTTGGTAGGCAACTCGCGAACGAAAGGTCAGCCACTCAACTGCAACCACCTCTCAGGTTGGGAAGGCGGACCCTGTCCCCGCCCAATGTTGAAAGCCACTCGCCAACAACTAAACATCTCAATCTCAGCAGACTCTCAGGTTGGGAAGGCGGACCCTGTCCCCGCCCAAGTTTGAATGCCAGTCATGATCATTCCAAACAAGTCATGCTTGCTAACTCCTCATCTTTCTTTTTTCAAAGGTATACTATCCCATCTCTTTAATGGCCTTCCTGCCTTCCTTACTTGAGAGATTGCTGGAATTGAGTTGTTGTTTGAATGTTGAATGGCTTTCAACCTTGAGGCGGGAACATGGTCCGCCTTCCTCACCTGAGAGGTTTCTGGGGTTGAGTATTTGTGCAAAGCCAACAAAAATAGGGCTTTACTTAACTCGCGAGGGACCGCATAATACGGCCCGGTCGCCGGCGGAAGGCGAGACTGAAGATAGCGCGAGGAGCATCACTCGCGTCAGCGCGGGCACTCGAGCCCGCGTTCGCATGAGGAGAACCCGATTATGAGATCTATCTGGAAGGGTCACATACGCTTTCTGTTGGTAGCCATTCCGATTCGCGTCTATAACGCAATCGAGACAAGCGAGAAGATTCAATTCAATCAATTACACCGCGAAGACTATGGTCCGATTGGTTACGATAAGCGCTGCAAAAAATGCGGCCAGGTCGTTACCAACGACCAGATCACGAAGGGCTACCAGTACGAACCTGATCGCTACGCGATCGTCGAGCCTGAGGACATTGCCAAGGTTAAGATCAAAACCACGAAGGCAGTCGACATCATCGGCTTTGTTGACCGTTCCGAAATTCCCACTACCTTTTACGACGCTCCGTACTATGCCGGGCCGGATGGTCCAGTGTCGGAAAAGCCCTACGCACTGCTGCGCGAGGTAATGAAGCAGACAGGCAAGGTTGGTATCGGCAAGGTTGTCTTGCGTGATCGCGAAGATCTTGTCGCCGTGTTTCCTATGGAAGATGGGCTGGTCTTGCAGAAGCTCCACTATCCACATGAGTTGAGGAAGATGGAAGACGTTCCCGACCTCGAGGGCGCACAGAAATTGAACAAGAATGAACTGAAGCTGGCTACCACGCTGGTATCGGAGATGTCGACTTCCCTTTCCGAGATCGATACCGTCGACAACTATCACTCGGCGTTGAAAACACTGATCGAGTCGAAGATAAAAGGTAACAAGGTCGTGGAATTTGAAGTTGAAGAACTACCAAGACTTGATATCATGAGTGCGTTGAAAAAGAGTCTGCAGCAGTCGGGACGTAAGCCAATGGTGAAAGCGGCGCCTGCGGCTAAGAAGAAACCGCAGATTACTTTGGTCAAGTCGAAAGTGGCGAAGAAACGAAAAGCGTCGTAGAGTGGGACTGACTTTTAGTCGCTCGTTTAGCTTACACGCTTACAAATGAAAGAAACCGGCAATAAGGTAATCTCCTTTCCCTCACCTGTCCCATCAAAGGCGGATTATCAACGTGTCAAATCCTCTTACTCCATCAAGGAAATCAAACAACTATTCGGCCTCAGCGAAAAGACGATTCGGCGCTGGACCGAGCAGGGTATTATCCAGGCATCAGCAGCAACCGGAACCTCGGAATCAACTTACGACTTTCAGGCGTTGACACAGTTCCGGCGTGTGCGCGAACTTCGTTCGCAGGGACACAGTATTCGTCAGATTGAAGCGGAGCTGCAGGGACAGCTGCATCTGTTTCGTGTAGAAGCCGGCCGAGTGGCGCGTTTACTTACTCCCTTCGAAGAAGCGTTGCTTTTGCACGAGCAGGGCGATCCCAAGGCGGCGGAACATTATCTCGAGGCGATTAGTGAGGGGGACAACACCGCAGAAGCGCACTGCAATCTTGGTATCATTAATCTTGAGCAGGGACAACTTTCCAAGGCCCTCGACAACTTTACTCTCTCTCTGAAAAGCGACCCGCGTCATGTCGAGGCGCACTACAATCTCGCGAATCTCTATTATGATGCGGGCGACCTCCAACTGGCCCGGCTGCATTATGAAGCCGCGGCGCAGATTGAGCCGGGATTCTCCTTAGTCTATTTCAACCTCTCGCTCGTCTATCATAAGCTCGGCGATCTGGTCGCCGCTTCAGCTACACTGGATAAATACCGGCAGCTTGAACCGGAAGACGAAGATATAGAGATGCTTAATCAGCTCTTGAAAGCGATGCAACATCCGAGTAGGCCGCTCACTACAATTAACTGAGATTTTTGGGTGGAATCGAGGAGTATGGCGGTGGGCAGGGAGGTCTGCCCACCTTCGCTAGTACTGGATCGCAAGAAAGGTGAACGATCCTAAATACGTAGTTACTTTACGAAAATTACCAATAGCTAATCCTTTCCACATTTGCTCCTCGCGGCTTGAGCAGGATCTGGCGCATTCAGTAGAAGCTGACTATAATTGGCCCACTCATCGCCGCTCCCGGTCTTGCTAATGGAACTTGAATGAATTTCGTCCCGAACAAGGAGGCCCCTATGACCAATATTAAATGCAGAATTCTCTGTGTCGACGATCATCTGGACACATCCGAAATGCTTCAGCTCCTCCTCGCCGAGGAAGATTATGAAGTTCGCACCGCAGGAACGATTGAAGAGGCCTGCGCCATAGCCCAAAGCGAGGAATTTGATCTCTACGTGCTCGATAAGCGTCTACCTGACGGCACCGGTGTCGAACTGTATAAAACTCTTAATCTGCTCAGTCCCGGTGTTCCGTGTATCTTCTATTCTGGTGATGCCTACGAAATCCACCGTCAGGAAGCACTAAATGCCGGTGCCGCCGCGTACGTAGCAAAACCTAACTTAGACACACTCATCGAAGCTGTTCATCAACTGCTCTCGCAAAGAGAGTGTGCAGCGGCCACCTGATGCTTCCCTGACACTTCTGCTTCCTTGACACTTCAAGCCGTGCACGTATAATTTTTTCCGCACAATCACGAAGGGCCGTTAGCTCAGTTGGTAGAGCAGCTGACTCTTAATCAGCGGGTCGGAGGTTCGAGCCCTCCACGGCTCACCATATTTCTTGGCATATTAGCTTCTTTCATCGAACCTTTCAAAGCGTCTACACATCTATCTACACTGTAGGAAGGTGTGTGGATGCCACTTCCCACCGGCCGCAAGCTAATCGGCCAACCCCCGCTTGACTTCGGCCTCTATCCCAGGAGGTCAGACTAATGTTAATACTTCTAGAACCCATGTGGACTCTGTGCCAGTGGATACAAGCGATTTGGGATAGGGACTGGGATTGCACACCGCGTCCTATAAACACTGTTGCTGTTGTCTTCTTCTCTCTTTTCATTATCGCGGGAGGGATTTTCCTCAACCTCGTTTACCGCGATAAAGTTGCTTTCGCTCACGGGCTATCACTCTGGATGCGTGCTCTTCCCAAACGAAAAGTTCAAGACATTACACTTTGGGAAATCTCGGTCGCAGGAAGCATTTTAGGTTTTGTCGTCAGCTTAGCTGTTTGGACGTTTGACGGTTTCACCCCGTTGGGCTTTCTCTGTATTCCAGCGGGGATTCTTTTGCTTCTCTCCTTCCAGTTATCCGAACATAGAGAACAGAACGACCCGCATAAAGACATACCAGCAGACATTCGGGCGAAGACAACAGAAGAACTGAAACAATATAACGAATATCTAGCGGAACTTAATAGAACAAGAGAACTCCGAGGACAACAGCAGTCAACCATTGATAGCCGAGCAGCAGCGCTAACTGCTTTGAAAGAGAAGCGGGCAGAACTGAAGAGAAAGCACCCGACTCTATCAAGCGATGAGATTGACCGGCTTATAGAGCCGGAAGAATTTAAAACATGGGAGAAAATCTGATTGAATATACAGATAGGAAATAACTCGTCCCTCCTCTACCACGACGTTAAAGTTCACCTTCATGGCACCGGCCTTTCTCAATCCGGCAAGAGCAAACAGATAGAGCTTATTACTCGGCAGTTCGTCAGAGCGCGTAAGCCGTATATTGTTGTAGACCCAAATGGTTCTCTGTACCGAAACCTTTTGGATTGGTTGGCCTACACCCGCCCTAGCCACACTCCCATTTTATTTGACGCTGCCTACGGTGAGCGCATCCCTGGGTACAACCCGTTTCGGATGCCGGAAGAAATTCGCGCAGATTATTTAATGACCAAGACCGAAAGAATGACCGCCGCAACCATCATGGCCGGAGGTTCAATGGGTGCAGACGGGCTACGGCTGCGAAAGTTTATGCACGCCATAATGTATGTATTGCTCCAACAAAGGCTCCCTCTTTCCAGCGCAGACCACTTTTTGAATTGGCACTCCAGACAAAGACAATCAATCATCGACAAGATTGATAACGAAGGAATCAAGGAAGTTCTGACTAAGCTGTATTCAGGAACCCAGAAAGCTTTTGAGACGTATATCGAGTCCACCGAGAACAGATTACAGCTCTTTCTTCATCCCCACTTACGACGTATCATGGGAGTAGCGGACAATTGCATTGATTTAGAAGAAATAATCGAAAACGGCCAAAGCCTCATCCTCAATCTTCAGCGGTCAGACCGTCTTTCGGGAAACACCGGCAGAATCCTTGGCACACTCTTCATCAACGAACTCTGGGAGCTTTTTAGCAAGAGAAAAACCCCGAAAGAGTTTTATTTAATAATCGACGAGTGCCAGCTTTACTTCACTCCTGAACTTGGGGAAATGCTAGAGCAAGCCTCCAAGTATGGGCTACACCTGATGCTCTTCCATCAGACGATGGAGCAGATACCCTCAACTCACAAGGCAGCTATCCAGAACGCTCAAACCAAGATTGAGTTTCACTCTAAAGACTTTCAGCCGCAGGAGCGGCGGTTCATGCTTACGAGGCGCAACGGCATGAAATATATTGACGATGTTCCCCTGGTTAAGACCTATCCCTTGAAGCCTTCGACCGTAGCCAAGTATGAGAAACAGCTTACTAAGCAGTACATGACTATCGAAGAACTTGATAAAGCATTAAGCAATGGCCATAAGACTATTCACAAGAAAGATGAGTTGGAGGATGAGGACTTTTACAAACGGAGATAGAGACATCGTCCGCTTCGTGAACGAATTTAAGCTGGTAACGGTAGATCACCTGGAACGATTGACCGGACGCAATACCGTCTGGCGCCGGCTTCCGCTCCTGCTTGAGCAGAAACAGATCTTTAAAAAGGAGCGTGGGATAAATGAGAAATACGTCTACTCAAGCGCACCGATTAAACGAAGGAGCTTGTTTACGCTTGAGCATGACTTGATGATTACGGACATCCATGTTGCGCTCCACACCACCGGAAAGCTCATCTATTGGGAACAAGGGAAAGATACGTGGAAACCCAAAGTACACCAGGATGCGTTTTGTACCTTAGAGCATCCACACAGGCCAGATTTGATGATTGACTATTTTATCGAGGCTGACACTGGAACACAGAACCATCGAACGATAGCTTTGAAGCTGCAAACCTATCTGGACTACTTTGACCAGCAGGAATCACCATTCCGTGTCATTTTCGCAACTATGTCTGCAGCCAGAGCGAAGAACTTGGCACGCATGGCTGAAACCTGTATTGAACCGGAGCGAGGAAAAGTTTTCTTGTTTAGTGCTATCCCAGACTTTATCCAGAACTGTTTTGCACCGGTCTGCTACCTCCCGTGCAAATCTGACCTCTTTTCAATTTTCCCAGGCCTGGCTTAGCTGCGCGATTCTTTCCTAACTAAATACGTCCCCATTATTTGGCACTCGCTAGATAGCCAGCAGTAGTACCATGCTCAAGCGAGCTTCTTTGGTTTGGTGTGTCCTTAACGATCAGAATCTTTTTTTGCGACTACACCAGCCAAGAGGAAACCGCCTTGAGCATCGTAGGACGGCCAGCGGAGGATGTAGAAACCGTTGTAGAAGCAGGTGTAGATGCAGTACCTCACAGGAAATGGACTAACCTGTTGTTTTTCATTGAATTACACCAGTCCAGGTCGGCAGATTAATATACTTATACTTTATATTTTTACTTGAGATACCCATACACCCCCCAACCCACTACCCCCTTTGAATCGTTTAGCATCTTCTGATGTGGCCGCCGCGTCCATGAAGTACAAAACGGGCGTAACGAGTTTCCAATTCATTCGTTATAAGGAGAATGGAAACTCGCAAATGGGACGCAAACTATCGATTAGATCAGACACCCTGGCGAAGGAAGAATCTAGACCTAACACGCTTGCTTCAGATTACAGGAGTACAAGGTGGAACCGTTCTTGATTTAGGCTGTGGCACCGGTGAGTATTCAAGATGGCTTGCGCGAAAAGGTTTCAAGGTCGAAGGTCTTGATTCGTCAAAGATTGCGCTGCAGCATGCCAAGGCGCGTTTCGCGTCCGTCAACTTTCGAGAGTGGGACCTAGAAAAACTGGATCGGTATGAATTTACGTATGAGAAGTACGATCTCATTCTTGATATAAAAACCTTCGTCTTTATTCAGAACAAAGAAAAATACTTGGACACTATAAGGTCAAGGTTACGTGGAACTTGTGTTTTGGAAGCATTCGTTAACTCGACCAAGCGTAACCTCAATATAGAAACGCAAAGTATCGAGGATCTATTTAAAACTCGTTTTAACGTTCGTTCATCGACCGCAGGGAAGATGGTGGATTATTTCCTGAATTAGAATGCGGTTCGCGAGGGCACATGGTGACGGCCCCCTCGAACCGCAGTAGTTGGTTATGAAGGAAACATAGTTTCCCGCTAACTCATTTTGCAACAGTCTGAACAACAACTTGCGCAGTCGGTTGATAGCAAATTGACTCGGCTTGCGTGTGTAGCCTTATCCTGCTGGACAACTCCAGCCGCACACTCATGGTCGCAACAGTCGAACCCAGAGTCAGAGCTCGCTTGAGGCCACCACATTGCATCCACGTTGCCAAAGACTTTGGACAGCGCTTGGAGAGTATTTATATAACCTTCAAGAGACCTTTTATCGCCACCTCCCGTCGGCTGATGATGAATATATCCACCGAGTTCGTGGCAAAACAATCCGTATGACTTTGTGAACAGGATGAAGGTGTGCCACATGCTATCAACCTCTTTTGAGGGCACAAAGTTGTGCCCTGTTTTGGTTGCGCAGACCGCCAAAAACTTCTTGACCTCTTGAAAGGCCGTGAAGGCCTCGGCTTCGGTAACCTTGTTTTCTTTTGCATAACGCTCGATCAAGAGTGGCGGTGGCGGAAAGTCCAACGCCTTGCTTACGATCGCTTTACTGTTACTAAGTTGATTAAATGATCCTGTTGGTTTCGTCTTGAGTAACTCCATATTCATTCTCCTTCAAAATTTGGGATTCCCTGTCTGGCTCTCCTGCTGTTGCAGGGAAGCTCATTTCAGACGCTTTATTCTAATCTGCCGTTGCCTGTAACTGATAGATAATAAAAGGCTTATGTTCGCCAACGTCCGCTGTTGTTCACCCGTGTTCACCCTCGGGGAAATATCTAAATGCTCAGAACAAGAAAACCTGAAAAGTTCGAACTTCAGCGTCAGGCGGATGAGACCCTGAACATCAAAACAGCGGCAGGGCGATGTTGGAATGCAGATCCGCTATGATCCTTAAGAGTGACAAATCGAGATTAGATACCTTCTACGAGAAACTTAAAAACAGAGGACGGCACGAAATATGTGGCATAACCAGAATCTCAATTTCGATACCCTGATTCCTACGGCCGGCAATCGGGCTGCCGTTCACGCGTGTAAGGAGTTCGCGACCTCAAGAGAATCTCAGTTCAATCTTCTTCTGCTTTATGGCCCCCCTGCGGTAGGCAAGACTCATCTTCTGCATGCAATGCACGATGCGGTCAACAAGCTTCAACCCAAATTGCAGGTTTTCTTCATTACCTGCGAGACATGGATCGACGAGTTCCTCACTGCCATCCGATCCGAACAAATTCAGGAGTTTCGCGAAAAATATCGCCGAATAGATATGCTACTTATAGATGACGTACAAGTACTAAATGGCAGGCCAATAACCCAACAGGAACTCGCTGACCGTATAGCGTCTCTCCTTCTCGAAGGAAGCAGGGTGGCCTTAGGCCACTCTGGACGGTTATCCGCTATCCCATTTCTCTTCCCCGCAGACGCTGAAAACCCGTCCAGTGAGAAGGCGCTTGTCCTGGAGATGAGTGCACCGACGACTGAGGAGATGATCATCCTCCGCATGAAACTTGCGACTAAATACTCGAATATTTCCCTTTAATGTTCTTAAAGCTGCATGCACCTATGCAGACGGGGATATTCCCCGTGCCCAGGGAAGACTCAACTCTATTCTCTTGCAGAAGAATCTAAGTCCATTTTCACAGCTATCCATGTCCTGATTCTGGATTAGTCAAGTCGATCTGGCGGGCTGTTATTGTCCGGCAGGTGAAGCAGTGGACGAGATGTGGATTGAGAAAATACGCGAAGATTTTGAAACACTCAAAATTTTATTTTGAGAGTTAGGTGACCACATTAAAGCGAGACGATTGGCTTTAGGACTCTATCAAAAGGAGGTGGCAGCGCTTCTGGGCGTCAATGAATGCTCTGTATGCAATTGGGAGAATAACAAGGTTACACCTTCCCGCTGTTTGCTGCCAAGGCTTCTGCGGAAAACATTCCTATTACGATGGTAGTTGTGGATCAGACCTCAGTTGTCCTTAGAAACTGCCAAGCTGAATGACGACGGCTGCCTTTGCAACCGGTTTTCGCTTTGTAGATTTCGTCGACCTTGCAGGCTTTAGGAAGGCCCCGTCCGGTTACCTTTAACGTGACGGTAACGACTTTAGTGCGCACCCCCCGAGTGTCAATCTTGATTGACCATGTACCTTGTCCACTCCTAATTCCTCCTGCCGAGACTGTCCATTTGATAATCGGCTTGATGGCCGGATCCCACCCGGACACCGATGCTGTAAATGTACATCCGGAATCACAGCAGTTCTCAAGGTTTGCTTCAATATGTCCCACCGGACACTCAGCGGGGCGAGTCTCTTCACTACTTAGAGCAAATGGGACGTAAGCGTGAAAGACTATAGCCAGACATGCGCAAGAAAGAATGCGCAGGAGATTTATACGTTTCACTTTAGCACCTCATTTGCAATGCTTCTTAAGTTCTGCGTTCCAGTACTGGCTGTAAATAAATCTATCATCAGGACCACCGGTGGGCCTTCGACCCTGCCACTCTATGGGGGTGTGGGTCTTTCCACTGACTCCTTTCGCTAGGTCGCTATCGAAATAGACGTGTTGGCCGGCGTGATGAATCGTTTCATGAAGCCCTATCGGAGCATCGCCCGCTGCGGTAGCAGGACTTGGGATCGTTACTCCGATCTGAATCCGGGCATTATGGGTTGCTATAGTTCCCAATGCGTAGTTAGCACCAGCAACTGATCCTGGAGCGCCTGCTCGGACCATACCACCTTGCTTGGATGAGTTAATAAGATCATAAATCTTCAGTATGTCGCCTCCTTCAACCAGCGGGTTCTGGTCAGTGGCAACTCTTCCTAGCAGGTCTTTGATGAAACCTGCGCACTCTTCGTCTTTTAACATCCGCGCAATTTCTGACCGGATGCCGTTGACATCTATCGGGTCTGAAGAGTTCTGCGGAACTATCTCTTAAAAGAACCGATCTTGCGAGATTTTTAACAAGTACTTACCATCCGCTAGTTTGGCAACGAAAAATCCTTTGCCCAGACCGATTTCGCCGGGGCCTCCTTGGGATTTGAATAGGGTTAGAGTGCCCGATACCGCTGGGATGCTCGAATCAGGAGAACACCATCTCGAACGGCGCTCATCAATGAAACGCACTATAGAATCTATTGTTGTGGCATCCTCAATCTCCTTCACCGTCACCTTCTCTTTTGTGACGACTTCGATCCGAACCACGTTAGCCATTACCGGATAAGAGAAACTCTTCCGGCAGCAGCCGGATTGTCCTGCTGTCAAAAGGACCAAAAGAAACAGGATTGGCATCGTCCTAACCTCCAGAACTCTAAAACTCTTGCGGTTCTCCATATCCTCAATTCGAGCTTTTCTTTCGGCGGTCACACTCTTCCTTCGAAGGTCTCTGCCAGCTACTAGCTCGTCCCGTTACGTAGTCTTTCTTGTGATTCCACGAAGATGGTTTACTCACTTCATAGTGATGCTCCAGCGAAAGCTCTCCATCGGCAATCGAATTGAGGACTAGATGGTACCAATTGCCATTGATACGTCCCTGATAGTTGAT
>WNFC01008594.1_pt1 | contig 11271 bp, 8 predicted proteins | sample 5400541 | NCBI WGS metagenome assembly WNFC01 (sample SAMN13153342, study PRJNA577476) | soil metagenome | isolation source: 120 cm saprolite under Douglas fir tree site 2 hole 2 replicate 1 | place: USA:California | collected 2015-04-18
GGATCGCGAGACCGCGCCCAGCCACCTCGACCACCTCGGCCATGTGGCCGTGCTCGGTGGCGAGCTTCGCCAGCTCGCGGACGCGTCCTTCAAAGTCTAGCCCCGCCAATCGAGGGGCGTACTCGGCCTCGAGGCGCGCTGTGCGGCGCTCGAAGAATTGCTTTAGCTGTGACTCGGAGAGAAACTCGACGAGGTCGGTCGCAAGCTCCTGATGGGCGTGGGGGAAATGCGCGTGCGCGGCCGGGGTGAGCGTGTAGACGTTTTCTGGGCGTCCGCGGCGGTGCTCCTCGGCGGGCGCCACTGTGGCCAGGCCGTCGGTCTCGAGGGCTTCCATGTGGCGCAGGGCGCCTTGCTTGGAGATCTCGAGGTGCGCAGCCACGTCGCCGAGCGATGCGTGACCGTGGGTTTTCAGAAACGCAAGGATCGTGTCCCGCCTGGACTCCACGGAATGGATTCTACGAGTTTCTCAACAGCGACATTTAAATATCCCAGGGGAGACCTCACTCGAGGAGTCGCGTCTCGACCCTGGTTTCGCGCACCTCACCGCCCACCAGCTCCACCCTGTAGGCGCTTCGGCCTGCAATTTCGGCGACAGCCTCTTTCAAGACAGTCCCGTCGAAGTGGAGGGCCGCGAATTCGTCCACTGCGTAGCCGGCTGGAAAGCCGGCGGCGATCAGCTGCTGGTAGACGGGCCGCCGGCGCTCTTCGCCGTCGTAGTGAGGGCATGCGCTGCCGGCCAGGAACCCGAGACCATCCCGGAGCGGCGCCAACGAAGGGCCGTAGGAGTCGGTCACCGAACACTCGAACCAGCAGATCATCCCGGCGCTACCCCCAAACAGGACGACGCCGCTCTCCCAGGCCTCCCGGAGCGCGACATCCATGCCGTGCGTGCGCCACACCGCCAGGGCATTGGCGGTGTTTCCACCCGACACGCACACGACGTCTTGCTCCAGCAAACGAGGGCGCCATGACGCTGCCTCGGGGGCTCCGAAGAGTTTCAGGTGAGATGGCTCGGCCACACCTGAAAACCTCTCGTAAAACGAGACAATCAAGGCGTCCGAGTCCGCCGCGGCAGTCGGGAGGTACAGGACCTTTGGACGCTCCCGACCGGTCAGCTCGAGAACGTACTCGTCCAGCCTCGACAGCGTGCCGGGAACCGCACCGGTGCGTCCCCCAAACCCGACGATCCTCGGCGATCGCGCCACGGCCCCAGATTGTCGCAGGCGGGAGTTGGATACAAGTCCGGCGGATAGAGTTCGAGTGAGTGGACCGGGCGTTTCTTCTCGCGGCCAGAGGCTTGCGGGCTTTCGGGTTCGGTTTCTCCGCGGTCCTGATCGGCGTCCACCTCGAGCACCGCGGCCTTTCGCCTGCGCTCATCGGCCTGACCCTGGGGATCGGGCTTGCCGCGGCTTCGCTGTCGGGCCTCGCCAGCGCCGCCCTGGCCGCACGGTGGGGGCGCCGCCGAATCCTCGCGGCTGCCGGCGGCCTCATGGCGCTGACCGGGCTCGACCTCGCGCTCGCGAACGAGCCGTCCTTCCTGGTGTTGGCGGGCCTCACGGGAATGCTGGGTGCGGCCAGCGTCGACCTCGGTCCGTTTGCATCCGTCGAGCAGGCGGTGCTGACCGAGACGGTGCCCGCGTCTGGGCGCAACGTGGCTTTCGCTCGTTACTCCCTGACCGGAGGTTTGTTCAACGCTGCGGGCGGACTCGCCGCCACTCTGGCCACGAGCGCTTCGTCCGGGCAGGTGTTCTTCTTCCTCTACACGGTGATCGGCGTCGCCACCGCGGTCCTTCCGCTTTTCATGAGTTCGCGTGTCGAGGGCGATGATCGCGGCCCCGCCTTCGGACGGGTTCGACCGCTGCTCGGCCTCGCCGCCCTCTTCGCGCTGGATTCTCTGGGGGGCGGGTTCGTGGCCAACGCGGTCGTCGCTTACTGGCTTCATGTCCGCTTTGGCGTGGGGGCATCTGTCCTCGGTCCGGTCTTCGCGGCCGTCGCGATCCTCCAGGCGCTGTCGTACGAGGTGTCTGGGCGGCTTGCGAATCGAATCGGCCTGATCAACACAATGGTTTTCACGCACCTGCCGAGCAACGTGCTCTTGCTCCTCGTCCCCTTCAGCCCCAGCCTGCCGTGGGCTATCGGCATTCTGCTGGCACGGTTCACCCTGTCGCAGATGGACGTGCCGGCACGACAGGCATACGTTGTCTCGATCGTTCCGCCGGCTGAGCGAGCGGGCGCGGTCGCGATGACCGGAGCGGTACGCGGGGTCGCGCAGTCGTTTGGGCCGGCGCTCGCGGGCATCGCCATCGGCGTGGCAGCTTTCGGTGTGCCTTTCTTCGCCGCCGGTGGGTTGAAGATCGTGTACGACCTGGCCCTGTTCTCGGGCTTTCGCAACCGGCGCGCGAGCCACGAGCGCGGGTAACGTTCGCTCGTGGCCGATGAGCTCAGCTCGATCGATGACGCCGAGCTGGAGCGACGCGTCGCCGACGTGCGCGAGCGCATGCGGCCGGTCGAGCAGCAGCTCTCGGCGCTGAGGGGCGAGCGCGACCTGCTTCTGACCGAGCGCCGGCGCCGCGATCGCAACGCGCATCGTGAGTCGAGGGCGGACTTGAAGGCGGCTATGCGCGAAGGCAAGTTCCCGACCGTCGCCGAGCTGGTCGCCGGCAGCCAGGCCGGATCGCTCGACGACTATGCCTTCAATCTCAAGACCGGCGGAGAGGTCCGGCTGGGCTATCCGGGCGCCCGGTCGCAGAGCCTCAGCTTCACCGACGGGGTCCAGGTGGCCCAGGCGGGCGACCTGGCCGCGGCAGCCCGTCTGTATGAAGCCGGATGGGAGCTGGGCGGCCCGGGACGCCCCGGGGTCCGAGTTCACTTTCCAGGCACACGCCAGGAGCGGCTGGTCGGCGCAGACGAGGTCTTCGCCCGACCACGGACTGGCGAGGCTCCGTAACCCCCGCCCGGCCCGGCGCGTTGGGTGGGGTGGGAAACCGTAGAATCTACGCGCTCCCCCAACCATGGCTCGAAACGTTCCTGAGAAGATCAAAACCAAGGGGGGCCATCGCCCTCGGGCGCGGGTCCATGCGGGCTGGTCGCCGATCGGACAGCGGCTCCGCCGGGTCGCCCTCATGCGTGGCCTCGGCGTCTTTCTGGCGGTGGTGCTGGTTGTCGGCTTCGCCGTGGACGCCTACGCACAGTCCTTCTTCGACGGCCTGCCCTCGATCCAGGGCCTCGACAGCAACACGTTCGCGGGCGACACGCAGATCACCGACCGCAAGGGCTTTGTCCTGGCGGACGTCGGCACCCAGGGCGACCACCGTCTGTCGGTAAAGCTCAAGGATGTCAATCCCGTGATGATCCAGGCCACGGTCGCGATCGAGGACAAGGGCTTCTACACCAACCCCGGTTTCGACATCCAGGGCATCATTCGCGCCATCCTGGACGACGTCCGCGCCGGCCACATCGTCGCCGGCGGAAGCACGATCACCCAGCAGCTGGCGAAGCAGCAGTTCTTGTCCCCGGACCAGACGTACGCAAGAAAAGTCAAAGAGGTGGCTTTGGCCTACGAGCTGAGCCAGGCGTACTCCAAGAACCAGATCATGGAGCTCTACCTCAACAAGAGCTTCTACGGATCGCAGTCGTATGGCGTCGAGGCCGCCGCCCAGGACTATTTCAACGTCCCCGCTTCCAAGCTCGACCTCGCGCAGTCAGCGGTGCTAGCCGGGCTGCCTCAGGCGCCGACCGAATGGAATCCGGTGCTCCACCCGGACGCGGCGAGGTTGCGGCAGACCGAGGTCCTCCAGGCGATGCTGCGCCAGGGCAAAATCTCGCAGGACCAGATGGATGCCGCGCTCGCCGAGAAGCTCGTGTATCAAGCGCCGATCAACAGCTTCTACGCGCCGCACTTCGTCGACTTCGTGCTCGAAGAGTTGCGCCAGCTGGGTTTCAAGGCGGGCATCCAGCAGCTGAACGTCAAGACAACGCTGGACTGGTACATGCAGCGCATTGGACAGGATGACGTGGCTGCCAACCTCGCTCACTGTCTGGAACCACCATCCTGTGACCCGAGGGGACAGGTCTCGTCAGGACTCGTCGCGGAGGACCCGGCCACTGGGGAGATCCTCGTCATGGTCGGCTCGCCCGACTACAACGCCCACGGTGGCCAGTACAACTGGACGACGATTCCTCGCAACGTCGGCTCCTCCGTCAAGCCTTACACGTACGCCGCGGTGATCAACGCCCGCGCCGCCACCGTGGACACGCCCGTCTACGACGGCCCAAGCCCCCTCGTTTACAAAGACGCATACAGCACGACCCAGTTCTACAACTACGACTTGAGATCCCATGGGGTGATGCCGCTCAAGTGGGCGATGGCCAACTCGCTCAACATCTGCGCGGTCAAGGTCGAGCTCTCCATCGGCGTACCGGCGGTGCTGGCCTTCATGCGCAACATCGGCGTCCAGCCCCGCTACATCAACAACGACGGGAGCTACGACACGCAAGCGCCGGGAGATGAGTACGGCCCCAGTGTGACCCTTGGCGGCTACCCGATCACTCTGCTCGAGCACGTTGGCGGCATGGCGACGCTCGCCGACATGGGCGTCTATCACACGCCGGAAGCGATTCTGCAGGTGACCGACTCTAAAGGCGCAGTGCTGTACCAGACCCACGCCGACCAGCGCGCGAGGCCGGCGATCGACCCCGGCGTCGCGTTCATCATGGCCCAGATCATGTCGGACGACAACAACCGCTCGATGATCTTTGGCTACAACAGCCCGCTGCACTTCAGGGACCGCACCATCGCGGCCAAGACCGGCACGTCGGACAACTTCAAAGACGCCACGACGGTCATGTTCAACCCCAGGCTCGCGGCCGCGATCTGGATCGGCGACATCCTCGACTACAGCCACACGATGGTCCGCAACTCTGACGGCGTGTTCGTGGCGACGCCTGGCATCCACGCGTTCATGGAGGAGGCTCTTGGGTACATGGGCGTTCCGGGCGACCTGTGGTACTCAAAGCCGGCGGACGTTGTGGGCGGTGCCAACAACAGCTGGTTCCTCACCGACACCACAAGCATCTCGCGGCTCCCGGGCGACAACCCGCCCAGCCCGACCCCGACCCCGATCAACATCAACGTCCCGCCTGACCCGAACACCGGCCCCGTGCTGGCGAGCCCGACTCCGGTCCCGTTGCCCCTGCCGACACCCTCAACCCACCCCTAGTCGCTGCGGGTCTGCTAACCGCGGGCCGTAGAATCGGCCTGGTGGCGTCCAATCTCTCGGTCAAGACCGAGCCGCTGCCCAAGAGCCAGGTGGGCATGACCATCGAGGTCCCGGCCGACATGGTCGATGCGACGTACGAAAAAGTGTTGAACCGGCTCGCCTCCCGCTCCAAGCTCGAAGGCTTCCGGCCGGGGCGCGCGCCACGCGCGCTGGTTGAGGCGCGCATCGGTCCCGCTGCGCTACGCGAAGAGGTCGTCGAGGCGATCGTCCCCGAGGTCATCCGACAGGCGCTCCAGGAGAAATCAATCGATCCCATCGACAACCCGGACGTCGAGGTGGTCGAGCTGGAGCGCGGGCGCCCCGCGCAGCTCAAGGCCACCGTCACGGTGATGCCTGAGGTCACGCTTGCCGACGCGTCCTCATTGAATGTGGCCATCCCCTCCGTCGAGGTCACCGACGAGATGCTCGAGCGGCGCCTCGAGGACGTCCGGGAACCGATGGCGGAGATCACCCCGGTGGAACGCGAGGCCAGGGCGGGCGACGTCGCTGTGATCGACGTCGAGGTCGAGGCCGACGGCGCCGTGGTTCCCTCCGAGTCGCGGTCGGCCATGGAGGCTGAGCTGAAGGAGGGAGCCCTCCTGCCGGAGCTCCTCGCAGCGATTCCCGGCGCGAAGGTGGGCGAGACCCGCGTGGCGACGGTGACGTTTCCGGATGACTACGGCGAGCCGAGGCTCGCCGGCAAAGAAGCGACGATCAAGGTTACGGTGCAGGGAGTCAAGGAAAAAGTGCTGCCCGCCCTGGACGATGAGCTTGCCAAACAGCTCAGTGGCGGCAAGCACGAAACCGTCGAGGCCTACCGGGGCTCCGTGCGCGAAGAGCTCGAAGCTTCCGCCAAAGCGCTGGCGCAGATGGCTCGTGAACAGGCGATCGTGAAGGCGCTTGTCGAGGCGTCGGCCGTGGACGTCCCCGACGCGCTGGTCGAGCGCGAGCTGGCCAGCCACCTCGACTCGCTCGAACGCAGCCTGAGCCGCCAGGGCCTTCGCCTCGACCGCTACCTCGAGTATCTCGGCAAGACTCCTGAGATGTGGATCGCGGAGGAGAGGCCGGAGGCAGAGGCGCGTCTCAAAGTCGACCTCGTGCTCGATGAGTTCGCCAGGCGCGACAAGATCGAGCCGTCGGATGAGCAGGTGGACCGCTTCATCGAGGAGCAGGCGAGCAAGGACGATGAGCTCAAGGGTCGCGTTGACGAATTGAAGCGGGGGCCCAACTCACGCCGCTACTTCGCCTCCAGGCTGCGGCGGCTCCGAGTCCTGGAGCGGCTGGCCGAGGTCGCCGGCACCGGTACGCCGGCTCAGAGTTGACGGAATGGCGGCGACTGCTGTCTAGAATGGGATGGTGCCTGACATGAACCCCGTACAGCGCCCGACCGGCTACCTCGTCCCCATGGTGGTCGAGAACACGGGGCGCGGCGAGCGCGCCTTCGACATCTACTCCCGGCTCCTGAAAGACCGCATCGTCTTCATCGGAACGCCCATCGACGACCAGGTCGCGAACCTGGTGGTGGCCCAACTGCTGTTTCTGCAGTCCGAGGACCCTGAGAAGGAAATCGCGTTGTACATCAACAGCCCGGGCGGTCAGGTCACCGCAGGGCTTGCGATCTACGACACGATGCAGTACATCCGCCCGCCGGTCTCCACGATCTGCATCGGAATGGCTTACTCGATGGCCGCGGTGCTGCTCGCGGGGGGCGCGCATGGCATGCGCTACGCGCTGCCTCACGCCAACATCCTCATCCACCAGCCGTGGGGCGGCATGCAGGGGCAGGCCACCGACATTCAGATCCACGCCAAGGAGATCCTGCGCACGCGCGAACAGCTCAATCAGATCCTGGCGCGCCACACGGGGCAGAAGATCGAGAAGGTGACACAGGACACTGAGCGCGACTACTTCTTGACCTCGGACGCGGCCAAGGAGTACGGACTGATCGACGGCATCATCCTCACGCCGATCAAGCCCGCCGACAAGGAAAAGGAAAAAGAAAAAGAGAAGGAAAAGGAGAAGGTCGCCGCCACCCCATGATCTTTCGCAGGAAGGGCAAGAGCGGCGAGGTCAAAAGGCACAAGCCGAAGTGCTCCTTCTGCGGCAAGGCACAGGGTCAAGGTGGGGTGCGGCTCGTGGCAGGGTCTGGCGTCTTCATCTGCAGCGAGTGCATCAGCCTTGCCAATGAGATCCTGTGGGGACATAATCCCCCGGCGCCGGCCTCTTCGTAATGGACACAGATAGGAACCTATGAACGAAAGAGAAGATCGCCGCCGCTACACCCGCTGCAGTTTCTGCGGCAAGGGGCAGGACCAGGTGCGCAAGCTGGTCGCCGGCCCAGGCGTCTTCATCTGCGACCAGTGCATCGACCTCTGCCAGGAAGTCCTCGAGGACGACAACCGGTCCGCCGGCACCAAGAAGCAGAAGACCGGCTTCATCCCCAACCCGAAGACGATCTGCGCGGCCCTCGATCAATACGTGATCGGCCAGGACCGCGCCAAGAAGGTGCTGTCGGTTCAGGTCTACAACCACTACAAGCGCATCTCAGCCTCCAAGTCGGTTGGCGACGTCGAGCTGACGAAGTCGAACGTGCTGCTCGTCGGGCCCACCGGTTGCGGGAAGACCTACCTCGCCCAGACGCTGGCGAAGATCCTCGACGTTCCGTTCGCGATCGCCGACGCGACGAGCCTCACCGAGGCGGGTTACGTGGGCGAGGACGTCGAGAACATCCTGCTGCGCCTTATCCAGGCCGCCGACTTCGACATCAGCCGCGCCGAGCGCGGGATCATCTACATCGACGAGATCGACAAGATCGCCCGCAAGTCAGACAACCCGTCGATCACGCGCGACGTCAGCGGTGAGGGCGTACAGCAGGCACTGCTGAAGATCCTGGAGGGCACGGTCGCCAATGTCCCGCCGCAGGGCGGGCGCAAGCACCCGCACCAGGATTTCATCCAGATCAACACCACCAACATCCTTTTTATCTGCGGCGGCGCCTTCGACGGCCTGGAGAAGGTCGTCGAGCAGCGCATCGGCCGCCGCGCGATCGGTTTCGGGGCCCCGCACACGAAGATCGAGCGCAAGGCGATTTCGGAAACCCTCAAGCACATGCAGCCCCAGGACCTTCTCAAGTACGGCTTCATCCCCGAGTTCATCGGACGCCTGCCGATCATCGTGACCCTGCACCACCTCGACCAGCAGGACATCGTCCGCATCCTCACCGAGCCGAAGAACGCGCTGGTGAAGCAGTACCAGAAGTTCTTCACGCTCGACAACGTCGAGCTGGTCTTCCAGAAAGGGAGCCTTGATGCGATCGCGGAGCTTGCGCTTTTGCGCGGAACTGGAGCGCGAGCGCTGAAGTCCATCATCGAGGAGGCGCTCCTCAACTCCATGTTCGAGATCCCCTCGCGCCCTGAGATCAAGCGCTGTTTGATCTCCGAGCGCTCGATTCGCGAGGCCCTCGAGCCCGAGTTCGAGCTCAGCGAAGACGGCGACGGCCCGGCTCGCCTCGTCGGAGAGTCGGCCTAAGCCAGCACCGCCGGGTCGATCGTTTTTCGGATTGGACCATCTGGGCCCTTTTGGCTGCATCCGTAAAACTCGCGATACGACCATTTGTGCCCGAATGGCGGGATCCCATTCTCAGCCAGCGACAGAAGGAGAAGCGCTAGGCGTTAAGATTTGGTAACAATGTGCCGAGCTGAGCGCGTATCCGTAGCCTCGCCGGCACAGTCGCGCTAAGCGACCTCTCGCCGGCGCTTTCTGACCTCCACCCTTAGACCAATCACGCCCACATGAGCAAAGCCATGACCGAGATGCCGAAGTCCTACGACCATGAGGCCACCGAGGCCGGCTGGTACGCGCGCTGGGAGAACGCGGGCCTGTTCATGGCGAACTCCAAGAGCCCGAAACCGAAGTACACGATCTGCCTGCCGCCTCCCAACGTGACCGGCGAGCTGCACATGGGCCACGCGCTCAACGGGACGGTGCAGGACATCTGGGCGCGCCATCGGCGCATGACCGGCTACGAGGTGCTATTTCTCCCCGGGACTGACCATGCGGCGATCGCAACCCAGAACGTCATCGAGAAGCGGCTGGCCAAGGAGGGCACGAGCAAGGAGGAGATCGGCAGAGACGCGTTTGCGGAACTGGTGGACGAGTGGTACCGAACAGTGGGCGCGACCATCGTCAAGCAGTACCGCGTCCTCGGCGCGTCTCTGGACTGGAGCCGCCTCCGATTCACGATGGATGAGCGCTATGTGCGGTCTGTGATGACCGCCTTCGTCGCTTTCTACGACCGCGGGTGGATCTACCGCGCTCCGCGAATCGTCAACTGGTGCCCGCACGATCAATCGGCCATCTCGGACCTGGAGGTGAAGTGGCAGGAGCACCACGACACGCTGTACTACATCCGCTATCCGATAGAGGGCGGCGGCGAGGTCGTCATCGCGACCGTCCGGCCCGAGACGATGCTTGCCGACACCGCTGTCGCGGTCAACCCGACCGACGAGCGCTATCAATCGATCGCCGGCAAGACTGCGACCCTGCCGTTGGTCGGAAGAAAGCTGCCGATTGTCGCTGACGACGCGGTCGAGAAGGACTTCGGCACAGGCGCGCTCAAGGTCACGCCCGGCCATGACGCGATGGACTACGACATCGGCCAGAGGCACGGCCTGGAGGTGATCAACGGCATGCACCCCGACGGCCGAATGAACGTTCCCGGCCTTCCTTACGACGGCCTACCGGCGTCGGAGGCGCGCGCGCGAGTTGTGCAAGACCTCAAGGCCCAGGGCTTCCTGGTGAAGGAAGAGCCCTACACGCACGAGGTGGGCCACTGTGACCGTTGCGACACGGTCATCGAGCCGTTGATCAGCGAGCAGTGGTGGCTCCGGATGGACAAGATGCGCGACAAGGCGCTGGCGGCGTCCGCCGAGGGCAAGGTGCGCTGGCACCCAGAGCGCTACGAGCGCACCTACCTCGATTGGCTGCACGGCCTCCGCGACTGGAACATCGGCCGCCAGCTATGGCTCGGTCATCGAGTGCCCGTCTATTACTGCGCCAACGGCCACCGAACTGTTTCGGTCGAGCGCCCGACCGAATGCGTCGAGTGCGCGAACACCGAGATCACCCAAGACACGGACGTGCTCGACACGTGGTTTTCGTCGGCTCTATGGCCGTTTGCAACACTCGGTTGGCCGGACCAGACAGAAGACCTCCGCTCCTTCTACCCAAACGACATGAACAGCACAGCACGGGAGATCATCAATCTCTGGGTGAGCCGGATGATCATGACCGGCCTCGAGTTCATGGGCGAGGTGCCGTTCTCCGATGTGGCCATCCACTGTCAAGTCCAGGCTGCGGACGGGCGGCGCATGTCGAAGTCGCTGGGCACAGGCATCGATCCGCGCGGGCTTGTCGAAAAGTACGGTGCCGACGCGCTGCGCGCGTGGGCTGCATCGGTCGCCATGTCGAGCCAGGACGTGCGCTACGACGAGTCGCGGATCGAGGGCTATCGCCGTTTCTGTAACAAGCTGTGGAACGCAACTCGCCTGGTGCTCGGCAGCATCGGTGAAAAGGCGGTGCCACCGGTCCCGGCGCCCGACGACGTGGAGCTCATCGAAGACCGCTGGATCCTCTCGAGACTGGCAGCAGCTTCAACGGATATCACTCGCGGCATCGAGGACTTCACATTCCAGAATTCGATCGGCGCCGCCTACACGTTCGCGTGGAACGAGTTCTGCGATTGGTGGCTGGAGGCGGCCAAGGATCGTCTTCGCGACGGCGATCCGGCGGCGCTGGGCATCGCGGTGTTCTGCCTCGACAACCTTTTCCGACTGCTGCACCCGTTCATGCCTTTCGTCACAGAGGAGCTCTGGAGCCGTATGCCAGGGCACGGCGACTTCCTCATGCGCACCAGGTGGCCGGCAGACCTTACGAGATATGGCGATGGACAGGCAGAGTTCGAGTTCGAGAGCTTGATGCAGGCCGTCGAGGAGATCCGCTCATTTCGCAAGAC
>WNFC01014221.1_pt1 | contig 11271 bp, 8 predicted proteins | sample 5400541 | NCBI WGS metagenome assembly WNFC01 (sample SAMN13153342, study PRJNA577476) | soil metagenome | isolation source: 120 cm saprolite under Douglas fir tree site 2 hole 2 replicate 1 | place: USA:California | collected 2015-04-18
CCGCGCTGCGTGATGCATACTGCTTACTACTTTACATCAAACGTTTAAGCGTTCCAAATATCTCAGTCCGTCCCAGTCAGGAAAACACATGCTAGAACTGGCTCCCTCCATGATCGATGCGGACACCTTTCATGCTGACGTACGATACATCGAATCGCTCTGGCAACGCGTGGCGGTGGGAGGGATCGATATGCCGGTGATCGACATCGGCAGCGATAAAGCTGAACCGCTCGTCTTCGTTCCTATCCTCGAACATCTCGAATTCGTCTACGCCCGCCAGATACGCGCATTCAGCCAATCGCGGCGCGTGATCACGTACCGCCGCCGTGAGACTCGCACACAGCCCGTGGGGCTGGTAGAACGCGCCGAAGAGCTACGGCAGGTGCTCGACGTTTTGGGGCTGGAATGCGTCGATCTCGTGGGACACGGGGACGCGGCCATGGTCCTCTTCGAGTTTGCAGCACGCCATCCCCAGCGCTGCCGTTCATTAATCATTATCGCCCAGGGAGCCGATTACCAGATAGCGCCGCACCCTTTCATCTGGCTCCTTCATGAACTCTTCCTGCGCCTGCCAGTTGAACATATCCTCCCCGCGTGGTTCCTGCGCCGCATCGTCATCAATTACATCGTTGCGCACCGCCCGGCAGCGACAAGGAAAACCCAGCAGGACCAGAGAGCCGCTAGAGGCGGGGGTGGTATGGAGGAGGAAGCCGGGAACCTGGACCCTTGTAGAACCCTGTCTGGGGGACAGGTATGCCCCTGCATTCTCCCCCGTTCCTTGATTGAGGAACAATTCCGCAAAATTGCCCTCTGGTCCTTCGTCTATAAGTTTTCCGTGCTTCCCATTATTCACTATTTCGATATGCGCAAACGCCTGAACCAGCTAACCATGCCCATTCTACTCATCAATCGAGCAGACGATGCGCTCTCACCGGAGTATAAGACGTGCTGGTTGGCCAGGCAGTTGCCCAACTGTGCCGGCTATCACGTCGTTCCAGGAGGAGAGCGCTTTTTTATGTACTCACAAGCCGAGGTGGTCAATGCGCTCGTAGAGCAGTTACTCGCCTCGCACCGCGCCATGTAGGGGCTGTTTGTGGAATTCGAGACATGAATCGCGGGATGATGGAGCGTAGGTTTATCATGGGACCCGATTATGCTTATTACGTATTCTTGAGTGGGGGTCTGCACTCTGCGCCAACGGGCTTGACTCTCCCTATCTAACCACGCTACAATGGTTCCGTGCCAGGTTGACAACCGTACTACCGAAACACGACCTCCTCCACAGGTAAGAACATACATGCTCGCTGGCAAAGGAGAAAGCATACCGATGGCGGCTACGATTACTGAAGGGACGCTCCTCTGGGAACCCTCAGAGGAAATGAAGCGACAGGCTAATCTCACCAGCTATATGCACTGGCTCGCAAACGAAAAAGGCCTGCATTTTGACGACCCCGCAAAACTATGGGAATGGTCGGTCAACAGCCTCGAAGACTTTTGGGCCTCTTTATGGGACTATTTTCACGTACAGGCCTCGAAGCCTTACAGCGCAGTATTGGTAGAAAGAAAGATGCCTGGGGCACAATGGTTCCCCGGCGCTGAACTGAATTACGCTGAACATGTATTTCGCAACGCGACTTCCAGCCGCCCCGCTATGCTCTTCCAGTCCGAAGTGCAGCCTTTAGTCGAAATCTCATGGGATGAACTGTACCGCAAAGTGTCCACAGTCGCCCAAGCCCTGCGTGCTATGGGGGTGCAGCGCGGAGACCGGGTCGTGTCCTATATGCCCAACATCCCAGAATCGGTCATCGCATTCCTGGCAACTGCCAGCATAGGCGCAATCTGGTCTAGCTGCGCGCCTGACTTTGGCACCCACAGTGTGATTGATCGCTTCCAACAAATAGAACCGAAAGTGCTCTTCGCAGTCGATGGCTACCGCTATAACGGCAAGCCTATTGATAGGCGCTCTACAATCGCCGAACTCCAGCAATCGCTGCCTACCCTGCAGAAGACGGTTTTAGTGTCCTATCTCTACCCCGATTTGAGCGCAGAAGGCTACAAAGATGCTATGCTCTGGCGTGATTTGCCGCCCGCCACATCAGAACTAACCTATGAACAAGTTCCATTCGCTCATCCCTTGTGGGTACTCTATTCTTCCGGCACAACTGGCTTGCCAAAAGCGATTGTGCAAGGCCAGGGTGGTATCCTGCTCGAGCACCTGAAGAGCTTGCACCTTGGCCTCGATCTCAAAGCGGATGACCGCTTCTTCTGGTTCACCACTACCGGCTGGATGATGTGGAACTTCCTTGTAGCAGGGTTGTTGCTGGGCATCACCACCCTGCTTTACGATGGCAGCCCGTCTTACCCCAGCATGAACGTTCTCTGGGAGTACGCTGAAAAAACAGGCATGACGTTCTTTGGCACCAGCGCCGGATTTATCCTCTCCTGTATGAAAGCTGGTATAGAACCGGGCAAAACCTATAATCTGAGCAGGTTGCGCGGACTCGGCTCGACTGGCTCTCCCTTGCCACCAGAAGGGTTTCAATGGGTCTATGAGCACATCAAGCGCGATCTATGGCTTGCCTCCGTCAGTGGAGGTACCGACGTATGCTCAGGCTTCCTGGGAGGCTCCATCTTGCTTCCTGTGCGCGCCGGAGAACTTCAGTGCCGCGCGTTGGGGGCCAGAGTGGAAGCGTTCGATGAGAACGGTAACCCATTACTTGATGAAATGGGAGAGCTGGTAATCACCGAGCCAATGCCATCCATGCCTTTGTTCTTCTGGAATGATCCCCAGAATAAACGTTACCTGGAAAGCTATTTTGATATGTATCCTGGCATATGGAGACATGGTGACTGGGTCAAGATCACTTCCAGGGGCAGCGCCGTCATTTATGGCCGGTCAGACTCTACCATCAACCGCAAAGGCATTCGCATGGGCAGCAGTGAAATCTATCGCGTCGTGGAAGATATCCCTGAGATACTCGATAGCCTGGTTGTGGGTGTGGAACGTTCTGGAGGTGACTATTATATGCCCCTTTTCGTTGTCCTCAGACCAGGTGCCGAGCTGGATGATGCTCTCAAGGCCAAAATTCGTGACAGGATTCGTAGCAACCTCACTCCGCATCATGTACCTGACGAAGTGTTCGCTATTGCTGAAGTACCCCGCACCCTGAATGGCAAGAAACTAGAGGTACCCGTCAAGAAACTCTTCATGGGCGCTCCTTTGGAGAAAGCGATCAGTATGGACTCGATGAGCAATCCACAAGTAATGCAGTATTTCATCGAATTTGTACGTAAGTTTAGTTAGAGACGGGGCTAGAGTAGTTAAGCGTGGCAGCACGTAAAAGTGATAAAATGAAAAGTGTGTAAATGCCGTCAACTTGCTTGAATATATCTCTCATGGAGTAGCGCATGAAAATTGGCCTTGTATCACCGTATGACTGGAGTTATCCTGGGGGCGTACGTGATCATGTCTTGCATCTTGCCAACGAGTTCATTACAATGGGACATGATGTACGCATCATGGCACCTGCATCAGGCCCAAAAGGAAAATTAACCGAAAAGTACATCTTGAAGATGGGCTGGACAACTCCTATACCGATCAATGGTTCCATCGCACGTATCATGCTTAATCCCTCCCTTGCTCTACGCGTGCGCAGGGTGCTGCAGCGCGAACACTTTGATGTGATCCACGTGCACGAGCCGCTGGTTCCCGGTCTATCTCAGGCCGTGCTGCGTTGTTCGCGCACAGTCACCGTGGGCACATTTCACACTACATCCTATCCAAGTATCTATTCTACTTCAAACCTGGCATATGCTTCTGCCCATCCGTTTCTTCGTCCTCTTTTCCGGCGGCTGAGCGGGTGCATTGCGGTTTCCACCACTGCTCGCCAATTTGTTTCGCGCTACTTCCCGGGAGACTACCGCGTGATTCCCAATGGGGTCAGTCTTGAGCACTTTAGTCCTCAGGTTACGCCTTTGCCACAATTCATGGATGGCAAGCAGAACATCCTCTTCGTGGGTCGTTTCGAGAAACGCAAGGGTGCGAAGTACTTACTACGAGCCATTCCATTTATTCGCGAAAAGTTTCCGCAGACGCGCTTTCTCTTTGTCGGCGAAGGTCGCCTGCGGCGTGGTTTTCAGAAATTTGTCGAGCGCCAGGGTTGGCAAGATGTCATCTTCGCTGGCTATGTGCCTGATAAAGACCTGCCTCGCTACTTTGCCAGCGCTCATGTCTTCTGTTCCCCTGCCACTGGAGGCGAGAGCATGGGCATCGTGCTCCTGGAGGCGATGGCTTCGGGCGTGCCTGTGGTTGCATCCAACATCAGTGGCTATGCCACGGTCATCAACCAGGGCATGGATGGACTGTTAACGGCTCCGCGCAATGGTGAGGAGCTGGCATCGGCGGTGAAATACTTGCTTGAACACGAACCATTACGCCAACAATTTATTCATGCTGGCCTGCAAAAAGCCAGAGAGTATGCCTGGCCCCACGTCGCGCAGCGCATTATGGATTATTACTACGAGCTGCTCGAAGAACAGGACAAATCATCATTGAGACCTAGATCACAGGCTTTATGAGGCTCCTATGCGTTATTTCGAGAATTTTCAGGTGGGGGACACTTTTGTCCTTGGAAGTCTGAAAGTCACTGAAGAAGACATCATCGCCTTTGCAAAACAATTTGACCCGCAGCCCTTTCACATTGACCCGGAACGAGCAAGGGACTCCATCTTTGGTGGCCTGGTAGCCAGCGGCTGCCATATACTATCGCTGTTTATGCGCCTGTTTTACGATGGCGTGCTCCACGAGACCGCAAGCATAGGCTCTCCAGGCGCCGATGAGATACGATGGCCGACACCTGTTCGTCCTGGAGATGTTCTTAGCGGTCGTTTCACTGTGCTTGAAAGGAGGCACTCCAGGAGTCGCCCCAACCTCGGAATCATCCATTCTAGCTGTGCACTGTTCAACCAGGCCGGCGATGTGGTCATGACTATGAAAGGTGTGCACTTCGTTGGGCGGGGACCAGGGGTATTAACGGAAGCTGATCTTCTTAACGATAAGATTGATAAGTAAGACAAGGAGCGCTCGTCAAGTGGATAGAATAGATCAACAAGCTACATCTCATCCTTTTTCTTCTACACCTATCGGCTACAGCCGTGCCGATATCCACATGCATACCAACCTTGGTGATGGCCGGGCCAGCCCGGCGCGCATAATTGAAGAGGCCACAGGCCGTGGTCTGCGCTTGATCGCCATTACCGATCATGATCATATAGAGGGCGCAAAGCGTGTAGCGGAACTGCTGGCGCAACAGCATAGCCCGCTCCAGATGATTACAGGTGTTGAAGTTTCGACACGCCAGGGCCATTTGCTGGGCCTGTTCGTGAACAGGGCTCCCAAAGCTATGCGCTCGGTCGAAGAAAGCATTGAAGCCATCAAAGAGCAAGGTGGCATCGTGATCGTGCCTCATCCTTTCGGTCGCCTTGTTCCTAGCTTGAGCCGTGCGAAGATCGACGCATTGCTTGAAAAGGGGTACGCCATCGATGGCATAGAGCTGTATAATCCCACACCGGCAAATGCCTCCATGCGCTCCGCCGTTCGCGTCGCAAATCAGCAATGGAAACTCGCTGAAACCGGCGGAAGCGATGCGCACTTCTGGCAGCATATCGGTTCGGCCTACACGCTTTTCCCGGGAAGCAGTCCTGATGATCTGCGCCGCGCCATCATCGAACGCAGCGCCCGCCCAGGAGGCCAGGAGCTTCCACCGGTGCATCTTCCTGTGGGTGCCTATATTGCTCAGTGCGCCTGGAGCTGGTTCGTCGATCCCCCGAGGCGCTTCATGAGGTCGAGGTCTTTGCAGGATCGATAGCCCATATGGGCGCAAACACCACCCATTGTTCGGGGTGCGCCTTGATGTACCGCTCCATTCTCTCGATCAAGGCACGCATCAGCGTGTCAGGATTGGCACGCTCTTCCTCCGTAAGTTCGAGCGAGAGCGGGACAAAGTGTCCTCCCACACGTTTAGAAGACGCATGCCAGCCAAATGCGCCAACTAGAGGCGCTCCCGTGCGCTGTGATAGCGATACAGCGCCAATAGGCAGACGGGCAGGCTCACCAAAGAATGGCTTTTCGACACTCTCACCCTCTATGGCACGGTCGGCTGTAATCACTACAATTTGATTTTTGCGCAGTGCCAGGATGATTGATCGCACAGCTGTACTATCTCCCAGGGGTATGAAATGGATGCCCTGGCTGCTGCGCAATTTGGTAATTAAATCAAGTATCCGCTGATCTTTCAGACGTTCGACGGGAATAGTCACCTGATAGCCTTTGGCTGAAAACCACTGAGCCAGGTAATTGATTGGCCCGAAATGTGCTGAGAAGAGGATCACACCCCTCCCCAATGCCAGTGCCGCCTGGAGATGTTCTACACCCTCAATATCCATGTGGTTCGCAATCCACTCCGGTCGCGTGTATGGCAGCGAGAACATCTCCAGGTAGTTACGGGCACTATACTGGAATACACCTCGTACAGCTCTGCGCAGTCGCCCCCGTCCAGCGTGGGTTGACAGCGCCTCGGGACCAAGCACGTGGATCATGTTAGCGGTTACCTGCTTTCTGGCTTTGCGGGCTACAAGCCAGGCAGCGAAACCAAATGCGTTCGCTAGCGCTAGCACGAGCCAGCGTGGCAGGCGTGGAACAACAACTGAAGCAATTCGGAATAGCTTATACATGATCGAGCCAGGCGGATATTCTTATAGCCATAAATGTTCCTCCTTGTCTTATCCTCTCAATCCCAAAGATGAAGGCAGCAATATTGGATATTTATTCTGCTGGCCAGAACTGGCGGAACATGTACCATTGTGTCGGCCATTGGCGCACCATTTCTTCTAGCGTGTCATACATACATTGGGTCAGACGTGCTATCTCGCTCGCCTTCCGCTCTCCCTTGCTCTCCCGTGGGTAAATCGGGGGATATATGCGCACATAAAATTCGTTGTGCTGCCCATACCACATATAGCCGGGTATAAGCGCTGCTCCGCTTTTCAGCGCCAGAGCAGCCGGACCATCTGGCACGTATGTCTTGCGTCCAAAGAAGGTCACTTCTGTTCCCTCATCTGGCGTGACAGGTCGATCTACGGCGATGGCAACGAGCTGATTCTGTTGCAGTGTACGTAAAATGCGGCGCGCAGAGCCTTCCATCGGAATGATGCCGATGCCCTTCTCCCTGCGTTGATTCTGCACGAGCTGATTTAAACGTTCGTCGCTAAACGTTTCTACGACAGCCGAGAGAGGTAGATGGCGAGCGACTAATGCCCCGGCCATATCGTAGTTACCGAAGTGGGCCGTAGTTATAATGGCTCCTCGACCTGCCTGTATGGCGGGCATCATAAGACTCTGCCAGCTATCCCCCTCGCTCAAATCGTGCATCTGCTGTTCGATCGCGTTCATATCAAGGTGTGGAAAGTTCAAAAAATCAGCGGCATAACGTCCATAGTTACGCCATGAAGCAAGGGCCAGGTGTCGTACGTATGGATCATCTACAGGACGCCCTGTCACCTGGGCCATGTTCAACTGCGTCACCCGACGCTTGGAAGGCCAGCCCAGGTAGCTCACCGCACTGATGGCTGATCCCAGGACGTGCCTTGCGCCTTGTGGTGTCCACCCGGCTAATGTGCTGGCCCCGCGTGTAACATAGTAGATAGAAGACAATCTTTTCTCCAAAAATCTGTGATGGGGCAAAGAACTATTGCAATGCTCTTCTCGCTTTGCACTATCTATACTACCGCCTCAGATTTGCTGACGTCAATGTTGGGCTGCGTCCCTACAGGCTGAGTACGCACTCCTTCTGGCATGCCTCGCACCAGCCTGATAGTATGCCGTCCTGTTCGTGGACGTTTGCCAGGCGGCGCGCGCAGCGGCAGACATACCCGTGCTGGCGGGCTGGATTGCCAAAAACGAGTGCGTGTGGGGGGACATCTCTTGTAACAACTGATCCTGCACCGATCAAAGCAAACTCCCCGATAGTAATGCCACAAATAATAACCGACCCCGCGCCGATTGATGCGCCGTACTTCACCAGTGTTGGCGTAATCTCCCAATCATCGGCGCTCTTGAGCTTGCCGTCGGGAGTAATGGCGCGAGGCAAGAGGTCGTTGGTGAAACACACATGGGGACCAACAAAAACACCATCTTCGAGTGTAACACCTTCGAATACCGAAACGTGATTCTGGATTTTGACGTTTGAACCGATGCGCACGTGCGCGTCAATATAAACGCCCTTCCCAATATTGCAGGTTTCTCCAATATGTGCATGTTCTCGCACCTGGACCTGGCGCCAGATGCGCGTGCCTGCTCCAACATGTGCATCTGGTGACACTTCGGCGCTGGGATGAACGTAAAACGATGGATCTGTCATATATTACCTCTATCGGGAACAGGACGAGATCTCTCTGGTCTGCTACTTCCGGCACCCGCGTAAACATATCTTCTGGTGCATACTCATATTTTATCACCAAAATAACACCGCTTGCTTGCTATAAAGTGCCTTCATACGGATGTGCGAACCGTTCTATAAAAAAACCCGCGTAGGGGCGGGAGAGGAGCTTACACGGTAGTTTTTTTAATGAGAGGGCATGGGAAAAGGCAGAGGGAGGCGCGGCAGGCGACCACTGGCACTTATCCGTCCGGCCAACGCCGCTGCGCAGCTAACTTACGCTCAGGCCGGACGAAAGGAGCAAGGCCCACCCTTCCCAACCCCGCCGCCCTCGCCCGCGTGCTGGATAAATCCGCACTCTACGGACTGACAATGACGCTTCCAAGAACCCTGCCCGTGTAAGCGGGGGATGAGCGTGCCAGCGTTCACTATCACTGCGCCCGCCACACCTGCGCTGTCTTATCCCCCACACAGCATCAGCATGCCCGCGATAGGTGAAGACACGCCTACCATTGGCTGCGTCCCATACCTGCACTGTGTTATCATCGCTCCCCGAGGCGATGCGCTTGCCATCTGATGACCAAGGCACCATATTGACATGATCAGCGTGTCCACGATAGGTGAAGGCATGCCCGCCATTGGTTGCATCCCACACCTGCACCGTGAAATCGGCACTCCCCGAGGCGATCCGTGTGCCATCCGGTGACCACGCCACCGCATTGACGCGACCAACATGCCCGCGGTAGGTGAAGGCATGCCCGCCATTGGTTGCATCCCACACCTGCGCTGTACCATCATTGCTTCCTGAGGCGATGCGCTTGCCATCTGGCGCCCAGGCCACCGTAACCACATGATCAGCGTGTCCACGATAGGTGAAGACATGCCCACCATTGGCTGCATCCCACACCTGCACCGTGCCGTCGGCACTCCCCGAGGCGATCCGTGTGCCATCCGGTGACCACGCCACCGCATTGACACGACCAACATGCCTGTGGTAGGTGAAGACATGCCCACCATTGGCTGCATCCCACACCTGCACCGTGCCGTCGGCACTCCCCGAGGCGATCCGTGTGCCATCCGGTGACCACGCCGCCGCATTGACACTAGCTGAATGGCCACGATAAGTATAGAGAGCCGCCCCGAGGAAGGAAGACCTGGGATTCTCAGATGCGGGGAAGGTGTCGCCATGGAATGCAGAGGGACCAGCGATCTGGGATGCGGGGGAGGAGGTAGTATGATAGCCACACGAAGTGGCGAACGATGCGATACTCCCTCCTGCGAGCGTGAGTCCTGCTAGCTTCCGTAGAATGGTGCGGCGAGATATCCTCTGCTCGCCAAGCAGCAGGCCAGGGGAACCCAGGTCCTGTGAAGATGCATGTTGATGAGCCATAAGAAAGGCTCCTTTCTGTTTGAGTACGATGGTTTCCTTCAGGTTTGAGAGTAATCATGCATGTTCGAGCGCAATCAGTAGCGTGATATTGTCATTTGCGCCGCCATTAAGTGTGCCATGAATCGTGCCTGTCGCACCAGTTGAAGCGAAGATCTCCTGTGACATCTCCGAGGTTGTCAACGAATTACTGCTGGTGCTCCACTGCTCAGTAAAGCCTGATGGGACATTCACAGTCGTTGCGGTAGCGACGCCAACCGCGTAGACTAGCATGTCATTGGCAGTCGTTGTGGTCACCCCGCTATTATCCACATTACTGGTATTCGCGTTGTATTGGGCATTGCTGGCATCCACCGGGGTGGTGGTATTCACCCCGATGTAGCTGGCAATCCCCCCTGATGCCTCACCGCTGGTGCTAAAACTCCAGGTATAGCTTGCTGGCTCTGAGGAGCCTGCGACTTTCACATAGCTGGCTGTCGCGATCGATGAACTGCTGTCTTGCCGCAGCACTAGACTCCACCCGGCCGGAGGCGTAATCGTATTACCGGCTGTTTGCACAACAACAAAGGCGACCATGACATCACCACTGGTGGTTCCGGCTGGTACATTGATGGTGAGTGTTGAGGCTCCTGCGCCATTGTTGCCTGTGGCTGCTGCGCGCAGCGAAATCCCTGCTGGCGGCGTGGGCGTTGGGGTGGGCGGTGACGTAGGCGTAGGCGTGGGCGTAGGGGGTGACGTAGGCGTGGGCGTAGGCGTAGGGGTCGCTGCGGGTGCGGGTTCGAGCGCAATCAACATCGTGATATTAGAATTTGCGCCGCCATTCAGTGTGCCGTGAATCGTGCCTGTCGCACCGGTTGAAGCGAAGATCTCTTGTGACATCTCCGAGGTTGTCGACGAACTACTGCTGGTGCTCCACTGCTCAGTAAAGCCTGATGGGACATTGACGGTCGTTGCGAGAGTGATGCCGACCGCGTAGACTAGCATGTCATTGGCAGTCGTTGTGGTTACGCCCGAATTATCCACATTACTGGTTGACGAGTTGTATTGGGGATGGCTGGCATCCACCGGGGTGGTGGTATTCACCCCGATGTAGCTGGCAATCCCACCCGATGCCTGACCTGCTGTGCCGAAGCTCCAGGTATAGCTGGTCGGCTCTGATGTGCCTGCGACTTTCACATACGTGGCGGTCGCGATCGATGAACTGCTGTCTAGCCGCTGCACCTGATTCCACCCTGCCGGCCGAGTAATCGCATTACCGGCGGTACGAACAATCACGTGGGCGACCATAACATCACCACTAGTTGTTCCTGCCGGCACATTGATGGTGAGTGTTGAGCCTCCTGCATCATTATTGCCTGTGGCTGCTGCGCGCAGCGAAATACCTCCTCCTGGTGGCGGCGTTGGGGTTGGGGTTGGCGTGGCAGTTGCCCCTGCGGGTTTGAGCGCAAT
>WNFC01010021.1_pt1 | contig 11269 bp, 9 predicted proteins | sample 5400541 | NCBI WGS metagenome assembly WNFC01 (sample SAMN13153342, study PRJNA577476) | soil metagenome | isolation source: 120 cm saprolite under Douglas fir tree site 2 hole 2 replicate 1 | place: USA:California | collected 2015-04-18
CTGTGAAAGAAAGATATTGCTTTGCAGAGTAAGGGAAGTTAGCCGCAGATTTCCGCTGATAACCCAGATCAGGATTGATAAGAAGCTAAGAAGGCATCGTTTTACTATTCCGTTGATCTGTGTCATCCGCGTTAATCTGTGGCTAATGTTCAGTTGCCATTCTTCTTCAGTTTCCGAAATTTTTTCGTAATCAGATCTCGTCGTAAAGGGCTGAGATGACGGATGAAGAGTATGCCGTCGCAGTGGTCGGTCTCATGAAGAAAGCAACGTGCCGCACGTCCGATGGCCTCGCGCTGAAAAACCTTTCCCTGAGTGTCCTGCGCTCTCAGGACAGCCGTCGCAGGTCGGTTGAGCTCAGTGCGGATCTTGCCGACCGACAAACAGCCCTCCTCACCGGTATGCTCACCGTCGACGGAGATGATTTCGGGATTAGCCGCCACCAGCTTGGTGCCGTCGCAGTCCATCACAAATAAACGAAGCGGCACACCAATCTGCTGCGCGGCTAATCCCACACCTTCCGCGTCGTACATCGTGTCGAACATATCCTGGACCAGTGATTCCAGCTCCCCGTCGAATTTCACCACCGGGTTTCCAGGCGTCAGAAGCACGGCGGCCGGATAGTCAACTATCGGTCTTATTGCCATAAGCTAAGAGTTTAATCTTGAGTGGTAAACGAGTCTATTCAAAGTCAGAACCGAGGAGCGACCGGGTCACACGCGCGCAAGACTCGACTAAGGTTCACCAGCCTTGCGTGCCCAACTTTGTAGCGACCGGGTCACGCGCGCGCAAGACTCGACTAAGGTTCAACCAGCCTTGCGTGCCCAAGTATTCCTGCCGGGGCTGGTAAGAACGATGGTTGAGTGGCATCCCAGATTGACCCGGTCGCTACCCGCTCCTCGGTTCTGACGTTGAGTCTTATGTTGCGGAGGTGTTCCGCATCTGTTGAGTGAGACGCCACGGACCCGGTCGCTACCGCTCCTCGGTTCTGACGTTGAGTGATACATGCATTGCAATGTCTCAGGAGACGAGTCAAACAGTTCACAAACTAAGAGACGGCTCAACGTCAGAACCGTTGAGCGGTAGAAGCTGCGAAAATTAGATCGATCCCGGATATGACACAAGCTAAGAAAATTTGCAGGTTGGGAAGGGGGCAGTCGATAAGTTCAAGGTGCGATAAATTCAACGCGCCCCCGCCTCAAATTTGAATGCCACGGCCTATACGTGTCACTCGAGCCTCTGCCGTTAACTGCAATTCAACGGTTGATTCGAGGACGAAGCCTCTGAAACTTGAGGCGGGGGCGGGGTGAAATTTATCGCACCTTGAACCTATCGACTGCCCCCTTCCCAACTGCGAATTTCCGTAACTTGAGTAATACTCTGGTCCAATAATTTTTTCACGGCTTCGGTAGCGGGTGGGTAGAAACTTGGCGATTGAGCATGAATTATTCGATTGGTGTCGCCACCCAATACAGTACCGCGAGCGAAGCGACCGGATGCCGGCACTCGATAATCCCAAGTTTTCTATTTACGATTGGCTATATACGATTTGCGATGGCGCAAGTAAAACCATTTAGGTTAGTCTCAGAAACCCTCTCGACTCACAGGAGGAACTCATGGCCCAAACCGGCACTGTCATCCCTCAAGGCTTGAATCTGCGCGACGCCCCGGGCGGCAACGTGATCAAAGTACTGTCTCAAAACACAACCGTGCAGATACTTGAAGACCAGGGAGAATTTCTCAAGGTCAGTTTTGAGGGACGCGTTGGTTTTGTGAAGACTGAGCTAGTCAAGCGAGATCAATCGCTGCCGCAGCCCGTCGGTATCGCAGGTGCAGGTAACGGCACTTTTCATTTTGTTGGTAAGAAAGCAGTCGCTCCCGATGGTACTGTTTTCGGCTCGAAGTTTAAGCTGGGCGTCTTTAACACTGGACAGACTTCCATCAGGCAGTTCGTACAAGGTCACGGCGACGCTTTTCCCAACATCTCCGCGTCACGACTGCGGGTGATGCAGGCCGTTTCAACTAACGAAGGAAAGCTCGAGGCGATTAATACGTTCGACAACGCCTTTCTGACCTTCGGCGCGTTTCAGTGGACGGTGGGTAGCGATAATGGTGCAGGGGAACTGCCTGCCCTGATCGCTCGTCTGAAGCAGACTTATCCGGTTGTTTTCAATCAACTCTTCGGGCAGTTTGGAATCGACATCGCTTCCGTTAACAGTCCGCCAGGACAAACGCCCACCGGCTTCTTTTCCCTAAACGGCAAGCCAATCAAAACTGCAGCGGACAAAGAACAAAAGCTGCGAACATTGGAACGTGCTTTCCAGTTTTTCAAGGCCGGACAGAACGACATCATGCGACAGGTTGAGATTGAACAAGCGGCTAGCAGGATAGATCTGTTTTATCGCGACGCAAGCCACAAGATAAATGGTCGGGTCATTCCGGATTTTGTGAGCTCTGAATTTGGTGTGGCGCTTATTCTGGATGAGCACGTCAACCGCCCCGGACACGTGCCGAACACGATTACTGGAGCTGTCAATCAGTTTCTCTCAACGCCGGAAAAGAGTAATCCTGATACTTGGACTGACCAGGATGAAGGCACGCTAATGGACATCTACATTCAGCGGCGCAATAACACAAACATGACTGATTCCCAGAACCGCGCCGATAGAATCAGAGCGGCCGTAACTGCCGGCCTCGCTTCCGATAAGCGCGGATCGTTTACATAGAGAGGTTTTACGGTCCTGGCGCGTAATACGACTTGCGCCCCAGGATCACGTAATCTGGATGGTCCTTCACTGCGAAACTAATCTTCCTTCGCTTTCCATCGCGCTCTTTGTTTGTCGGATAGTATCCAACTATGTAGCGCTTGCTTATGTCCGAGAAAATACGCGAATAGATTTCCTGAGCTTGTGACGGCGTTTCCAAAAACTCTGTCCACCCGCCGGACAAGGTCGCCACCTCCGCCAAAGCCGTTTGCACTTTAAGGTTTTCTTCGGCTCTGTATCTCAAGATCTCGATCGTCATCCTTCTTTGGCGCTCTTCCTCGCGTGCCTTGAATGCCTCTCTCACCTTAGGCCTCACTGTAGCCAACCACTCGGCTATCTGTCTTTCGTCGTCAGCCTTCACTCGCTCAACTTGTTGGTCCGGGGTTAGCCCGATGAGCCGGAATCCTGGTACGACGGTATAGATAGTGGCGCGTGATTTCTCTACCGCCCGGTAAACATCGTCGAGGCTAAACTCAGTCAAACCATCCTGTTGGAGTTTCTTCCTTGTCTCAACTTCTTCTTGCGCCCGTGCTAGCAATTCCGGAGGTAGGTTAGGCGGAACAGACGGAGTGATGATCGAGTTTCGCAAGTAGAAAGCTTCATCGCCATCGGTTTGAAATACAATGATTGGGCGCTCGTCCTCCTCATCGAACGCTTCTTTAAGCGTTGCCATCAGCGCACTGTATTGAGCACTGCGACCAAACTGTCGACTATTGCCGCCAAAACCAAGGAAACCTTTCTTCCCTCTGTTCTTTTCGACCAGCGAATCCAACTTCTTCTTGAGATACCTTCTGTCGTTTGTGAAGTCGACAAGTAGTTCGATGTCGTCAGTGACTATGGCCATCCGGTCCAGCGGCCCGAGTTTATCGACGAGGATCTTGGCCGCCTCAACACTGTTCTTGATATAGGGAAACTGGCTGCCGCTGTAGTCGATGATAAGGACGATCGACCGCGAGACGCTCGTGTTATCGCCTAGCAGAAAATGACCCACTTGCTGTGGCGTGCCGTCTTCATTGATCGCGAAATCGCTCGCCTTCAGGCCTTGCACCATATGTCCCTGCTTATCGACTACTGACAAGTCACAGACCACGAGCGAAGTGTCGATTCGAACGACATCTTCACCGCCGGCATTACTGTTCTGATTCGAGGAACTGCTTTCTGCGGCAGAATTTTTTTCCGGGTCCCACTTGAGCTTCTTGAGGCTGGAGCCGAAGTCCTTGAGCTTCGGTTTCTCCCTGTTAGGCGATTGGGCGAGGGCGCTTTCAGGGAACAGACCAAGACCCAACATGACGACTAGCGCAAAACATAGAGGCAACTTTGTACACATGCTTAATTCCATACATCACACGGTATACGGTCCATCCACAGATTACACCGATTTGTTGAAAACGGTTCAGCCGCAACTGCGAGACCTTGCGAATCCTGAACCAGATTCACTCAATCGTGCTGCACTCCACGTCAGAACCGAGGAGCGGTAGCGACCGGGCGACATGTGCGCAGGGCTCAACCTATGTCGCCAACGCGTCGACGACCATGGTGAAAAGATCCTTGACTGGCAGCCCAGATTGACCCGGTCGCTACCGCTCACGGGTTCTGACGTTGAGCCGTCTCTTAGTTTGTGAACTGTTTGACTCGTCTCCTGAGACATTGCAATGCATGTATCACTCCACGTCAGAACCGAGGAGCGGTAGCGACCGGGTGACATGTGCGCAGGGCTCAACTTATGTCGCCAACGCGTCGACGACCATGGTGCAAAGATCCTTGAGTGGCAGCCCAGATTGAACCCGATCGCTACCGAGGCTGTGTGAAAAGTCAGTCGAGTGAGGAAGGACACCAACATGATCGCAACTCAATACAGTACCGCGAGCGAAGCGACCGGATGCCGGCACTCGATAATCCCAAGAACTCTTAAAACGATGGTTGAGTGCCGGCATCCGGTCGCTTCGCTCGCGGTACTGTATTGGGTGGCGACACCAATCGAATAATTCACGCTCAATCGCCAAGTTTCTACCCACCCGCTGGTAGCGGGTAAGTAAGCATGGCGCGATCTCTAGGCGCACGGACCCACCCGGTACCCGCGAGGCGGTTCTGCAAATACCAAAACTACCTGCACGTGTCCTATAATCACCGTCATGGAACGCAAAGAACCTCTCGCGACCAGTACGCTTACAGACATCCGTAAGAAGGAGAACAGAGAGGTCGCAGGAAAGTATGGCCCAGCGGCCTCCGCGAAATCGTTTCTGATACTCGTAGTTGACGACTATATTGACAATGTGGTCGTTATCAGTCTGAACCTTCAGAATGAGGGCTACAAGGTTGTCACCGCTTCTAACGGCGAAGAAGCGATCAGCGTAGCCTCACTTACACGCCCTCACCTTATTTTAATGGACATCAGTATGCCTCGATTAGATGGACTCGCCGCGACACGGAAAATCCGTGAGAACGAAGCGCTGCGAGACGTGCCGGTGATTGCCATTACATCCTTCAGCACCGAGGGTTTCCGCCGCGCTGCTTACGATGTAGGCATCCAGGGTTATTTGGTCAAGCCCATCGATTTTCAGCGGATGCACGAACTGATCCGGCGACTCCTCGCTCCTTGAGACGCCACTGAATCCGCAGATTTCGCAGATTGCACAGACATAGAAGACAACGGGCAGGAGCAGTTGGCACGTGCAGGACTCAGGAGCGTGAGCAGGATCCGTTGGTTTCTGCTCCTGCTTACTGGTTTCCGCGTCTGCGTAATCTGCGTAATCTGTGGATGGACTTTGCTGATTAGACTTCCACAAGCTCTGGCTCGCGCTTCCGCAAAAATTCGTTGGGTTCGACGATCTTCCCTGCGATCGCCGACGCCGCAACAACATAAGGTGAGGCGAGGTAGAGTTTACCTGGGCCACTGCGGCCGGGAAAGTTGCGGTTTTGCGCGCTGACCGTCACGGTTTCAGCACTCGGCGAAGCGCCAGGACCGGCGTTGATGCACGCGCCACAGCTCGGATCAATCAACTCCGCACCCGCCCTCTCAAAGATCTCTATATAGCCTTGACGACGAGCGTACTGTTTGATCCTCTGCGAGCCAAATTGAAGGTAAAGATGAACGCCGGGCGCGACACGTTTACCTTGCGCCAGTGCGTTCTCGAGCACCTCGGCATACATGTCCATGTCCGCCATCTTCCCTCCTGTGCAGGAGCCACCGTAAGCCGCATCGATAATGACTTCTTCGGGAAGTTCGTCTATGGGTATCCCGTTGCGCGGATCGCCAGGAGTTGCGACCATCGGTCGAATCTCGTCGAGATCGATTTCGAACTGGGCTGCATACTCGGCATCCGGATCACTGAAGGTAAAACCTTTGCGCACTTCTTCAGCATCAAGCCCGCGGGTGCGAACAATGTACTCGAGCGTAACTTCGTCCGGTTCGATAATTCCCGTTGTTCCTCCGGCTTCAACCGCCATGTTTGTTAGTGTGGCGCGTTCGTCTATGGGCCAGTTCTTCAAATCGTCGCCGGCAAATTCAAGCACCTTGCCAATGCCTTTGCTCGTCTTCATATATTCCGACGCGAGGATGACCAGCATTACGTCTTTAGCAGAAACGTGCGCCGGTTTCTTTCCCTTCAAACCGTAACGAACAGTTTCCGGCACACGGATGCGAATATCTTTGGTATACCAGGCATTCGCCATATCTGTAGATCCCACGCCGAAAGCAAAACATCCGAGCACACCGGCCATGCACGTGTGCGAGTCAGTGCCGATTACTATTTGTCCGGGGAGCGCAAGATCTTCCACTACAGCGTTGTGACAGATCGCCTCCGACCCACCCCCAGGATTCTCTCCATAGAGCTTAATGCCCTGAAGAGCTGCGAAGTTCTCCTGCGTCGTCGCCAATCCTTCCGCCTTCTCGAGTAAACCCATCTCGCGATGTTTGGGTGACATCACGCGGCCGAGAAACGTCAGATGATCGCGAAAAGCGAAAACAGATTCCGGTTCTGTAACTCGCGCTCGCGAACCGAGTGACTGCTTGAGAAGTGCTTCGGCCATCGGCGTTACATACTCGTGCGAGAAGCGCACATCGGCAACCGCAAACAACGCATCACCAGGCTTGACCGCCCGAACTCCGATCTTTCCGGCGCTCACAAATGCATGACGAGCGATTATCTTCTCGACGATCGTCATTGGCCGCACTTCAGTTTCCAGCAGCGGCGGCAAAACAGCGCCAGCCAATCGTGCCTTGTTGTAGTTGAAAAGTCCGCCGTAGGAAACGATGTCCTGGGAGATCGGATCGAGCCCCTTGGTAAATTCTGCAAGTGAGATTTCTTCACCCCGGCGGATGCGTTCAATCAGGCCAAGATCCGTCGAGGTTAGCAGGCCAATATTCTGCGAGTTTTGACCGTAAATCTTTTCAATACTCTCTGCTATGACCAGTTGAATGCCTGCCCATTTTTCCGCGTAGGGCGCAGTTTCTCGCGACGAGCCACAGCCTTTGGAGAGCCCGGAAACAACCACACCGAAACCACCATTTTTCACTTCATCCTTCTTCACTGCGCCTTCACGCATGCCGGCGTAGACGTAGTGACCGAGTGTTTCATCGTAGTAAAAACAAACCCAGCCCGGGGTTATCTCGTCAGTGGAGATGTTTTTCATCAGTGGCAGATCGCCAGCGAGCAGCCTGCGGAGGAGTTCAGCCTCTAACTCTGTCGCATCTTCTCCGTGTCCGCCCGTGTCACCATCCAACCCTTCGGCGTCAGCCTCCAGTTGCCGGCGAATCAGCGAGGTATCTTCGGTCAAAAATAGAATGCGGCCCGAGAATTTGATATGGTCTGGTCGTTTTTCAATTGGATCTGCTGTCATTAGGCCCCCCTGGTTGGAAAATTTCCCAGTTATCTGCGGCGATGGTTGCGTTGGTAACGAAACTAATTATAACCTCACGCTGATAAAACCTTTAGCGGGCAATAAGGCGTCTAAGCAAGGGAGTGGAGGAAAAGGTAACTATGAAGTCGTTGATTAGGAAGTTTGCAGTGACTGGGTTTGTACTGGCGCTCTCATTGGCGTCGTTTAGCCTACGACAGTCGGGTTTCGGTTTAGTGGCTTTTGCTCAGGAAACCGACGATCAAGTAAAGATCGATATGTACAAGCGATTCGTGGACAATCGTATTCCGAACCCGAGGGTCGCGTATCAAGCTGCCAGGGATTATTTGCAAAAGTATTCGAAAGATAAAGACCAAATTACTGACTACCTGCAGAAATGGGTTCTCTTTTTTGAGCGTGATGATCGCAAAGAAAAGCTGCCAGTACTTATCAATGACAAAAATTTCGCCGAGGCTTATCGAATAGGCAAAGTGATTTTGACCGACGAACCTGAAAACCTGCGAACGCTGATTGACCTTGGCTATGCTGGTTATCTTGCGTATACCGCGAAAAACGAGGCCTTCAACGCAGATGCCCTTGCGTACGCACGAAAGGCAATTCTCGCTCTCGAGTCGGGAAAGGCACCGGCGGATTGGGCGCCATTCAAAGGAAAAGACGATACGCTCGCTTCTCTTTACTACGCGGTTGGCGTTCTCAACCTGAAGAGCGCGCCAGACCAGTCGATCGAACCTTTAATCAAGGCGACTCAATTCGAAAGTGATCTTAAAAAGGCTCCTCCGACTTATTACTATCTAGCGCTCGCATATCAGTCTGGTCCTTACAAAACGCTTTCAACTGCATATCAAACTACGTATGCCAACAAATCCGAGACGCCCGAAAGCAAAGTCGCACTTGAAAAGTCGAACGTTGTTATCGACCGAATGATCGATGCGTACGCTCGCGCGATTGCTGCTGCCGGTACCGGCGCAAAGTATGCGCAGAACAAGGCACAGTGGTTGGTGACACTGACGAGTTTTTACAAGTTTCGTCATCAGGACTCGGACGCGGGACTTAACGATTTCATCGCAGCTGCTTTGAGTAAACCACTGCCGCCCAAGCCGTAGTTAGGGTTTGGCACCCAGTCAATCGTGTGACCGGCAAGACATGATGATCGCAGGAATTGTGGCGCTCATTAGTTCGCTTGTTATATTTACCTTCGGTCGACAGTCGAACCCGAGCTACGCGACGATTATGCTGCTTTCCGTCCTGATCTTATCGACGCCATAATGGTTATTCACAGCCTCAGAGCGCTCAAACACATGTCGTGCTAGTGCGAGCCTACCGTAACAGATTGGTCAATGTTGAGATTGTTTGTTGGGCCTCCATGCCCCCTGACACAAAAAGCGAGAGGTAACAATTATGAACGCGCACGCACGGGTTGTCTTATTCCTTGGTATCTTTATTCCTTACTCCATTGTCAGCTTTGCAAAACAAACTAAATCTGCGCTGATGTCACCTTCAGCTAGTATTACGGATAGACCTAGTCTCGATGAATGGAAAGAGTTCTCATCAACAGATGGCGGTTTTAAGGTCCTCTTTCCCAAACCTCCAAAGGAATCTAACGGGACTGTGAATGTGGGAAAGTTAGTGGTGAAGACCTACACTTATACTGTTCAGGATGAGGCCACTTACGCTGTTATGTACTTTGATGTACCGCGTGCGGTAGATGATCCGAAGATCAACAGAGATTTGCTGGTTGGCATTGGTAATTTCGTCCTGGCTGAATTAAAGGGAAACCTTCTCAATGATAGCCCGATCTCGCTCGATAATAATGCGGGCCGCTTACTAGAAATATCTATGCCCAAGGGTGGTATTGCGAGAGCGCTACTTGTTGTCGCAGGGCAGAGACTTTACCGGATAACAGTTGTGCCACGGAAGCGCGTTACTCCTGATGGAGAAGTTTCTGCTAAGACTATTTCAACCAAGTATCTTGAATCGTTCAAACTATTGCCCATTAATAGATCAGTAGAAGGTGAGGTTGATAAATATTTGAGAGAAAACCCTGAGCTTGCTGAAAGAGCGTTGACTGCTGACAGCGTCACAGCTCCTGGCAGCACGCTTAATGGTAAAGCGCTTAGTCTACCTTTTCCTGAATACCCTAGGGCGGAGCTCAGTGTCCGTACCTCTGGTACTATTTTTGTTAAGGTAATAATTGACGAGGAAGGCAGAGTGATAGCGGCCCAAGCCGTCGGTGGTTCCCCATTGTTGCAGCCAAGTGTAGTGAAGGCGGCTCGAAAGGCACGCTTTTCCCCGACGCTAGAACAAGGTAAGCCTGTGAAAGTATATGGCAAAATTACTTACAACATTCTAGTTCATTAATCTTGAGATTGACTTAACGAGATCGCTAACAATTCTACGCAGCTTACAGAACCGGGAGCGGTAGCGACCGCACTCAACTACGAAAGCGATTACTACACAACCCACTAATGCGCGGATCTCTTCGGTTAGTCGTTTTTCAGTAGAACGAAACTTCTACCTGGATCGTCCTGTAAGTTGAGTGCAGTCGCTACCGCTCCTGGTTCTGTACTAAGTGGCCACTTGCAGGTGCAGACGGCATCGCATCTCAAGTGTCGCACAGTCTCTCCCACTCTCGGATCTGCGTTGGCCCAACCCGCGCCTAAGCTTGGTAGTCCTCTTCGTACTGCATCGCACCGACCACATTTCCTTCTGTGTCTTCGAAAAAGATTAGTGTACCCACGGTAGGAATGTGAAACTTCGGCATCACGATCTTGCCGCCGTTTGCCTCAACAGCCGCAAGGGTCTCATCGATTGAAGAGACCCCAAGTGTGCACTCAAACCCAAACATCGGTTTCCCAGCAACAATCTCGCGACGACCTTGCAAAGCCCCGTGAAGGCCAGGATCTTCGTCCGTCCCAGTTTTGATCAGATAGAAATTTGGCGGTCCCCAGGGTTCGAATTTCCAGCCAAAGGCTTTCTCGTAAAAGCGGCGCGCGCGGGGTACATCATCGGCATTAATGGAGAAGTGTTTCACGTTATTCGGCATTTGATTCCGTCCTCCTAGCGTCTGGGTTTAAGCGGCGATCAGCCCGCTTTAACGGGCTCGATCTTATGACCGTTTGCTATGTGCGTCTTGCGCTATAATGCCAAATCATGTCGAGAAAGCGACGCCCCGTCCCGGAAGACTCCTCGTCTGAAGATAATATTGATATCCGAAGCCACGCGCTCGATTTCCCTCCGGGTTACTTCCTCGCGGCTCATTCGCATGATTGGCATCAACTCATCTATGCCTCTCGCGGGGTGATGACTGTCAAAACTGCAATCGGTCTGTGGGTTGTTCCTTCCCGACGAGCAGTTTGGGTACCAGCTTATGAGACTCATGAAATTCGAATGACTGGCTCGGTTGCAATGCGCACGCTTTATCTGCGAGTAACCTGCAGCGATGCGTTGCCGAAGGACTGTTGCGTAGTCAACGTGTCGCCACTGCTACGTGAGTTGATACTGCATACCATCAACATCGGCATGCTGGATCGCACCAACCCTTCGCAGGCTCGATTGGCTGGAGTAATTCTGGATGAACTCCAGACAATCCCAACAATGCCGCTGAAACTTCCTATGCCCTCCGACAAGCGCGCGCTCCGGATTGCAGAACA
>WNFC01008599.1_pt1 | contig 11267 bp, 5 predicted proteins | sample 5400541 | NCBI WGS metagenome assembly WNFC01 (sample SAMN13153342, study PRJNA577476) | soil metagenome | isolation source: 120 cm saprolite under Douglas fir tree site 2 hole 2 replicate 1 | place: USA:California | collected 2015-04-18
AGGTCAGGTCGGCTCGCCACCAGGTCAGGTCGGCTCGCCGCCAGGTGAGGAATCCTTCGCACGCCTGATGGACCAGGCCATCGTCGGCATGCATTCGTCCATGCACGTTCAGCCGACCGGCGATCCCGACCGGGACTTCGCCCGGATGATGATCGCGCATCACCAGGGAGCGATTGAGATGGCTCGGGTCGAGCTTCAATTCGGCCACGACGAACGATTGAAACGTCTCGCACAAGAGATGATCGTGACCCAGACGCAGGAAATCGCGGTCATGCAATCGGCTGTCGGTGCGACGGCCGTCGCAGCACCGGGCATTCCAATCAGCGCCCGCGATCGGGTGTATTCGAGCGACCAGTTCTCGAATACCGTCTCGGTCATCGACCCGTCTACGAACGCGCTGCTCGGCGTGATCCGCCTAGGCGATCCGCAGCCCGCGAACATGAGTCCCCTCTACCGGGGGCAATTGCTCGTGCATGGCCTGGGATTCTCTCCGGACCACCGCACGCTGGCGGTCGTATCGATCGGGTCGAACTCGGTCAGCTTCATCGATACGGCCACCAACGCCGTGAAGCACGTCGCCTACGTCGGGCGCTCGCCGCACGAGGCTTTCTTCACGCCGGATGGCCGCGAGCTCTGGGTCAGCGTCCGCGGAGAGGACTACATCGCCGTCCTCGACGCCCGGACCTACGAGGAGACGGCGCGCATGACCGTGCCGAACGGACCTGGCATGACTATCTTCTCGCCTGACGGGACCTATGGTTACGTCTGTTCGAGCTTCACGCCGGAGACGGTGGTGATCTCGACGGCCAAGCACGACATCGTCGGCCGCGTGAAGCAGGAGTCGCCGTTCTGTCCGAACATCGCGGCGGCGCCAGACGGCACTCAAGTGTGGTTCACGCTCAAGGACACGGGCAAGGTCATGGCGTTCAACGCCAGGCCGCCGTTCAACGTGCTCAAGGTGATCGAAAGCGGGCCGATCACGAACCACGTCAACCTTGTCCGCACCGCACGAGGGGTCTTCGCCTACGTCACGGTCGGCGGGCGCAACGAGGTGCAGGTTTATGCGACCGATACGTTCGATCGGGTCGCCACGATCCCGCTGGGTCACCTGCCGCACGGGGTTTGGCCGTCGGGAGACGGGACCCGCGTCTACGTCGGAATCGAGAACGGCGACGCCATGTCGGCGATCGACACGCGCTCCAACCAGGTGGTCGCGACCATCCCCGTCGGACAAGCGCCGCAGGCGGTTGTCTACGTGCCTGAGGCAGTGCCGGCGGGCGCCGGAGCGGAGAATCTGGGAGCGCCCCAGCTTGCGGCGTCAGCGGCCCACCTTCAGCTGGGTCCTCCCGGCGGATCGGCAACCACCACGGTCGCGCTGTTCGATCAGGGGCTCACGCAGATTCTCCAGGCGGCCGTTACGGGCCTGACGCCGCGCGGCTCGTACGTGCTGGCCCTCTCGAGCGATCCGAAGGGCACGGGAACGATCGAGCCGCTCGCCAACTTCGTCACCAACCCTGCGGGCGCCGCGGTGGTCAACGCGGTGGGGCCGATTCGACAGATCGTGCAGGGCGCCACGCGGGCGCCGCGCCGCTATCTCGTCATCGTTCCGGTGACGAACGGCAGATTCGATGCACCGGTGCAGGTTCAGCGGTAATGGGACTGATCATTCGTCAGATAGAGCCGGCCAATCTGGAAAGTCCCTTCGACCAGATTGACTCGTTTGTGACGCCGACGGCACTGTTCTACATACGCAGTCATTTCCCGGTCCCGAAGCTGGACGTCGAGTCCTATCAACTGCGCATCGACGGTGCGGTCAGGAATCCGTTGTCCTTGAGTTACCAGCAGCTCCGGGAAATGGCGCCCGAGACTCGGACCGCCACGTTGGAGTGCGCGGGGAATGGCCGAGTGTTTCTCATTCCGCAGGCTTCCGGAGCTCAATGGGAGCTCGGCGCCGTCGGCAACGCAGAATGGACGGGCGTGCCACTTGGCTCGTTGCTGGAGCGCGCCGGCCTGGAAGAAGACGCCTGTGAAATCGTCCTCGAAGGAGCCGATCAAGGGACTCCGAAAGAAGAGCCGGTGCCGCCAGGTCCGATCTCATATGCCCGCAGTTTGCCCCGAAGCAAAGCACTGCAGCGGGAAGTGCTAATCGCGTACCACATGAACGGGCGCGATCTTTCGCAGGATCATGGACATCCAGTGCGCGCCCTTGTCCCCGGTCATTATGGAATGGCATCCGTCAAGTGGCTGACGCATATCCACGCCGTACGAGAGCCGTTCCAGGGGTACTGGCAAACCGCAGACTACGCCTATTGGGATCGTGTGGATGGAAAGCCCGTGCGCCGCGCGTTGGGAGAAATGCACCTGAAGTCCGAGATTGCCAGGCCAGGGATCTACGAAACTGTTCCACCGAACCAGGTATACACGATGACCGGCGTCGCATGGGCCGGCGAGACCGAGGTAGCGGAGGTCGGTGTGAGCACGGACGGCGGCCAGACGTGGGCGGAGGCGCAATTCCTCGACCCCGTTCAGCGGCATGCGTGGCGACGCTGGCGATTCGAGTGGCGCACACCGGCTAAACCGGGGCGATATACGCTGCTGGCACGCGCCAAAGATGCCAACGGTAATGTCCAGCCTGACAGGCATGACCCGAACAACGGCAGCTATGTGATCGATCACCCTCTTCCGGTCGAGGTGTTTGTCGACGATCCTTCGAGTCGTTCAGTGGCGGGAGCCGCGAATCGACTCGCCCGCCGGAGCTGAGCCGGTGGCCGACCTGCGGGACTATCTCGCCGAAGAGCGAACGTTTCTCGCCTGGATTCGCACCGGCCTGGCTGTGATGGCCTTCGGTGTCGTCGTGGCGCGCGTCGTCTTCCCGAAGCCGTTCCCGCTTGCGCAAGCGGGTCCGCAGCGACGCCCCAGCCGTTGTCCGCGTGGTTCGGCATAGCGCTCGTCGCCGCCGGGGTTGCTGTGAGTCTCCTTTCGGCGTGGCGCCACACGCGAGTGGTCGCGGCTTTGAACGACGGCCAGCTCGCGCACTCCGGTTCGTCCAGAGAAGGCATCACGCTCGCGCTGGTCATGGCGTTGGCTGGTATCGCCATGGCCATCTACCTCGCCTTGAACTGACGCGGTGCCAATTGGGCGGAACTGTGTGGTTGTGAACACGGGTGCGTCCCTGCGTGCGCACAGCCGGCGTAAGCGCCGGTGTTTCCGCCGAACGGCGCCTGCTCCCGGTGGCGCGGGAGTTGCGAACGCACCATGAAGTGTTGCCGATGCGGATCGCACACTCGCACGCGCGGCATCATGCGGAGACAGTGGCATGACGGATCTCTGGGCGACGGTCTGGGTGTTCCTGCTGGCGTCGTTCGTCGGGCTCGGCGTGATCCGCCGGGTGTCCCGGCTTCTCCATACGCCGCTGATGTCGATCACGAATGCGATGTCGGCCATCGCGGTCGTGGGCGCGATCCTCGTCGGCGGCGGTGATGCGCCTCCCGCGATCCGCGCTCTGGGTGCGGTTGCGCTCTTTGCCTCGATGACCAACATTGTCAGCGGCTTTCTCATCACCGACCGGATGCTGAAGCTGTTCAAGACGGGCGAGCGCCGCACGGATGCGAGCCGGACATGATCGACGCCATTAGCCAGCTCGCCTATCTGACTGCGGGGGCGCTCTTCATCATCGCGTTGAACTGGATGAACGCTCCTGCGACGGCGCGGAAGGGCGTGTACGCCGCCGTGGCGGGTACGGCCATCGCGGTCCTCGTCACCTGGGCCGAGCCGTCGGTGATTCACCATCGGTGGATGGTCGTGGCCACCATCGCCGCGTTCGCAGTCGGCATCCCGTTGTCACGTGTGCCGCTCACCGCGGTGCCGCAGCGAACTGCTCTGTCGCACGCCTTTGGCGGCGCGGCCGCGGGGCTGGTGGGCACGGCCGAGTACTACCTGCATGTCGTGCAGTCTCCCGCGGAACTGACGCCGTTCCGAATGGCCGCAATCATGGCGGAGATCCTCCTGGGCTATCTCACCTTCACCGGCAGCCTCATGGCCGCGGCGAAGCTGCAGGAGGTGAAGTGTATCCCGCAGCGGCCGGTAACCTACCGGTTTCAGAACGGCGGCAATGTCGGTCTGTTCGCGGCCGCCGTGGTCATGGCGATGGTGCTCACGCTCAACCCGGCGGCGTCGTGGGCGCCCGCCCTCTTCCCGGTCGTCATCGCGCTGGCGCTCACGTTCGGAGTGCTCCTGATCATCCCGATCGGCGGCGCCGACATGCCGACGGTCATCGCCATCCTGAACTCGTACGCTGGCCTGTCGGCCGTTGCCATGGGATTCGTGCTGGACAACAGGCTGCTGATTACGGCGGGCGCCCTCGATGGCTCGAGCGGTCTCATTCTCGCCATCGTCATGTCCAGGGCCATGAATCGTCCCTTCCGGAACGTGCTGTTCGGGGCATTTGGCCAGGTGAAGAACTCCACGGCTGCCGCCGACGACACGAAGGTCTACAAGTCAGAGACGGTCGAAGGCGTGGCGCAGATCCTCGAGCAGGCGAGCCTGGTCGTGATTATCCCCGGCTATGGGATGGCTGTCGCGCAGGCGCAGCAGAAGGTGCGCGAGCTGTCCGACCAGCTGAAGAAACGCGGCATCACGGTCAAGTTCGCGATCCACCCGGTGGCCGGCCGCATGCCCGGCCACATGAATGTGCTGCTCGCCGAGGCCGATGTCCCATACGAGGAGCTCGTGGAGATGGACGAGATCAATCCGGAGATGCCGCAGTGCGACGTCGCGCTGGTGGTTGGCGCCAACGACGTCGTCAATCCCGCGGCCCGATCCGAGAAGGACAGTCCCATTTACGGGATGCCGATCATCGAGGCCGACAAGGCGCGCACGGTCATCGCGATCAAGCGAGGGAAGAACCCCGGATTCGCCGGGATCGAGAACGCACTGTATTTCACAGACCACACCTGGATGCTCTTCGGGGACGCAAAGGAAGTGGTCGGCGAGCTGGTCAAGCAGCTCGCAGCCGAGGCGGGCGCACGGGCGGCTTGACTTGCCCCTGCAGTGATGGATCCAGAGGAGGTCGACATGTCATCGAATCGCGGCGTCGCATACATCGGACGAGATGAGGTACAGGTTGAATCGATCGATTATCCCAAGTTCGTGGACGGGACCACGGGCAGGACGATCGACCACGGAGTCATCCTCAAGGTCATCTCCACGAACATCTGCGGTTCCGACCAGCACATGGTGCGCGGCCGCACGACGGCGCCATCCGGTCTGATCCTCGGGCACGAGATCACCGGGGAAGTCATCGAGGCCGGACGCGATGTCCTGTTCATCCGCGTCGGCGATATCGTCTCCGTCCCCTTCAACGTGGCCTGCGGGCGATGCCGTAATTGCAAGGAACAGCAGACGGGTATCTGCCTCAATGTCAACACCTCACGCCCTGGTGGTGCGTACGGCTACGTCGACATGGGCGGCTGGATCGGAGGGCAGGCCCAGTACGTCATGGTTCCGTACGCGGACTTCAACCTGCTCAAGTTTCCCGACCGGGACCAGGCACTCGCCAAGATCAAGGACCTGACCCTGCTCACGGACATCCTTCCCACCGGCTATCACGGCGCGGTGACGGCGGGCGTGGGCCCCGGATCGACGGTCTACGTCGCGGGCGCGGGACCGGTCGGGCTGGCGTGCGCCTCGTCGTGCCAACTGCTGGGCGCGGCGGTCGTGATCGTGGGCGACATGAACAAGGAACGTCTCGCCCAGGCACGCAGCTTCGGGTGCGAGACCGTCGACCTTGCGCGCGATGCGACGCTCGCGCAGCAGATCGAGGCAATACTCGGCGTCCCCGAGGTCGATTCCGCCGTGGACTGCGTCGGCTTCGAAGCGCATGGGCAGGGCAAGGACGCAGGACGGGAACAGGCCGCGACAGTCCTGAATTCGCTGATGGAAGTGACCCGCGCCGGTGGCGCGCTCGGCATTCCGGGCCTGTATGTCACCGATGACCCTGGGGCGACCGACCCGAGCGCCAGGATCGGTACGCTCGGCATTCGCATCGGCCTGGGGTGGGCGAAGAGCCATTCGTTTTTCACCGGTCAGACGCCGGTGATGAAGTACAACCGGCGGCTCATGCAGGCCATCCTGCACGACAGAATCCAGATCGCGAAAGCCGTGAACGTCACGATTATCTCCCTGGAGGACGCTCCGGCCGGCTACCACGACTTCGACAAGGGCGCGGCCAGGAAGTTCGTCATCAATCCGAACGGCATGATTGCCGCCTAGCGGTCATGAAGCACAGAACCCTTGGACATACCGGGCTCATCGTGAGCGAAGTGGCGCTCGGCAGCATGCAGTTCGGCGGCAAGATGAACATGGGCAATCTCGGCCAGGAGGACACAACGCGGATGGTGAAGCTGGCCCTGGACCGTGGCATCAACTTCATCGACACCGCCGACGTCTACAGCCTTGGGGAGAGCGAGACACTGCTGGGCAATGCCTTGAAAGGAATCCGAGAGGAGATCGTGCTCGCCACAAAGGTGCGGCTGCCGATGGGCGAGAACTTCAACCGGAGCGGCGCGACCCGCGTGAACATCATGCGCGAAGTGGAGGGCAGTCTCAAACGGCTCCAGACCGATTACATCGATCTCTACCAGGTGCACGGATGGGACAGCAACACTCCGCTCGAGGAGACGCTGCGGACGCTCGACGACCTCGTGCGCCATGGCAAGGTCCGCTATATCGGGCTGTCCAATCTCCTGTCCTGGCAGGCGGCGACCGCGATCATGCTGCAGGACCATCTGGGGCTGGAGCGATACGTGACCGCGCAGATGTACTACAGCCTCGTCGGCCGGGGCCTCGAATACGAGTTCCAATCCTTCGCCGAGTACCACGACATCGGTATCCTCGTGTGGAGCCCGCTGGCGGGTGGTTTCCTGTCGGGAAAGTACAGCCGCAGCAACCCGCCGCCCGCGGGGAGCCGCTTCGCGGACGCAGGTCAGTTCGTGCCGTTCGACAGGGAGATGGGCTACCGCGTCGTGGATGCGCTGAAGGAGGTGGCCGGACGGCATACCGTCAGCCCTGCGCGCGTGGCGCTCGCCTGGGTGCTCAGCCGGCCGGCTGTCAGCAGCGTGATCGTCGCCGCCCGGAAGGCCGACCAGCTCGAAGACAACATCCGCGCCGTAGACCTTCGGCTGTCGGACGATGACGTACGGCAACTCGACGCGGCATCGGATCCGGGTATCCCATATCCCAAGTGGATGGTCCTTCAGCTCGACACCGCGGAGGATCCGCGTTCCAGGATCCTGCATCCCGAGCGCTACGCGGAGGGTGGTTCGTGGAAGGACCTTCGCGGAACCCGATGGTCCGGCTGACGCGGCGCATCACACGATGAAGTGGAAGGTGGTGCCAGGGCCGTCATTCGGCGCGGCCCAAAGCTGCCCGCCGTGCTGCTCGATGATGGATCGGCTGATCGACAGGCCCATACCCAGGCCACTGGCCTTTGTCGAGTAGAACGGCTCAAACACCTGCGACACGTTCTGCGGGTCGATGCCGCATCCCGAGTCTTGCACCGCGACACGGATGCGATCGCCCGTCTGCCCATGGGTGCTGATGACCAGGTCGCGTGAGCGGCCGGCAACGCCGTGCATGGCCTCCAGACCGTTCAGGACCAGGTTGAGGATCACCTGTTGCAACTGCACCCGGTCGCCCGGCACACGCGGGAGCCCGCCGGCGAACTCGGTTCGAATGGTCGCCTGTGTCCGCCGCGCTTCGCCCTCGGCCAGGACGACCACCTCGCGAATGACGTCGTTGATGTCCAACGGCTCCGTCTCGGTTGACGTCCGGCGCGCGAGCGCCCGAATACGCTCGATCACGTCGCTGGCGCGGCGGCCGTCCCTGGCGATCGCCTGAAGGCCGTCGCGCACTTCATCGAGATTCGGCGTCGGATTCGTCAGGAACCGCAGGCACGCGTTGGCGTTGATGACGACGCCGGACAACGGCTGGTTGACCTCGTGCGCGATCGAGGCGGCCATCTCTCCCAGTGTCGACACCCGCGCGATGTGCGCCAGTTCTCCCTGCGCCTGCCGCACCGACTCCTCGGCCCGACTGCGCTCGGTCAAGAGACGCGTGTTCTCGAGGGAGACTGCGGCCTGTGACGCGAGCAGCTTCAGGACCGCCATCCGCGCAGGGGTGAAGACGCCCGAGGTCAGGCTGTTCTCGAGATAGAGCACACCGATCAATGTCGCCTGTTTGATCAATGGCAGACAGAGAACGGAACGCACATGATTCTGAGCAATGTACGGATCGGCGGCGAACGGGTTGTCTGCCGAGGCATCGTCGACAATCACGCTGTTCTGCGTTCGCACGACATACTGCAGAATGGACGATGGCAGCTCGGCCGCGGCCGCGCTCGCTTCTTGCAAACAGACGGTGACAGTGTCACCGCTGGTTGTGGCTTCCGCCCCAATCCGCAGCTCATCGCCTCGCGGCAGAATCAGCAGACCTCGTTCGGCGCCGGCGTGCTCGATCGCGGTGCGCATCAGCGTGTCGATCAGTTTGTCCAGAACGATCTCGCTCGACACGGCCTGGGAGACTTTGATGACGGTCGCGAGATCCAGGTTGTCGACCGGCGCCCCAATCGTGCTCGTTGGACCGGGCACCGGCTCTCCCTCCCCGAGGTGTGGATATAGCTGATCGAGTTGCCGGACCTTGCCTTCGGCTCCCCAGCGGAGATAGCAGTGCCGGGCGTCCTGCACATACGCATGCGCGATCCTGGCAAAACCACGGGCAGCGTAGAAGCGGCCGGCGAGCTCGCTGGCGAGCGCCTCATTGTGGACGAAGCCGCTGGCGCGGGCCGAGCGGATCGCCTTGTCGTAGAGGCGCATCGCCTCGACGTCGCGGGCATCGAGGCGGGCGAGTTCCGCGCCCACCAGGGCGGCGCGGTTCGCAAAATTCTCCGGGCCATTCGCCGCCCAGACCTCGAGCTGCCGGTAGTGGGCGGTTACCGCATCGATGTGGGGGCGGGCCTGCTCGCCTGCTGCGAAATCGCAAAACGCGGCGTGGGCCAGCGCGGCATAGAAGTGATACTCCGCCATCTCGAACCGAGATACGGCAGTCCACAGCAGCGGTTCCGCCGTCGAAGCCGCCTCGACGGCTGCCGCGTAATCGCCGGCGAAGAAGCGCGCCTGGAGCTTACGGATGGAGTACCAGCACTCGGCAAGCGCCAAATCCCGGTTGGCGGCGAAACGGCGCTCGATCTCACGCTCGTCAAACTGCTCATCATCAAAGGACCCGAACGTCCGCGTCAGCCCGCGGAGCGTCCGGACGAGTCCGAGCTCCGCGGACATGAGATCGATGACCAAGCCAAACCGCACCTTCCGCGCAAACGCGAGCCCACTCTCGAATTCCGGTTGTGCCTCGATGAGCGAATCGCCTGCCGCCAGCAAATTCGTGTTCAGTTGCTCGCAGCTGTAGGCCGCGTAGGTGAGATCGCCGGTCCTGTTTGCCGCTTCGAAAGAGCGCCGCAGTAGATCACGGCCACTCTTGACGTGTCTCGTCCACGGGACGATGAGGCCGCCGAAGATCAAGTACGTCCTGGCCTGGAATCGCTTCAGCCCGCGTTCGACCAGGTCATAGCCGAGCCGGCCGAAACTGTATGCGGCCGGATAGTCGCCGAAGCGTGCGCCCGCCACGATGGCGAGCCACTCATACGCGAAGCACGACGCGTCACAGTTGCCGTGCTCCAGGCTGAGGTTCACCTGGCGACAGATGACCAGGAGATACAGGTTGGCGTCGGTATACAAGGCCGGCGTCGCCATCTTACTGAGCACATCGAGAGTGGCGAGACACGCTGGATCGCTCATCAAGGGCAGATCAGTAAGGCTCTCGATGGCGCGTGGACCGAGCTGGGTCCAGATCCGCTCATACTCGCGCCGCGCCTCGTCTTCCGTCGGATGCGGCGGCCAGTCGATGCCGAGATGCCGGAGATAGTCGAGACCGACGGCGATGGCGCGGCTCCCTTGATCGAGGGTCGTGTACAGATCCGCCCGCAGGCAGGCGACGCTGGCGCGTTCGACCGTTGTGGCGGCGCGGGCCGACAGCGCCGTCAGCCGCTGCTCGGCCTCCGCCAGCGCGCCTGTCAGGAACTCGCATTCGGCCCGGTTCAGCGCCAGCGCGAAAGTGAGCTCGGGCCGGCGCTCCCACGAGTCTTCCGCCAGCAGCGCCGTGCCGGCGACGAAATAGGTGAGGGCTGATGCATGAGCGCCAGACGCCTTAGCGCGCTTGCCCGCGATCAGGTCTAGCTCTGCCAGCTGGTCGCGCTCATCCCGTGCGGTGATCAACGCAGCGCCGCGGTTGAGCTGATTGACAATCTCGAAGATTGCCTCCTCCCGCTTCTCCGGCGGCGTGTGCGCCGCGAGCAGCCGGCCGATCCGGAGATGGGCCGCGCCGCGCAAGTCTGCCGGGATCAATGAATACGCTGCCTCCTGAACGCGGTCATGGACGAACCGATAGGCACCGTCCGAGCGGAACACGAGTCCCATTCGGACCGCTTCCCAAAGGTCGCCGTGCATTGCCTCCGTCGAGTCCTGGCAAGCCATCGCCAGCAGCACAAACTCCGCGCTGATGCCCAAACAGGCCAGTTGCTGCAACGCTTTGTGGGTTTCAATGGGCAGGCGGTTCAACTTCCCGACCATGAGGTCCACGACGTTGTCGGTGTACCCCTTGTCGAGAATGCGACTCAGGTCCCAGGACCATCGCGCTGCGCCGTGATCGAAGGTGACCAGGGCCTCCTCGGCAAGCGCAGAAATAAACTGAATGGCGAAAAACGGATTGCCCGCCGTCTTCTCGTGCACCAGTTGCGCCAGCGGGGATGCACGTTCCGGTTGGCAGCGCAGAGAATCCGCAATCAACCGGGCGAGGTCTTCACGGGCGAGCGGCGCAAGGATGATGTCCTGCACTCTCGCCCCAGCCTGTCGGATCGTTTCGAGCCGGCGCATGAGCGGATGGGCGGAATCGACTTCGTTGTCGCGGTAGGCGCCGATCAGCATCAGGTGACGCACGTCCGGCCGGGTCAACAGATCCTCGAGCAAATCCAAAGTCGCCGCGTCGAGCCATTGCAGGTCGTCGAGGAACATGGCAAGCGGATGTTCCGGCCGGGCGAACACGCTGATGAATCGCCGGAGGACGAGCTGAAAGCGGTGCTGGGCGTCCTGTGGCGGCAGCTCCGGAATCGGTGGCTGCTCCCCGATGACCAGTCTCAGTTCAGGGACAAGGTCCACGAT
>WNFC01009572.1_pt1 | contig 11267 bp, 9 predicted proteins | sample 5400541 | NCBI WGS metagenome assembly WNFC01 (sample SAMN13153342, study PRJNA577476) | soil metagenome | isolation source: 120 cm saprolite under Douglas fir tree site 2 hole 2 replicate 1 | place: USA:California | collected 2015-04-18
CGCCCTTTCACGGCGGTAACACGGGTTCAAATTTCGTCGGTGACACCGAGGAAAACCGTATTGCTGCATTGTTAGACTCCCGGTGGCTTCAGGGGACTGAGCGCAATGGGATCTGGGTACATTAAGGGGACGATAACAGTGACTCAGGATGTCTTGCCGTACCAAACAGTGTCTGCCGACACCGGTTACTTTCAATAAGTTTCAGCTTGTTGCTGCCCTGTCACGGCATCGGTCTCTGTCTGCTTACCTCAACTTCGCGAATTCTGAAAGCTTAGGCACCCCCCTGAGGATTGCAGGCACCATCGTGCCTTCGACTAGGCCGCTACGCGCTACGGATTACGCTACGGTTGTGATTCGGCTCCCGGAGATTTCCAACGACTTGGAGGTCGTCCGCCTCTTGTAAGTCCTTTAGAGTTATGTATGCGCCGTTCTCTCACTGGGGTAGTTCGGACTTCCAATTCAGACCGTGAAGTATTGCAACACCTGAGTTCTCTATTCCTGTTGCCGACGCTTGGCGAACATCGGCGCTGGTCACAGAATGGTCACAATAAATCGGCCATCTTGACGAGTTAAGTTGTTGATTGAAGGGGTGGTTAGGCCCGTTGATCGTAGCCCTGAAAAGGCTGGCGTCGGGGGTTCAACTCCCTCCCGTGGCCACCAAACATACCGCTGATCAGTCATTTACCTCTCATTATTAATTCGTTACATTCGGTGGAAATCCACGAAGATCAACGTTCTTCGATCTTCCTAATCCCTTGGCCATATTAAGGATACAGATTGGTAGAGCGCAGCCCCTGAGGGCTTGGCGTCAGGTGACAGAGTGAGGTTTTTATTTTACGATATGTTGGCACTTGTGTTAACATGCCGACATATTGTAAAGAGGCCCTATGGCCGTTTCGAAGGCAGAACTCGTCGCCCGCATGGTCAGGAAGGCCGGGGTATTCCGGCCACGCGAACTGGATCGCGTGGGTATTCCTAGAGAATATCTCCGCCAAGCGAAAGACCGCGGGCTAGTGCGGCGAATGGAAGGCCACCGATCTCGCTGTTCCAGGATAGCGGTAGACGGATTTGGGTAACCACGGAGAATACTGGCGAGCTTGGATATTTAACAGGACGACCGGTTCATTCCGATACGCGGCTTTCCGGGCGGGACTGTGCGCTCAATAGCGGAAGTCCCGTCCGGACACTTATGGTTGGCTAGTCAGCAGTCCGGGCTCATTCACGTGTACGAGGGACGCGTGCTGCAACAGATCCCCTGGGCTGAACTCGGACATAGAGACTTTGCCCAAGTCCTCGTTGCCGATCCTTCGCAGCGTGGGCTCTGGCTAGGCTTTCAAAAAGGTGGTGTGGCCTATTTCGCGGATGGCGCCATACGAGCGTCATACTCAGCCGAGAATGGGCTTGGGCAAGGGCGAGTTAGTGATCTTCGTTTCGGAACTCGGGGAGCGCTTTGGGCCGCTACTGCAACTGGACTGAGTCGCATTAAAGACGGCCACGTAACCACGCTTACGAGCACAAATGGATTGCCGTGCGACCAGGTCGTCGCTACGATCGAAGATAACGACCACTCCATGTGGCTCTACTTGGCGTGTGGCTTGGTGCGCATCACCCAAGCTGAATTGGATGCTTGGGTCACCGATCTGAGTAGACTCGTAAGCACCAAATTATTCGATTCGTCCGATGGTGTGCGGACCCACTCCGCGGCCGGCGGATTCTCGCCGCTCATGACAAAGTCGGCGGATGGAAAAATCTGGTTCCTACCGTGGGACGGCGTCAGCGTCATCGATCCGCATCAACTTACCTTCAACAAGATTCCGCCACCAGTACACATTGAGCAAATCGTCGCCGACCGGAAGACCTACGACACGGCTTCCGATGCGAATGCAAATTTGCGGCTGCCTCCGCTTATTCGCGAGCCAGAAATTGACTACACGGCATTGAGTCTTGTCGCGCCGGAGAAAAATCGTTTCCGCTATAAGCTCGAAGGTCTAGATAGGGATTGGCACGACGTGGGCAATCGTCGGCAGGCCTTTTACACCAATCTGCCTCCGCGCCACTATCGCTTCCGCGTGACCGCCTGCAACAACAGCGGCGTGTGGAACGAGGCTGGCACATTCCTGGATTTCTCCATCGCCCCGGCGTATTACCAAACGAACTGGTTCCGAGCGCTATGCGCGGCTTCTTTCCTGGCAGCGCTTTGGGTGCTTTATCGAGCGCGTATTCAGCAACTTCGTCGTCAAGAAAGAAAACTCCGGGATGTGATCGAAACCATTCCGACCTTTGCCTGGACGGCTTTGCCCGATGGCTCCGTGGATTTCGTAAATTGCCACTGGCAGGAATACACGGGTTTGTCCGCCCAGAGGACAGTTGGCTCAGGCTGGCAAGCTGCCGTTCACGCCGCCGACTTGAAGCGACACGCGGAGAAGTGGCGCGTGTCTCTGGCGACCGGCGAGCCCTTCGAGAATGAGGTGCGTTTCCGGCGTGCGGCGGACGGTGAGTATCGCTGGTTCTTGAGCCGAGGTGTGCCGCTGCGGTCCCCGGGAGGCAAGATCGTCAAGTGGTACGGCATCTCGACCGACATCGAGGATCGCAAGCGCGCCGAGGAAGCGCTTCGGTCGAGCGAATCCTATTTAGGGGAAGCTCAGAGCCTGACCCACACGGGCAGTTGTGCCATTGATGGTACAAGTCGCGAGACCGTGTACTGGTCCGACGAAATGTTCCGACTTTTCGGCTTTGATCCACAACAGGGCTTACCGATGTTCGACCAATGGCTACAGCGAATACATCCAGAAGACCGCGATAAGGTGAGCCTGGCGAGTGAAAAAACGTTCCTCACGAAAGTAAATTGCGACCTAGAGTTCAGAATCGTGAAGCCCGATGGAACAGTCAAACACATTCATGGCGTCGGCCATCCAGTTTTGAGTGCCGCTGGAGAGCTTGTTCAAGTGCTCGGCACAATGGTCGATGTCACCGAGCGCAAGCGTGCCGAAGAGGCGCGCGACAGGCTGCGACAACTGGAGGCCGACCTGGCGCAGATCAATCGTGTAAGCACGTTGGGGGAAATGGCTGCGTCGCTGGCACACGAAATCAAGCAGCCCATCGCGGCCGCCATCAACAGTGCCAATAGCTGCATTGAATGGCTCGCACACGAACCGCCCAATCTGGATCGGGCCCGTGCGGCAGCTGGCCGAATCGATAAGTACGGGAATCGTGCGGCTGAAATCATCGACCGTATCCGTTCGTTCTACAAGCAATCTCCTCCACAACGTGAGTTGGTCGACGTAAACGGAATTATCGAAGAAATACTCACGCTGCTGAAGTGTGAGGCCGATCGATACTCGGTTGCTATGCGCACCGAACTTACCGCCGAGCTGCCCAAAATCATGGCGGATCAGGTGCAGTTGCAGCAGGTGTTCATGAACCTCATGCTCAACGCCATCGAAGCCATGAAGGACTCAGGCGGAGAGCTTACGGTGAAGTCGCAGCTGCAGGACGGTCAACTCCAGTTCTCGGTCAGCGACACCGGCGTGGGTCTGCCAAAGGAGAAGATGGAACAGATCTTTTCTGCGTTCTTTACCACCAAGCCGCAGGGCAGCGGTATGGGATTATCCATCAGCCGTTCCATTGTGGAGTCGCACGGTGGCCGGTTGTGGGCGACCGCCAACGATGGACGAGGTGCAACGTTTCATTTTACCTTGCCTACTCATATGACCGAGACATCGAGTCAAGTCAAATCTTGTGACGCTTGAATGAGTCCGCTGAATCCGCGCATGAAATCCACGAGCCTTAGCTTCCGCTGCTCAGGCGTGCAATCTCATGCGACCCTTGGAAGTGCAGAAAAAGGTTGAGGCGAGATCGACGGGTCGCTGGCAGGCAACACTGCTGAGATTGGGGCCGACGCTTAGGCGAACATCGGCGCTGGTCACAGAGTGGTCACAAAACTGGGGCCACTCTGCAAAGTTAAGTTATTGAAAGCCAAGGGGGATAGTTCGGTAGTACGCAGCCCTGAAAAGGCTGGCGTCGGGGGTTCAACTCCCTCCCTGGCCACCAAATCATTCAAATTAAAACGTTTGGCTCTCTTTGTTAATCCATTACATCGAGTCGATGTTCTGAAGATTGATGATCTTCGATCTTCGTAATTCCCTGCGGATATTAAGGTTGCAGGTCGGTAGAGCGCAGACCAGAAGAGCTTGGCGTCTGCCGGTCAGCATAGGTTCTAGGTACGGTCTGCGCCCTCGGCGGGGGGGGTGACTGGGGAGACACAATTTCAGCTTCAGGCCACTGGATTGTCGCGACATTGGCCTTAGCCAAGTGGAAATTTGCCACCGGTTATGCTCTCGATTGCTTACGGCGATCAGCCTAAGAGAGGCTGGTTCGGAAGGGTTGGAAATTCTCAGCTTTGTGCGACGGGTTCTGTATCGCTCTCCGCGCGACTGGGACATCGCTAGATTCAAGGTGTCTGAGCGTAGGCCCGTTATCGGAGAATTGAGATCATCCAGCGGCGCAGTTGCCCACCGACTCGTCGACTTCACATTACGAATCGGTCGTGAGAAAAGTCGGATTACTTCCGGAGCGCCGAACAATCCGGGAACCATCTCGCCCTGCGACCTCGGAACCAGATGTCTTACTGAGACGACTTGTAAGGCTTGCGCGTCATCCCCTGGCGGGCAGGAAGAACCCAATTTCGGTCCGATTTGTCCGCCATATGGCTTTATAATCCGCGCATGGAATCCTTGCGGCATGGCTTCGAAGAACCTGGAGATGAACAGGACATTCGCCTTGTCGTCGACACCATTCCTACTTTGGCATGGTCCGCTGCTCCAGACGGCTCCGCGGACTTCGTCAATCAGCGCTGGCTGGACTATACGGGTCTATCTGCAAAGCAAGCTTTGGGTTCGGGATGGGAGGTTGCGATTCATCCAGACGACCTGCCACGAATTCTGGAAACACTCCGGGAAGCGCTGAATTCTGTAAAGCCGTTCGAAGTGGAGGGCCGCTTCCGCCGCTTCGACGGCGAATTTCGCTGGTTTCTCCTTCGCGGTAGTCCTCTGCGCGACCATTCAGGGAAAGTCGCCAGGTGGTACGGAACAAATACCGATATTGAAGAGCGGAAGCGTGCTGAAGACGCCCTCCGGAAAAGCGAGGAGCGGTGGAGATCCGTCTTTGAGAATTCGGCTATCGGCGTTGCGCTGAGTGACCTGAACGGCCGCTTTCTAGCCACCAATCATGTCTACCAGACAATTGTGGGTTACACGGGGGAGGAACTGCTCGCAATCAATTTCCTGGACTTAACGCATGAGGACTACCGCCAATCCAACTGGGCGCTCATCACCGAGTTGGTGGAGGGAAAACGACGACAGTTTCAGATCGAGAAAAAGTATCGTCGCAAGGACGGCAGTTTGATTTGGGTAAGCAACAACGTCTCTCTTGTGCCGGGCACGGAGATGGTACCGCGATTCATAATGGCGCTGTCCGAGGACATCACCGAGCGCAAGTGCGCGGAGCAAGCCCTTCGGCGAAGCGAGGCGTATCTGGCGGACGCGCAGAGACTAGCCAAGACGGGCAGCTGGGCCTACAACCCTACCGCGGAGAAATGTATTTACTGGTCCGACGAAATGTTACGAATCTTTGGATTAGATCCTCAAAGTAACCTTCCAGATCGGGAAGAGTTCCTTCGAATGATACACCCGGAAGATCGCGACAGATTTAACGAACGGATCGAGAAGTCACGTCGCGAGAAATCTGATTTTGTGCAAGATTACAGGGTCGTGCTGACTGATGGCACGGTAAAGCACATCCACGGGATCGGACACCCTGTTCTCAATGAAACCGGAAATATTATCGAATACGTTGGTACTGACGTGGATGTGACAGAACGCAAACGTGCCGAAGAAGCTCTACAGCGGAGTGAGGCTTATTTAGCGGAAGCACAGAAATTGACTCACACGGGCAGTTGGGTTTGGAATGTGCGTACCGACGTTCTCTTCTGGTCGCAAGAGGTCTTTCGCATATATGGCTACGATCCCGAGAAGATGGCTCACCCCACATGGGACTTTTTTGAGAGGGTTCACCCCGAGGATCGACCAAAGTTCGAGCAGAGAAAGAAAAGAATGGCGTCCACGCAGAAGGAATGGGCAGATTCTGAGATAGATTTTCGAATCGTGCTTCCAGATGGAACGATAAAGCACCTCCACTCTATCGCTCACCCGGTGATTGAGTCAGGCGACGAAGTCTTCGGTACCGTCATGGATGTGACCGAACAGTGGAAGGCCAGAGCCGAGTTGGAGAAAGCTTTCGAGGAAATTAAGCAGCGGACGGAAGCTCTTCGACGGAGTGAGGCGTATTTGGCGGAAGCACAGAAATTGACCCACACAGGCAGTTGGGCGGTGCGTGTCCCTCGGATGGAAAACGCGCAGCGTGAGGCCGGTCAAGGGTTTGCCGTGATCCCAAGGTTCGGCTGGGACGCTTCCTACTGGTCAAAGGAGATGTATCGGATCTTCGGCTTCGATCCTGGTGCCACGCCACCATCTTACATGGAGGTAGTCCAGCGACTGCACCCGGAGGACGCGCACGATAGCACACCTGCGGTCGAGCAGGCCATTCGGGACAGGACTGACTTTGAGACCGAATTTCGGCTTCTTCTGCCAAACGGCCCGACCAAGCACATTCATGTCGTCGGACACCCGGTAGTGAATGCTTCCGGTGATGTCATTGAATTAGTCGGTACGGCGATGGATGTCACCGAGCAGCACGAAGCGAGAGCGGCTCTGCAGACTGCGTTTGAGCAACTAAAAGCAGAGGAAACAGAGCTTCGACGGATGACCGATGCCATCGCCAGTTTTATTTACGTGTTCCGCCCGGATGGGACAGCCATTTATGCAAATCAGACAGTGCTCGATTACACCGGTCTCACTTTGGAGGACGTGCAGAGAGAAGACTTTCCCGCACGGATCTTCCATCCGGAGGATGCGGAAAGGCTGCTTGAGAAGCGCCATGAGGCGCTCGCGCGCGGTAAGCCTTTTGAAGTTGAGAAACGAGAGCTTGGAAAAGACGGTAAGTATCGCTGGTTTCTTGTCCGCTACAATCCTCTTCGCGACGACCAGGGGCACATTATTCGCTGGTATGCAACTGGGACGGATATCGAGGATCGCAAGCGGGCCGAGGAGAGGATGCGTGACGAAAACCTTGCGCTGAGGGAGGAAATCGATCAGGCATTCATGTTTGAGGAAATTGTGGGCTCGTCACCGGCGCTGCAAACCGTGCTCTCCAGCATTGTGAAAGTGGCCCCCACCGATTCCACAGTCCTGATCACAGGCGAAACCGGCACCGGGAAAGAATTGATTGCTCGCGCCATACACAAGCACTCGCGACGTTCCGGCCAGGCGTTCATCAGCGTAAACTGTGCGTCGATTCCTTCCTCCTTGATCGCATCGGAGCTGTTTGGCCACGAGAAAGGCGCCTTCACTGGCGCGGTGCAGCGTCGCCAGGGCCGCTTTGAAATGGCGGACTCGGGTACGATTTTTCTAGACGAGGTCGGCGAGCTTCCCGCAGAGACCCAGATTTCGTTACTGCGAGTACTGCAGGAGCGGCAGTTCGAACGAGTGGGAGGTAACCGAATTATTCCCACCGACGTTCGCGTCATAGCCGCAACCAACCGTGATTTAGCGGCGGCCATTGCCGCGAGAGCGTTTCGAGCCGACTTGTTTTACCGGCTGAACGTTTTCCCGATTGAGGTACCTCCTCTGCGCAAGCGGAAAGAGGATATTCCGATGTTGGTGGAGTATTTCGTAAAGCGCTACGCGGAAAAACTCGGAAAGCAAATCTGCAAGATCGACAACAAGACGCTAGAGCTGTGCCAATCGTATCCATGGCCGGGAAATATCCGCGAGTTGCAAAACATTGTTGAAAGATCGGTGATCTTGTGCGGCGGCGACACCTTTTGGATCGAAAAGGCCTGGCTAGCACGCGTGCAACCACCCCGGCAGGAATCAGCAGGTCCTTTGCCAGATACCCTCCAAAATCAGGAAAAAGAAATTATTGAAGCTGCCTTGGCGGAAAGTAAAGGGAAAGTCGCTGGCTCAGAAGGTGCGGCGGCGAAACTCGGAATTCCCCGATCAACGCTGGACTCGAAAATCAAGCAGCTGAAGATCAAGAAACACAAGTTTATCGCTGAGAAGTAGTAAGTCCCTCCTCTTTCAACTCCCGAAAATCCGGCAACTCCCGAAGTCTCGTCATCCGACCGCTACCTCTAACCGCCTGTTTTCAATATGTTTCATGTGGCCTCTGTATTGCATTTCCACTTGCGTCACCGGCCGGGATGGCGGCAATGCGGAGCATCGCGACGACAACCGATGACGTTGAGAATCGAGATCAACGCGGCAGAGATTCACGGTGTTCACCCTAAGCGGGCGTATGGAGGCGGCGCAGGTCCCGGAGTTGAAGGAGCTTTTTGATCGCGACTACCGAAACATCGTTCTGGATTTGCGAGACGTGAGGCTGGCAGACCGCGGCGCAGTGAGGTTTCTAAGGGGTTGCGAGCGGGATGGCATGAAACTTGAGAACTGTCCGGCGTACGTCCGCGAGTGGATGGACAGAGAAAAAGAGTGAGGGAACGACCCGGCGCTAGCGTAGGGCTCCGGTTTTGAGAGAGGAAGTCAATCGTGGCGGTGATTACATCTTTATCGGCGCACGACGATACCTCAGAGGTTAGCAATCTTCAAGCCAGGATCGAGCAGCAGTTGATAGCAGCCGCTAAGAGTGGAAGAAAAAGAGTTCCCTTTGGAGAACTGTTCGAACGCCATGGCAAGAAGGTATTCGGCGTCGTCTATTGGATGATGCGAAATCGCGAAGACGGGAAGGAGAATTGATTTGAGTTCGAATAATCAAAAGCAATCGGAGATAGATTTCGCACAACGCGTTCGTATCAATCAGCAGAGACTCAGGTCCAATCTAAAGGCGCAATACGACTTTATCGTCTGTGGGTCAGGTTCCTCCGGATCAGTAGTTGCGCGCCGCCTGGCGGAAAATCCCGACGTCAGCGTGCTCTTGCTTGAAGCAGGCGGGAGCGACGAGGTGCCAAGCGTGACAGAAGCGGCTCGCTGGGTTGAAAACCTAGGGACCGAGCGCGATTGGAAGTTTGTGGGCCAACCCAACCCACACCTCAAAGGACGTTCCATCCCGCTAAGTATGGGCAAGGTGCTGGGCGGGGGATCCAGCATCAATGGGCTGGGTTGGGCACGCGGACATAAGAACGATTGGGATTTCTTCGCATCCGAGTCCGGCGACACAGCATGGAACTATGAGTCGATACTGAAGATCTATCGCCGGATTGAAGACTGGCAGGGCGCACCAGACCCCACGCGCCGCGGAACCGGGGGATTGGTTTTTGTGCAGTCCGCGGCTGACCCGAATCCGATCGCTCCCGCCATGGTGGAAGGAGCGCATTCCATCGGGATGCCGACCTTCGATAGCAACAATGGCCGTCTGATGGAAGACGGCGGCGGGGCCTCAATTATCGATGTGCGCGCACGCGACGGAAAGCGCCTATCCGTCTTTCGAACTTATGTCTTCCCTTACATGGACCGGCCCAATCTGACTGTGCTCACGCACGCATTGGTTACCAAGCTTACCTTAGAGGGAAAGCGAGCTACCGGCGTGGAGATCGCTCTTAATGGAAAACTCGAGCGCTTTACGGCTGGACGCGAGGTTGTTCTTTCGTTGGGCGCGATGCACACGCCAAAGGTGCTAATGCTTTCTGGCATTGGCGATGAGGCTGAACTACAACGCCTGGGCATACCGGTTGTGCAACACCTTCCAGGTGTAGGACAGAACTTTCAGGATCATTTTGCTGTCGGGTGTATGTGGGAGTATCAGGAACCGCTTGCTCCCCGCAACAATGGAGGCGAGGCAACGTTCTTCTGGAAGAGCAATCCTGCTCTTGACACTCCGGATTTGCAGACCTGCCAGGTGGAAGGTCCGCTGTGCAGCGCGGAGACAGGCGCTAAGTTCAATCCACCCGCGGCTTCCTGGACGTTGTATGCAGGTGTCGTACGCCCGAAAAGCCAAGGCCAGATTCGGTTGACCGGACCCAATCCCGACGACCCTATTCAGATCGAGGCCAATACACTGTCCCACTCGGACGACCTGAAGGCCGCAGTAGCGCAGGTGGAACTTTGTCGCGAGATTGGCAATTCGGCTGCGCTTCGACCCTTCACAAAACGCGAAGTCATGCCTGGCAACCTGAGAGGAGCTGCACTAGAAGACTTCATTCGCGATGCGGCCTCCACTTATCACCATCAGACGTGTACCGCGAAAATGGGGCGCGATTCGATGTCGGTCGTAGACGGTCAACTTAAGGTCTATGGGATCGAAAACCTTCGCATTGCAGACGGCTCGATCATGCCGCGCGTGACCACCGGCAATACCATGGCTCCCTGCATCATCATCGGCGAGCGTGCCGCGGAAGCCTTGCGGAACGAGCACAGGTTAGGCAGTTCCTCTGTAGCAGATCGCACCGTCGCAGAAATTTCCAGATGAATTGAAACCTAACAGATAAAAGCGAACACGGGATACCGCCAGATGGACTCTGATGTTTTTAGGACGATTGGCCAACCCCGCAATCGCGACGAAATGTAAGCAGGATTCGTTGGGTGCTGACGAAGTTCAAGTTGAATTAGGAGGAAGACTAAGCTCGGTTACCACAAGAGAAATCCCATTCGTTCAAGGAGAACACCCACAACACGAGATCTCAGACCGAGTCTGTTCGAAGTTTTCCATTGATGGCGAGTGGAAGGCGCCGTCAGGCAATACCAAGCTCGACCTGATCTCTCCTAACACCGAGGAACTCTTTCTACGCCTACCTGAAGCTTGTCCAGAACTCAGGGTTAGCCACGCAAGAAGACGCTCCCTCATAACGGCTTGACGAAAGGACCTTTTTATATGAAGTCAAATGGAACTCTCCCATCTATACCCCATCCCAATCGCGAGCAAGCGCTAAAAAAGGCTCGTCTGACCGCGGGGTTTCCGAATATAGTGAACGGCAAAAGGATCGACTCTTTGAAGTCGATAAAGATCTCCGATCCTGTGACCGGAGAAGAGCTTGCAAGCGTGTCCGAGACCCAGAAAGATGGTCTCGACCGGGCGGTCGAGGCTGCAAAGGCAGCGTTTCCTGCTTGGAGCAGAAAGACCTGGAACGAGCGAACGGATCTTCTTCGAAATGCCATGGAAGAGCTCAAGGCTCATACCGATGAGCTTTGCACGATCCTGAC
>WNFC01009877.1_pt1 | contig 11266 bp, 15 predicted proteins | sample 5400541 | NCBI WGS metagenome assembly WNFC01 (sample SAMN13153342, study PRJNA577476) | soil metagenome | isolation source: 120 cm saprolite under Douglas fir tree site 2 hole 2 replicate 1 | place: USA:California | collected 2015-04-18
CCACTAGACATACTTAGTGGCACTACCCCTTGACAAATTAGTCTATACCTAAGGTGCAATGCTGCCTTAGCAGTCTTATCACCACAGAAAGTCTTAGCAGTGACAAGGTCTTACAGTGGCTCCACCAGAACAGCCTTTAGGCTGATCTGGCAAAGACAGAGCTTATGACCTTCTCCAAGAGGAAGGGCACAAGAACTGGTGGGTGCACTATAGGCACCTAATACACTGACCCAGTCACAGGTCCACAGCACGTCACTGCTGCAAACAAACTACAGTTTCTTAGAGTATTCCTTCAGAGAGACCTTGACTGGACATCACATGTCAAAATTATGGCCAACCGTGCCTGCTCCACCATACGTAGGATCAGCATCATCAGCAACTCAGTCCGAGGCTTCAACTTCCTCAACTGGCACAAAGTATACAACGTACTAGTGATTCCCGTGCTCACATACGGGGCCTCAGTTTGGTATACTGGGGTAAGGCAGAAGGGCCTTGTTCAATGCCTCCAAGTGGCACAAAACAACAGCATCCGGAAAATCACTGGCGTCTTCTGCACGACACCAATAGAGCCCCTTCACAACATGATGGGCATCCCTCCTATCTCCTACATGTTACCCAAACTTATACATGCTTATACCCTTAGACTCCAAGGCCTCCCACCCAGGGCCAAGGTGAAAACTGTCTTAGAAATGGACCAGTGCCGATACTGGCCTGAGTATATAACCCCCCCCCACGAACCTCAGCCAGGCCTCTTCAGGGCTCAGCCCCTCCACATACCACCCTCTCAACCTGTGCACTGCCAGGCCCTGGGCTCACCCACACCTATACTACAACCCTCAGCTGCCGTCGAGTCTAGATACCCAGTGGCTGAAGGAGGACCTCACTATGCCTCTGCACAACCTTACTTTATTCTTATTTATCTCACCTATAATGCACAGCACAGCCCCCATGGCGGCCTACCACATATGCTATGCACATACCCCACACCCTTATATCCAGATTGATGGGAGCACTGGAGCAGACCATACGCAGGCCATTAGCCGAGCAGTCGAGGCCGCCCTGTCCCTAGCATACCACTGGACTATAAACATAAATCCAAAAAAAAAAAAAGAAAAAACCAAGTTTACAACATGCACAACACATCTAACTCAGTTGGCAGGACCTAAAAAACAATAGATGATGTTGGCAAGAGTGCCAATCATCTTGTTGTTGGCACTGGCATTATTGCAAGTAATGCCAAGGATCTGATGAGGTATTACAGTAGTAAGTCAGTACATTTTTGCTTCACACAACTTGTATTAACTAGAAACTTACTTTGTTAGATATTCTATAGTCTCTAAGTATCTTTGCAAACACTGTAGCAAGGTTGTCCCCCGAATGCGAGACAGCGAGCTCAATGATATCTAAGAGCAGTGATATAGGCTGACCATCATGCTCAAGATATACTGTGACTGCCATAAAGGCTTTGTGGTTAGGAGACATCTATGCATCTGTTACAAAATTCAAACAACCATCATATTCCTTAAGCTTAGGTAAGTGCAATGTCAGCTATTAGAAAAAATGGTATCTAACTTATAGCATCTTTATTATTCATTCCTTAACTCATTGGAACACTGCATGGGCATCGTATGCAACTGTTTAAGAGGAGGGAAGTTTATGTAATATGGTTGTCTAGTCTTCATCAACAGTGAAAGATAGGATCGTTAATGATATTTATAGGTCGCATGCTTTCAGCTACCCAATGCACACAGAGGACACTGTATAACTATGGTAAGTGACAAATAAAAGGGTTACTAATTACTTACCACATTTTCTTATAGGTGTGTTAGCATGTCATGTATGTCACTATCCCTTTTCCTAGCCTCTCAAAGCTTGCAGTTATCAATCTATCCCTCTTTTTTTGAGCAGTAGCAAGTCCTTCATGGATGCTTGTGATATCCTTCGCCTTATTGGCCTTATCAACAATATCTATGCCCCAGCATAACTTTGCATGTTTGCAAAGATTGCCTGTTGACTTGGCATTCATAGTGTCAAGAAACTATTGGACAATCTGGGGCTTAGCCCCCTTCCCCTTGTAATGCAGGGCGGTGCATATAAATTTATAGCAACACTGACTGTTTATAACCTTAATTAATGGGCATGGGTTGAAGAAGGCATAGATTGGTGAGGTCCAGTCCTGTGCCAGCCATTCTTTATCAGGTATCACAACTTGTAAGTCATAACTAATTTTCAACAAATCTAACAATATAACTGACCTAGTTCTGCTTTAGCATTGTCACAGGGTTTCTCAATAATCTCAACATATAAATCTAAGCTTGGCTCCATATCATCTTCTATGTCAATAGCTGTATGGTGAGTAACTTCTTTCTGTTTTTATATAGATCTAGATTGATGACTGCCACTATGAATAGGAGTGTCTGTATCATCCTCAGTGTCAACAGTTGTATGGTGAGTAATGTTGTTCTCATTTTGTATAGATTTAGACTGATGACTGCCACTACAAATAGGAGTGTTAGAGATGATCTTATCATTATCTAAGGATACTATGACATTGTATGTATGCTTTGTATAATCATTGCCAGAGGCATTAATGTGAGTATCATCGAGACTTAAAGAATGGGTGGAAGACTTAGAACTACTGGCAGTAACTCTAGTGAGCATTGTGTTTGATGTCAGATTGATTGTATCCTTGAGCTGCTTAACAAACTTTGCTTTATCTGCAGATGCATTATCTTCATTTGTAACATAGGAAGTAAGCTTTTGTTTGTGGTGCTTGGTGGTTATAAGGAAGCTATTGATGTTGTTGTGTAGCATGGTGTGTGGCTAGGAGGAGTGGGTGAAAACTGTGAAATGGCTTGAGGCAGGATGAAATTTTCACACTCCAATGCTCTATGTATTATATTTAGCTACAGTATATTACTCTTAAAATTGATGGTTGGGCAGGCTGTGGGATGTGTGGGAAATGTATATCTATTCCTCCCTATAATAAACAAACTTCATGTTGTGAGCACAAGCGGTTTAGGGGTGTTGGATTGATCTGGCAACCCTATCACTCTTACTGTTACACAGCTGACACAGTGGGTGTCATGTTGTTCACACAGCTTACATGTTTGTGTATGGGGGTTCCAAAAAAAGGTCTTATTATGCATTCTGAATAGAGATGGACTATATGTATGTAGGTAATGACAATGAATCACATAGAAGGTATGTTTGTAGATGGCCATTGAGGGGGTGGCACTGACTGTGAACCTCACCCAATGCTTTCATTAGCATTTATTGCTTTGTACTATGAAAATGGCAAACAGGTCCCATTCAACCAAGGGACACTGTTTGAACTAAGTTGGAAGAGGGGCATCACTGTGTCATATGATTGGCAACACAGACTGAGTTGGGGTAGACCTAGTGGAGGGAGATAGTAAGAAGAGAGAGAGAACAGAAAATTGGAATAACATACCCAGTGGGGTAGATTGTGATTGTAGTTGCAGTTGTGGCTGCAAGTCAGATATGATGATTATATAAAAATGTGTGTTGCCAATTTGCCAACATTGCTGTTGATCACTATAGATGCATTGATGTTCCCTGTGCTAACATTGGCACAATTGTTGGGGAGAGAGAGGCAGAAACAGGATGAATGTGATGGGGTGCAGTTTCAGATGAAGGAGGCGACAATAGGGTGCCAACATTGGCCCTTTTGTCAATAAGACAGAGAGGCCAGTTAGGAATTGGAATGTGGTGGAAAGAAGGGCCATTAAACATGAAAGAGGCAATCTGCCATGATCATACATTTGACTGACTGAGGCCACCAAGGCCTGAGGGCAAGCTATGGACAACTTAAGTGGCCTACAAAAAACAAAATTGCTCAAGCTTACCCATTGTAAAGGGCGTGGGTCCTGTGCACATGGGTATGGGTTTGGTGTAGGTACCAGCATAGAGACCCTAACCCATACCTGGGAAACCCATACCTAGTGATCTGGTGGGTTTGGCTATCTAGTGTCCAACACTACTTATTTCAGGGCCTACCACAACCCAACCACTGACCACAACAATTATGACAATGGTGATTGTGACTGTGGCACTACATAGTGCAATGACAGTCACTGTGACCCCATGCAGCACGACAACAGTCCCCACAACCCCATGCAGCATGGTGACAGCCACCATGGCCACAACACCATGTGGTGCACCAACTATGACTGTGATATCACACATGGTGAGACATCTGCAACACCATATACAGTGGGACACCCATGGCACCTCATGTGATGGGATGCCCACGGCATCACACATGGTGGGATTTCTGGTTGAGCTTCATAAGCCCAGGCCAGAATGCAGTACCCAACTCTGCTTAGCCCAGGAGCTGATTTGTGGAAGCCAGTCTGTAGGGCCTTGGTGATCTCTTTAGCTGTGATGGGGTCCCATGTTCATGTGGGCAGTGGTGGTGGGTCATTGTCTTATGTGGGCTGAACAGGCTTAGGCATCTGTGGGAAGAATTGGTTTTGAAATACCTGTGCCTTTTTGTCAGGATGGTTAACAAGTTGGTTGTCGCAGTTCTATAGGGGTGGGAAGGTGTTAACCTGTTGGCCCTTTCTCATTTTGGCAAGCATCTAGATATCCTTGGCATCTGCAGTGTGGTGGAGGTGTTTGTGGGCCCATTCTTGTTTTGCACATCAGATTGTCCAGCAGAGGTGGCAAAAGGCTGCTATCCACTCAGTACCTGCCATTGCCGCTCATGTGGCCATGTGGGCTTTTGTGCACTTATTGTTCCACCAGTCAACCCCTTGTTCAGGTGTGGTTGTAGTGCTCCCTACTAATGTGTGTGTCTTTAGTCTTACTTAGTGTGGCAGAAATCATGCTTTTGCCATGTCTGATGCTTATAATATGATGGGAAGTTGGTCATAGGCAATCTATCCTTTGGCCCAATTGATTCTTAGTTGTATGGCTGTGAACCATGGGTATCCTAGAATGACTTTGCTTTCTCCTAAGTCTGATAGGAAGTATTGCAGCATTCATTGGGTGGTGCCCATCCTCATGTGAAGGTCGGTGTAGTATTTGAGGTCTCCTGCTTTGTTTTGGGTTCCATCCATATTGAATAGTCTTTGTGGTTCTTTTAATACTTTGATAGGCAGCTGGGGGTATTTGGCATATTGTAGGTTTATGAAGTTCTCAGTTGCTCCTAAGTTGAGGAGGGCAATTGTATTGGCTAACTGGTGCCACGGGCATCCTACCCTATATGGTGCCATGGGTGTCCTACTGCATGTGGTGTCATGGGCATCCCACCACATGTGGTGCCATAGGCATCCCACCATGTGTGGTGCCATGGGCATCCCACCATATATAGTGCTATGGGCATCCCACCATATGTGGTGCTATGGGCATCCCACTGCATGTGGTGTTGCAGGTGTCCTCACCTATATACTGAATGAATTACTCTTTACAGGAGTTTACCCTTGGAAACATGCCACCATTGTCATCCTCAACAAGCTGAACAAACCCAACTACAGCCAGGCCAAAGCCTACCATCTGATCAGCCTCCTCGAATGCACCAGAAAGCTCCTAGAAAAGATTATAGCCAAACGCATCAACCACAACATTGAAGCTGCCAACCTTCTCCCAATGACTCAATTTGGCTCCTGTCCTCACCACATGGCAATCAATGCTGTCGCCACCCTCATCCACCACATACAGGCTACTAGGGCCACAGATAACATGGGGGCTCTCCTCCTGTTCAATATCTTGGGTTTTTTTAATAACATAAATGTTACAATCCAGACTCTCATTTTCTTTTTTACCCACTTATCTCTGACTCATCCTTCTTGACTCATACTGTAGAACAGTATTCTCTCGCACTTCAGATACAATAGGCTCCTTCTTCTTTCAGTCACCCCATTGTCACTATTGTCCCCAGTTCCCTATTGTTCCCATTTAGTACGAGGCTGTGCCTCCTCCAGTATATAAGACCCTTAGGCTGCTCCCTAAGAACCTAAGCCTAACTTGATCCCCAATCCAAGCTAGTAGTCTTGTCCCTCTTGTTCCAGTATGTTTAGGTCCCACCCTGCACTATCTGTCGAGTCCTGCATTTCATCCCTTTAACTCTATCTTGTCATGGTATCCATACCTGGCTCTAAGCTGAGTCAACTTGAGTAGCAGACCCTGTCCCTCTCCCCTCTCATCTCCTCCATCCAAGCACCCTAAAGTGATTATGCTGGGAGTGTAGGCTAGACCAAGTGTCGCCCCTGTCTTATAGTGAACCTCTGTTCCTACCCCTGTCCCCCTGTTACCACCAAGACAGCAACCCGACTTAGATGACTCTGTGAGCTACTTGATGTGCAAGTAGAATTGTGTGTGATGAAGCAGGAGATGAAGGGGAATGTTACCACCAAGATGGCAACCTGACTTAGATGACTCTGTGAGCTACTTGATGCACAAGTAGAATCATGTGTAATGAAGCAAGAGATGAAGGGGAAACTCCTAGAGGTGTTCACCTCAAGTAATGCATATGAGAGGCCCTAAGGAGTGAGAGTATAATGCACTAGATTGCACAAGAGACTCTACTTAGCTATATAGGGTACATGAGCGTGCTACTTATAGAAACTCTCCAAGTGAGGGCCAGTAAAGTGCCAGAACAATAGAGACAATAAGGTCTGTACCAATGGGGATAACAAGACAATAAGACAGTGCGAGACAATAGAACTATTACTGTAGTCTAAGAATAGACTGGAGTACCCATAAGCCGAGACAATAGTGAAAGCCCCTCAAGAGTGTCTAATAGAGGGATACAGAGACAATACAGCCTCTGACCCAAAGTGAGGCATACAAAGCAGGGGAAGATGGGACATAAGGGAATTGATATGGGAAATGTACATGTGATAAGCCAAGTTACGACAATACCGGTGATACTAGAGAGCCGATCAGGAAGGCAGTTTAGCCACATGCTTAGGCGGTGACAGGGAAACTCCTAGAGGTGTTTACCTCAAGTGATGCACACGAGAGGCCCTAAGGAGCAAGAGTATAATGTGCTAGATTGCATAAGAGACTCTACTTAGCGATATAGGGTACATAAGCATGCTACTTATGGAAACCCTCCAAGTAAGGGCTGGTAAAGTGCTAGAACAATAGAGACAATAAGGTCTATACCAATGGGGATAATAAGACAATAAGATGATGTGAGACAATAGGACTATTACTGTAGTCTAAGAATAGACTAGAGTACCTATGAGCTGAGACAATAGCGAAAGCCTCTCAAGGGTGTCTGATAGGGGGATACAGGGACAATATAGCCTCTGACCCAAAGTGAGGCATACAAAGCAGGGGAAGATGGGACATAAGGGAATTGATATAGGAAATGTACATGTGATGAGCCAAGTCATGACAATACTAGTGATACCAGAGAGCTGACCAGGAAGGTAGTTTAGCCACATGCTTAGGTGGTGACATTACCCTCTCGTTAGACTGGGACTCCTAGCCCAGTGCCGTGGGGTCGTCCTCCTGTGCGTCACCCCAACTGCTCCCCTTGTTGTAGGGGGAAATCGGACTGCCCCTATAAGTTGTGTAACATGTGGGGGACTCTACTTGCCTCAATGCGGTATCGACAACTGTCAAGGGCTTCATTATCGAGGGACAGGCAGGCACAGAGTATGGCCAACTCCTCCTCAATTTTATGCCACTCAGTGTCGATGTGGTGGTACTGTATGATTTCTACATGGGCGGCTCAGTCATTCAACTTGTAGGCGGCTTTGGCAAGGGTGTCGAACTTGTCCCTGGGTGACGTGAGGAGATCGCTGAACCACAGTGATATGGGTTCGGCTGTGGGTAATGAGCAATCCGGTTCAAGTACAAGTTGGGCAATGTAGACTGCCTCATTCCCCTCTCATTCTGCCACCATCTCCACCTCTCCTGATCCCAACCTCCTGATAAAGCATGGGATGATGCATTTGCTGGTGCTGAGTGGGACTGTGTTCAACACGTTCCCCAAGTTGGGTTTGAACCCTGTGGGGATGTCGACAGTTCCCAGCCGTTCTTAGAGTTGGGTGATTTTGAGGTTGTGAGAGGTGATTTGGGTCTGTAGCTGTTGTTCATGGACCTGGAATTGGTCAACCTCTTGGCTGGTGGCCAGTGTGCAGTGGTGGATGGTGGTGATGAGTCTGAAGGCGATGGCATGGATGGCCTCGTTAATATTGGGGTGTGTGTGGAGGAGTACCTCTGCTGTTTGGGGGAAGATTGGGGGAAACTCTTGTTTGGCTTCCTGGTTAGCCATAGAGAGGTGGAATGATGGCAGGTCGTCTTCTGTAGGGATGACATGGTGGGGGAGGTTGGTAGTGGTGGCCTCAGCGAAGGTAGGGAGATGTTCCTCAACAACAATGAGTCCAGGGAGGTTTTTGTTGTTGCTGGAGATAGAGGAGCAGTGGGAAGAGGTGGGTGATTTGTTAGACAGGTTGACCAACATTTAGCGATGTGCAGGGCAGTGGCTTTCTTAACAAAAATGGGAGTGTTTGGTGTGGTGAGCATAGGTGAAATGTTGTTGTTGGTTAGATAGGAAGATTGTGAATTTGTGGGTTGTGTATAGGTATGAGTGAAGAAGGGATGTGAGGTCAATGTGTGGGATTGCAGGTCCCTTGGGCTTAGCACGGAATTTGGGGCGCTGTTGACCCAGTTTGACTGATACTTTCTTGGTTCTGTTGTGCTGGTCTTTATAGCATCAAGAGGGTGGTGTTGGTAGTATTGCTTAATCAGCACAGGGGCTTGAATGTTCTTGACTGGCTCCCATGTGTTGTCACTTTCAGGGTACCCTAGCCACTTTACAAGATACTGCAATTGTCTTTTCCTCCCCTAACGTCAGTGGCTCCAAATGGTCTCAACTGCATATTGTTTATTGTTATCAACAAGGTCAGGTGGGGGCTAGGAGAAGTTTTCTCTGTGCTCTATTGTTTTGATGTAAGGAGTTAGCAGAGAGGTGTGGAATACTGGGTATATTATCCATTAGAATGGAAGCTCCAACTTGTACGTGACTGGGGATAGGACTTTCAATATTTTGAAGGGTCCATGATATCGAGGGGCTAGTTTGACTGTGCCATACGGGAGGGCTAGATTCTTGGCTTCAAGCCAGACCTTCTGTCCTATGCCCTACCTTGCCTCCATAGGCCTCAACTTTTTAGCGGTGTTGTTGAGTGCCTGAGTGGCGAGGATTTGCCGTTGTCTCAATTGTTTGACCCTCTTCTCTGCTAGTGGGTTTTGGGTTCCTTCCCCTTGCACTAGCATGGTCGATGGTTCCCTTTCAATCAGAAGTTCATTTAGGGCGAAGCCCATCATTCTATTCTTCATATTATTGTGTACCAAGGTGGCAATTGGCAGCACTATTGCCCAGTCTTCCTGATTGGCTATAATAAGATGGAGGTATTGCTCTACCCATTGATTCTTCCTTTCTGTGAGGCTGTCAGTCTGTGGGTAGTAGGCCATTAACAGGTTTTATGTGATCCCTAACTCCTTTACAAGGGCCTTGCTGAAGTGCAAGGTGAATCTTGGGTCTCAGTCTAATATGAGCCTCCATGGGAGTCCAAACCAGGGGTATACGTAATGGTAGTACAATTGAGTGATTTGGGGTCCTGTGATCATTGTTAGACAAGGGAGGAATATAGTGCCTCGGCTGCACCTATGGTCTATAATAGTTAGTATTGTATTATATCCTCCGCTTTTAGAAAGGCCCATGATCAGGTCCATTGCTATTTGTGTAAATGGAGGTGTGTTGTCTAGGACCAGGATCTTGAACAGGGGAACTTGGGGTTGGTGTGTCAGGTTCTTGTTTTGCTGACAGGTGGTGCACCCCTTGATGTATTGGTTGATGCATTGTTGCACCTTTGGCCATAAGTATTCCCTCTGTACTTTTTGTGTCATTTCATCTTGCCCCAAATATCCTCCCCCTTGATGGTCATGCCAGACTTTCATTATCTCCTTTCTGATTTTATTGCTTGGTGGAATGAGCAGTCTGCCTGAGACTTTGTGTTGCCAAATGGGCCTGTCTACCTGGTCATCTCTCCTGATTGGTAGGTGCTTTGACCAGTCATCCATCCTTTCACTCATCATTTGTTGTGCTAGGACAATATAGTGTTCTAGGGATCCATCTAAGTTGGCTCCAAACACATTGAGAAATACTTCTGGTGGTAATAGGGCTATCTCTTGGGAGTCTTCCATTACATCTTCACCTGATGGTCTCAACAGTGCATCTGCTGGTGTGTTAACTTTTCCTGTGATATGTATGATTCTAAAGTTGTAATCTTGTAGGCATTCATGCCAGTGAGCCATCCTTCCATTCAACTTCTTTAGGAACTTTCAGAATATAAGATTCTTGTGGTTGGTCTTGATGATGAAGGGGTTTTTAGTCTAGATAAGGTAGGCCCTCCAGTTTTCTAGTGCTTTAATGACTACTAAGAATTCCTGTTCATAGATATTGTATCACTGTTTCATCAGGGTGAAGGTGGCAGAGTAGTAGGCGATTGGGTGACATTTGGGTTTTAAGGTGATGGTTTCTCCCTCCTGTGAGAGTATGGCTCCCATGCTGTATGCCAATGCATCGGTTTGTAGGTAGAAAACCCCTACTAGGATGACTGCGGAGTTAGATCTGTATAACTCGGAACGGATGTAGCGATAGATGGTGGCCACTAAGGCGAATGCGATACGACTAGGCGTCCTATGTCGTGCTTGTGTTCTTCTCCCTACGGCAACCGCTAGAGAGGCAATACTTTGGGATAGGACTGTGCTAAGTCGCTATCTGTCTGCTAGACTCAGAGGAGGTCACTAAGACCAAATCGTGATGAACGAGTATCAAACTCGATTAGAGGACAAGGCAACTACTGCCTTGTATGAGACTACGGACAAGAGGATCAAGCTGGGGACTTACAAGTCGTCCCCAGGCCCTATTTATACTACGGGGTAGGTAAGGGCAGTACTGTACAGTAACAATAGAGGTGCTCGGGCCACCTATGAGTCAGAGTCGTAACAATAGGGAACAGGAGTCAGTATGAGTCAATACTAAAGACAATAACTGTAGTCCTAACAATAAGGAGCCGGAGTCAGTAGTACAATAGTAGCCAGTCCGAGTCACAAGGACGATAACCGTCGGCCCTAGGGGCCCGGCACATATCACTCAGGAGTCGTCAGGATACTGAAGCTGGAGCCGACTCAACGCACGCTTTAAGTACATCTCCCTCGCCAACTCGTTAGACCACTGTACCCAAGGTGGAACTGGTGATGGCGGTGACATAGAAGGTTTTGT
>WNFC01010323.1_pt1 | contig 11266 bp, 6 predicted proteins | sample 5400541 | NCBI WGS metagenome assembly WNFC01 (sample SAMN13153342, study PRJNA577476) | soil metagenome | isolation source: 120 cm saprolite under Douglas fir tree site 2 hole 2 replicate 1 | place: USA:California | collected 2015-04-18
CGCCGCTTGGCCCGGGGCGGGTTGTGCGGAAGCCGTGCGCCCCTCAAGATCGGCGAGACGCTTTTCCAGTTGTTCGATTCGATCGCGCAGGATGCGTTCGCGAATGTCCTCCATCGTCCTAGCTACCTGAATTCCCGTACTTGGCAATTTCGTGGTATTTTGCTGCTGAGATGTAGAAGTGGATGCCGAAGCCTGGGTATCCTGAGAAGTGTCACGTGCAGGCTGTTCCGCGGGAGCGGAACTCGACTGGCCGAGTACGGGCACCGCCAGCAATGATCCTAGTAAGATAGAACAACACATGGAGCGTAAGCTCATCTAAAGTCCCTTCCTTCCCTCGTTAGAGGACCTGATCTGCGAATCTGAGGAAAACTACCAAATGTTACTTGGCGCGGAATGTAGCGTTGCCAGTTTCGGAAAGCCAACGCAAACTTTCTATTGGCGAAATCAAAATTTTGTGATTGGCGCAGCGAGCCAGCGCGTGCATTATCCCAACTACGCAGTTCCGGCTCCCGGGCGCTCGTGCGTCATTCACAATCAAAAAGTTTTCCACCGAGAGGGGAAATGAATGAAGAAGATTGAAGCAATCATCCAGCCGTCACGATTTGAATCCGTGAAAGAGGCCCTGCGGGAAATTGGAGTGGAAGGTATCACGGTGACCGAAGTGCGAGGGCACGGCAGACAAAAGGGCCATACAGAGGTGTATCGTGGGCGCGAATACTCGGTGGATCTTTTGCCGAAAGTAAAATTGGAACTGGTATTGCCGGATGCGCAGGCGGCTAAAGTGGTGGAGACCATCCTGCAAACCGCGAAGACCGGAAAGATCGGAGACGGCAAGATCTTCATTTCGACATTGGAAGATGCGATCCGAATCCGCAATGGCGAGCGCGGGGAAAGCGCGCTGTAAGTAGCATGACGACCGGCGCAAGACCCGTTCTGGATGCGAATCAGGGTGTTTCGCGGCTCCCGCCGTCCACTGCCGGGGTGCTGCGCCTGAATCGAGCCGATTGCGAAGAGAGCCGGCTGCGAATTCAACAATCATTTTTGGCGGGAGCCGGTGCGCCGGCCACCATGGAATGTTTGCGGGGGCTGGCAGACCGCTGTGTAAAAGAGGCTGTGCAACATTCGTTGCAAGAGCACAAAGCCGATGGCAAGGATTTTGCGGTACTGGCCCTCGGAGGATTCGGCCGCGGCGAGCTATTTCCGTATTCGGATCTGGACTTGCTGTTTCTCTTCAGGGACAAGCGCATCGAACAGCAGTTGCAGGCGGTGGTCGCACAAGCTTCGCGCGCTCTGTGGGACCTGGGCTTTAAAGTGAGCGCCGCCGCGCGGACCATGGATGAATGCAAGCGGGTAGATCACGAGAACGTGGAGTTCCATCTGGCGATGCTGGACCGGCGATTGCTTGCGGGCGATCGGTCAGTGTTTCAACAACTGGAAGACCGGCTGTTGCCACGACTGGAAAAGCTGTCGCGAGCATTTCTGCACGGGGAATTGCGAAAGCTGACCGAGCAACGTTTGGCAAAATTTGGCAACACCATTTTTCATCTGGAGCCCAACGTGAAGGAAGCGCCAGGCGGATTGAGGGACTTCCACGCGAGTGCCTGGATACGGTACCTGGCATGCGGAGCGAACGAGCCGATGGGCCCGGAAGCCGCCGAACATCGAACCGCACTAAAAGCCGCGGAGTTTGTGAGCGAAGTGCGATGTTTTCTGCACTACGCAAACGGCAGGAATGACAACACGCTGACCTACGAATTGCAGTTGGCCGCCGCGGAACGGTCGTTGGGCACGGCGGACGGACAAACCGGAACCGCGGCGGAGTGGATGCGGTTGTACTATCGAAATGCCCGAACACTGCAGCGCCAGCTGCAACGATGTTTAAGCCTCAAGTCGTCGGCCGGGCAAACCTTGTGGCAGAAGCTGCGAATCACCGGTGGGCCGGAAAATACGCAATCGAATCTTGGTAAACCGTTCGTGATTCGAAATGCCCAACTCGAAATTCTGGAATGCACGGCGTTTTGGGATCGCGCCGCCATCATGTCGGTACTCACCGAAGTGGCGCAAACAGGAGTGATGCTTAGCCGTCAGGCCGAGCGCGAATTGGCCTACATCCTTTCTCACACGGAAATGCAAGCGAATGCAGAAGAGCTTCGCTGGGGCCAGTTGCGGGAGATTTTTGCCGGGGATTATCCGGGAGCGGCCCTGCGGCCAATGCATCAGATGGGGCTGCTGACCGAGTTCCTGCCGGAGTTTGGAACGATCGACGCGCTGGTGATCCGGGATTTTTATCATCGTTATACTGTTGACGAGCATTCGCTGCGGGCGATCGAATATCTGCAAACCCTCGCTAATCCTACTGACGCGCGTGATCTGCCGTTTGCACTGTTGTGGAAGACGGTCGAGCGGCGTGAACTGCTGGTGCTGGCGATGCTGCTGCACGATGTGGGCAAGGGCATGGAGGTCGATCACCATGTGACCGGAAGCCTGTCGGCCCTGGAAACCGTCGCGGAGCGGCTCAACCTTACCGCTGAAGACCGGGCAGAGGTTCATTTCCTGATCGAGCACCATCTGGAAATGTCTGACACCATGCGGCGACGCGACATTTTCGACGCCGCGACGGTTCGCGCGTTCACCGATTCAGTTGGAACACGGGAACGCCTGCAGCGGCTGTGCCTACTGACCTACGCGGACATCCATGCAGTAAATCCGGAGGCGTTGACGCCGTGGCGAGCTGAAATGCTGTGGCGTTTGTATCTTGCAGCGACGAATCATTTGACGCGTTCCATGGATTCGGATCGGCTGCGCGCGTCAGAGGAGGATTCGTTGTTGGAGCCGTTGCGAAACTTGACGCGGTGCGACGGGCCGATGGAAATCGAGCGGTTTCTGGAAGGGTTTCCAAAACGCTATCTGGGAGTGCATTCGACAACGGAAATCGCGAACCACTTCTCTTTGTACCGGCAACTGAAAGACAAGCCGGTCCAGATGGAGTTAAGTTCGACGCCGCATGCGTTTACGCTAACTCTGCTCACCGCAGACCGGCCGGGACTGTTCGCGACGGTCGCCGGAGTCTTGGCAGGTTGGAGTATGAATATCGTGAAAGCGGAAGCATTTGCGAACTCCGCCGGAATCATTCTAGATACATTTCACTTCACGGACCCTTCGCGGACATTTGAGATGAACCCAGGCGAAATTGACCGATTTCAGGATGACCTGGAAAGCGTGGTTTGCCGGAATCGGCCGCTGCAGCCGGAACTCGCGGGATTCGAAGACCACCATCTGGTCTCGGCGCCGAAAGTGTCGTGCGAGACCTCGATCGGATTTGACAACGGGTCGTCCGAGCGGTGTACCTTGCTGGAAATCGTGACCCAGGACCGCCAAGGGCTGTTATATCGGATGGGCTCGGTGCTGGCGGCGTTCAAGTGCAATATCGAAGTAGCGTTGATTGATACCGAAGGACAAAAGGCAATTGACGTGTTTTATTTGACCATGGGAGCAACGAAGTTGACCGAGGCTCAAGGAAACCTGGTTCGAGAAGCACTGGAAAAGGCCTTGGCTTGATCTTGCCACAACGGGTAGTCCCGCAAAAAATTCATTCAATGAATCAAAATTCTGAGATGTGTGGTTCAAGCCTGACTCGTGATACTTCATATATGGCCACTGGCGGGTGGGTGGGTAAAGCGGGTGGAACCGGGATGCGAGGCCACGACGATGTGTCGGTCGCGGCTGGTCATTGACGGCAATAAGCGTATATGAATGAAATGGAAAAAAGACCGCTGGGCGGAGTCCCTGGACTTCCTCCGGCACAGGGTTTGTACCATCCGGCCAACGAGCGCGACGCGTGTGGTATGGGATTTGTCGCGAACGTGCGTGGGCAAAAAAGCCATGAGATCATTCTACAGGGCATTCAAGTTCTAATTAACCTGACCCATCGCGGTGCGTGCGGCTGCGATCCGGAAACCGGTGACGGAGCCGGAGTCCTGATTCAGATTCCGCACGAATTTTTTGCCCGCCAATGCGCGGCGCTGGGATTCAAGTTGCCTGCGCCGAGAACCTACGGAGTGGGCATGACCTTTCTGCCCGTGGAAAAACATGAGCGCATCCAGTGCGAAGGAATTCTGGAACGAATCGCTCGTGAAGAAGGCCTGACGGTGCTCGGCTGGCGCGATACGCCGGTGGATGCCAGCGCGATCGGGCGGGTGGCGCGTGGATCACAGCCGTACATCCAGCAATTGTTTGTCGGGGCACCCGCGGGGATGCAGGAAGATGCGCTGGAGCGAAAACTTTACGTCGTGCGCAAGCGCGCTGAACGCGAAATTCTGGAAACCGACGTGGACGAGCGCGGCTACTTTTACATTCCCTCGCTTTCCGCGCGAACCATCATCTACAAAGGTCTGCTACTGGCGCCGCAAATTGCAAAATTTTATGCGGAGCTTTCCGATCCGGACGTCAAAAGCGCCTTATGTCTGGTGCACCAGCGTTTTTCGACGAATACTTTTCCCAGCTGGCCGCTCGCTCATCCTTATCGCTACATCGCCCACAACGGCGAGATCAACACGCTGCGCGGAAATGTGAACTGGATGAATGCGCGGCAATCGGTGCTGCGCTCGCCGCTGTTCGGTGACGATTTGAAAAGACTGTCGCCGATTATCGCTCCCAACGGGAGCGATTCCGCGAATTTCGATAACGCCGTGGAGTTGCTGCTGCAAGCGGGACGCAGCCTGCCGCACGTGATGTCGATTCTGATTCCGGAAGCGTGGGCCGGGAATCCGCACATGAAGGCGGAAAAACGCGCGTACTACGAATATCACGCGTCGCTGATGGAACCGTGGGACGGTCCGGCGGCAATCGCTTTTACCGATGGCCGGGTCATCGGAGCGACGCTCGATCGCAACGGATTGCGGCCCGGAAGATATGTGGTCACACATGACGACCTAGTGGTGATGGCCTCTGAAGTGGGCGTGCTGGATATTGAACCGGAGCGAATCAAATCCAAGGGACGATTGCAGCCCGGCAAAATGTTTTTGGTCGATACCGTCGAGGGCCGGATTATTTCCGACAAAGAGATCAAACGGCAGCTCGCCTACCGTAAACCGTACGGGCAATGGCTGCACGACAATCAAATTACCCTGGACCAATTGCCGGAGCCGCAACGTGTACACGGCTCGGACCACGAAACGATTTTGTGCCGCCAGCGAGCCTTCGGCTATACCGAAGAGGACATCAACATGATCCTCGAGCCGATGGTGCGCACCGGCGAAGAGCCGGTCGGTTCGATGGGCACCGATACGCCGCTGGCCTGTTTGTCCGATCAGCCGCAGCCGCTGTTCAACTATTTCAAGCAACTCTTCGCGCAGGTGACCAATCCTCCTATCGACCCGATTCGCGAGGAGATGGTGATGTCGCTGCTGAGTTATATCGGCACCGAGCGCAATATTCTGGAAGAGACGCCGGAAAATTGCCACACGCTCAAACTGCCGCATCCGATTTTGACCAATCGCGATCTGGAAAAGCTTCGCCGGGTGTCGCGCGGAGATTTGCTGGCCACTACGCTGCCGGCGCTTTTTCTGGCCAGCGAAGGCGAAGCAGGATTGCAGCGCGCATTGGATGAGCTGTCCCGCCGCGCATCGCTCTCCGTCAGTTCCGGATATACGTTGCTGATTCTTTCCGATCGGGGAGTGGACCGCAACTACGCGCCGATTCCCAGTTTGCTGGCACTGGCGGCGGTGCACAACCTGCTGGTGCGCGAAGAGACACGCACGCAGGTGGCGATCATCATTGAATCTGGCGAACCGCGCGAGGTGATGCACTTTGCGCTGCTGATCGGATTCGGTGCCAGCGCGGTGAATCCGTATCTGGCAATTGAAACGATGGAAGACATGGCGCGGCGCGGCTATTTGCCGAACGGCGCCACCGCCGAGACCGCGCTGCAGCAGTTCACCAAAGCCATCAACAAAGGCTTGCTGAAGACTTTTTCAAAGATGGGAATTTCCACGCTGCAAAGTTATCGCGGCGCGCAGGTTTTTGAAGCGCTCGGTCTCAGCAAGGATTTGGTGGACAAATATTTCACCGGAACTACCTCACGGCTTGGTGGCATCGGGCTGGATGTACTCGCCCGCGAAGCGCAGATGAAGCACGAATTTGCGTACCGGCCGAGGACCGAGTTTGAAACCGAACTCGCGGCCGGCGGCACCTATCACTTCCGGGAAAGCGGCGAATACCATTTGCTGAATCCGCAGACCATCAGCAAGCTGCAGCATGCGGTCAGGGAATCCAGCTATCAGACCTTTCAGGAATATGCTGAGCTGATCGATCAGCAAAACCAGAAATTGTGCACGTTGCGCGGTTTGATGACCATCAAGAAGTCCGCAACGCCGATTCCAGTCGACGAAGTAGAACCTGCAAAAGAGCTTGTGAAGCGTTTTACCACCGGAGCGATGTCTTTTGGCTCGATCAGCAAGGAAGCGCACGAAACACTGGCCGTCGCCATGAATCGCATCGGCGGAAAATCCAATACCGGTGAAGGCGGCGAAGACGAAGCGCGCTACCAGCCCGATCTGAACGGCGATTCCCGCCGCAGCGCGGTGAAGCAGGTCGCATCGGCGCGATTCGGCGTCACCACAAATTATTTGATCAACGCCGACGAACTGCAAATCAAGATGGCGCAGGGCGCCAAGCCCGGCGAAGGCGGCCAGCTCCCCGGTCACAAGGTTGACGAAGTCATCGCACGATTGCGGCATTCCACTCCGGGCGTGGGTTTAACTTCGCCGCCGCCGCACCACGATATTTATTCCATTGAAGATCTGGCGCAATTGATTCACGACTTGAAGAACGTCAATCCGCGGGCGCGCATCGCGGTGAAACTGGTGGCGGAAGTTGGCGTCGGCACCGTGGCTGCTGGAGTCTCCAAAGCGCACGCCGACGTGGTGCTGATCAGCGGCGACACCGGCGGCACCGGCGCTTCGCCACTCAGTTCGATCAAGCATGCCGGCATCCCGTGGGAGTTGGGTCTTGCCGAAACACAGCAGGTGCTACTGCTCAACGATTTGCGCAGCCGCATCCGCGTGCAGACCGACGGCAAACTACAAACTGGGCGCGACGTGGTGATCGCGGCGCTGCTCGGCGCGGAAGAGTTTGGTTTTGCCACCACGCCGCTGGTGGCCATGGGCTGCGTGATGATGCGCAAATGCCATTTGAACACCTGCTCGGTCGGAATCGCCACGCAAGATCCGGCGCTTCGTAAATTATTTCAAGGCCAGCCCGAGCACGTGATCAATTTCTTTTTCTTCGTCGCCGAGCAGATGCGCCAATTCATGGCGGACATGGGCTTTCGCACCGTGGATGAAATGGTCGGCCGGGTGGACATGCTCGACACTCGGTTGGCGATCGATCACTGGAAAGCCTCCGGCATCGACTTGTCGGCGATTTTATATCAACCGCCCGTGCCGGGCAGAGTTTCCCGCCACTGCGTGCAGGCGCAGGATCACGGATTGCAGGACGTGCTCGATCACCAGTTGATTCAAAATGCGAAGGACGCTTTGCAAGAGCGCAAGCCGGTGGAAATGGATTTGCCGATTCGCAACGTCCACCGCTCGGTCGGCTCCATGTTGAGCGGCGAAATTGCCCGCCGCTACGGTTCCGCCGGATTGCCGGATGAAACTGTGCAGATTCGCTTTACCGGATCGGCTGGGCAAAGTTTCGGGGCTTTCTTGGTGAATGGTGTAACGCTCACTCTCGAAGGCGAAACCAACGATTACGTTGGCAAAGGACTGTCCGGCGGCCGCCTCCTGGTCTTCCCGCCGCGCAATTCCACTTTCGTCGCCGCGGAAAATATTATCGTCGGTAACGTCGCCCTCTATGGCGCGACCAGCGGTGAAGCATTCTTCAACGGTGTGGCTGGTGAACGATTCGCAGTGCGCAATTCTGGCGCCACCGCCGTCGTGGAAGGTGTTGGCGACCACGGCTGCGAATATATGACCAAAGGCGTCGTCGTGGTGCTGGGTGCTTGCGGAAGAAATTTTGCAGCGGGCATGAGCGGCGGCATCGCCTACGTCTTCGACGACCGCGCGGATTTTGCCGCGCAGCGCTGCAACATTGCTTCGGTGGACCTCGAGCCGGTGATCGAGCCGCGCGATATCGAACTGATTCACCGCCTGGTCACGCGCCACTTGGAACTGACTGGCAGCAGCCGCGCTGCGTGGATTCTTGCGAACTGGCCGGACATGCTGAACCGCTTCGTCAAAGTTTTCCCGCATGAGTACAAACGTGTGCTCGGATTGAGCCGCGAGCAATTGCCGCAGGTTCCGCTGCAAGTGTCTCCAGCGCCGGAGCAGCTCCGCCGGGTGCAGCATGGGTAAGACCACTGGATTCGTGGATTATCCGCGCGAGACTCCATCTCGGCGCGCAGTGACCGAGCGTGTGAACGACTGGTTCGAAATTTATCTGGATTTTCCGGAAGATAATCTGCGCAATCAGGCGGCACGCTGCATGGATTGCGGCGTGCCGTTCTGTCATACCGGATGTCCCGTGAACAATATTATTCCGAACTGGAATGATCTTGTTTACCGCGGCCGCTGGAGAGAGGCCGTGCGCCAATTGCACGCCACCAATAATTTTCCCGAATTCACCGGGCGCATTTGCCCCGCGCCATGCGAAGCCGCATGTGTGCTGGGAATCAATCAGCCTGCGGTAACCATCAAGCAGATTGAAAAGAGCATTGTCGAGCGTGGATTTTCCGAAGGCTGGATTCGTCCCGAGCCACCGAAAATGCGCACTGGAAGAAAAGTTGCGGTGGTCGGTTCCGGTCCGGCGGGTTTGGCCGCCGCGCAACAACTTTGCCGCGCGGGTCATGCAGTTACCGTCCATGAAAAAGCCGACCGCATCGGCGGGTTGCTGCGCTACGGCATACCCGAATTCAAGATGGAAAAGCATGTCGTCGATCGGCGTTTGGAACAAATGACCGCGGAAGGCGTGCGCTTTGTTACCAACGCCAATGTCGGCGAAAATATTTCAGTCCAGGATCTGCAACGCGAATTCGACGCCATTCTGCTGGCCGGCGGCGCGGAACACCCTCGTGATCTTGCGCTCCCAGGGCGCGAATTGCAGGGCATCCACTATGCGATGGATTTTCTGCCGCAGCAGAATCGCCGCTGCTCTGGCGATTCGCTCGATCCTGCCGCGGAGATTCTCGCAACCGGCAAGCGCGTGGTGATCATCGGCGGCGGCGACACCGGCGCAGATTGCCTCGGCACGTGCCACCGCCAGAAGCCGCTCTCCGTCCATCAATTTGAGATCATGCCGCTGCCCCCGGCGGAGCGTTCGCCGCAAACACCGTGGCCGCTTTGGCCGATGCAATTGCGGGTAGAAGGTGCGCACGAAGAAGGCGGGACGCGGGACTGGGGCATCGCTACAACTAAATTTACCGGCGATGCCAATGGCAACGTGAAGAAGTTGCACGGTGTTCGGGTAGGAGCGCCTCCAAAATTCGAGTCGATCTCCGGAACCGAATTTGAGATGGACGCGGACTTGGTGTTGCTGGCGATGGGTTTTCTCGGTCCGGTTCGCGCCGGAATGATCGAACAACTTGGCGTCGCGCTGGACCGTCGTGGCAACGTGCAGACCGATGAGCACTACGCAACTTCTATCCCAGGAATCTTTGCCGCCGGCGACATGCGCCGCGGACAATCCCTTGTGGTTTGGGCCATCGCGGAAGGCCGCAAAGCAGCGGCATCCGTGGACCATTACTTGGGCACCGGGGTGTCCGCGGCAGCGGCGGACCGGCGGCAACCGTCCTGAAGAAGGGAAGACAGCCGTAGTGGCCAGAGGTGGTTGGCCCCGGTATTTTTGAGTCCCGCCTCACCTTCACTGCGAATGCGGCGCTGCCAGCGGTAGTACGTCGAGGCCAACATCCCAATTCCAATAGCGTCTCTTTCTTGGTCACCGGCGACCGCCGCACCAACTCGATCACTTCGCGTTTCCTCTCGGGCTTCATCCGGCTGTAAGGCTTCCGGTCCAATAGCCCTAGTACTGGCTCTTTTTCAGTGTCAGATTCTCCAGACTCAGGTCCGCCACCAGCAGCTTCAACCGCTCATTCTCCTGCCGCAAATCGTGTACGTCAGTTGCTGATGGCTTCGCACTTGGCATCACCGCGCAAGCGCCCCTTGCCCGCTTCTATGAAATCCTTCAGCTACTTGTAGTAGATCGTCGGATGAATGCTCTCACGCCGGCACAGATCGGCTACCGACACTTCGGCGCGAATCCCTTCCATCACGATGCGGATCTTGTCTTCGGCGGGAAACTTCCTGCGGCTCGCTTGCTTGGCTCGGCGGATCAACTGCCGCGCCGTTCTCCTCGGCTGCTTGGCTCGGCGGATCAACTGCCGCGCCGTTCTCCTCGGCGCCCGCCAGGCCTGCCCTCGGGCAGGCCTACCCCTCTCTCCTCACTTGCATACTCCTCTTGTGCTTCGTCCTGTTCTTGCGGCTTCCTTTTAAGTTCCTCTTCCATGATTCACCCTTCTTTTTGCGCATCCTAAGCGCCGGTTGGGTGAACCCAAAAGCTCAAAACCTGCAGCTTACTAATCCCCTCATATGCGCCAACAAGCACAACAGTTCCTGAGAATGCAGGGGACGGGCTTTCAGCACCGCTAAGTATTATCAAGTTGCAGACGACTGCCAATCTGCCGGCGAGGGCTTCCTACAAAGGGCAGAAACAAGTCTCCGAATCCGGTTGTCACTCGTGCCCGCCGAGAATTTTGAAACAAGAACCGGATTTAAACCTGGTATTGCCGCCTTTTGCCGCCTCGTTTTTTTGCAACTTCCGTCAGACCAACAAGATGTGGCGGAAGCGTGTGGGAGTCGAACCCACCACTCGGCTCGCGAAGAGCCGAATCACCGGCTTTGAAGACCGGGAGGATCACCGGACCCTTTTCGCCTCCGGCAAAAGTATAGTGGCCACTTCCCACAGATGTATAGGGACCCCGCAGGTGATAGTGACTATGTACGGCTGGAAACAAATACCGAAGATTGATTGGTGCGGATCAAAGCGGCGACCAGGTCGAACAGCGCCGGAGCCGTGCACACTTCGTAGAAGGAATGCTCCGACGGGCTGCCCAGCTTTCCATCCTGCAGCAACTCGCGCGCGGTTCCCTTGCGTAGCACCAGCAGCTCCACCGTTTCGCCCATCGGCACTTCGCCGTAAAACAGCGTCACAGTTTCTTTTCCCCACGGCAAGTCCAGTTTGGTCTCAATCGACTCCAGCGAGATTTCTTCGG
>WNFC01010404.1_pt1 | contig 11266 bp, 16 predicted proteins | sample 5400541 | NCBI WGS metagenome assembly WNFC01 (sample SAMN13153342, study PRJNA577476) | soil metagenome | isolation source: 120 cm saprolite under Douglas fir tree site 2 hole 2 replicate 1 | place: USA:California | collected 2015-04-18
AGCGCCAACACCCGTCAGAGTGGGCAATGTCCCGCGGCTGGTCTACGAATTACGAATACGCAACAATACGTCCGTTACCGTCCATCTTTCCCAATTAGAAGTTGCCGTCGCCGACCAAACCGCTGAAAGAATTGCAACTATAAAAGGATCCGAGCTTTGTGCCGACATCGGCCACCCCGGACGGAATCCTCCTTCAGAGCCGTGTGACATCAGCGCCGGAAATTGGGCAGTAGTCTACCTCTGGCTGCCGCTTGTGCACGAAGGCAAAGTCCCGCAGAGATTTCTGCACAAGCTGACCTTCGAGTTTTATCGCTCGTCAGGCCCGAGCATTGTGACGATCGTCGGGGGTTTGTTCCAGCTCGATACCCATGATCCCGTGGTCCTTGGCCCCCCGGTAAAGGGCGGACCGTGGGTGGCGGTGTACGGATCCCTCTTTGCCGTTAGGTCACCGCAGGGCCCCCTATATATAAGGATACGTCTGAGCACATACCTGCGAGGTTCGCGATCGATTGGATCAAGCTGGACCAAACTGGAAAGGCGTCCGGAGTCACAACACCAGAACTTTCGAGCTTTTACGGATTTGGCGAGGAAGTCCTGGCTGTCGCTGACGCGAAAGTAGCTGCTGTGCGCGATGGATATTCTGATGAATCTAAAGATTCTCCTAACGAGCAGAGGAAACCGCGGCCCGAGGATGTCGCGGGAAACTATGTCAGGCTGGATCTAGGAGACGGGCGATTTGCATTCTACGAACACCTGAAGAAGGGAACCATCCAGATTAAGACGAATGAGGTGGTTAAAGCGGGACAAGTGATCGCGCGACTCGGGCGTTCGGGCATCAACTCTTCCGGCCCCCACCTTCATTTTCACGTAAGCGACTGCAATTCACCTCTCGATGCAGAAGGCAGGCCGTATGTCTTTCGAAGCTTCCATCTTCTGGGCACTTACAAATCAGCAGAGGAGATACCATGCGTCTCGAGGAAATGCCCGAACCCAACTGGGTCGTCGCTTTCGAAGACAAATGAGATGTCCGCCAGGGATAAGGCGTGACGAATTTGACGAACGTATTCGGATTTACCGAAGTTCGCTTGAGCGCGAAACTTGAAGCGAATCAAGGAGCGCTATGAAGAAGAGACAGGTGTTGGGACGAATGGACAGGGCTTGGATGGACTTTCAGGAATCGCACGAGGGGCTCCCAGACTCGCAGTTACTCGTTCCTTGCGTCACTGGTGCGTGGTCGGTTAGGGATATCCTGGCACATGTGACCACCTGGGAAGAAGAGGCGCTGAAACATTTGCCGTCAATTCTTCGTGGCGAAACTCCCCCTCGATATGCCGTGGTGTACGGCGGAATTGACGCCTTCAATGCCCGAATGACGGAACAGAAAAGGAACCTTCCGCTCGACGAAGTGCGCCGGCAGTTGACTGCGACGCACCGCAAACTACTCGACTTTCTTGAGACCCTTCCGGAGGAATATTTTGCGGGTGAAACTAGCTTCCGGCATCGGTTGCGTTTAGATACTTACGGCCATTACCCGAAGCATGCCCGGGCAATACAGAAATGGCGAGAGGCGAGGGAGCCGACCAATTCGCGTGACTTCAGACTGCGGCTTGTCTCTTGAGGCTTTCTAGCGGCACAAGTCGGCAAGCGAGGCTTTTCCGGATGGATGACGCGGTGGGCACGATCGTCACATCCAATTGAGAGTGCCTGTAAGGATCGTCAATCTTGCGAGCGAGGTGATCGAAGCATGTCCTTTATCGATGTGGCGATTCCGGCAATTATTGGCATCGTTGTGCTGCTGTGGCCGAAGGTTTTATTCGTAGGCAGTCATGCAACGCCGACCGAGCAGAAGGTCCGTTGGATACGCTACGCCGGCATCGCGCTTCTCTTCGTTGCTGCTCTATACCTCGTCATAAAATTAGTCGCAAGGTGATGCGGTCAAGGGTGGTGTCTTAGTTTGACTGGATCGCCGTCAGAGGAGTGTCATTATGACCGATGAAATAAGCCGTGAGCCAGCGCGTGATCCTCAGGATTTGGAGCGGCTTTTGGTTTCCCGGGAGAGGGCGGGAGACGTCGACGGAATGGCGGCTCTCTATGAGCCCCATGCCGTCCTTGACTGTGGTGGCGGGCGGTTGACGCTAGGCAGGGAAGCAATTCGAGCGCTCTACGCCGGACTGGTGGCAACGGGTAGAAAATTTGATTTCGGAGATCAACGCCCGGCCATTATCAGTGGAGACTTGGCGCTCACTTCGACTCGGACTCCCGATGGCAGCGTGACGGCTGAGATTGCCCGCCGACAAGGTGATGGGACATGGCTTTGGGTCATCGACCAGTTCTCCATTGCGTAGCGCGTCGACCCAGTGCTCTCTGCCGGCAGCGAGAAATCTAAACGGAGGCTACGCGGTCGAGACCTTTAGGCCGCTTCGTTGGAACAACCGAGATGCTCAAGATGAAAGCCAACCCTGTTAGTCGACTTGTTTCCACGGTGCTTTGGCAATCGATGCGGGAACCGGGCTTGGAATATTTTGAGCTATTTCGTGAGCGCATGGGCTGGACGATGCACGGCACAATCATTGCTCTTGGCCAGAAGGGTCCGGCTATAGCCGAATATACGCTACGCTGCGACAACTCGTGGCGGACGCGAAACGCGAACATTTCTTTGCGCGATGATTCCGGAGTGCGCTCTTTGCGAATCAAATTGGACAGCAAAGGATGGTTCGAAAATGGCCGGCACAAAAGATCATTGGCGGTCTGCACCGACCTTGATCTTGAATGGAGCCCGTCGACGAATACCATCGCCATCCGTCGCCTGGGCCTTCCCCTTCGTGCTCGAAGTGGACCACAGACCGCGGCCTGGGTACGGTTTCCCGAGCTTACGATAGAGCCGTTGCCACAAGAATACGAACGCCTCGGCAAATACCATTACCGATATACGAGCCACCGTGGCGCGTTTCGGGCCGGAATCCACGTAGATTCCGATGGGTTAGTCATTGAGTACGAGGGTTTCTGGCGTCGTGCCGCGCGATGAAGCCTCGGCATTCTCGTTGCCGCCTCAAGCAGGAACGACTGAGCGGCTACACTTTTCGGGCAGCCTTTGGTTACAAAATAGTGCGTACTGGACTTCGTTCGGCCGTTGATGTTCGATGAAAGTTCGGGTGGAGGAAGAATCCGTGCGATTGAACAATCGAACGGCCCGCCTTTCGGCCAAGTCCTCCTGGCTCGCCGCCTGTGCACTCGTATTCGGATGCGTCCTGCGCGGCGAGTCCGCCGAGCGCGGGATTACGCGAACTGTGGGAACCAACGGCATTATGGCAACCGTCCAGGCGTCCGAGGGCGTGGAGGAAGCCATCGTGGAAGGCAAACAGTTTGAATACGATCCATCCGTGCCTTTAAAGATTGAGCAGGTCAGCAGCGAGACGCGGGACGGCGTTACTGTTAAAGACCTTTCCTATGCTGGATCCGATGGCGGACGCATTCCAGCCTATCTCCTCATTCCTCCGGGGGATGGCCCTTTCGCAGCCGTCCTTTGGGGGCATTGGATGATGCCTGGCTCCGCCTACATGAATCGCACAGAGTTTCTTGAGGAAGCGACAGCACTGGCCCGGAGTGGTGTCGTTTCGCTGCTTGTGGATGCACCCATGGTGAGACCTGGCCGCCAGCCGAAAAACGATGTGAAGTCCTACCAAGAGGCTTTCCGGCAGGATGTGATCGACTTGCGCCGGGGCATTGACCTGCTGCTGGCCCGGAAAGACGTCGATGTAAAACGATTGGCCTATGTCGGCCACAGCTTCCATGCGGCGACCGGTGGGGTCCTCTCGGGAATCGATCCTCGCCTAAGTACTTCTGTGCTCATGGCCGGGGGGATAGATTCCGGACGGATCTTGGTCAGCCGCTCCGCCTACGCAGAAGACATGCGCAGGAACATGGGCGAGACCGAATTGAACAGGTTTGTCGCGACGACCCGCTGGATGAACCCGGCGAGCTATCTTGGCCAAAGCAAACACGCACCTTTGCTGTTGCAGTTCGGCACACATGATCTGTTCATGACGAGGGAGGATTGTGATGAGTACGCCAGCGTGGTCAGCGCGCCGAAGGAAGTGAAGTTCTACGATTCCGGTCACGAACTGAATGCGGCAGCCCGCCATGATCGAATCGCGTGGTTACAAAAAAGTCTGAGGTTGAAGGCTGTGGATTGGAAGGCCATCGACAGTGTGCGGGAGATTCGCTAGCTTGTTTCTCGGTTGTCATGGGATGCCGGTTTTGGATCATGCTCCCCGGATTCTTTGCCGTGGCGTTAATTGGAGGAGAGTCGATCGATTTCTTCAACCGCGACGTGCCTGTGCAATCGGATGAGAGCACTGCTTCTACCTCGCAATCACATTGCTGCATTTTCAGTGCTCTCTCTGTGCTTCGCAGTGTGCGCATGCGACTCGAGGAAGCAGCCGAGAGGGCATACCGCAGGCATCCGAGCGGCTACATTGGTGTGCCGGACAGATGTGAGCAACTCTGATGGGCCGGAGCAATTCTTGGAAAGCATCACGCGTATCACGGTGGGAGGGCATCCAAGCTGGCGCGTGACCCACTATGGTCTGGATCCAACCGCCTCTGGAACCAAGGATTTTGAGATGCATGACGTCGACGCCAGCAGTCTCGTGGTGTAATGCAAAATGGTGATGTAGGACTCAAGATTGTGTTCCATCGGCAACTGGTTTCCGCAGAGATCGCCGCAAAGAGAACCAGGTTCTGCCATTTCGGTCTACTCATCGGTCTACTCATGCGGCGGCCGATACTGAGTTGGTTTCCACCCGCGATCCGGATTTCCCGGGGGACTTTGAATCACAACTCATCCTCATGACAGGCGCCGAACGGCCATAATCGTCAAATCGTCAGTTTGTTTTCCGCCCGACCTGAATTGCTCGAGATTCTCCAAGCAGGCGCCAACAAGGGTTTTAGGATCGCGATCGCGATAAGTGAACGCAAACTCCCTGACGCGTTTCATTCCATATTCATCGCCGTCAACATCACGGGCTTCTGTAAGTCCGTCCGTATAGATGAGCAGACTTTCTCCCGTGTGCAGGTGCAGACTGTGTGCCGGAAAGCGAGCATTGGAAAACATTCCAAGTGGAGCTCCAGTTGCGTCTTGCGCGACCGCACCGTCCCGGCGGAGATGCAGAACCGGTAAATGGCCTGCGCTCACGAGCTCCACGCTTCCGTTTTCCGAAGCTCGTCCAACGACAAGCGTTGCGAACTGACCGGCAAGCGTACTTTCCAGAAAGAGCCGATTGGCTGCTTCGACTATGCGGCCGAGCGGAAGATCGCTATCGGCTAGACTGCGAAAGGTCGCGTGCAGATGACTCATCAGCATGGAAGCGGCAACGCCTTTTCCGGAGACGTCTCCGCACAAGAAGAGAAAGTCATGATCAGAACTGAAGTAGTCGCAGTAGTCACCGCTAACCAGCCGTGCGGGTTGATAGTAATAGCTAATCTCCCAGTGTGTGGTGAATCCGTTGTGGGGCGGCAGCAGCCTTCGCTGAATTTTTGCGGCTAATGCCAGGTCGTGTTCGAGAGCTTGGCGTTCCTCGCCGCTAAGGTCATCGAGGTAGAACCGAACCAATGGATCCGCCAAGAGGCGATCCCGCTCAATCGGATCGTGGCAGACTTCGCACAATCCAAAGCTGCCCTTATCCATTCGAGACAGCGCCGCGTCGACGTCGCCGAGCAGTTGCGTCAGGCCGGGTTCGGCAGAAGCAGACTTGAGAGCAGTCTCGAGGCGGTGGTGTCGCCGCTCCAGCTCGGCGCGAAGATACGCTTGTTCAGCTGAGGCCATCGGTCCTCCCGCCCCGGTGTGTTGCATCCCTCCAGAAAGTTCCATTCGTGCTCTCCCCGAACTAAGCCGCTACCGCATTGAAGCAAAGCTGAGCGCCCGAGAAATCCTGCTCTCGAGTAGCTGCCGATTGCCGCGAACAAAATGCAATGGCGGCCACAATGCTTCACATACGGCCGCCCTCGCTAAATCGTTTAGTGATGGTGCTCGCCATGGCGATGCGTCGCCCAAGGGCCCACCGCAGTACCAATGATGATCGTGTCCACGTCCGCCGCCATCGTGTGCTTCGCATTCGCGGGCACCAGCAAGAAAGACCCTACCGGATACGCCGTCATGTGTTCCAGGTCCAGAGTTTCTCCGAAACTCACTTTCAGAGCGCCTTGGATGACGGCGACTCGCGCGTCCGAGCTGTGCCAATGGTGTTCATGGTAACCCGCTGGAATAAAAAAGGCGTATGTGAAAGTTTCGCCCGGAACGTCGCGTCGGCCCTCGAGCAGTGCGTATTTTGTTCCGTCAGCGTCGATATCCTGCCATTGAATACTTTTCGCATCCCACGCCTGTGGACCTTTGGCCGAAGTCGAGGTATTGGCGGTTTGAGAAGCACCTCCTGCAGCAAAAGCAAGACTCAGAATGAGAGGCAAAACAAAAGACATGGTTAATCCTTTCCGCATTTGATTTGTAGACGTCGCTTCGTTTGACGATCCATCAAGAAGGCTATCGCCTGCAGAAAATTACCTCTATCCGGATTTTGCGGTTAAATTCGAATTGCGCATACGCAAGACCCTCGAATCAGTGGGTTCGGTCCAGGCGCTACTCTCGGGCCACATAGGGAAGTTCGATCGTCTTGGTTTTCAAAACACCTTGACGCGTGATCTTCATCGGCAGATGGGTGCGCTCGCGGACTTTGTTCTTGAACAGAGGCCCTTCGGCGTGGAAGGCACTATGAACAATTTTCCGATCGTTCCTGTCGCGCAACGTAAAATATTTGTTACCGAAGTTGTAATCAAGTTTTCTCTTGCGCAGTCGCCAGTACCGCAGAGAAAACAAGTACAGCAAATATAGTCTTGACCCTCATGTAGCCTCCTACGGACTATTCCCGTTTTTAGATTTCAACGTCGGATTTATTGTGCTCATCACCCCACTTCAATAGTTCATGTATAATCGAACTATGGATGTCAGCATCGCATTACATAAGGCCGCCGCCTTGATCGGAGAACCTTCTCGTGCTGCCATGCTTTGGAGCTTGCTGGGCGGCGAGTCGCGGCCGGCCTGCGAGTTGGCGGTGCTCGCCAATGTATCCCCCCAAACCACCAGCAATCACTTGAAACTGCTATCCGAGGCGGGGTTTCTGAAGATCGCGTCCAGAGGAAGGAACAAGTTTTATAGTCTCAGCGGGCCGCCAATTGCCGAAGCGCTGGAATCCCTGGCTGCCGCTGCAAATATCCGTAAACGTCCCCATGGATTAGCTCGCCACCGCTCGCCGGAATTGGCATTCGCACGAACTTGCTACGACCATCTTGCCGGCGAACTCGGCGTGGCTATTCTAAAAGGCCTACTCCGGATGCAATGTCTTGAGGAGCGCGCCACAAACTATCGGCTTACGAATACAGGCGAAGCGTTCATGGCGCGCCTTGGCATCGATGTATCCGCGGCGCTCTCAAGTCGGCGCCGTTTTGCTTACCGGTGCCTCGATTGGAGCGAGCGGGTTCCCCATCTTGGTGGTGCCCTTGGAGCTGCCCTCCTACGATGGTTGCTGCGTTCTGAAACCATAGCTCCCATGAGAAATAAGCGTGCCGTCCGCCTCACTCACACCGGGCAGGAACAACTCGCCAAGCATTTCTGTTTGAAGTTTGCGTCGTCAGGGGCTTTACTTCCCGATTCCAATAGATAAGCTCCGCCGAAGAGGAGGAACGGGCACCCCTCAAAAATGTCTGTCGCCAGTTAGAAGGGGAACCGTTTATAGATTGAACGCGTGCTTGCAATCTTCAGCTTCTTCCTCGTTTCTTCAGGATTGAATCCGCGCCTTTGAAATTCTTCCCCCCACTGATCGGGCCGGCGATTGCCGAGAATTCGGATGCACAATCCGGATAGAGATCTGCATACCCTGAAGACTAGACTTGTCGTTGAGGAGCCTACGAACCGCGGCGACACCGCAAGTGAGTGTTTTCGGACGGCCCGTAGATACAGGAGGCAAGCCATGCTGAATGCGGAGCAATGCTGGCTGGCAGTGCAAAATCACGATGCCACACTTGATGGACGCTTCGTCTATGGGGTGATCACTACTGGAGTATATTGCCGACCCTCCTGCCCGTCTCGCCGACCGTTGTTCAAAAACGTGCGCTTCTATGAGACCACGGTCGAAGCGGAGCGGGACGGACTGCGCCCCTGTGTCCGGTGCCGTCCGTCCTCCTATCCCAAGGTCAATCCGTCTTCTGAACGTGTCGGGCAAGTCTGCCGCTACATCGAGAGTCACAGTGATGAGCCTTTGAAGATCGACGAACTTGCTGCGCTGGTCGGCATGAGCAGGTTCCACCTGCAGCGCATCTTCAAGTCCGCGATCGGTCTGACTCCCAAACAGTATTTGGACGCGGTGCGACTCAAGCAACTTAAGAAGGGCCTGAAGGAAGCGGGCGATGTCGCAGAAGCGGTGTACGGCGCAGGGTACGGTTCTTCGAGCCGTGTTTATGAAAAAGCTGACACCCGGCTTGGGATGACGCCGAATGAATACCGCCAAGGCGGCCGCGGCGTCAAGATCACCCACGCCACGATTACGTCTCCGCTTGGCCTCATCATGATCGGTGCGACCGACCGTGGGCTGTGTTTCCTGCAATTCGGGGATACTCGCTCGAGTCTGCTGAAAATGCTTGAGAAGGAGTATCCGGAAGCCAGCATTTCCGCCATGCCAAGACCGTATCACCCGGATTTTCAAAAATGGGTAGACGCGTTGAACGCGTACCTCGCTGGAACAGAGCCTCACCTTCACCTGCCAGTGGATATTCGGGCGACCGCATTTCAGATTCGCGTCTGGAACTATTTGCAGTCGATTCCCTACGGAGAAGTCCAGTCCTATCAAGAGGTCGCTACTGGGATCGGGCAACCGAGCGCAGTTCGGGCCGTGGCAAGCGCATGCTCTCGGAATCGAGTTGCACTTGTGATTCCGTGTCATCGAGTAATCCGCAGCACCGGAGAGCTTGGTGGATATCGTTGGGGACTCACGCGAAAGCGTGCACTGATCGACCAAGAGCGATCGGTACGTTCGCACTCCCAGCTAGCGAGCTGAGTCGCGCCCAAACAAGAAGGAATTCCCCGCTCAATCCGGATAGAAGAAGTGGCGCGCGGGCGATAACTTTGTCGTGCGGGCGATTCCAAACCGAATGATCTCGCTAAATCGTCACCAAAGGAGATTTCGAAATGCATTTTCTTTTAATGTTGATTCTCAGTTTCGCGACCACAGCGGCGCCGACTGCACGGCAAACGACAACTCCGCAGCAACTGGAAAAAGCGCCCCAGGCCTGGGATGCCAAGACCATCGTCTGGCAGAAAGTCGATCCGGACGGAACGAAATGGGCGGTTCTCGAAGGGAGGAGCGACGTGCCGGGCGAAGCATTCACCTATGCTGCGTTCGTCCCGGCAGGTTACTACAACCATCACTGGCACGCTTCAGACGCCCGAGTCGCGGTCGTTCAGGGCGTATTGAAAGTCAGCTTTGGAGAGAACCTGGATTTGGATCATCTCACGTCCTATCCCGTAGGCACTTTCCTCCTTGTACCAGCCAATGTGAAACATACGATGGCGGCCGACGTCGACACCATCATTATCGGCACGGCTGTGGGACCCTGGGGCACTCATACTCACGGCGATCACCAACATCACTGAGATTTCAACGGCAAGATTCGGTCCGGATCGCTGAAATGAAGACACGCGGGCCACGCGAAAGGAAACGAAATGGCTATTGCCCCTCAAGCGAAACAATCAGACGCGACGGCCAGGACTATTGAAACTGGCCTCGAGGCTTTCGATTGGCCTGGCCTCCTGAAACACCTCGACACCTACGGATGGGCGATGTTCGAAAATCTCCTTACCGCTGCCGAATGTGAAACGATAGCTGGGCTGTACGACGAGGAACGCAATTTCCGAAGCCACGTCGTCATGGCACGGCATGGCTTTGGGCGGGGCGAGTACAAATACTTCACCTATCCGCTGCCGGAACTCGTCGCCCGGTTACGTTCTGCGATTTATCCATGGCTCGCACCCGTCGCCAACCGCTGGAACGAGACGATGGTGAGCGACATGCGCTACCCGGACACGCATGCAGCGTTCATCGAGCGTTGCCACAAAGCCGGGCAGACACGGCCGACGCCGCTTCTGCTGCGATACGCGAAAGACGATTACAACGCTCTGCACCAGGATTTGTACGGAGAGCATGTCTTTCCACTGCAAATGACAATACTTTTGTCGAAGCCCGAAACGGATTTCACCGGCGGCGAGTTTGTGCTAGTCGAACAGCGGCCCCGCATGCAGTCGCGGGCCGAAGTGATTCCGCTTCGTCAGGGCGGCGGCGTCCTGTTCGCCGTGCATAACCGCCCGGTCCAAGGGAACCGCGGAATCTACCGCGTGAACATGCGACATGGCGTGAGCCGCGTGAGATCCGGCAATCGTCACACTGTGGGCATTATTTTCCACGACGCAAAATAGTGTCGGCAGTCTCCCGAAGCCTAAATCTTTAAGAAATTCCCGTCGGTCCATTCCGGGCACCATTGCGCGTCACCAGGTTTCCATAAACCAACAATCTGTCACAAAAGGCTCTTGATTTCCCGCCAGCCAATCAGAATCACGTGATTGTCTTCGAGTGTCTTGCGAAACGCAGGACTTGAGATAGCGTCGAATTCACGTTGTCTCCATACCGCACCCCAATCTGGATGACCAACCATCACTGCTTGCGATTCGGCGTCATCGTGGGCTAAGTGCACGAAGACTCGGGAAATTCAAGAACTACAAGCAGATGAAGGAGCACTTGCGCGATACTTACACAAAAATGCGTCTGGCAACGGCTGGGCCTCAACCCATTTAACATCGACGAGCCGCACTAGACTAGAGCAGCTGTGGGAGGCGGGTCCAATAGTTCTTGGGAGAGCTTCATAACTGGGAAGTATCACGTCGCGAGGGAGCTGTCTGAGACCCTCTTGAAATTGTCCCTAGCTACTTTCCGTCGCAAAAATAAAACGTTGTAGCCACTATTTATGGACTTTCGGTTTGCAGTGCGGTGTTGAAGTGTAGCTTTTTGTTTTGCTGCTGCGTCTGAAGAAATTAAGGAGGCAGCGTGATCCAACTTCGACATCGGCAACCAAGTTTGTGGCACAGCGGACTAGCGAAAGACATCGAAGATCTGTGGGAACCCTGGATGAAAGAAGTAGACCAACTGCTGGAAGACGCAGCACGGTGGAG
>WNFC01008602.1_pt1 | contig 11265 bp, 10 predicted proteins | sample 5400541 | NCBI WGS metagenome assembly WNFC01 (sample SAMN13153342, study PRJNA577476) | soil metagenome | isolation source: 120 cm saprolite under Douglas fir tree site 2 hole 2 replicate 1 | place: USA:California | collected 2015-04-18
AGTATTCGACCTGATCAGCTATCTGGTAGCTCGGTTCATTCAGACCCTGGTCGACACCACCGCCGGCCGCGAGGGCTGGTTCGGACTGGCAGTCGAGGCGGTCTGTGTGGCCCTCTTCGCCGTCGTGCTGGTGTATCTGGTCCGCGCGGTACGCCTTTCGGTAACCCGCGATAGCCGCGTGGGGTCGGTCAGGCTGGCCGAGCGGCGCGAGCGCTCCGACCGCCTGTGGCAGAGCGCCCAGCAGCTCGCCGCGGCACGTCAGCTCGCCGAAGCTGTACGCCTGGTGTACCTGTCGGCGTTGTACGCGCTCGACGAGCGCGCCCTGTTACACGTCGAGAGCAGCCTGACCAACCGCGAGCACGCCCGCCAGCTCAGCCAGCTCCATCCCGACGTCGGCCAGTCGTTTTCAGACGTGGTCCAACACTACGATCGCCTGCGCTACGGCGCCTTGCCAGTTACCGAGACGGCGTTCACCGAGTTGAGCGGTCGGGTGGCGCGCGCGCGCCACGCGTCGCTGCAGGGGGCAACGGCATGAGCCGCGTGCGCTCGAGCATGGTCCTGCTCGGAATCTGTGTCGTGGCACTGCTCATCGGCACGCTGCGAGTGGCGACTGATCGCCCGCCGCTGCCCACCGGCAGCAGCTACTCGACCCAGCCGGACGGCGCCCAGGGGTTGTACGACTGGGCCGGGACCATCGGCGCGAGCTCCAGCCGACTTCAGGACCAGTTGCTGCCCGACAGCCAGACCGCGGCGACGCTGCTCGTCTTACAGCCGGAGACGACGCTCGGTTCGACTGTCCAGGATGCCTTTGATACGGTGCCGCGCCAGGGCGGCACGCTGGTGGTCGCCGGAGATTCGCTGCCATGGCTGCTGTACGCGCGCAAGCTCGGAATCACGGTCGAGCCGATCCGCAACGGCGCCGACAGCGCCGCAACGCCCGACGACGCGCTCACCTTGACGATGATCTCGCGCTATCGGCTGCGTGCCGACGGCGCGACCCCGCTGCTGATTGCTCCGTCGGGCGACTGGGTTGCACTGCGCGTGCCTTACCAGCAGGGCTCGCTCGTCGTCATCGCCACGCCGCAACCGCTGACGAATGCCGCGCTGCGCGATCCGGCGACGGCTCGGTTCGTGTATCGCGACGTGCTCTCTCCGGCGATCGGACTGCCGTTCATCGTCGACGAAGCGCATCATTCGTTCGCGCCCAGGCTGGCGGGCGGGCCGGCGACGGTCAACCAGCTCTTGTTCGAGACATCGCCCGGCCGCGCGGTGATCTTCGCCGCCGTGCTCACGTTTGTGTACGTGCTGCTCAGCGGCCGACGGCTCGGCCCCGCCCTGCCGGCGCGACCGCCGACCGAGACACGGCGCACCATGTACGAGCACGTCCAGATGCTGGCCAACCTGTACCGCCGCGCGGGCCAGTTTGCCGTCGTCCGCCAAGCGTTCAGCCGACAGTTTGCGCGGTCGATCGCGCGCGGCGCTTCGGGGTCACCGAAACGCACCGCGGCGCTGGCTGTGGCGCTAACGCGGGTTGAAGCGGCGCGCACGGAGTCCGAGCTGGTCGCCGCCGTCGCCTCGGCGCAGGCGGACGCATGAGGCACGCTCTCTTCCCCGAAGGGGTCCCCTCTGGGGTCGACACGGTCAGTGACAGCAGATCTCTCTCCGAAGGGATCCCCTCTGGGGCCAGAACATGACGCCGTCTGAGTTCCGAGCGCTCGCACTGGAGCGAACCCGCGGTGTCCTCGTCGATCTCGACGAGCCCTTCAGCCTGCTCCTCGCCGCGCTACTGGTCGGCGGAAACGTCCTGGTCGAAGGCGTGCCCGGCACCGCCAAGACGCTGATGGCCCGCTGCCTGGCCTGTCTCCTGGGCGGCTCCACAGCCGATACCACCGAACGCTTTCAGCGCATCCAGTTCACCCCTGACCTGATGCCCTCAGACATCCTGGGCACCAGCGTGTTCCAGGCGGCGAGCGCGACGTTCACGTTCCGCCGTGGGCCCATTTTTGCCAACGTGGTCGTGGCCGATGAAGTGAATCGAGCACCGGCCAAGACGCAGTCGGCGCTACTCGAGGCGATGGAAGAGCACCAGGTCACCGTCGAGGGTCAGCGCATGCCGTTGCCGCCGGTGTTTCTGGTCGTCGCGACGCAGAACCCAGTTGAATTTGAAGGCACCTATCCGTTGCCCGAGGCGCAGCTCGATCGTTTCCTGTTCAAGCTGCTGGTGGAGTACGGCTCGGTTGAGGCCGAACGAGGCATCGTCGAGCGGCACCACGCCGGGCTGCAGGTGACGGACCTCGCCGCGGCGGGCCTCTCGCCGATCGTGGACACCACTGAGTTGCTTGACTTGCGCCGCCAGGTGGCGCAAGTCAAGGTTGACGACTCAGTAGCCGAATACCTGGTAGCGATTGGCCGCGCCACGCGCACTGTTCCCGATGTCCAGTACGGCGCCAGCGTGCGCGGTGCACTGGGCCTACTGCACGCCAGCAAAGCGCTGGCCACGTTTGCCGACCGCGACTACGTGACGCCCGATGATGTCAAGTCGGTCGCACCGGCGGTGCTGCGCCACCGCATCGTGCTCAAACCCGAAGCCGAGCTAGACGGCCTCAAGCCCGACGACGTCGTCCAGCGCATCCTCGGCACGGTCCCCGTCCCGCGCTAAGCGGCAAACGGCCGCCCCGTTCAGAGAAAACAAACAACACTGTGATGCGATGGTTGTGAATTGCCTCACAGCGCAATACCGCGCTTCGCGGTAGAGTGTGGACTCGAGGGGGATCGCCAATGGATCAGCCAACCAGCGGTCAAAACGTTCACACGCACGATCAGCCGTCTAGCAGCACGCCGACCCGCGCACCTGGGTCGCAGCCGACGTGGAACGACAGCTTCAGCCAGCTTGACACATACGCGGATGACTTGCGCGTCAAGCTGCCCGCAGCGCCTCCAGGTTTGCTGAATTTCTATATGTCCGTCGTGCCGTGGCTGGCAATCATTTTCGGCGTTTTGTTGATCCTGATCTCGCTCGTCGCCCTGGTGGGCTCGACGATTCTGGGCCCACTGGCGATCATGTTCGGGTCCCCGGGCGTGGGCCTCGGCCTGGTCGTCGGTTCGATCATCGCGCTGGCCAGCTCGGTGCTCGAAGTGATCGGCGGCTGGCTGATGCTCCAGCGCAAGTCGACCGGCTGGTGGCTGCTCGCCCTCGGCCTGGCCGTCAGTATCTTGACCAATCTCGTCCGACTGAACATCCTGGGCCTGATCATTGTTCTGCTGATCGCCTACGTGCACCTGCAGGTGAAACCGAACTACCGCGAAGCCTAGCGAGTGCCGACCGCCCGGCTTTTCTGGCTGCTACTGCTGGCGGCGCCGTTTGGCGCCGCCGGTGGGCCGCTGGTCCTGGTCGCCGGCGCGGTCGTTCTGCTGGCACTACTAGCGGCGGTCACCGATTGGGTCCTCGCGGCCGACGGTCGCAACGTTCATGCGCGCCGTGTCCTGGCCACGGACAAGCTGTCGTTGGGCGCCTGGAACCCGGTCCAGATCGAGCTCTCGAACGAAACGGCGCGCCCACAACGCATCGTCGTCCGTGACTTGCCGCCGACAGGTTTCCTGTTAGACACGCCGGCGACCGTCTTCAACGCCCAACTGCCGGCCGAGGCGAAGAGCACGCTCACCTACCGCGTCAAACCGCCGCGGCGCGGCGACGCCCAGTTCGGTGACCTGTACCTGCGGGTGAACGGCCCGCTCGGCCTCGTGCGCCGCGCGTTCCGCCAACGTGGAACCGCGCAGCCCGTGCGCGTCTACCCCAGCTTGCGCGAGCTGCGGCGTTACGACCTGCTCGTCCGCCGCGGTCTCGAAGTCCAGCCGCTGGGTCGACCCGTACGCGTCGCCGGCGCCAGCACCGAGTTCGAGCGTGTGCGCGAATACGTCCCAGACGACGAGTTTCGGCGCATCAACTGGAAAGCCACGGCGCGCCGCGCGCAGCCAATGGTCAACCAGTTCGAGGCTGAGCGCAGCCAGAACCTGGTCGTACTGCTCGACGCTGGGCGAGCCATGTCCGCGTTGGCGGAACGCGAAGCTGATCAGGACGAAGAAGACGCCGAACCCGGCCTGACCAAGCTCGATTACGCGCTCAACGCCGCGCTACTGCTGGCGTATGTGGCGAGCATGCGCGGCGACCGCGTCGCGCTGCTGGCCTACGCCGACGACGTGCGGACGTTCGTCCCACCCCAGCGCGGGCGGCGGGCGCTCCTGGCCACGGTGCAGGCGCTGTACAACCTGCGCGCCGAGCCCGTCGAGCCCGACCATGGCCGCGCCTTTGACTTCCTGGGCAAGCGCAACTTGCGGCGCTCGCTGGTCGTGCTGTTCACCGATCTGGCCGATCGCGAATCGTCGGCCAATCTCGCCGCGCACATGCTGCGTGCGGCGCGCCACCACCTGGTCGTGTGCGTCACCCTGGGCGACCCGAACGTCCGCCGCCCTGCCGAAAAGCGGCCCACCGATGGCCCGAGCCTATACGAGAAGATGGTCGCCCAGCAGCTGCTCGACGATCGCGCCGCGGTGCTGGCCCAGCTCGCCGCCCACGGCGTGCTCACGGTCGACACCGCCGCCGATGCGCTCAACCCCAAGCTAATTGGCACGTACTTGGAGCTCAAACAGCGGGGCCGGGTCTAAGTCTCTTTCTGCCGACGGTGAGCAGCAAGGCGTACAAGCCAATCCCCATCAATGGGCCGAAGACCAACTTCACCTCGATCGGCAGATCGCTTGGCGAAATGAAGCCTTCAATTAGCCCAGCCACCACGAGCACCGGCGCCGCGCCGACAACCAGCTCCACCGCGCGGCGTGAGGCCCGGGCTAGCGCTTCGCGCCTGAGCAGCAGCCCTGGCCGCAGCAGCGCATCGCCCAGCATCAAGCCCGCCGCGCCGGCGATCACGATGCACGTCAGCTCCAGGTAGCCGTGCGGCGAGATGAACGACCACACCAACGGCGCCACGCCGTAGAACTGCGCCGCCCCGAGCACGCCGCCCAGCAGCAAGCCGTTGCTGATCAGCACGTACGCCGTGCCCAGTCCACAGAGCACGCCACCGGCGAACGCTAGAAAAGAGACCTGAATGTTGTTGGTGAAGATCAGCGTCGCCATCCCCGGGCGGAGCGCCGGTTGGATGTCGGTCCAGGTGCGACCGTTCGACATCGTCTGCCGCAGGCTGGCCGGAACCAGCGCGTCGCGCAGCGTCGGCTCGAAGAGTGCGCCAATATACGCCAGCACCGCGGGCCCGAAGAGCAGCACTGCCGACATCAATAGATACGGCCGCGCCGCGCGAAAGCGACGCGCAAAGTCGGTCCAGAAAAAGCGACCAAATCGCCGCCATGACGGCGCCGGCGCACGGTACAGGCGCAGGTGTGCCCGCGAAGCCAGACTGTTCAGCCACAGGGTGAGCTGGTCGTCGGGAAAGTCGCGCTGCGCCAGCGCGAGATCAGAAACAACCTGACGGTAGGCGCGGGCAAAAGCTTCGATCTGGTCCGCGTCGAACGAACGCAGGCCATTGCCTTCGCTGCGCGCTACTAGACCTTCGAGCTCCGCCCAGCGTGGCTGACGGCTGGCGGTAAAGTGATTCAGAGATGGCATCCGCCGAGTACAGCGTCCTGACGCCTGAGCGGGTCAGCCTTCAGTATGACATCGCGGGCATCGGCTCGCGCGGTGCGGCAGCCATCGTCGATACGGTGATCCAGTCGGTGACGCTGATGGTCATCTTCTTCGCGCTGACCGCCGGCCTGGCGGCGGGCAACGCGTTCCTGTCGGTGGGCAGCGGGCCTGGCGCCGCAACCCTGTTTCTGGCGCTGTTCGCCCTGGCGATCTTCGCCGTCGCCGATGGCTACTTCATCCTGTTCGAGATCGTCTGGAACGGTCAGACGCCAGGCAAACGCATGGTCGGCATTCGCGTAATTCGCGAGAACGGCTACCCGATGCGGCCGATCGACGCGGTCATCCGCAACCTGGTGCGCGTGGTCGATTGGCTCCCCGGGGCGTATGGCATCGGCGTGCTGACGATGCTGCTGAACAAACGCTCCAAGCGTCTGGGTGACTTTGCCAGCGGCACGATTGTCGTGCGCGAGGGATCCCGCGGGCCAGGTGCGCTGCTGATGCCCGCGGCCGAATCGGCCGAATCGCGCGGGGTCCGGCTCTCTAGTGCTGATGCAACGCTGGTCCGCGATTTTCTCCTTCGCCGCGCGAGCCTGGATCCGCGCGCCCGCGCCGACCTCGCCGCGCGCTTGGCCGCGGTGCTCGCCCAGCGCTATGCGCTCACCCTCGACGGCGAGCCTGAGGTTTTTCTCGAACGCCTTTAGCCCTTGAGACCGGTGAACGCGATCCCGCGCACCAGCAATTTCTGGCCAAGGGCGAAGACGAGGATGACGGGTAACGTGGCGACCACGGTTGCGGCCATCAACTGGTCCCACTGGGTGCTGTACTGCTGCACAAAGACGGTGAGCCCCAGTTGGATGGTGCGCATGTCATCTGTCGTGGTGATCAGCAACGGCCACAGGAATGCGTTCCAGCCCGCCTGAAAGCTGAAAATCGCCAGTGTCGCCACCGCGGGCATGGCCAAGGGCAGCATGATCTGCCAGAAGATGCGCAGCTCGCCGGCACCGTCGATACGCGCCGCGTCCTCTAGTTCTACTGGCAGCGTCTGGAAGAACTGGCGCAGCATGAAGATGCCAAAGGCGCCGACAGCGCCCGGCACGATCAGGCCCCAGTACGAGTTGATCCAGCCGATTCCGCCCTGGCCGAGTATGTCGTTGCCGCCGAATAGCGGCATGTGGCGGATGATGACGAACAGCGGAATGATCGTCACCTGGTAGGGCACCATCAGCGTGGCCAGCACCAGCACGAAGAGCAGGTTGCGTCCGCGAAAGCGCAGCCGCGCAAAGGCGTAGCCGGCCAGCGCTGCCAATATGACATTTGTTGTCATATTGGCCACGGCCAGGAACAAGCTGTTCAGCGCGTAGCGCCCAAAGCTGCCCGCGCTCATCGCCTTCGCGTACGTGTCCCACTGCAGTGGTCGGGGTATCCACGTCGGCGGCACGGTAAATAGTTGGTCCGCCGGCTTGAGGCTGGTGCTGATCATCCACACAAATGGCAACAGCATGGCCACAGCGCCCGCGATCAATACGACGTGCGAGAGCAGGTGGCCCACTTTGGGCGGCGCCGCCTGCGTCCGCGTCAGGGAAGCCGAAGCCGCACTCACTGGTAAGCCACCTCGCCGCGCACCGCGCGCATGCTGAACAGCGAAACCACCAGAATGATCCCGAACAGGACGAAGCTCATCGCCGCTGCGTAGCCCATGTCGAGCGCCTTGAACGCGGCGTTGTAGATCTGGTGGACCAGCGTCGTCGTCGCCCCGGCGGGACCGCCGCCAGTCATGACGTAGACCACGTCGAACACCTGAAACGCGCCGATCAGCGACGTGACGAAGATGAAGAACGTCGTGGGTTGCAGCAGCGGCAGGATGATCTTCCAGAACGCCTGCCAGCGATTCGCGCCGTCGATCGCGGCGGCTTCCTTCAAGTAGTCCGGGATGCCCTGCAGGCCGGCCAGGTAGATCAGCATGTTCCAGCCGATCACCTTCCACACGCTCACGGCGATGATGCTCGGCATGGCCAGGTTTGGATCGCCGAGCCAGTCGATGCCTTTGATCCCGATCGCTTCGAGGCCATTCGAGATCACGCCATACAGCGGGTCGAACAACTGAATCCAGATCATCGCCACCGCGACCATCGAGGTGACCACGGGGACGTAGTAAACGGTCCGATAGATGCCCAGTCCGCGCAGCTTCTGGTTGAGCAGCAACGCCAGGCCCAGCCCGATGGCCATGCTCAACGGAATCGACCACGCGGTGTAGGTGACGGTGTTGATCAGCGCGCGCCAGAAGAGCTCGTCCTGGAAGACATCCTCGTAGTTCGTCGTGCCGATCCAGTCCATCTTGGTGAACACGTCGTAGTTGGTGAAGCTCAAGTACAGCGCGTAAGCCACCGGCAGCAGCGTGAAGACAAAGAAGATGAGCATGGCCGGGGCGATGAAGAGGTACCCCGCCCACGCCTGGCGCCGCGCGGCGTCATACCCGCCCCGCCGCACTCCCGGCCGCATCGGCCGGCGAGGCCCATGGGGCGGAGAGATGTTCGCCTCGGGCCGTGTCAGGACGGCCACATCACCTCAGATGTCGTGAGAATCTTGCCGACCGCCGCTGCGCGGCTCCCCATCGAAGAGTTCTGTTCATTTTTTGACACTCGCAAAGGAGCCGCGTCGCGGCGGTGAGGCGCTTTGCGGCACGACGCTTGGCGAGAGATCGCCGATCCTTCGTTCCTCGGGAAGAGCGGAGCCTCGCAATGTTGCCCACCGCTGCGCTCCATTGCGAGTGACAGCGAATCACGCAATTCTGAAAAGGGTTCGTCCCACGAATGCGGTCACCCCCCAGTGGGGTCCCCTCCGGGGAAAGCGTGTTCTCACCGTCGCATGGCCCGCGCGATATTGCGCGAGGCATCGTCGAGCGCTTGCTTCGAGCTCTTCTTCTGATACACCGCATCGTCGACGGCGTTCTGCATGATCGTCTGATAGACCTCGAGTGCGGCCGGATTGGTGTTGATCGAACGCCCGTACTTCTCCATGATCGTGACGAACTGCTGCAGCTGCGGGTCGGACATGTAGCCCGCCGTGCGCAGCGACTTGCGCGGCGGGATGAAGTACATCGTCTCGTTGTACTTGAGCAGGTTGTCCTTGTCGGCGACGAACTGAATGAAGTCCCAGGCCGCGTCGGCGTGCTTGCTCTGCTTCGAGATGGCCAACCAGTCCGTCCAGTTGGTGGTCACCTGCTGCTTTTTGGAGATCGGCTCGGCGACGACCAGATTGGTCGCCTGCGACGGATTGTTCTGGCGGAAGTCGCGCACCGTCAGCTGATTGCCGAGCTGCATGGCGACCAGGTTGGCCGCCATCGCGCCGACGTTGGCGGTCGGCGCGGCAATGCTCGACTTGCTGGCCACTTTGTCCTGGTTGAAGAGTCGGCTGAAGTAGTCCAGCGACTCGACCGCCTCGGGGCTGTTGACCACGACCTGGCCGTCGGTGGTGAACACGTCGCCACCGTTCTGGAACAGGAACCACATGTACTGCTGCCAGATCGGCCGGGCGTTGAAGCCGCTGATGACGAACTTATCGCCGTCGCGTTTGGTCGCCTTCATCGCCACCTGTTCGAGGTCATCCCAGGTGCTGGGTGAGCTGTCGACGCCCGAGCCCTGGAGCATGTCCTTGCGATACATCAGGGTCTGCGGCGCGGACAGGATCGGCACGCCGTACGTCTTGCCCTGGTAGCTGACTGTGGTCCAGGCGGACTCGTAGAAGTCGTCCTTCTGACCCCAGGCGGCGACGTATTTGTCGACCTCGAGCGCCATGCCCTTGGTGGCCAGTGGCGCGACGTACTCGGCACCCGCCTGGAAGACGTCGGGCAGCACGCCACCGGCGTGCGCGGCGATCAGCTTCTCGGTAAAGACGCGCCAGTCGAGGTACTGGATGTTGACCGCCGTGTCAGGGTGGGCGGCTTCGTAGGCGGGCACGAGCTGGTCGTTGAACAGCTGCTGGGTGCTCTGCTCCCAGTCGGTTAGCCACACCTCGAGCGTGATCGGCCGGCCGGTGGTCTTCGAGCGGGCGACGACTGGCGCGGCGGGGGCTTCGGAGACCGGTCCGCCTGTGTCGCCGCCGGCTTGTACCGAACGCTGCTCGGGCTGACCGCTCGCGGGCGCGGCCGGTTGAGCCGCGGGATTGACCGCCGACACAGGTGTGCCGGTCGGTTGATTCGGCGTGGGCTTGGGCGCCGCCGCGGGCGCCGAGGTCGCCGAGTTCGCCGCCGAACCGCTAGCCGTCGGCGCGGGCGCAGCGCCACCCCCAGAGCATGCGCTCAGCACCACGCCGAGCAGCAGTGCGCAGCTGATCAGCGCCGAACGATGGCGATGCGGCAACGCGGGCGCTGCGCGAATTTTCGGGGGACGGTGCACGGCGGACCTCCAAACAACACTGCGCTGCAACGCGCATGCCATTGCTGGAATTTATAACCTGTTGGGACTATGCCTCGGTCGTTTGTCGCACTGCTGATCGGCGTCGGCATGGTGCTCACCGCCTGTGCTCCAGCCGCCCCGCCCGCGGCACCGACCACGGTTCTGACCCCAACGGCTGGGCCGGCCAAGAAGATCGGCATCGCCTACAGCAACTTGATCGCCGACAGCTTGTCGCTGTGGGTGGCGCGCGAGTCCGGCATCTTCGCCAAGAACGGGCTCGACGTGGACCTGCAGTACATCGCCAGCTCGAATGCCTTCGCCGCGCTGCTGGCGGGGCAGGTACAGGCGTCGTCAGGCGGCGGGTCGGAGGTCATCAGCGGCACGGCCAACGGCGCCGACGTCGTCGTCGTGGCCAATCTGATGCCCATCTACCCCTATTTCATGGAGGCGCCCGCGAGCATCAAGACGGCCGCCGACCTCAAAGGCCAGTCGATCGCCATCACCAATCCGGGCGCCACGTTCGACATCGCCAGTCGCGTGGCATTGAAGAAGGCCGGGCTGAACCCAGACGCCGACGTGCAGTTCATCAAGACCGGCTCCGTCGCCAATGTGCAGGCGGCGCTGCAGAGCGGCCAGGTCCAGGGTGGCCTGGCCCAGGTGCCCGACACGATCAAGCTCGAAGCCGCCGGGCTCCATCCGATCATCGATATGTCCACGTTGCAGGCGCCCGCCTCGGGCACGGTGGTCACCATGCAGCGGTCGTTTCTGGCCGACAACAAAGACGTCGCCCAGAAGGTCGTCGACTCGATCCTGCAGGCCTACGCGCTTGAAAAGCAGGACAAGGCGACGACAGTCAAGGTGCTCAAGCAGTACCTCAAATCAGAGGACGACAGCGCCATGTCGGCCACCTACGACTACTTCGTGGCCAAGGCCCCGCCGGTCGCGCCCAAGCCCGACCAGTTCCAGGACAGCCTCGGCGTCCTGGCCGAGCAGAACCCGAAGATCAAAGACGTCGACCTCACCAAAATGGTCGACGCCTCATACTTCCAGAGCGCGACAGACCGCAAGATCGGCCTCTGACTCCGGGCAAGGTCAAGTAGTTTCCTTTAGATCTGTGTCGTCAGTTGGAGAGGAGCGCAGCGGTCGGCCGAAGAACCCGGTAACGTTGGCCACCAGGTGGTTGTCTGGGCTGCGCCTGAGCTAAAGGCCGACGTCGAACGCCGCGTCGGCACGGACCTC
>WNFC01008603.1_pt1 | contig 11265 bp, 14 predicted proteins | sample 5400541 | NCBI WGS metagenome assembly WNFC01 (sample SAMN13153342, study PRJNA577476) | soil metagenome | isolation source: 120 cm saprolite under Douglas fir tree site 2 hole 2 replicate 1 | place: USA:California | collected 2015-04-18
TTCCGCAGGTGGGGCTGACTTCGTGCTCGAAGAGCTACTGGGTGCGGGACGGGAACCCCTGTTGTTGGTGAAGCCGGCTGTTGGTGAAGCCGGCGAAGCATGGATCCACACACTCAGGGCGCTGGCCAGGGCCATGGCGCGTACGTCCCCAAAAAGCAGATGGCTTGGCACGATGGCGATCAAGATCCGCCGCTACCTCCACGGGACGCGCGGAGATGTTCGGCTCTGATCTTTGGAGTCCCCATGTTCCGGCTCGGACAGCGGTCTCCGAGGCGTTGGGCTGCGGGCAACTGGTTCGGGTCCTGCCAGGCGAAGGCGCCGCTGCTGCCGCCGCCTTCGAGGCGCTGGCTGTGCACTTCGCTACTTCGCTACTCACCACCCTTGCCACTGCGCTACCCACCAACCGAGCTATCGGAGGAGACACTGAATGAGCGCCCGCCCCGGCCCCAAGCCAGCTGCCCGGCGCCACCCGACGGTACGTCATTCGGCGGCGGCCATGACCGTGACCGCTCTGAACGTCAAGATCCCCGCCTACTTGCACGACCGGCTGCGTCTCGACGCGGCTCGGTCACACCAGCGGATGGCGGCGATCGTGGCCGACGCCATCGCGGCCTGGTACCAGGCTCACCCTGACCGAGGCCTTTAGGGGGGGCCTCGATCTTTCACCAATGGCTTCGAGTTTCTCTTCTTAAATACAAGGAAACTGCCCCACTAGCTGGGATAATAGGAGCTGACTACGGCATCCAAAATCCCAGAGAGGAGGCACCTTCAAGGTGAGGGCTACCGGAGCCCGTCCGGAGGTCAAGGTCACCGCCGACGGCAAGGGGGTGGTGAGCCACGCCGGAGCCGCCCTCGTGGCCGAACTGGCAGAGCGCGTAGGGCTCACCGGCGCTCTGTCGGAGGCCATGGCCCACACCCGCCAGCGCCGGTCGACGCAATGGAGCAGGAGTCTACGGCGCCTCACCCAAAGTTATCTGGCGACCCCGGACAACCTGTCCCGCGGGCACCGGCCGAAGCCGCGGCCGGCTCCCGAAAGGTGCCACGGCGGCGAGCGTGGCCGACCTATCCAGGCTGGTGGCCCCCACCGGCGACGCCTCGACCCTTGATCGGGGGGCCCGGGAACCGGGACGGCATCCTGCTCGGCTTCGCGTGGGCACGTTACGCCGGAGCGAGATCGCCCCCCTGACCGTCGCCGACGCCGAGGAGTTCCCCAGAAGGGCCGCGGAGTCCCGAGGGCTTGTCGGGCACCGTCCTGGGGCATTCCAACACCGACCACGGGAGCGCGCCTCCGTTCAGGAGGACCCATCTTCGCTTGCCGACATGTCCGCAAGCGTCGGACCTGCGGGGATTCTTTCATCGCCTCTGCCTGTCTCAGATAACGTGTGGAACACCCGCTACATCGAGGCAGCCCTCGACCACCTACGGGCAACCGGGTTCGACGTGCGTGAGGAGGATGTGGAGCGGCTTACGCCGCTCATCTGGGAGCACATCGAGCTGCACGGGCGGTACGCGTTCCCTGAGGACCAGCTACCGGCCGGCACCCTCAGGGCCCTGCGAGACCCAACGGTGCCCGAGGAACCCGATCTCTGATCTCAGGCAAATTATCGTTCCATTGCTACTCGGATCCCGGGTAGGGGCACTCCCGCAACCGCACACCAGCCTCCTTACCGTGACCCAGAATCGGCTCCCCGGATTTGGCAGGAGGGGGTCCAGGCGATGGTAGATGCCTGGAGCAGCTCGCCGCCCGCCAGCATGCAGCCGCGGAGCTGGTGAGCCGGATCACCGCGCGGCGGACGATCTCCATCTGGTGCAGCTCGCCCTCGGGCAACAAGCAACTCGAGGATGCGTAACCGGAACCGTGCTCCTCGAAAGAGTCTGACGCCCTCTGAGTTGACCGCGCCGATGGCCGATTGGAAGCGGGATAGCCGGCGGCGCCTACCCACTGCCCGGCGGGTTGGGCAGGGTGGCGAGCCGGTCTCGGATCTCATCCGCCTCGGGGATCTCCAGTGCCTCGCAGATCGTCAGGGCCTCTCGCCAGCCCGCTTCTGCCTCCGAGTTGCGGCCGGTCGCCCGCAGCGCATCGCCAAGATCCCGCAGCGCCTCGGCCTCCCCGTGGCGGTCCCCCAGCTCCCGAAAGATGGTGAGGCTGTCCTGCTGGCAGGCGATCGCCCCCTCGTAGCGCCCCAGCCGCTCGTAGGCGATGCCGAGGCTGTTCAGGCTGTTGGCCTCGCCGTCGCGGTCGCCCAGCTCCCGGCGGATGCTGAGGCTGTCCTGGTGGCAGGCGATCGCCTCGTCGTAGCGCCCCAGCCGCTCGTAGACGATGCCGAGGTTGTTCAGGCTGTTGGCCTCGTCGTAGCGGTCGCCCAGCTCCCGGCGGATGGTGAGGCTGTCCTGCTGGCAGGCGATCGCCTCGTCGTACCGCCCCAGCCGCTCGTAGACGATGCCGAGGTTGTTCAGGCTTCTGGCCTCGCCGTGACGGTCGCCCAGCTCCCGCTTGATGGTGAGGCTGTCCTGCTGGCAGGCGATCGCCCCCTCGTAGCGCCCCAGCCGCTTGTAGACGATGCCGAGGTTGTTCTGGCTGGCGGCCTCCCCGCGGCGGTCGCCCAGCCCCCGGAAGACGGTGCGGCTGTCTTGGTGGCAGGCGATCGCCCCCTCGTACCGCCCCAGCCGCCAGTAGAAGATGCCGAGGTTGTTCTGGGCGTGGGCCTGGGCGGGCCGATCCCCGGTGCGGCGGGCAAGCTCCAGGGCGGTGTGGTTGGCCTGCAGGCCGTCCTGCCAGTAGCCACGCACCTCGAAGAACCGGAACAGAGCCTGGGTGAGCTGGCAGGCGAGCGCGGCCGGGATCGCGGGCGCGAGCGCGCCGATCTGGGGGATGGCGGCCACCAGGTTCGCCCGCTCGGCCTCCAACCACACCAGTGCCTCCGATGCGTGCTGAAATTCCAGCCCGCCACCGGTCCATCGGGGGTCCGCGGCGGCCACACGCCAGTCACCGGGCCGCAGCAGCGCCAACGTGGCCCAGGTCGTGGCGGTGAAGAACGCCCACATCCGGGTGAGCGCCCCCAGCCGCTCGGGCTCGGCATGCCGACGCTCGGCGTGGCTCCGGGCGTACAGGCGCACCAGGTCGTGGAACTGGTAGCGGTCCGGCCGGGGGGTCTCCAGGAGCTGGGCGTCGACCAGCCGCTCCAGCAGGCGCCGGGTCCTGGGCTCGGGCTGGTCGAGGAGCCGGGCTGCCCCCGCCACCCCGAGGTCCGGCCCGTCGGGCAGGCTGAGGAGACCGAACGCAGCCGCAGCCCACTGATCGAGGCGCTCCGGGCTCTGCTCGAGGGCGTCGAGGGAGACGTCGAAGCTCGCCCGCACGGCAAGCTCGCCGACCTCCAGCTCCTCCAGGCGGCGGGTGGCGTCGGCGAGGCGGACGGCCAGCTCGCCGACATCCCAGCCGGGCCGGGCGGCCAGCCGGGCGGCGGCGATCCGGATCGCCAGGGGCAGGTGGCCGCAGTAGCCCACCACCTCGCCCGCCCCCTGCGAGTCGGCATCGACGCGCCCGGGGCCGGCGATGCGGCCGAGGAGCTCGAGGGCCTGATCGGGGGCCAGGACGTCGAGGTGCAGTGGACAGGTTCCTTCCAGGGTGGCGAGCACACGGCGGCTCGTGACCACCACCCCGCAGCTGGGGCTGGCGGGCAGCAGGGGCCGGACCTGCTCGGGGCCCCCGGCGTTGTCGAGCAGCACCAGCAGGCGCCGCCCGGCCGCCAGCGACCGGAAGCGGGCGGCGGCCTCCTCCGTCTCGGTGGGGATCTGTGTGGGTTCCACCCCGAGGCCCCGCAGCATCCGGCCAAGGGCGTCGAGGGGATCCAGCGGCGGCAGCCCGACGGTCGCTCCCCGAAGGTTCACGTACAGCTGCCCGTCGGAGAACGCCCCGGCATCGGCGAGCTCGTGGGCGACCTGGATCGCCAGCGCCGACTTGCCGATCCCGCCCATGCCGTCGATCGCGCTGATGACCACCGGCCGGCCGGCCCCCGCCGGGGTGCCGACGAGCAGGGCCCGCAGCGTGGCGAGCTCGTCTCCCCGGCCGATGAAGTCTGCGATCGGGCGGGGAAGCTCCCGGGGGACGGGCTGGGCGGCGGGCGGGCTGCCGAGCCGGGCCAGCTCCTCGGCGGTGCGCCGGCCCTGGAGGTGGGTAAGGTCGTGGCCGAGCTGGTCGGCCAGGGGAGCCAGGGGCCCCCCGGCTGCCCCCCGGGCAACGATCTCCCCGACGACGCTTCGGACGAGCGTCTCGGTGATCCCCTCGAGGCGAAGGCCGAGTACCCCTGCCGAGGATTCCCCGGTGCCGGTGAGGCCCGGGTCGCCCAGCACGGCGAGCTGCGTCGCCACGGCGGCTTGCAGGGCTTCGAGGATCGTGGGGTGGTCCTCGAGGGGGCCCTCCGGCATGCGGGCCTCGAAGACCTGGTCCACCACCGCCGCCAGGTGCTCGACCTCGCGGTCGGGTCCGCCCGGGCGGAGCTCGCGGGCCGTGCGCACGATGGCCGCGTGGCCGGCGGCGAGCAGGGCGCGCTCCTGCTCGCTGCCGAGCAGTCGCTCGCCCAGCCTCGTACGGGCGGCGCCGGCGAGCTGCCCCAGCAGCCACGAGCCGAATGCACCGGGGAGGAAAGCCACCTTGGTACGACGATCATCGCACAGCGTTCCAACCGGTCGGAAACGTTGTCGTGGCCCCCGCCGGAGGCACTGCAGCAACGCAGCCGCGGTCGGAGCAGCCAGCGCAGCGGTCGTTGCAATGGAAGACGCGTTGATGGGTGTCGAGTTCGCGTCTACAGCTCCCGGACCTGGATCTGTCCAACGGTCGGCTGGTTGTCAGCCGCGACAGCCGGCGGCACACCGTCTACCTTGATGAGCTCACCCACGTGCTGGCCTCCGCCTGGGTTCGCGAGTCAAGCCCAAAAGCCTACCTATCCATTTGGTAACACAACCGTCACCTAACCATCAGGGAACAGTGACCAGAAATGGCATTCCGCCACGCTTCTCCGAACATCATCATCCACCTCAGAGTGAAACAGGGGACTCGGAGAAAGGGTGGTGATGCGGGGAACTTCAACGAATCGGTGCAAGCCCCTTCCGCCTACGGCGGTCGGGCGTCACTCAGGAACTCCACCACAGAAAGGACGCACGATGTTTAGTTTCCGTCACCCGTTGATCGCATTGGCCATGGCAGCCAGCATAGTTGCCGCGCGTCGGTGGCCCTGGCGGTGACGCCGGCCTCGGCGTCGACGGCAGCGCCGAAGTCCATCACTGTGTCGCGGGGCATGACTGTCACCGGGTTTGACCCGGCGGTGGCTGCCGCGCACGGCTACGTCATCCAGACCGGCAAGGACGGCAGGCAGCATTCCGTGAAGAAGGGCCAGCTCAGCCCCATGGGCTACGATGAGGTCACCGGCAACTGTGGCCTGTCCTACATCAACTTCAACGGCATCGGTGGCTCGGCGGCAAGCCTGGCGACCGGCTTCCAGGTGATCGCCCCCGTGGCCAGTGGCCACTGGGAGGTCTCCATCACCGACAACAGTGGGGGCAGCAACCAACCCTGGGACATCGGTCCCAACAACGGCACGTGGGACGGCTACCGCACGCTGAACCTCACCAACGGTGGCGCTCTGGGCACGGTGCTTCCCGATTACAGCTACGCCGTGCTGGACGACGGCACGATCTGCAGCTCGGGTGGCCCGACCACGACGACCGACATCTACTGATCACACAATCCGCTGATAACACGGTAGGAAAATTGATACCGTGAGCACCATGGATATTCGATAGCCTGGGGACCCGTCGCATCGACGGGTCCCCCAGCGTTCAGGAGATGCTCAATGCGTTCGGGCACTCGGCGACCCACCTTGCCGATCCCGCCGACGACCTGAAATTATCCGTCGAGCACGCCGAGATCGATGGTCACCCGTTCTCTCTCGACTTCACCTACTCGGCCGATGGGCGCTGGGTGGGTGCGTGTGCGGACAGTCCGAGAACTCGACGCGCAGGTCAAACATCGTCCTACTGACATTGTGCGTAGCAGCCTCGTCGAATTCTTGCTGAACAGGACTTCTGGCAGCAACGCAGATGGCGAGGCCGAACGACGTCAACGGCTGGAACAGGCCGAACAGCAGCGACAGGAGCTGTTGAAGATCGACCCCGCACCCAGCACGTTGCGTATCGACGGCACCGACCGCGATGCCACTGCCCTCGCTCTCAACGGCTGCACCGCTGTCGCGAGCGTCCACGGCGACCACACCATCATCCTTCTTGCGCCGTCCGAGTTGGCGTCGCAGTTGGCTGTGCAAACCGTCAGCTGAGTCAGACCAGTCCTGACCCGGCTGGCTAGTTCCCCGTGTGGCGGCCGTCGAGCAGCAACGGAGAGAAAAGTCACGGCAGCCCCCGCCCGCGGGGTCTGTGACAGCCGGCCCAAGGGTTCCAAAAGGACTTCCTTTGGGAACGACGCTTCACGTGGTTCCCGAGCGCTGGCTGGGACCCTCGATTTCGGGACCTCCCTTTGGGAACGACACGCCGCCGGTGAGATAGCCTCCATGGGCGATGACAACACAGGGGCCAGACGGTGAGGGCATCGTCCTCGACGTCGCCCAGCTGGAGGCGCTCCTGGCGAAGACGTTCAACGTCGGTATCGACGCCGGGCGGGGCAAGGAACCAGTCGCCCTGGTGCGGCTCCGCTTGTCGAAAGCCCTCTTGGGCGCCGCCGAGGCGCAGGCGCTCATGGCGGAATCACTCGCCATTGAGCATGGCGTGTCCACGCGGAAGATCGGTGAGTCAGAAGCCCTCGCGTTGCACGCCGGTGCCTTCAACGGCATCCCCGACCCTGTGTTCCACGTCACGGCCCGGGCGATGGGGATCGTCACTGGCTTGGCCGGGATCGAACCCGACCCGCGTGCGCCTGACCATGACGTCATCCTAGATGCCGCCCTACGGGCCGCCACGGGCCTGGCCAAGTTGCTCGGGTTCCGCAGGGACTGCACGACGGTTAGCACCCGGGCGGATGAGGCCAAAGCCGTCGCCAAGCTAACCGAGGCCGCTGCTGAGTTGAGCGCGGCGGCCGAAGCCGTGAACGGCCTCCTCAAGCTGGCCCACATGACGGATGCAGCCGGCCGGACCGGCAAGCGAGACCTCAACTGAAGCGGCCCGGAGGTCAGAGCCAACCGTAACTCTTCGTTCCATTACTGCTCGACGGCCGTGGCGCGTTGAGCCCGGCCACCTTGAGCACACGAGTCTTTTATCTGTTGCGACCTATTCGATCCTCCGTTGCCCCTGGTGACACGGACCCGAGCGAAGAGCCTGGGAGTGGGTCGAGCTCGTCGTGAGGCGCTGGGCCGAGATTGCGAGCTGGGCGGACCGGCTGGAGCGGCCCTTCGTCGTCGGCATACCGGAGCGCGGCGCCCTGCGGAGGCTGAGATAGAATCCCACACGAAGCGGAACCCGATCCACCCCTTAAAGGGCCGCAGTCCACTAGAGTATGTGAGTGCATGCATGCCTGGAACTATCGTAAGATCATCAGATAAGTGGCGATATTTGGTAATAACGTATATTATTGAGGCAGCAGACAGAGACTAGGTCTTGCACGCCTCGCGCAGCGCGCGGTCGCGTTCTGCCGTGCCGTCACCGGCTCGTCCCCGGGCACGGCGCACCATTCCATGCCAAACTCCCTTGCGATGCTGTCGTACGACGGAGTTGAACTGCGGAATCGCCTTGACCCCATCGGCGGACCCCTGCCGATCGAGGGGGACGCCTTTCGTCTTAAGGCGTCGGCGGGGAACGGGCTAGTAAGTAGGCTCCAGGCAGCACGTCGACACTTTGAGGAATTCGTCGTCTCGATTGAAGAAAACGAGGCGCCGCCCTTTCCCGAACGCGATCGGCAAGAAGCGAACCTCTACGAATTCGTTGCCTCTGGCGTCTCGGCCATCGGGTGTGCCTGCATGTTCGCGTTTGCCCTCGCATCAGCAGTTGCCGGAGACCTTCCGGTTGCGAAGGCGCTGGAACTTTATCCGCGGGGAGTCCTTTACTACTTTAAGGTCTGGTTCCCGGCCGACCCCATCACGTCCTACATGAAGGATGTCCTCGACTCTCACGAATTCGGCCGACTTAATGACCTTCGTAATGAGCTCGATCATCGTGGCACTCAAAGGCGTGGGTTCAGCCGACAGGTCGGAAGCAACCACCACCCGCCCGGACGGCTAGTGGCTGGCCCGGGCTTCTCAAAGATCCCTGGGGATGAGCTGGGTACCCTGCTCACCAGGGCCTCCTTTGCACCTCTGCTGGGCTGGTTGGAGGATGCTCTCGAACGCCTAGTGTCCGGGGTTGAAGCTGGTTTCACTTCTCCAGCTCAGGACGCTGAGTCCCAGCGACACAGGCAGTCCTCGGTCGCCACTCATGGGCTTAGGAGCGCTATGGACAGAGCGATGGAGGCCGCCAAGGCAGCGAGCGAATTTCCGGAGTGCCGAGCCGAGATTGGCAAATACACGCAATGGCTGACCAGGCTTGGCCAATGAGCACGTCTCGGACCGATGCCCCCTCGCCACCCACAGTTGGTGAAGCGCTACACGTTGCGCTCTGTTGCCGTCCCCGACACCCTCGTCGTCGTGCTGTTCCAGTTTCCCCCCTACTTCGGCAGCTTGTTTGTCGGCATCTTCGGGCTCTTCGCGCGCTCCCTCCGCCGAGCGCGTGATCGTCGAGCTCACCTCGGCTGCCGTGTCGCTCTTACAGAACCGACCAGCATTTCTCAAGTTTGTTCGCCAAGTGCGGCTGATATCCGCTGTAGTGCGCGCCCGGCATGTACTTTGTCGTGAGTGCGACTTTGTGCTCGCATGCGCGACTGTATGAAACGGAGAGCTTCACGGGCGCCTTGCCGAACGTCACGCCAATCGTCATCTTCCCGGAACTCTTGACGTCGATCATCATGGTGTCGCTCGGGGCGTCGTCCCTGCCTCCACTGGCCTCCGACAAATCCTCATCCGTAAGGGTTTGCCTGGGTATCTCGGCCAGCTCCCAGCCGCACTGGTCTAACGCCGGTGGAACGTTCGCATATTTTCGGCGATTCGGTGCGGGCCGAACGGGCTGGTCCTTGACCCTAGGAAAGCTTGGAGCCTATGGACGTCGACTCCTTCATCCGGCGGGCGGCCACGGTGAACAGTCTCGGCACGACGACCCGCATCGCTGCCGCCAGCGCGCAGCTGCGCAAGGTCCCCGCCGGAGGACGGCGGTGCCGACTCCTCGCCATCTCTTCTTCCCATGGGAGGCTGTGCCTGTCCGACGGATGGGTCGAGCGTTTTCGGGGAACCCGAGGCCTGGGTGAAGGCGTCGGGTTGGCCGCTGCGCCGGTCCCTCGAGGCCTCCCAGTAGCGCTCCGGCAGGCTTGCGACCCGCCACAGCATCCGGTACAGCCAGAACAGCCCGACGAGGGGCACCACCAGCCACAGGGTGTCGCGTCGGCGGAACCCGACTCGGGCCGCAAAGGGAAGGAGGGCGAGGACGGTGGTGGCCGGGCTTGCCAGCCACGAGAGGCGCCCACCCGACACGGCGCCGAGGACTTGGCGGACCACGAAGGTGGCCACCACGATCCCGGACAGCATTGCGCCAACCTTGACGATGCGCATCATGCCTGGCTCCTTTCCACGACAGGCCGGCCCAGCGAAGGGCGGTCGGCCCGGCAGAGGTAGACGACGTGGCCCAGCCCCCGGTCCCTGCCTCAGGGGCTGGTGACACTCCCCGGGCGCAGCCGCGAGGCCGTCGCCACCAGCTCATAGCGCGGGAGGCCGCGGAGGCGCTCCCGGAGATGGTCAGGGGTGGTCACGACCAGGTCCTTCAAGGCGTTCACTGCCTGGGTGCGAGGCTTGACGGAGCTGGAGCGTGCAACGCGCAGCACCCGGATCATCTCGACTCGTCGCCCGCCTTGGGGATCGCCGTGGCGTCACCGGACTGCACAGCCCGGGCGGCGGCTCTGGCATCGACGGGATCCGAACGCTCCGGGGCCACTCGATGAGGCGCTCGCCTTGGCGCTCTGAGCGTTCCTCAGCCCGGATAGATCCCGCGGCCGGTTTTACATGTATCTCAACCCCATACGGGTGGAAGCGATCCTGCCGGTCGCGCCGGCTCGGCGTTACCCGATTTTCACCGGTGGCCGCCGGTCGGCCCCGCCGGCCGGCTGCGGCGGGCCGTGGGCCTTCCTGGAGCAGCGCCAGCGGTACTCGCCGCTGCGGGTCATCGAGCTGGCGGAGCTCCTCGTGGCTGACCCCAACCAGCACGTCGGCGAGGTCCTCGGCGATCGCCATGAGGAACTCGTGAAGCTGTGCCGGTGGATGCAGGTCGACCGCTTCGACCGGAGGGCCGCCAACAGACAACTGGCTGAGGGGATGGTCGAACATCCGACCGACAGCAGTGCCGGTATCGATGCCCTTGTCGAGCACCACCAAGTTGATGCTGTCGCTAGCCGGCCTGCAGGTTTCGACAGCGCGATGAGGTGTTCGAGGGAGCGACCGAGCCGGTCCAGCTCGATGACCACGAGATGGTCGCCGGCCCGGGCCGCGGCGCTCAAGTGTATCGGGAACGGGGTTCTCCACTATATTGATGCGTACACGACTACCGTTACAGCAGCCACCTGCGGAAACGGGCGGGCGTGCTGAGTGTCCGCAAACCATCGTTTGTGCGTCGTTTTTGCGGACCTTATTCTTTTGAACGGTGGTACTAACCCCCTTGCGTTTGCATGCTCTTTTCATCAACAATGCTGTCAATAGGGGCTAGACGCGCTGACTAGGCGGATACATCAAATCCGATCCACCAGGGGGACATGCCTGACGCGGATGTGAAGCGGTGGCTCGGCGCAAGGGAAACCAACATGACCGGAACCATCACCTCAGGCACCGCAGAGCTGTGGCTGGGCAACGACAGGGATCCCGGATTCGTGGGCGGCGACGTGATCGTGATGGAAGTGGGCGGCAACGTCCTCACGCAGATCCCCGACACCCCAACCACCAGGATAGCTCCAGGCCTCCTGAGCCATGACCCAGAAACGTGCAACCGGAACCGACCAGAGACAGGGCATCACCCGAGTTTGGGGAGGAAGACATGAAACAAAGGGTCGTGGCGGTCGTCTCCTGGAGCGCCAACCGCCTGGACATCTTCGGGCTGGGAACCGACAACCAGATGTACCACAAGTACTGGGATCCCAGCACGGGGTGGGGACCGTCGCCGACGGACTGGGAGCCCCTGGGCGGGGTGTTCAACAGC
>WNFC01032305.1_pt1 | contig 11264 bp, 12 predicted proteins | sample 5400541 | NCBI WGS metagenome assembly WNFC01 (sample SAMN13153342, study PRJNA577476) | soil metagenome | isolation source: 120 cm saprolite under Douglas fir tree site 2 hole 2 replicate 1 | place: USA:California | collected 2015-04-18
GCCTTCGAAAGCGGCGCCGTGAGACATTGTACGTGATTCTTCGGAAATTTGGAGGTGCGGCGACGATCTATGACGAGGCAGGTTGGTGTATCGCGTCGAAACAAGAAGATTGATAGCCTAGGAAGATACAAAGGCAGTCAAGACCGAGTCTGAAAGATGTTCTTAAAGGTGAGGAGGACAAGGACCCTTATAATAGAAAGCGGTCACCTTGGAAGTACTGCGACGACCCTACCCCAGCCGGTCCGAGCATGCCCTAACGGTGAGGCACTTCCTCGGAGCGACCTGGAAATGGGACAGAACAATACGAAGAAGGAAAATGATGGTGGATGGCTGTGAGTGAGGTGACAAGCGGGATGAGTTTGAGAGGAAAAGAGCGGGGTCGTCTCGTACGCCGAGAACAACACAAACGGTGGCGTGCGAACCGAATTGGGCCGCCCGTCAAAACTCAAATAAGCGCGCCGACATGGAAACACTTTTGTTCCTGCTTTTGTGGGACAATGAGCTGCCCCTCCATTAGATATCTATCGGTTATACTCCTGGCTGTGCCATCAATAAAAATAATAGAAAATGGCTCACCAGCACGACGAAGGGTCAAGGCGGCGGGAAAGGGCGGCCAAAATCAGCAGCAGAAACCCCGACATGATGGAAGCAGCCTCCGCAGCAAGCTTGTTAAGGGCAAAGGCGGCGCACATTCAGGCACGACACGTAGACAGGTAGAAATCCGACGTTGGGTGAGAAAATGATATATCGCCCTTTTTTTTGCGGTCCGCGGAATCTGCTCACATAAGTGATCAGAAAATGACGCGATCACGAACGAGAGACTCTGGCAAGGCGATACCGACGGGGCACAGTGCTGTACCCTTTCCATAATCCATCGGAACGTATGAAAAGAGCGTGCGACCATTCCGGGATAGTAGCGCGCCGACTCTCTGTGGCCCTCTCGACAAATCCGGTATCATTGCCAGCGAATTCGCTTCAAGGCGCGAATGTATCAGCCCAAAGGAGGAAAACCCGGTCATGGGGCCCGGGGCCCTTATGGAGAGGCCGTTCAACTCGGGAAACCGACCATACCAGAACGACCCAACGAGAGCTGTTGGTGGCTTATCTCATCTCATCGCCCATCCTTTATCCTCGCTTTGCTCGATGGGACATGGCTTAGGGCTTCCTCGACTACAACAAAGGCATTCCTGTATCGCGATCAGTGGGTTATGGGATGCTGATGGTAGGCCATAAGTTGTCATACGTACCAGGCCTGAACTTACGCCAGAGCATATGGCATACAAGGATAAATCGTTGGCCAGGCCGGTCAGGAGTTCTGATGGATACAGGTTGACCCTTGACCATTCCTTGGCTGGACCGCAGCGCACCCTCACAGTCGGCTTCCTTTCATGGACACAGCCTAGGGGCCGATGGACAGTCATGGACTCCCCGACATGCTTTACCTTAAGCAAATGTCTCGAGAAGGCAGCACTAGATCAAGGCACGGGAGACATTCGGGATAGGGTGGCTCGGCAGCCGGCATTGGCCATGGCCTCGCATCTTTCGGAACAGACAGGATAAGAGGTCTGGATGGATGCGCTGCGCAATGGTTGTTGTCCAAGGGTATTTGTTAAGTCCTCGCACGGGCACGCTCGAGCTTCGTGAACTCGTGTTAACCTCGAGGCGCAGATCCCTTGTATCCCCACAGTCATGTGGCAGGTTGGATGGGTCACGTGAGGACAGGCTATTCCCTGCTTCCGGCATCCGAGACTTCAGTTGGGCCAAGAGTTGCGCCTCCCCATTCCACCATCAAACGGTTGACATCCCTGGGAGAAGGTCTTGTGATGACAGCGAGAGGACTTGGGACAGCCACGGTCTGGCGGAGTATTCCGAGAACATTCCTTGTTCGAGTACTTGGAAGGTCGCTAGCGCCGATGATGGCAGCGAGACAAGGCAATATGCGAGGTGGAGCCAACGTACTTCTGTCTTCTCTTACGGGTACGACAAACGAATGGCGGAGTGGAAAATATCACTCCAGCTGCGCATTCAGAAGGCCCATGTCACGGTGAGGGTACGCCTATGGCTGATATTCCATATCCTCACTCTTTGATGCCCCTGGCCGTGTCTCTACCTGGCATGTTTTTCGTTTACGGATATTCTTAGGAGTCGTAGCCCCTGTAGCGTATACGACATGGATGTGCGCATATATCCTGTGAAGGGTGAGCGCATGTCCGAGGATGCCGCGTCCACTACCATAATGGTCTTTTCGAGCCTGGCCTGTGGCCACGGCTTATCGATATCACAGGCGGATAGGCACGTATCATATTGTCTCGCCCAGTACAGTAGTGAGAGGTAAGTGGGGCAGCCACGAGGTGGCGTCGAATGGGATGCAACCGCCGGCCGAGAAGTGAAGTGATATCACTATATGTGTCCCAGGATGGTACCATTACGTCTCGAATGGACGAAACCCCGACTGACTTTAAGGAGAACCTATCGCCGCAAGCCAGGCACAGCATCACACAAGTGAAGAGAAAAAACGATGATGCAATCCCACGGGTTCAACCTTCCGCAAACGGCGCGATAAGCTGACATAGTGCTGACATGCGTCCAGCAGAATTCACGGCTCGGCCTTGATGAATACGCGGCCACCCTCGTGCCGGGGACATGACGCCTCCTCGAAAGCGGAATAAGCCAGAGGCTAGGTCCCCTTTACGAAAGTCCGGAGGCCCTTATCTCTCAAGCGAAGGGAGATTCTTGCGGTAGCCGCGAACGTAGCCTTCTCGTGAACGACGCGTGGCAGAAAATTTCTTTTCTATGTCAGAGAGGAAGAGTGACAAAGCCTCACAGGCGCCAATCATCAACACACCTGACGTCTTTTAGGGGAAGAAGCACTATCACAGCAGCCCCGTCCTGGGTGACGCAGTTACGAGAAGCACCCTGGTCAAGCAGGCACATGAGCACGAGCTCACCACAAACCCAGTTGCGAGGCGCAAACGAACTGCAATTGGCCACCGCCGCGATCTAGATTTTACGCACATTGGCAGTGGGAGTGGGAAAGCTCGGCCGTAGTTAAACTCTAGCTCCTCCCAGTCGACGCCCCGTGACGATGGTTCTTATTATCATTCACACAAAGTAAGGTTCAGAGGAGGGAGGGAACCGAAGTGTGGGGAGCGTAAGGGATCACAAACCTTGTACATTAGGAGCTATGCTATGATGGGTGGGCGCAGGCGCAGGCGTGTGGCGCGACTCTCTTTGACAAGCGGGCATGAAACACACGATACAGCATACAGTAAGTTGCTGGAGGGAGGTGGAGTCGAATGGGAACTCAAGTACTCAAGTTTGGCGCAGCCTGAGTCGGACAGGACACGGCACAGATAAGACGGGTGACGTGTTCAACGAGCTCAGCCAGGACGTCGGCATCGATCACAAGATGACGGCAGTCAGACGTGTTGTTCCATGAAGATTTTGAAGTGTTAGTTGACTTGGGTTGGGTGGTTGCCGGGAGTTTGACTAGCCTGGGGCTATTCCTTTGTTATTTGTTCGCCCATTTCTCGCCTCTTGGCTCGCGCACGTACCGCTGCAGAGCAGCACTCGCCTCCGAGTACGCCGAGTACGCTACCCAACCCCATATCCCAATTTCCCAATTTCATTGACGGCGGCGCGGCGCCTCGCGCTTGCGGCGTTCGGATCACTCAACATCAGAGCACGTGATACGAGACGAGAGAAAAAAATTCCACCCCACCATCCACCACACAATCCAATATCAAATCCACAATCTTCGCCGCCACCACATCATCCGTCGCCGTATCAACCGATGCCAAACTCTTGGATCCTGTCTCGATGACTGTATGTCCATGTGCACACGCATGTGTATACCGTACATCCGTGCCAAGGAGCAAGGAACCGTGTTCCACGTCTCAACCAGGCCCGGGAATGCTCTCTCCTTCGTGTTTTTTCTGATGCACGCAGTCATTTGGGCCAGGGAACAGGGGGATCATCCAAACAAGCCGTCTTTCGGCGAACCGACGCCACGCGCTTTCACTCGCGCCATCTTGACGGTGCGGCGTATGTATGTGCCCATCACATCGAGGTGGGGTTCAGAAAGGACGGTTCGCTGCACTGTATCCCACTTGCCTTACTTTCAGCTTGGGAGGCACGTTCACTTACGCAACGCCACAAGGAAGGAAAAGCAACGAGGAGGACCACGTGCCTTGACGAGAGAGGGATTCGTGATAAGCGAGAACTGGACGTTCCGTTAGGGGTGCCGAGGGCACGCAATTGAAGGCGAGAAGGCGAAATTGATCGCAGCGGACACCGATGACATATTGTGTTACATTGTACCATTAACATGCACGCAGACTCTGAAACGCGCTGAGGGATAGCGCTTGCTTAAAATAAGAACAGGAAGGGTCTCTATGAAGAACGAACAATAAAGAAATGAATGTGCCGGCGTCCCACTCAGCTGCAGGCGTTCATGCCCACCTTTCGTAAGTAAGGGCGAGGGGAAACTCTGGCAGCTGTGACGACCACATGTCGTCATACATGCCCTGTTCGGGAGCCCATCAAGCGCCGTAGCTGTAGGGACCCCTCGTTCATTGGCAACAAACTCGAAAAACAAAGGCCACGAGGCAGGGTGTTTTGCCGAGCGTCGATTTCCCCTTCCTTATTTTGCGCCGAGCCGAGCCGCGGCAGGAACCAGGCCGTATTGCAAAAGAACAAAATAAAAAAAGTACAACATACGGTGAAACAAAGGAAAAACTTTCGCTTACGGTAAGTGCCCTACCCAAAACGCGTGCTGGGCTGAGCACAGCATTCACCACGGATCATGCATCACGCATAACGGTGCCATCGGTGCCATCGTGGACGATGCAAGGCAAAGGGACGTCTCTTCTGGAAACCCCCACGACACGTGGACATCAGCACTAACTGATAGGATAGCGGACACCGTACAACGTGGATGTCGCGTTTTATGAGGGAGGCATTGTAGCCTAGCGCACTCGGGCGGATCGCAGTGATCTTGCTAGCATTGCCTTGACTAAAGTGACGATGACAAAGATGGAGGGGAGGGTCTAATGGTTCTTGGTAATCTCAAACAAAGGTGGAGGCAGTAGTCACCCGTGCTCCGACCGGCACTTGTTCCACCCGTCGCAAGGCCTGAACGCGCCAATACTCCTTCTGTCGCATTCGAGTTCGAGAGTACATCACCACATCTCCGAAGACTTCGCACCCATGCGTGCCAATGTGGGCTCGGAATGGAAACATGCATAGATGAGTGTAAGTGACGGGCTCGGTCGCGCGCACCTCTTGCATTCGTTCCGTGGAGAACGTTTCGCCCGATGCTGCTCGGCTGTCTGAACTAGCACATGCTTGGGCTGTGAGATAACTCCCTTCATCGCGAGAGCAGCCTGAATGGAGGCTTGCCTTGACTGTTCTGAGCGGCGAATGGCTCGCAGGGGATAGACAGGCCGGCCGTGTTTCCCCTCTCTCGGCCTGAGGGGTTCGGACGTCCATACGACACAGCTGCTCATCGCCCGGAGAAACCGAGGGGGCCAGACGATGCTCGCCCGTCGAGATCCGTGCGGTGAAGAACGGAGTGTCATTTCGGGGCCCACGTCCATGGGCCAGCTCACAGGGTTCCTCCCCATCATCCCAGATATCCCGATTGCTCCGAAAGACAAAAAGCTGATGAAGCGAGCGGAGAGGTAACGGAGTCTGTCGAGATCTCTCGCTGCGCAAGAGCAGAGGACCAGGTTCCTGTCCCGTCTAAGGGTTGCTGATCCAACCGCTCGGGGTTGATGGAGTGGAGTTGGGACATTGGTCAGCGAAGGGGTAGAAATCGAAATCGTGGATGGTTAGAGCCCCAACCGACCCCCTGAGTATCCGCGGCGGCCCCGAACCCGCGGTCATGATCGCCGTCGAGTGGTCGGGGACAAAACGGCGGTACCTCAGCAAATCAAAGGCGAAGTTGGGAATCCGGGAATCGTTCGCCCGTGAGTCTCCCCGCAACAAGGGCCGACACGTAGAACGCGGGGGAAACGAGCTAGTGCGGTCTGTAAGTGCCGCGGATGTGAGGTTGGGGCCACGCCACGGAAAGGAGGAGGAAGCCAGCCGCCAGCAGCCCAGCGAAGCGGAAATCAGCGACATATTGTATGGGGATACGTACGTCCAGATGCAGGACATTCCGGATTGATGTGCTGTGTTACGGCATCATGTAAACAGGCTAACAAATAGAGTCTCTGAGTTGCTGTGTGCTGCGGACTAGCGGTTGTCAAATAGCGGGGGATCAAAGATCACTCCGATTCATTGTCGCATTGTAACTGATCAATTAAGGCATCTGATATCACGCTGCGCGCGACAATGGGCATGTTGGCTACCGTTGAAAGCCCCGGGCGTTGGTCGCATAGCAATGCGTGGCGTTTCAGGTAAGGAAGCGGAAGCGAAGCGGAAAAGTTGTACCACGTGATCGCAAGGGTACCTCTTGTTGCCTTTGTCGCTTTCACTGTCAACATGCCTCAATTTTTGAATTCAAAGATTTTAAATAAACGGCGGGAAAGACTGATTGTTTATTTTGGGACACATTTTAGCACAAACTTAATGTTTTTCAGCCAAGAACAATAGGATATTCAGGTTTATTCAATATTTTACGTAATTTTTATGCTTGTGAAAGAACTTTAAGTTTATGTGGCAGTTTATTTAAAATCTTTGCATTCACAAATTGAGGCATGTTGACAGTGTTTGGGGAAGTCTGAATGTGAAAAGAAAAGATATCCAGTGCTAGTGGTACCCCTGAATTTTCTTCCCAGGTCTGATCTGAATCGCGCATTCTGCGGACGTGGCTGTGAATGCACTTAATATCGAGGTTGCACAGTCAATCACTTGCGAACAAGAGCGTCGCTTAGGGACTGCGTGCTGTCAGAGTCTGACAGCACCGCAGCCGCAATCCTTCGCTCTGAGTTGCTGTGCTTACGGCACGATGCTAGGCTGCTGTGGTAGGCTAGATGGTCCTCATGATTGGATTCGAGCGCTGTTCATAAAGGGTAAAATGCTGTCGGGGTCGGCTGCCGAAATCGTCGATGTACTGTAGCGGCCGGCCTTCGAGAGACGTGCCGAACAAGCCGAAGTGTGGAGTTCCGGGGTAGTGCTCATATCCATACAGTACGTCCTGAGTCATCTTTTCGCCATGACTCGGGATGACATGAAAAGTCTCGTCTACGTGAATGGAACGTCGTAAAACGAGGGACGACGGATGAGGCGGGCAGACCCGTAAGAAGACGGTTCACCGCTCCCGCCAATCCGCGAAAGGGAGTCATCCTAGGAGAGGGCTACTAGGCTTCTTACAGGGGGCGCAAATTGAGGGGGGGGGTGGGAATCGGGCTGTGCGAAAGCGCTAGAGCAACCGGTCGGAGAGTGTGGCTATTCTAGTGGTGCTGATAAGAGTTTACTGGACATAGGACATTCATCACTGACCGGGAACGGGGCTGAGAGACGAAAAAGGCGAAGGCCCGTCCGCGGACAGGGGGATGTAAATCCGGGAGAGCGCACGCGACTAGAGCGCCCACACGTAACATGGCACTCACATGGACCACGGGAGAGCACAGCCGTCGACCCGATGGGCTGGGAGATCGCATCGAGCACAATCTTGGTTGGGACTAAATGCGATGAATGGTTCGGGTCGGCGTTTCCCCGGCTGGCGGACAGCCTAACCAGTGCTTTTTTATTATTGGTCGCTTGGCTTGGCTGACTGCGACTAGCAACCGACCCTTTATAGATAGATCTCCAACCGACCAACCGACTGCGCTGTCCACTCAACCTATTTAACTTCCCCTCATCCGAGCCTTCGTCCATCCTTCGCCAGCCCTCTCTCCAATAGACTTCCAAAGTATTTTGCCTATCTGCCCTCACGTTTCGCACATCCACGACCACCCCCGCATACATCCAGCCATGGCTCACAACAAGGACCCCCGTCGTGTGCGTTTCAACCCGAACCCCATCGCAGAGGTTCGCTCCATCCCATCTCCAGCATCCTCGACCTCGTCGCTTGCCCCGTCGCCTGGGCCGTCGACGCCTCCTCCCCTCCCGAACATGGCCTTCGCGTCGCCAGGCAATTCCCCGTCCCTCTCGCCCTATCCCGCCCCGCCACATCCCCGCGTCTACACACCGTCGCCAATCCCCCAAGCATATGCCCTTCCGTTCATCCCACCCGCACCTGTGACCCCCGGTGTGCACCTCCATCCCGCGCTCATCGCGCCGAACCTTCAGTACGACATGCGTTCTCCCCCCTCCCAGTCCAACCCACGCCTTGCGCCAGCAATCCTTGCTCAGCCGGCCTCTAGCCCCCCACTGCCCGCTCTGGGGCTTCGTGTGGGTGACCTGCCTTGGCTGTTCAATGTTGCCCCCGACGCCGGCCTCTCGCCTGGGAATGCCTATGTCACCGTCCAGGACGTCCTCCTGGCCATTCACTACCACCTGCGCACTGCCGTCAAGGGGGGCGAGTATGATGCCATGAGCAAGTCCAGGAAGGGGGAAATCTACCAGCAGTTTGAGCGTCGCGTCGGCACAGACCCAGTCCAGCGAGGGAAGGGACTGCGACGTGTCGACTTTTTGAGCGGGCACTTCCGCGCTCAGGGACTCGTCCGTGCTAATTCCAAGGACAGCGTCTGGGACGTCGCCATCTACTGAACGGTGCCCCATCGCCATTCCCTCCCCACCAATGCCATATCCGAAGAGAGTCAAGGAAGAAGTGTATTATTGATATTTGCTGACAACAACCAGGAACAGCGCCTGGCCAAAGTATTGTACAACACCTACCCGCATCATTCCACCCCGCCGTCGTCCGTCATAATTTCCACCGCATCAATCCCCTCATGGCCACGTCGCCCTCCGTTCGTACTCCCCACCCCTTTCTCTTCTGCGCCAGACTGCTTTCTTGTCGTGACCATGGACGCATACCCCCTCTCTTCATACGTTTTGCTCTTTCTATTCGTAACACTATTCGCTTATCTATGCTTCCTCATCCTGCTCTTCCCCATACATACTCGCCACCCTGCCCTTATGGGCACAAGAATAGTTTACGGCCTTTTTCTAGATATTCGCTTCGCGCGTTCATCCTTTTTTTTTCCCCTTCGGGTTGGGATATTGTTACGGTTCATATTACAAGCAAACATCATAAACATAAACATACATACGGATACCAATATCGGGGTTGTAGTTCTAATCATCTTGCACGAAAAACACGGAAAAGACTTTTGGGTTCACCCAAACACCGCGGCGTGGAAAACAAAGTGTCAACATGGCTTGGCATGGAATGACCATTCCTAAATGTGGAATCTCTCACGATCGGTCTGCGGGCCGGATGTCCCATCCCCTCTTAGTGACTGCAACTGCACGCAATGTGCTGGTTGTAAGGAACAAACCTCTGCATCAGCCGCGCTGCGCCATTACGCTACAGACGCCACAGTACTACGTGGTGCTCCGTGAACCCGTACGCGGGGAATGGAGATGGATACATCTTGTAATGTGCCCGTGATACAATTTCCTTTATGCGCCACCGCCATCATGATGGCATTTCGCGGGTCTGCGAGGGTATCTCACCAGAGCAAGCCCGAGTGACGACCACGTAAGCGAAGCCGAGAAAGGCGCAATCGATCAGTTCAAACGTCTCCGGCCGAGTAGTCAAGTCCCAGCGCTATTCCCTATCATTCTCCTAGGCTCCCACAGGCATTCTCACAGTTTCACAGATCATGACTGCTGCCTGGTTTCACACGGCCTCGATTGGGAGGGCGCAGCCTCCACGTCTCAAAATAGGTGTTTATGATTACCGATGGATCTTGAAAAAAATTTCGCAGTTGGAGGGTCCAGACCCCGCTTAATGTCTTGACCTTCCTTTTGGGTCCAAATGGCACCTGCGACTTGTGTTTGTTGGGATACGTAGCCATGACAGATACCAACTGCGCGCAAACAAATGCGAACAACGCGCCTGGAAGAGGACGGTCGTCTGGTTCGACGAATAGCTATATACAGTAAGCGCTCTTTTGATGGGTGCTGATGGCTGCTGACGACTGCGACCGGTGGCGCAGCGACTCATATACTATATCATCCCGTAAACAAACGGACGAATGCTCGCTCTTTGTTCCGATCCTTCGTCGCGTCAGCAGCCCAGTTCAGTTTCGGAGACCCCCTTGGGAGGACAACGGGGCGGTTTCTACTATCTAAATTGCATTTTTGCGCACACCCGTGGAAGTACGCATCGCCCCTTCCGTTTTCGGGCGTCTGAAAACAGGGTCGTGCGTGCGCAGGGAATAATACGCGCCCGCCCTCCCAACTGTGGCACTCCTCCCTCTCCTCCCCAATTCAGCCCTTGCGGCGCAGTGGGCGTCATTACCGTGGGGGAAGGGGAAGGTACCCGCCCTATTCCAATGCGGTCAGGGGTGGATGGGAGGTTGTTCGGTCCTAAGTGTGCCCAGGAGCAGGAGGGGCGACATGTCGCTGGCGTTTGCCGAGTTGTCCCTGCATGTCTTGTCTAGGTAAAGGGTTCTACAACCTGCACAGGTTCCCGCGCGCCTTTGTTTCTGCTCTGACGATCCGGCCCTCTGCTTCTCCGTATCGGCTTGCGCTTTTTGGTTCTGTTGCTTCCAGACCCACGTGGGCGCCCACGGTCACAAGAAACCAACAATTCATTCATTTTCGACCCTACTTTTTCGAGCCGTAATTACCGAACAGTGGATCTACGATACAAAGTTCTACGCTATGACTCGTCAGGCTTATTGTTCTAGAAGCTTTCTTCCTCTACTTGGGAAGTGAGCTTCGCGGCTACGGTTACGCTTTCAGTCTGACTCGTGCGCCACACTTTTTCTTATTGTTTCTTTCTATTTGTCAGTTTTTCTTTGGTTCCTCCCCACCCTTTCCGGGTTATGGTGACCCTTTCCAGGATGTTACAACCTTCCAAATTGGCTCTCGGGTACAATTGCGGCCCATAACCGGTTTCCTAGTCCTCCCTCCGCTGACTCTGTACGGAATTTCAAACCGCCACCCTAGGAAACCTCCGAGGCATAAGGCACGTGAGGTCTTCACGCATATGGGCTGGGGTTCCTGCCTGCAAGTAGCACGCGGTCCCGTCATGAGTGCATGAACCGTGAACTGCCTTTCGCATAGCCTCCACCTGACATTCCATAACGGGCCGACGGGCGCCCAATCTCCTGTGGCTTGGGAACAAGGGCCGCACCGCCTACTCCAACCATGCAGAGCCCTCTCGTAAAGAAAGATGATCATGACCCAGCGATCCCCGT
>WNFC01030947.1_pt1 | contig 11263 bp, 9 predicted proteins | sample 5400541 | NCBI WGS metagenome assembly WNFC01 (sample SAMN13153342, study PRJNA577476) | soil metagenome | isolation source: 120 cm saprolite under Douglas fir tree site 2 hole 2 replicate 1 | place: USA:California | collected 2015-04-18
GTCTTGGGACGCCGAATCAGCTGCGCCAGTACGTCAAGGATGGGACGATCAAGGGCTTCGAGCTGTGGGACCCTGGCAACCTGGGCTACCTGGCCTATTATGTCGCGGCCCTGTTGATTGAAGGCAAGATCAAAGGGAACGTCGGCGAAACGTTCACGGCTGGCAAACTGGGTAGCTATACAATTGGCACCGGTAACGTGGTCCTGCTTGGCCCGCCAACCGTTTTCAACAGTGCAAACATCGACCAGTTTAACTTCTAGTTTGGTTCGCCATTTTTCTGGGAGGCATGTAGAGAGGACCGCTTCTCTGCATGTCCTCTCGCGATTGGCTCACAAAGGCAGAGCAGTTCTATGCAGCGCATTGCTTTTATGATGAAGATCAAACCCGGTACCGAGGAAGAATATCGCCTGCGTCACCGGCAGGTCTGGCCAGAGCTCCTGGCAGATCTCAAGCGCGCAGGGTGCCAGAACTACTCCATCTATCTGCGAGACACGGAGCTTTTCGCTTATATGGAGGTCGATGATTTTCAGCAATACCTGGAAATAATGGCAGCCAGCCGAGCCAGCGAACGCTGGGAGGCCCAGATGAGGGATATTTTAATCCGCGAAACCGAGGCGGCTACAGGTTTTCCACCCGTTCTTGAGGAAGTTTTTCATCTCGATTAAGATACGGGTGCGCGAGATGTGTAGCCCGCAGGGGCAGTGTAGAGAGCTTGGCTCCCTTGTGCCCCGCTGGAGAGGCGGACCTTGCATCCGCTTGTGGAAAGTTCGTCGAGCAACAAACCTATCCCGGCACAAAAACCAGCCATAGTCAGGCAAGGTGAGTACGTGAGTTCAGAAATCGAAAATCGCTTGCAAGCGCGAGGTGTCACTATCGATGGCGTCATCGCGGTCATGCAACAATTTAGAGTCGAGACGCCCTCGTGGGGCTATGGAGATTCAGGGACGCGCTTCAAGGTCTTTCACTGGCCGGGGGCAGCTAGTAATCTGCGCGAGAAGCTGGCAGACGCGGCCCAGGTGCAGCAGGTCACCGGCATTTGCCCGAGCGTCGCCATTCATATTCCCTGGGACAGAGAAGACGATTGGCAGGCAGTGAAGGAGTATGCCGGGCAACTCGGTCTGCAAATTGGCGCCGTGAATCCGAACCTCTTTCAGGATGACGTGTACCGTTTCGGCAGCCTGTGCCATTTCGACAAGGCAGTTCGGCAGCGAGCAGTTGAGCACGTGATCGACTGCATCCACATCGCCCAGGTTGTCGGCTCAGATGTTATCAGCCTGTGGCTGGCTGATGGCACCAATTATCCCGGACAGGATGACCTGCGCCGCCGCCGCCATCGCCTGCTGGAATCTTTGCGGGCCATCTACGCGGCCTTGCCTGCTGGAGTGCGCCTCTTGATCGAGTACAAGTTCTTCGAGCCGGCCTTTTATTCTACCGATCTCCCCGACTGGGGAACATCGCTGCTCATGGCCCAAAAACTTGGTCCGCAGGCGGAGGTGCTGGTGGATACGGGACATCATCCACAGGGGACCAATATTGCGCAGATTGTCGCGCAGTTGCTCGATGAAGGCCGCCTGGGTGGGTTCCATTTCAACGACCGCAGGTATGCCGACGACGATCTGATCGTTGGTTCACAGAACCCCTTTGAACTCTTCTGCATCTTCAATGAGATCGTCGGTGCGGGAGCCGAGGGCAACGCTAATGCGGGCCGCATCGCGTACATGATCGACCAGTCGCACAACATCGAACCGAAGATCGAGGCGATGATCCAGAGCGTCATCAACGTTCAGACGGCTTACGTCAAAGCGCTGCTGGTGGATCGGACCGCGCTGCATGAAGCCCAGGAAGCTGGCGATGTGCTGGGAGCGTATCGCGTGCTCCAGGCGGCGTTTGAAACGGATGTGCGCCCGCTCCTCTCCGAATTACGCGTGCGCCAGGGGCGTGATCCCGACCCGGTCGCGGCTTTCCGCGCCAGTGGGTACGCCGAGCGCGTGGCGCATGAGCGGACTGCCAGCACCATGAGCAGCGGCTATCCCGGTGCGTAAGATCAGCTTTCCCATGCTGTTTCGCCGGAGAAGATCCATTTTGATGACGAAGGATGTAATGCCATGACAAATATCTCTACGCCAACAACGCTATCGCAGTTGGTCGCGCGCTCGCGCAAGCTGGGGGCAGACCGCTCGGTCTGCAACTGGGGAGGCGGCAATACCTCTGCCAAGTCTGACGAGATCGATTTTCGCGGTCGCCCGGCTCGCATTCTGTGGGTCAAAGGCTCCGGTTCGGATCTGGCGACCGTCACAGAAGCCTCGTTTACCGGGCTGTTCCTGGAGGATGTGCTTCCTCTGCTCGAACGCGAGCGCATGAGCGATACCGAGATGGTCGACTACCTCGCGCACTGCTTCTACGAGCCGGTTCGCCCGCGTCCCTCCATCGAGACCCTTTTGCACGGATTTTTGCCATTCATGCATGTCGATCACACGCATGCTGATGCCACGAACTACTTCGCATGCGCAGCCGCTGGCGAGGAACTGGCACGGGACTGCTTCGGAGATGACCTGGTCTGGATTCCGTATCGACGCCCCGGCTTCGGGCTGGCGCGCGAGGTGGCGCTTGCAGTGAGAGCCAGGCCGGATGCGAAGCTCGTCATCCTGGCCAAACATGGACTCATTACCTGGGGCGATACCGACGATGCCTGCTACGCCTCAACCTTGGCGACCATCGCCAAGGCGCGTGACTACGTCGAGGCGCGCATCGCCAGATCCTCCTCAGGTGAACACTTGCAAGGGGTTTTTAGCAGCGCTCGTGTCAACACGCTGGCAGCCGAGGAGCGGCGTACCATCGCGGCTCAGGTCGCGCCCGTCCTGCGCGGACTGGTCTCGGCTGAGCAGCGCCAGGTCCTGCGTTTTGAAGACGATGAGGATGTATTGGCCTTCGCGAGTAGCCGGGATGCGCCACGACTGACGAAGATTGGCGCGGCTTGCCCCGATCACCTGGTTCACACCAAACCCTGGCCCTTGCTTGTCGAGTGGATACCGGCTCAGGGCGGCGAGGCGCTCGTAGCCTCCTTGCATGCAGGTGTTACGGCGTATGTGGCGCAGTATCGCCGCTATCTCGAAGAAAACGAGCAGCAAAACCTCGATCCGGATGCAGTTGCACCCGTCTATCACGCGACCGATGCCGCAGCCGATCCGCATCCACGTGTGATCCTGATTCCCGGCGTGGGCATGTTCACGACCGGCAAAGACGCGGTGATGGCCGATGTCTCCGCCCAACTCTACCACCGGGCGATTGCAGTCATGCGCGGTGCAGAGGCGTGTGGCGGCTTCATCTCGCTCTCCGATGCCGAGAGTTACGCCGTCGAGTACTGGCCGCTGGAGCAATACAAGCTCAAACTGGCCCCGCCGGAGCGCGAGTTCGCGCGGCAGGTAGTGCTGGTAACTGGTGCTGCGGGCGGCATCGGCTCGGCCATCTGCCGGCGCGCGGCGCGGGATGGCGCGCACATCGTTGCCACCGACATCGATCGCGCCGGCGCCGAGCAACTGGCGGCGTATGTGAATCAGAAATTTGGCTCCGGGCGGGCCGTGGCAGTGAAGATGGACGTCACCGACGAGGCGAGCGTTCGTGCTGCCTTCGAGCAGGCGGCTCTGGCTTTCGGCGGCATCGACGTGATCGTCAACAATGCCGGGCTGGCCTCCAGCGCGCCAATTACCGAGACGAGCCTGGCGGAGTGGAACAAGAACTGGCACGTGCTGGCGACTGGCTACTTCCTGGTGGCGCGCGAGGGCTTCCGGCTCATGCAGGCGCAGGGGCGTGGAGGCAACCTGGTCTTCGTCGCCAGCAAGAACGCGCTGGTCGCTGGCAAGAACGCCGCGGCGTATTCGACGGCCAAGGCCGCCGAAGTGCACCTGGCGCGCTGCCTGGCAGAGGAGGGCGGCCAGTTCGGCATTCGCGTCAATACCGTCAATCCCGACGCCGTGCTGGCCGGGTCGCGCATCTGGGACAGCAGGTGGCGAGAGGAACGTGCGGCGACCTACGGCGTGGCTCCCGATCAGTTGGAGGAAGTGTACCGCAAACGCACGACGCTGGGAGTCAACATCCTGCCGGAGGACATCGCCGAGGCCGTCGCGTTCTTCGCCTCGCCGACGCGTTCGGTGAAGAGCACTGGCAACATTCTCAACGTCGATGGCGGCGTCGCGGCGGCGTATCCGCGCTGAGAGAAGAAAGAGGGAGAGGAACATGGCGACACGCACTGTAGCAGCGGTCGACCTGGGCGCCGAGAGCGGGCGCGTGATGCTTGCACGTTTCGATGGGCGGCAATTGAGCCTGGAAGAGGTGCATCGCTTTCCCAACCGGCCAGTGATGCTCCATGGGCATCGCTTCTGGAATGTGCTGGGCCTATGGGACGAGATGCTCGCCGGCCTTCGCAAAGCGCGGCAGGTAGCGGGAACCCTCGACAGCATCGGCGTCGATACCTGGGGGGTCGATTACGGCCTGGTGGATAGCCACGGCTTCCTGCTCAGTCAGCCTTTTCAGTATCGCGACCACCGCACCGATGGTGTGATGGAGCAGGTCGTCGCACGTGTTCCTCGTGACGTTCTTTATGCACGGACGGGGATCCAGTTTTTGCCATTCAATACGCTCTACCAACTCTACGCGCACGAACGCATGCAGCCAGGGGAATTAGCCCATGCCCACCGGCTATTGCTGATCCCCGATCTGCTGCACAGCTGGCTCTGCGGGTCACTCACCATCGAGTCCACCAACGCTTCCACAACGCAGTGCTGGGACCCCATCGCCGGAGCCTGGGTCACTGACCTGCTGCATCAGTTGGAGATCCCCACCACCATGCTGCCGCAGGTAGTCGAAGCTGGCACAGTGCTGGGTGAGGTCCTGCCAGAATGGCAGGGCGAATTCGGTGCAGCAAAGGTAGTGACACCGGCGACACATGATACTGGCTCGGCGATTGTGGCGGCGCCGGTTCAGCTTGCGGGCGGTTGGGGCTATATCAGTTCGGGCACGTGGTCGTTGGTTGGACTGGAGCTCTCGCGTCCGGTGATGACGCCGCAGGCCCTTGCCGCCAATTGCACCAACGAGGGCGGCGTGTTCGGCACGACCCGTTTCCTCAAGAATGTGATGGGACTGTGGCTCCTCCAGGAATGCCAGCGAAGCTTCGCGCGGAATGGTCACGCCAGGGACTATGACACCTTGCTCGCTGATGTCGATGGGGTCCCGCCATGTGCCGCCCTGATCGATCCAGATGATGCACGCTTCCTGGCACCGCAGGATATGCCAGCCGCGATCAACGCGTATCTTGTAGAACACGGGCAAGCGCCGCTTTGGGCACCAGCAGCGTTCGCACGGTGTATCATGGAGAGCCTGGTGTTGCGTTATCGCGAAGTGTTTCACCACATCACCCAGTTGACTGGCACCACGATCAACGCTGTCCATGTCCTGGGTGGTGGGGCGCGCAATGTGCGTCTCAACCAGTGGCTGGCCGATGCACTCGATGTACCTGTGATTGCAGGGCCATATGAGGCGACAGCAGTGGGCAACGCGCTGATGCAACTGGTGGGTCTGGGCGAACTGCGCAACCTGGAAGAAGTGCGCACCATCGCTCAGAAGGCACCTACCCAAGTCTACTCACCGCGAACTGCTCAACACACTGCCTGGAACGAGGCGGCGCAACGCTTCGGCGCGATAGTCTCTCCGACGCGAGTTTCATGAAAGGAGTTGCCGCTGCAGGGTGCGCTCTTCATCACGTGTTTCAACGACACGCTGTACTGGCTACTTGAAACATCCGTTCCACTCAAAGGAAGAAAATGGGAGTGAATGACGAGTGGGGAAGAGAATTTCTCTTGGAGGTAGGGATGCTTTGTTGCAGCGCGAGAGTCCTCCCGGTCTTGTCTGCAATGTTCTCAAGGCTGAGACAGCATGCGAAAAAGGCACTGATCACGTCTCTGACAAACGTCTTCGGGAGCGAAGAGTGGCGGCACGTATGTCCTCAGGTCTTTTTCTATGAAATATACTATCTATAGAGCAGTCTATAAATAGTCTAGATGGAACCGACGGGCGTCCCATTATCTGCAAGAAGACCAGCGTGACAGGCAGACAGAAAAGGCCAGTTCGTCATCAGGGAGCTGGGCTATTTTCTTGTTGTGTATCGTTTTTCAAGAACGGATAATCCAAGTATCCATCACAATCATAAGGATCCTGGCTGCTTGAAATGAAGATCATGGGAAGTCTATAAGGAAGGATAAACAGGTAGGAGAGAAGGCCGGATTATCCACCACCGAGAGGGGCAGTACCTGAAACCAGGCGGTGTAGCGAAGATGGGCGCTGGAGCTTCGTCGCCAGCAGCAGATCCCGGTGCGCAATCGGCTCGCTCAAGGTGGAGAATTCGGCAGCTATGTCATCACGGATGCACGCATATCGGGGGATGCCCAACATTGCCTTTGCGTTTCCCATGAGTAGGCGCAATCCGTTCGAGCGTCAGTCGCGCCGGGCGCGTCTGCTCGCTGATGGGCAAGGCCACCGTGACCACTCCATTGCCATATGTGACGTTGGCACATGCGCCATCGACGGCAGTTGCGAGTGCTAGTTCTCGGTGGTAAGCCCCAGCACTCCACTCGGCAAGCAGCAGTTCCTTGACCCCTTTTAACCTGCCACGCAGGTCTCCATGCAGAATGAGCCGTCCATCGTCGGTGACCTCAACCACAATGTTACTCGGTTCCAGTCCAGGCATGGGGGCCGTGACCATCAAGCGCTCGGGCGTTCGGTACACATTGACCAGAATGTGCTGTTGCATCTGCTCGTGTATGTGCTTCACCTCTCGTTCCTCTGCGTTCATGCCTTTTTACCTCTCGGCCACTTCAGTGGCAGTAGGTGTAGCATCTCCGTTGACCTCCCTGAAACACTCGCCCTTTCCTTTGGGTTGATCGCCTGGACCATGCCGTTCACCAGGCAGACGAGAGCAACACTTAGCCAAAATCCATCGTAGTACGATAGATTATCACTTCTAGTATACCTCAAAAAAAGCCACAGGTGTAACTCTCATTTCCATTACAAAATCATCACTACTATGCCAAGCCACAGGTGTAACTCTCATTTCCATTACAAAATCATCACTACTATGCCTTCCATCGCTTGCCATGGATAAAAAATGAGCGTAGAATTTAGATCATGCGGCTATGCTTTAACACCCCGTGTGTCTTCATAAAGGGAAAGCTTATTCAGTGTCCGGTTTTCTTTGTCAAAGCAAACGACTAACCGTTCTCTGCATAGTACAACCGTAGTGCTGCATCTGGCGCTTGGAGGCGATACCGTTGGTGGCATTCAAGACAGCTTGCAGCACCGACTCTGTGACTTGCAGAGATGGCAGCAGGAGAGCCTGTCGACGGATTTTTCAGAGGAGCAGCGATGCGACATTGAGTAAGAGAGGTCCATCTTGGAGGTATTTGATGCGGTCCGTACTGTCCTGGCAGTACGCCAATTTCAAGCTAAGCTGATTACTATTCCAGCTTTTTGAGGAGAGAGCTGGAGAGAAAGAAGGCATCGTGACGAAGGAAGCGAATGCGGCTCAGTCTTCCCCAGCTACCACACAGGTGGAGCATGCCGCTGAGTCTCTACCTACATTGCTGGTACTAGGTGCCGGCCCAAAGGCGGCCGCAATAGCGGCCAAACGACATGTCCTGGCGAACCTCGGCTATCCCGTGCCGCACGTGCAGATTGTTGATCGACAAGGCATGGCGTCCAACTGGTCAGGCAAAGCGGGGTTTACTGACGGCAACCAATTGCTGGGGACGCGCCCAGAGAAGGACATCGGTTTTCCCTATCTCTCGGCCTGTTGGGGAGACAAAGCGCTCAGCAGAGCAGTCGCCAAGGAGGTGGTACACTTCTCCTGGCAGAGTTATCTCATCGACCAGTTGCGCTATTCTGACTGGATTGATCGCGGTCGCACACGCCCGACACATGGTGAGTGGTCGAAGTATATTCAATGGGTTGCCGAACGAGTGGAATTTGACCTGTGCGTGGCCGAGGTGACGAAGATCGCCACGACTGCTGATCAGAAGTGCTGGCAACTGACGTGCCAACCTTCGGGAGGCGGTGCGCCCGTGATCTTGACTGGGGAAGGACTGGTGATGACCGGTCCTGGCACGCCGCTCACCATTGCAGGTCAGCCCAAAGAGCACCCTTGTATCATGGATGGCGCATCGTTCTGGCTGCGTGTTGAGGAGTTCGTGCATCTCCGTTCACAGGTAACAAAGCCGCTGAATATTGGTGTGATAGGCACGGGAGAAACCGCAGCCGCGATCGTCGTCGCGCTGGTGGACGCCCTCAGGAGCTCGGCATTTATTGAAGTCATCAGCCCCTATGGTGTGATCTATTCGCGCGATGAGGGGTTCGAGGAGAACAAGCTATTCTCCGACCCCGACGGCAGGCTTGCCAGTCTGTACGGCGATCACCAGCACGCAGCGAACTGGTTGCAACTGAGCGAGCGCGACCGGCGCGAATTTGTGAGACGCACAGATAGAGGCGTGTTCTCGCTCAAAGCGATGGGGGAGATCAGTAATGCCGAAAATGTGCGCTCTGTCCTCGGAACCGTGCAGCGCATTCACACTAATGACACTACTGTGCGCGTCGAGAGCGAATACGATGGCAAGATGAAACACGACGAGTACGATTACGTTGTGGTAGCGCGTGGCTTCGACGCCCTTTGGTTCAGGCACCTGCTCGATGAGAGCACCCATGCGCGCATGGCCGAGGTCACACACTCGTTTGATGGACGAACTATCGAGCACGCGATTGCTGTAGACCTTTCCCTCGATGGGTTCACCCCCAAATTACATCTGCCCATGCTGGCGGCTATGGCCCAGGGACCCGGTTTCCCCAATCTCAGTTGCCTGGGCCTGCTGGCAGACCGTATCCTGGCAACTTACTGATATGAAATATACCCTGAAAGAAGCGAAGAGTACCTTAACTCCCCAGCCTGGCAGGTTTCTCGCCCACGGGGCATACCCATTCACGCATACGCCGTCAGGCTATGTTGGCTGTGGTTTTGGGCAAACGACCTGGCGCTGGTCACGCTCGCTGTGATCCTGCTCTGGTTGTGAGATGTCAACCTCCCAAGGCCAGCTCAACTGCCCTCCTGTTCGTTTGTGTCCCCGCTCTATGGTTCAGTGTCAAGCTCGACTTGGACATCCGGGGTCGCAACTGCGACCGTACCGTAGAGCGGTCACCTGCGCTTGAAGGCCTCGATGAGCTGAGCGCCTTGCTCTTGCGTCACTCCCTTGAAGTGAAAGTGCAATCGAACCGCATTGAACAGGCTCACCTCGGGCCGAACCGGCTTGCTGGAATCGAGCACTGCACGAATGGTGACTTTAGTCGCCTGCAGCGGCACCTGCTGTGCCCTGGCCAACACCTGCACGAGTTCGACGCCACAAGCAGCGACACCTGAGAGAAAGAGTTCACCAGGTGTGATGGCCTCACCAGGACAGCCGTTTTGGACGGGTCCGTCTACCACAAAATGGTGGGTGCGCGCACTGCAGAGCACCCGCCCAAAGGTCTCCGTTGAACGAGCTTGGAGCTCATACTGCCGTACTTCTTGCTGTACCATCGTTCGTTTCCCTCCTGTGGCCTAGATCCTGCTATGGAATCATTCTTGTCAACCTCGAGACGCACCAGCATCAATTGCCAGAGTTGGAGCCATCGCCATTTTGGTGCTCTTGATTTTCATGATGGCCCGCACCCGGCGTGGAAGGAGCAGCGGTGGCCGTGTGCAGCGGTATCGACACTGGAGAAGCAGAGCCCGCACCCGGGTGACTCGCAACAGCAGACCAGAAACCCATCCCAAGACCTATCCCGATGACGAGTGCAAGTAGGACGAGGAGTAGTACGCCCAGGCTCCTGGAACGAAAGGATTGAAGTCGCCTTTGCGAGAATGCGACTGGACTCCCTCCTCCTACTTGCATTGTAACAGCTGACGGATTAGCAAACATCGATGGCTGTCCAGTACCTGCTCTAATAGACAGAGGAAGAAGTGAAAAATATCTTTCCTACAAAGTATCGAAAATGAGTTATTGCTGCTTCTTTTAAATAAAAGTAGAGTGAAGTGCAATTAATTACACTTCAATCTATAAATAGTCGAGACAGAACCGACGGGCGTCTGATGATCTGCAAGACGCCCAGCGTGACAGACAGACACTATCGACCACTTTTTCTGTCTCATCTATCTTTGTATTCTATGCCCTCACTGCTTATTCAAGAACGGATATTCGAAGTAGCCGGTACAGGAGGCAACGAGCCGTTATATCCGAGTTGATCGGCCTTGTAGTATGCTTTTTTTGCTTCGTCGTAGCGCTTGAGTTCTTTGATGTAAATCCCAAAATTAAACTGGTGAAGGAGTACAATTATCCTGGTAGCTTTTGGCTTTCTTTCTTTTCTGCTCTTCTCGCTTGAGAGGCTAAACGAGCTATCTTTCTTCCTCAAAGAGCGTTGCTACATTGGCCAGGATAATTATACCGCTCACACCAGTTTAAATTTGGGATTTACAAATTGGGTCTCACCAAAAGTGTGCCAGATCCAAGAATTAAGTCAAACAACAGCTATTGTCAGGGTGTGTAGCTTTAAGGGTACAGTTTCTGCTTGTTCGTCAGCATCTCAATAAACTTCTGTATGCGGGCGGAGCGGGTTTCAGGCTTCTTAGCCGTTTGAATCCTGAACAAGATGGCATAGCGGTTGACGCTATTCAATGTGGTGAAGCAATCCCTGGCCTGCTGATTTTTGTCCAGCGCACTTTGAAAATCAGCGGGGACCGTTATCTTCCTCTGCGATTCGTAAGCCGCTTCCCAACGACCATCAGCCTTTGCTAGCTCCACCTGCTGCATCCCTGCTGGCTGCATTCTCCCTTCGGCCATCAGCACCGTTGCTTTACCGCAATTCACCTTTGACCAAATGCTCTTGGGGCCACGCGGCGTGAATTTTTGTACCCAGTACTGCTCATCAAAAGAGGCTTTTTGTCCATCGATCCAACCAGAGCATAAGGCGCCCTCTAAAGCTTCGGCATAAGACACAGAAGCGATGCCTGTGTCTTTTTTGGCCAGTTTGAGCCAGATACCCTTTGTATTCGTGTGATGCTCTTCGAGCCATGCTTCCCAGTCTTGTTGGGTTTCAAACGCAATGATTGGGAGATTATCTGTATTCTTCATGCACGTTTTCTACTCCCGACAAGGCCTTTGCCACGTCCTGGCAATGGGCCTTCCGGTTTCAG
>WNFC01009137.1_pt1 | contig 11262 bp, 11 predicted proteins | sample 5400541 | NCBI WGS metagenome assembly WNFC01 (sample SAMN13153342, study PRJNA577476) | soil metagenome | isolation source: 120 cm saprolite under Douglas fir tree site 2 hole 2 replicate 1 | place: USA:California | collected 2015-04-18
TCGGTCTCGCTCTCGCATCAGGTGGCGCCGATTTGGCGCGAATACGAGCGCGGCAGCACGGTCATCGCCGATGCTTATGTGAAACCGACGATCGGGACTTATGTTGGAAGCATCCGGCAGAGGTTCGAGAAGCTGTCGCTCCGCGCGCCCTGGGCGCTCATGAAATCGAACGGCGGCAATGCGGTGCCCGCCTCGGCCGAGGCGCAGCCCATCCAGCTTCTGCTCTCGGGTCTGAGCGGCGGCGTCATTGGCGGTGCCCATTTCGGCAAGCTGGCTGGGCAGAGCGAGCTAATAACCCTCGATATGGGCGGCACGAGCTGCGATGTCGGCATCGTCCGCAACGGGCAAATCGGCTACTCGACCAATTTTGAGATCGAATGGGGGTTACCGGTCGCGGCGCCAAGCGTCGATCTGACGACGATCGGCGCGGGCGGCGGCAGCATCGCCTGGATCGACAAGGGAGGCTTCCTGCGCGTCGGGCCGCAGAGCGCCGGCGCCGAACCGGGTCCGGCCTGCTACGCCAAGGGCGGCCACGATGCTACAGTCACCGACGCCAACCTCGTCCTCGGGCGACTCAATCCCGACTATTTCCTGGGCGGGAAACTGGCGCTCGACCGCCATGCCGCAGAGCGCGCGGTCGCGAGCGTGGCGCAGCAGCTTGCGATGGACCTGCACCAGGCGGCGCAGGCCATCATCGACGTAACGAACGAGAACATGGCGAACGCCATTCGCGTATTATCGATCGACCGTGGACTCGACCCCCGCGGCTTCGCGCTCGTCGCCTTCGGCGGCGCCGGACCGCTGCACGCGAGTGCTCTCGCGCGCAAGATGCGGATGCCAAGAGTCGTCGTTCCTCTTTACCCGGGCCTTTGCTCTGCGTTCGGCGCGCTCATCGCGGATCTTCAGGTGAACAAGGTCCACAGCAAGAACTTCCGCTCGGACCGCGTCACGCCGGCGATGGTGCGGGAGCACTTCGAAGCGCTCGTGCGCGATGCCGTTGCCGAGTTGCGAGAGGAAGGCTTCGGCGGGACACCTGAGATCCAACGCACGATCAGCATGCGCTATGCCGGCCAGAATTACGAGCAGGACATCCCCGTCGCGACCGAGGTCGCCTCGGAAGCGGAGATGCGCCAGATCTTCGCTGACTTCGAGCGGCGGCACGAGGAATTCTACGGGTATTCGATCAGCGGTGAAGTCATCGAGCTCATCCGCTTCAATGTCACCGCCATTGGCCGAACGCCTAAGCCAAGCCTCAAACAGCTCGAGAGGCGTGGAGCGGCGACGCCGTTGGCGCACCGGCCCGTCTACTTCCCCGACGCGGCATTCCTGCCGACGCCCATCTACCGGCGCGAGCTGCTTCCGGCTGGCGCGAGGCTAAGCGGACCCGCGGTCATCGAGGAAGTCGGCTCGACCGTGCTTGTCCACCCCGGCGAGGGCCTCGATGTCGATGCGCTGGGTCTCCTCATGATCAGCAGTTGAGTGGGAGAAGCATGATGTCCATTGCTGCCAGCCGAGAGCCGATCGACAGCGTCACGCTCGGCGTCATCAACAACGCCTTCGTCAATCTCTGCCGCGAGATGGGCACGGCGATGATGCGGACCAGCTATTCGACGATCTTCAACGAAGGGCTCGATTTCTCCTGCGTGATGTTCAACCGGGCTGGCGATCTCATCGGCCAGGCCGAGTTCTGTCCGACGATGCTCGGCTCCGCACAATATGCGGCGAAGTGGACGATCGAGGAGCTGGGATATGATGCCTTCGAGCCAGGCGACGTAATCGTCCACAACGATCCCTATCGCGGTCAGTGCCACATGCCCGAGCATCTCTTCATGATGCCAGTCTTTTGCCGCGGCCAGCTCTGGGGCTTCGTTGCTAACATAGCGCATGTCGGCGAGATCGGGGGCATGGCCCCGGGCTCCTTCGCAGCGGATGGCACCGAGGTCTATCAGGAAGGGCTCCGCCTGCCACCGATCAAGCTCATGCGGCGGGGCGAGTACGTCAGGGATCTTTGGAAGGTCATTCTGACGAACCATCGCACGCCGAAGACGACCTGGGGCGACTATCACGCCATGATGGGCTCGCTCAAGGTCGCGGAAGCGCGTCTCCAGGAGCTCCTCGAGCGCTACGGGCCGGAATTCCTATCGGCTGCCGCCGACCAGTTGCTCGATTACTCCGAGCGCTTCATGCGCGCCGAGATCCGCGAGATCCCGGACGGCTGCTATGAGGCCGAAGATTGCATGGAGGATGACGGGGTCACCGACCGGCCGTATTTCGCCCGGCTCAAGTTGACTGTGCGCGGGGACGAAGTGATTGCCGATTGGCGCCACTCGGACCCTCAATCTCGTGGACCGATCAATGCGACGTTCGTCGTGACCGCGGCCGCCACCTATAGCGGGCTCCTGCACGTCATCAGCAATGACATCCCATTAAACTCGGGCTGCTATCGCCCGATCCGCCTCGTCACCAAGCCGGGCACGCTCACCAATGTCCGCCATCCGGGAGCCTCGGTCGGCGGCAATACCGAGACGCATCCGCGCCTGCAGAATATCGTGCTTCGCGCGCTCGCCCAGGTCATCCCGGATCGTGTGGCCGCGGCCGAGGGCGGGACAGCCTGCAACTTCCTCTTCGCGGGTGTTCATCCGGAAACGGGCGAGTATTTCACCAATTATCATATCGAGGGGAGCGGCTGGGGAGGAACCGCAACCCATGACGGGGGCAATGTTCTCTGCCCGGAAAACGGGAATTGCCGGAATGCGCCTGTCGAGGTGTTCGAGACCAAATACCCCTTCCTCACTCGCGACTATCGGTTGCGCCCCGATTCCGGCGGGCCAGGCCGGCTTCGCGGCGGTCTCGCCAGCAGCCGCCATCTCGTCGTCATGGCACCCGAGATCACCCTCAGCGCCCTGATGGACCGCACCAAGACACGTGCCTGGGGGCTCTTCGGCGGCGGCGAGGGAATGAGCGCGCACATCCTGGTCAAGCGACGCGGGCAGGACACGTTTCAACGGTTCTCGGAAGCCTTCGGCACGCTTTCCGACTCGAAGTTCACGCGCGTCACTCTGCGCGAGGGCGACGAGGTGCTCCTCGCTTCGGCGGGTGGCGGCGGCTATGGCGATCCGCTCGAGCGTTCGCGCGATGATGTATTGGAAGACGTTCGCCAGGGTTTCGTTTCGCGTCAAGCAGCCGAGCAATTCTATCGCTTTGGGGAGTGAGTGCGACATGAGCGAAGGGCGCTGGATGGAAAGTGACGCACCGTGGTTCGACCAGCGAATGACGTATTGCGCACTCTGCGGACGAGTGATCCCGAAGCGGATCTGGCAGGCCGAGATCGGCGGGCATGTCGAGAGCTTCTGCGAATCCGCCTGTGAGGAGCTTTATCGAAGCTATCTGACGGGTGATACGGGCTGAGAAGCTCGACGCACAGATTCGGCAGCTCGAACTGATGCTCGAGGATCTAGAAGAAGGTGAAGCGGCGCGCACCGCGCCGCCCCTGGCGCACGCTGCCGAAGAGCCCGGCCGCCGCAAGCGCGAGCGACGGCAGCCGGTGCGCCGTCCCTTGCCGAACCATCTGCCGCGTGAGGAGATCGTCCATTCTCCGGGCGAGGTCTGCCCGGTTGCGGCGGCACGCATTTCTCGAAGCTGGGCGAGGACGTGACCGAGGTGTTGGAGAAGGTCCCGGCTCGCCTCAAAGTCATCCGCAATGTTCGGTCGAAGATCAGCTGCCGGTCGTGCGAGACGATCTTGCAGGCGCCGTCGCCCGATCTGCCGATCGAGAAGGGCCGCCCCGGCCCCGGCCTCATCGCCAATGTCGTGGTCGGGAAGTATCTCGACGGTCTGCCGCTCTATCGCCAGTCGGCAAGCTCTCCCCTAGTGAGCGCCGCCAGCGACGGCCACGACGACGATCATGAGTGTTGCGACCACGATGATGCTACTCGTCGAGCCGCGAAAATCGCCGTTGTTGTTAAAGACGTTTTCAGCCATGACCTTTTTTCCAAGCCTCGTAGCCAAGTCGTCAATTTCGTCCGGCACGATTTTGGCCGTTAGATACACTCCATTGCTGATCCCCATGAGGAGAAGAAAGCCGTCGGGGATTGCCGGGATTGTGCCGCTCGCGCCAAGGTCGATGCGATCGATCGCCACAGCCGTTGCACCGCCTTCGTCCGCGCCTCGGGATCGCGCGGCACCGTCAGCGTCGGCGTCGCCAGGGCTGCCGTCGCCGGCGGATTCGCCGCGCCAGAGATGTCGCAAAACAGGATATCGGCGAGTAGGGGCAGCAGAGCGGGCTCGGCAGCCGCCTGCTCGAGATCCAATATCGTGCGTATGCAAATGTCGCGCAGCAACTTCGCTCGCTTCGGCCCGACCGCTGTTATGAGCTGTGCCTGCGCCACCCAGCCCAGCGCCTCGAACAGCTCATGGGGCGTTTCGACAAAGAGCAGGGCCGGGTTCGCCATGATTGCATTCGCGGTGCAGAATTCTTGATTTGTGCACCTACGAAGCGCAGTTCTTTAGCGCCGTATTTGGTTGCAGCACGTGCGCAACGCGGCAGCGATAAGCCTCGGCGACCGCCAGCGTGTGGCTGTGATAGAGCCCCGACGGCACCGGCCCAGCTTCCTGTTTTCAACTTCTAGTCTTTCAACAATGCGGCGGCGTAGTCTGCGTTGAGAGCCGGGTTGAGCGCTGCCGCCGGCGACGCGAAGGCGGCGACGTGCCAACGCCAGTTCACTTGCATGCAGCCGATATCGATATTGTCGATCCCGGCCGCCACGAGGGAACTTAAATGCTTCTCGGCCGCCGTCCGCGTCCTGAAATGAAAACTCCCGCTGCCGTTGGTGTTGAGCGTCCACGGCCACGGATAGGACGGGCCGCGGCCGTGAGCGCGGGGCAGCCCGCTCTCGGTCGGCGCGAGCGCCAGGAGGAGCGCGGCAGGGACACCGCTTGCCCGCGCCGCGCGGTTGATCGCGTCCGCGCAGAGCGCCGATTCGGCGGCGGCTTCACCCGTGCCGATCACACCGGCGTGGGCACTCGGCACGGCGAGCGCAAGCGCGAGCGCGCCTAGTAGGAAGATCCGGTGTCGATGCATGCTGTGAAAGTCGTAGCGGTCGGCGCCTGCGCCTGGAAGTCGGCGCGAATCTTCTGCGCGGCCTTCTCGCAGCTCGCGGCGGTTGATTGCGGGATCGTGACCGGATGCGGGTCGCCGGTCGGGGTGAGAAACAGGTAGACGATTAAGAGGAAGCGCATGCGGGTCTCCGTAGTCGGCGGTGAGTAAGAACCGCTGGAAATTGACATCCGCTTAAGGCCGGGCGGGCGGGCGCTGGCCAGGCCCCAGGGGAGGATGCAGAGCGCACGGCCGAGCTCGGCCGCGAGATAGCGACCCGGTGTGGTAGCTTGGTGCGTGGCTCGCAACCCATCGCCGCCCGGCCCACCGCCGACGCTCGATTGTCTCGCTCAGCAAGCAGTTGGGATCGATGCCCAGTGCCATGATTGCCGCCACAAGGCCGTGCTCGGCTTCGAGCTGTTCCTCGTGCGCTACGGCGACATGCCGTTTTCGGAATTCGCCCGCTTGCTGAAGTGCTCGTCATGCGGATCGCGCAAGATCGATGCGCGGCCGATGTGGGCGAAGCGTTGACCCGCCGCGATCGGTTGCTCCTCCACGCCTCCTTGATTTCGGGCCGGCGAAAAACCTCAATCGGCCGCGTCGCGGTGCGCCGCCGTGTATGACAGGCAGTCGCGCGCGGTCGCGCAGTATTTTTGATAGGCGGCGATCCAATCCGCGGCGATGTCGTGCTGAGCCTCAGCGATCGGCACGTCACCCTGACAGACCAGGTGCAACAGGCGCAGCTCCAGGCGGTCCTTCACATCGGCGTTCCACGGCTGGGTGTCATGGCTCTACGGCCAGAGATTCGCCGCGACGTCGGCCCCGCCGATCGATAGCGGAATGAGGTGATCGATCTCGTAATGGCCGCTGCCATGGACGACTCCATATTCGCGGTAGATCGCGGCTTTCATCCGACCCGAAGTGTGCCGGACCGATGCCGAGTAGCCGTGCTGGCAGACGATCGTGGTATCGGTCGTCAGCACGGCGCCGGGCGTCAGGCGCGGGTCGGGCCGGATCGGGTCGCCGGCGAGCACCGCCTGCGAAAATACGACCACGACAAACGCGTAGGCGAGCGCACAGAGCCGCCGAGCGTTCCTCACGCTGACGGCTCGAGGAAGCGATCGTCCGGTCTGCGTCCCGCCACGGAAAATGCCGTTGGCTTCGCCGAACCTCAGAGCCGTGGTCATCCTACGCGGCTTCGGCCAAGCCGCTCGCCGCATCGCCAATACCGCCCGTGTCGACGTGCATGGCGCCGTGCACCGGACAGTGCGGCGCGCCGGCCTCGTCGACCCATTTCCTGGTGACGCGCACGGTATAGTCGCACTGGCCGCACTCGGCCTTGAGGAGCCGTGCCTTCTGCTTCGGCGGCGCGTCGGATTTTCCGAGGCCGAGTCGAGCATGCGGCAGCGGCCCGGCGGCGGCGAGGATCGGCGCAGCACGATGTTTAAACGTTTCGCCCTGAACCGTCGCGCTTATCTTGCCTTCAAGGCCGATCGCCAAAGCGACGGTGCGGAACGCGCCCTTGTGCCCGCACGCCAGCCCGACGGCCGCGTGGTCGAACTCGTGCGCGAGAATGGCGGCCACATCGAGCGGCACGTCGAGGTCGGGCCTGATCAGGATCTCGAAGGTTCCATCGGCGGACGCGCCGCCATCCCAACATTCGCCGATGCGCTTGCCGCGTCGACCCGTCGAGGGAAAGCCGATCGCGACGCGATAACGCGGCAGGGCGTAGCCAAGCTCGTTGAACCAAGGCGCCATCCCCTCTGCCACCTTGATCAGCCAATCCTCGCGATTCATTTGCTGCCCCCCGGAAACTGCAACCTAATCGCGAACGTCGCGGCGGCCCAATCCCTCGGCCAACATCGCTGTAACGAGCGAATTCAAGCTGACGCCTTCGCGATCCGCGCGCCGGGCGAGCGCCGCGTGCATCGATCGCGGAACACGCAACCGCCATTGGCCGCTGAACGCATCCGACTTGGGGTCAGGTATCGCTCGCCCCAACTCCTCAAGGGTGCGAATGTAGGCCGTCAAAGCGTCCCGGCCCTCGCTCATCGCCTCTTCCGGCGTTTCGCCATCGGCGATGCAGCCCGGATAGTCGGGAAACTCGATCAAATACCCGCCGCCCTCTTCCTCCGAGAGCGGCCGGATTTCAAAGCGGGGAAGAGTTTCGGTCGTCATTGTCTCGCCTCTAGGATTTGGTCGATCAGCTTTACGAACAGACGAACGTAGATCGGTTTGATTGGCTTCTTCGCCGGCACCGACAGAGGGTCAAACCCTGGGAAGCTGAAGACTACGTGATTGGTGCCCGGCTGCCGATAGTCCAGCCCCACCCAATCGGCGATAGACTTCAGATCCTCGATCCGCCAATCGCGCGGATTGCCGCGCATCCGATCGAGCCTCTTGTATCATCTTCGTCATGAGAATATGATACCACAGGTGGAACCACTATCAAGGACTATTTGGCCCCGCCGGCGGAACCATTTAACGTCATTCATGACCGGTCTCTTGACTAAATCTGCTGGCGCGCCGCGCGCACCCATGCCTATCCGGCGAGGATGGGGTAGCAGAGGCAAGGGCGAGCGGGGCGGCGGGGGATCGCCCGCCTGCAGGGCGCGCCGCTTGGGCGGGTTGGCGGCCGCGTAGCGGCGAAACCTGGGGATACCACCCCGTTCGGCGCCGCAGGCGCTTCACCCTTGCCGGCGCGAAGGGTGTGAGCCCCTTAGCGTCCCCACGTCGCCGGCAACGCCGGCGGCGTGAAAATAGAGGCTGCAAGGAGAGCGCGAAGCGCTCGGGACGCGCCGAAAAGGCCGGGCGGCGCGGTAGCGCCCTCTTGGGTTGGTCCCGCAGGAGCGCCACTCGAGGGCGCGGGATCGAGAACAACCGCCCGGCCTTTGCCATCCCCTCCTCGTCCGGGGCTTGATCGCCGGCGCCGGAACTCGTGGTGTTACCGAAAGGCTGCCGGGAAGGCGGCGCGAGTATCGCCGGCTCGTGCTGCCGTTCGCCGATAAGGTCGGGCGGCTCCGCCAGGTGATGGTAGCAGTGACCGGCGATCTGGCGCCGCGATGCGAGCCGTTGTCGCTGTGCAGCGACTACCCGTCGGCGTCGGCGCGGCGGTCACCGGCGCGAGAGGACCTGCTCGATCGGGTTGAGGTCGGGAGAATAGGGCGGTAGGAAGAGAAGCTTGGCGCCGACGGCACGGATGGCGCGGCGAATGGCCTGCCGCTTGTGGCTGCCGAGGTTGTCCATGATGACGACATCACCCGCCGTGAGTGTCGGCACGAGGATCTGCTCGACGTAAGCCAGAAAGCTGAGGCCGTTGATCGGCCCGTCGCGCACGCAGGGCGCGTCGATCCGGTCGCAGCGCAGCCACACCCTCGGGCCGGTCGTCGCCGATCTGGAGCAGCTGACCGGCGTCGAGACCCGCCGCATCCATGTCGACAAGGGTTATCGCGGCCACAACCATCCGCACAAGTTCAGGCTCCATCATGGCGGGTTCTGCCATGGCGGGCGTCTCGACCTTCTGGTCGCGCACGGGCGTCATCGACGGGATGGCAATCACACGCGGCGTTCGGGGAGCCGGCTGCTCGGATGACGAAGGAGCACCCGTGGCGGCGAGGGGCGTTTCCGCGCGTGCAACCTGCGGTCTCGGTTTGAAGAGGGCTTCGGCAGCCTCGCGAGCTCTCTTTAGCTGCTTGCGATCATAATGAGGCCAGTCTGTGGACAAATGCTTCCTCCGGGGGAGTTGTTATCGAAGGATTGGGACGTGAATGAAGGCTTTCAAATAGGGCGCGCGGGGCTTTGCCGCAATGGTATGTGTCCGACCGGACGCCGCGTTCGCATGACAGTGGCGCGAATGGCGTAATGATGCATCGGGAGACCAAGCATCGCGCTATCTTGCAATGCAAGCTGCGCCAGCACAAAGATCAGTTCTGCGGAGACGATCGGATTGACGACCTGTGGCGTGCGCGGACGGCATACGGCAGTGGCGACATCATCCTCGTCGCCCTCACTAATGCAGCCGATTTCACGGACAAGGCTAGACGTCGGGCGCGCATGATCCGCATACCTAACGGCCGAAAGCGGCTCGATAAGCGCCGAGTTGCACACCGCGTCATCGTTCTTCAGATTCCCCACTCTGGCATTCACCGGGAACGCCATCATCGTCACGGCACCGCTGCAGTCAGAATTCTGACACTTAAGCAGTCCGATAAATTGATGGCCGATATCTCGGCCAAGGGCGTGCCACGGTGTCCCACCGGCGAACAAGAGAGCATTTGAGATCCGTTGTGCGTTGACGTCTCGATTTTTTCAGCTCTCGCATCCGCCCTTGCGGGAGATCAATGTCCGTGCCCGCATCGAGCGCGAGCATGTCAACGTCCGCTGCCAGCGTGAGCGGTTGGCCCTTGTAGGATCCCGTCGCCCGCCAAGTCTGCGCTGCCAACGGCCAGACCGCGTGAGTGACCCGAGATGGATACGAAGAAGACATCGTCCCCGCCCAATAACGCGAGAGATGAAATCGCCACTGAAGGACAGAAGTCGACGCAGGCGCGGGCTGTGCGACGGTCCCGCGCAGCCGCCGCTCGACAACGCCATGCACCGGTGGACCGTGGGCCGGTGGAAAGGGCGTTCGCAGTCGCGCCCGTTTCCGCACCAAGCCGGCCCTCGGACCGTGGGGTTTCAGAGGCACGCGATAAGAATGCGACGGCGGCAGTTCTGCGTCACGGGACTGGTCGCGACCTGCTCCCCGCAATGATCCACCAGCTGTGGCAGGCCAACCCCCTCCACCAATTGCTGCCGATCGATTGGGGAGAGATCACACGAGTTCTGTCTACGCTGTCAGAGCGATCAATGGCGGATCCGATCCATGCGACGGCGTCGGCCGCGAATTTGGGCTTGAAGCTATGGCAGGAGGCGGCCGAGACGTGGATCCACACCGCGGCGCGCTGGTGGGGATGGGCGCCGCCAACACAGGCCAAGCCGGAAGAAGCCGACGCGGATCGGCGCTTCGATGCCCCAGAGTGGGAGCAGCACCCCTTCTTTCGGCTAGTGAAGCGGGGTTATCTCGCGGTCTCCGAACAGCTTCTTGCGGAAGCCGAGCGCCACGCTCTCGACCCCGCCGAACGGCAGCGACTTGTCTTTCATCTCCGACAGCTCATCGACGCGGCGAGCCCGACCTTGCTTCTGCCGACCAACCCCACAGCTCTTCGCAAGGCATTCGAGACGGGCGGCGGCAGCATAGCCGACGGGCTGCGTAACCTGCTTGCCGATTTGCGCGAAGGTCGCCTCAGCATGACCGATACCGAAGCGTTCGCGCCGGGGAAGAGCCTCGCGATCACGCCGGGCAAAGTCGTCTACCGCAACCGCCTCATCGAGCTCATCCAATACGCGCCGCTGACCACGCAGACCTACGCGGTGCCGCTGCTGTTCATTCCGCCCTGGATCAACAAGTTCTACATCCTCGACCTGCAACCGAAGAACAGTCTCGTTCGCTTCCTGGTCGAGCAGGGCTTCTCGGTTTTCATGATCAGCTGGAAGAACCCGGACGCTTCGATGGAGGCCATCACCTTCGAGGATTACATGACCGAAGGGCCGCTGACCGCGAGCGACGTGGTGCGCGAGATCACCGGTGCCGGACATCTCAACCCCGTAGGGTACTGCATCGGCGGAACGCTGCTCGCGACGACGCTGGCGTATCTGGCGGCGCGACAGGACGAGCGCTTTGGCGCGGCGACGTTCATGGTGTCACTGCTGGACTTTTCCGAGGTCGGCGATACGGCAGTGTTCATCGACGAACCGCAGATCGAATACATGGAGCAGCGCATGCTCGAGCGCGGCTATCTCGACAGTCGCCACTTGTCGAACATGTTCAACCTGACGGTGATTAACAATTATCTCTTGGGGAACAAGCCGCCCGCATTTGATCTCCTTTATTGGAATAACGACGGCACTCGAATGGCCCGGGCGGCGCACAGCTTCTATCTCCGCAACACCTACCTCGAGAACAACCTGATCAAGCCCGGCAAGCTCTCTGTGCTCGGTGAGCCGACCGATCTGCGTCGTATCCACCAGGATATCTACGCGGTGGGCGCCGAGAAGGACCACATCGTCCCGTGGCGCTCAGCCTGGCGCATCGCCCAGCTGACGCGCGCGCAGACCCGCTTCGTGCT
>WNFC01008610.1_pt1 | contig 11261 bp, 9 predicted proteins | sample 5400541 | NCBI WGS metagenome assembly WNFC01 (sample SAMN13153342, study PRJNA577476) | soil metagenome | isolation source: 120 cm saprolite under Douglas fir tree site 2 hole 2 replicate 1 | place: USA:California | collected 2015-04-18
CTGCTCCCCAGCGCTCGGCCGGGCTCAAATAGAAGTTTGGATTCTCTCTATAGAGGCTACTCCTCCGAATGACCAGCTAGCCTCTCCAATGAGCCGGAGTATACACCCAATTCTTCGGTATGTTCTCGCCATCTAGAGATTTACCTCGACCACTCAAACTTGATCTCCCTATTTGGCGCTCTGCTCGCTTGCCTGCACCGCATGTGCCATTGCGAGCAACGAATTGCGCGCAAATCGCCTCTGGAGCCGCCGTGCGATTGGGTAGGCTACTTGCGTTATCAAACTGCCCGGACGAGAAAAGGATGAAATCTCGTAGAAGACCATATCCGATGCATGATCCCATTCAACAATAAAGCGCTCTTCGCCGCTCTCCGCATGTTCCGCCAACGTGCCATAAGCAAATCCAAAGCGCCGGATAGGGCCATCTTCATTTATGACATAAACGATTCGGCAAAAGTTCAGGGACCAGAATCCGAAATGCCTGAGCAGGACGGCCACGACGTTTCCAATTTCAAGAGTCACGTTCGGCCAGCACAGCCAAACGCCGGCGAAGTCAAACATTCTCCATCGGCGCACCGCTTCACTTGCTTGTGCAAATGCCTCTGAACCTCGTCCTAATTCCACGCGATTATGAAGAGAAGCATAGCCTGGAGGCCCATGGCCGCGAGATGCGCCGACCTCGGTGTAGGAAAACTTTGCTGCCTGCTGCCGCGCGAGAATTGCGCGGATGCGTTCTTCGGTGGGTCTCAACAGAGAGAACATATTCTCACAGACACAGCCTTCCTACTCTCTGCGCTCGCAGCGAATGGGCATGATATCGGTTGGAATTTCATCGGGCTTGACCGGAAGCCATTTCACTTGAAATGAACCACTGTAACCAAAGAGGGGGCCCCAAACCCGGTTTCGCACGTCCACCTCGATATGAAACTGCTGATCACTTTCTTCGTACCACTCGCAAACTTCCGCGACCCCGGAAAATGTCATGGGAAAGCTAAATCCGATTGATTTTTCGTAGAAACGCTGTGCTCCCGAACGGAGGAGAAGGCCCCCCCGTTCATCGACCGACAAATCGATATCCACTGCCAGGTGTTGATGCGTGCCAAGGTAATCAACAACCCGACGGCGCTGCTCGCTATAGATCATATATGCGTCAAATCGCCGGGGAACGGCGGTTTCGAAGGTTCGGATCCAGGTCACGGTTTCGCGCCCATGTTCGTCCACATACGCGTAATTTTTGATCGTGAATGGTATCGATTCCCCTTGCTCAGGAAACATGATGCGGCGCCAACTGCCAACGTAAAGGAATGGCATTGTATAGAACGCACCATGCCAAATCTTCTCCATCGTTCCGGTACCGATGCAAGCCACATTGTCCCGGCTGGAGAACCCGAACCTCTGCTGGATGCGAGGATGCAGGAGCTTGAATTCTCCCCCGAGTGCCTGTTCGTAGATGGATTTCATGATTCAGTTTTCCGGTATTTTTCGTAGGCAGTTGCTCGCTGTCGGAAGGTTTTTCCCGGAAAGCAGACCGGCTATCGCCAAGGCTGCAACGGCGAGATTCAAGGTCACCGGGTTAAAGGCGGCAGTAAGAAAGCTCGGCGACGTAATGCTTACGCCCAGGACCGCCGAGAACATGGCGGCTAAAGTGACCCAAAGCAGCCAGCGCGATTGCCAGAAAATGAGCAGCAACGAGGCAATGCAGATTTCGATGAGACCCAGCGAGGTCATAATCGCCAGCAAGTGAGAATTCGGGATTCCGGCGTCGTGCAGCATCCGGAGTTCGTCTGGATCTCGATAGATCAGCTTGGGCACAAGTCCGTGATAGAGCCACACGAAGGCGACTGTCAGGCGGCACAACGAATATACAAGCGTGCGGTCACGAGAAACTTCCGGCAGAACGCCTCTCTCAATCCATAGCCGGAGTCGATCGAAGCTCCACGCCGTGGCCCAGCCGAGCAATGGACGAAAAAACATCTTATCGATGATCCGACCAATAATGCCAAAGCGCGTTCGGTAGTCGTACCAGGTAATGAAGCGGATGCCGTCGCTGTCAGGTATGTACTTCCAGTAGCCCGAACCCGTTTTGATGAGCGACTTCGAATCGTCGGACCAAAATTTCAGGGCCGAGGTGCGCTGGCCTCCGAAATCGGCGCGTTCTCCCACGCTTTCCCCGGCGCCTTCGATCCGAACGCCTGCGCCTATGCGAGTCGCATACAAAAATCTTTGGGGCTCATCGGGACTACGAGGTAGGTAATCGATATCTGAAAAACGGAGATCCCAACGCTGGTGCAGCTTCGGCTCTTGGGTTTTCTCCCAAAGCTCGTCCATGCTGCCACGGATAAGAATCTCGACATAGATGCTCATAGAATATCTATCGCACAAGAAAGATAGCGCACCGTGAAGTCATTTTATAAACTGTTTTCGTCAGGGGGCGGAACCTGTTCCGACCCTGTCGGGAGCCGCGCCGCAAAGCGCCGAGGCATCAGCGTTACTCCAGCCCAAATTGTCTGCCTGTCAGCCAATTTGGAGGCTATTCTTGTCCGCCCGCAAGGTGCACACTCTTCCACATGAAACCCAGCAAGCCTGCAAAACTCGGGCCGCAGACCCAGGCCATTCATGGCGGTGAACCCAACCGGCGCGGCGTCAACGGCCCCATCGTGACCGAAATTATCCGTTCTTCCACTTTTACCTTTTCTTCCACCGAAGAAATGAAACTGTGGGCCGAAGGCAAGAACAAAGCCTACATCTATACGCGTTACGGCAATCCCACTCTTTCCGTCGCTGAAAAGAAAATTGCGGCTCTCGAAGGCGCGGAGGCTGCCGTCGTCACCTCTTCCGGCATGGCCGCCATTTCCTCCGGTTTGCTCGCTGCGCTCAAGGCCGGCGACGAAGTCATCACCACCGCACAGACCTACGGCGGTACGTATCGCCTAATGCGCGACGTTTTTCCCAATATGGGGATCATCGTCCGCCAGGTCGGCACCGATCTCGCGGGCATTGAGAATCTTGTCTCTCCGCGTTCGAAAGTTCTTTACGTCGAGACGCCCACCAATCCCACGCTTCGCCTCGTGGATATTCACAAAGCCGTGTCCTTCGCCAAAAAACACAAACTCGTTTCCATCATCGACAATACTTTTGCCACCCCGGTCCTGCAGAATCCCATCGCACTCGGCTACGACATGGTGGTTCACAGCGCAACAAAAGCTCTTGCCGGCCACTCCGATATCATCGCCGGCGTCGCCGTCGGCAATTCGCATTGGATGGAACGCGTTCGCCACATGATTATTTACCTTGGCGGCTCGATGGATCCCGGTGCCGCGTATCTCCTGATTCGCGGCATCAAAACGCTTGGTGTTCGCGTCCAGCGCCAGTGCGAAAACGCCATCGCCGTCGCCAAATTCCTTGAGAAGCATCCGAAGATTGCGCACGTGCATTACCCCGGCTTGAAATCGCACGCCGATCACCAGCTCGCCCGGAAGCAGATGCGCGGATTCGGCAGCATGCTGGCGTTCGACATGAAGGGCGGGCTGCCTGCGGCGCGGCGTTTCTGCGACCGCGTGCGGCTGTTCTTGCTCGCGGCCAGCCTTGGTGGAGTGGAATCCCTGGTGATTCTTCCTATTTACAGCTCGCACTACAACATGACGAACGAGGAGCTGCGGCGCGCAGGCGTCAGCCCCGGTACGGTTCGTGTTTCGATTGGTCTGGAGGACAAAGAGGATTTAATCGAAGATCTGAAGCAAGCGCTCGCTTAGTTTTCTTGCAGTTTAGAAACTTGGCGGGGCCAACTCTTGTCCCCACGAAGGTAAAAACGAAGTGTCAGCCGGGTTTATTCCTTCGGGACAAGGACCGGAGAGGTCCACTCGTCCTGCTCAGGGAGCAGCGATTTCACGATGTCTTCCAGTTCGTGCGAGCTGCTCACGTGTTCCGGATAATTATGAGCAGTAATGTCGAACGCCAGATTGTGTTTAGCGCGAACTTCCTGGAGTTCTTCTTGCAGCCGGACGGCGACGCGCTTCGCATTTAGCCCATCGGTCCCTGGAAGAACCAGCGCAAACAAATCCGGCGAAAGCCGGTAGACCGAATCCGTGGGCCGCAGTTTCCGGGACATCGCTTTCGCCGCGTCGCTCCAAGCTTCGGAGCTTCGCTCATTTTCAATGGCGACCGTTGGACGGTCGACTTTTGCGGACGCGTTTGCGGCCTTGGCCTTCACAAGCAGGATGGAAAGCGTCTTCTGCATGGTCATGGCCCTCCGGTATTCCATCGTCAGGCGATCCCAGAAATGATTCTGGTCGGGCATCGTCTGGAGCAAATCCACACTGGCTTGGTGCTGCAAGGTGACGTTGCGTTCCAGCTCCGTCAGCACCTGCTGCTTCAATTTGCGCACTGTGCGCTGGTGGTCGAGTAGGTAGCCCACAAACAACAACGTGAGTGCACAGAATCCGAAGAAGGCAACCCGCAATGTCGCCTTATTCCCCACGGGGTGGAGGAATACCAGCGGGTACATGAACACGGCCAGGCCGGCGGCCTGCACCAGAACATAGGCGGAGGCCAGAATCGTGAGCTGCAGCTCACGGCGCTCGAGCTTATCGAGTTCAGTGCGATTCAGCGTACCCATATGGTTTCTCCTACCATGATCTGGCCAGTGGCCTCGCGGCACAATGGGCGCGAAGTACTGTGGTAGCGGAAATGTCACTGTCCTTGCGGCAGGGAAAATTTTTGCCAGCCGTACTCACCGCTGGTGACGGGGAGAGTGGCGCAGGGAGGCGCCAATCGGGAAGATTTGCGTTTCCGGAGGAGGATAACGGGGCCGTGATATCGGTGCCTCAGCCGCGGCCGAACATAAGGATTTCTTTGTGGGGCGGCGTGCACACTAGGCGCGGGGAGTAACCTTCTCTCGCCGTTAACAGGGAAAAAATCAGGGAATATGCCTCTATTGACGATTTTATCGTGACCACAAATCTGCAACTAATACGGATTGCTGGCAGGCGCCTCGAAGTGGCAGGGTGGAAGAGGGAATTAACACGGAAACGTCTCGCAGAGTGCCGAATCAATAGTGTCCAAACCGAAATCTTGTTCGGTCCCATTCACGGAGAAGGGTGCCTCGGTTAAGCGAAACAGGACGAAGTAGATCGTATCAATATACTCTAAGCGAATCCTCGTGTGCCATTCGAAGGATAATAAAGAGTCCGACGTCTTTAATCAAACAATCGTCGGCCTAAATCTCAATCGCTTTCATGCTCACAATCAGTTATTTTACTAGCTTACGTACCATGAAGCTTGTGCAAGACTTACGCGAGACTACCGTATGCGATTGATCTCACTTCTATCCTTTGGTTTTCTGTCCTTGCTTCTTGCAACACCGGCACAGAGCACGGTTTCTGTAGTCCAAAGTAATTCTACCAATGTGACTACAAGCGGGACGACTGTTTCTGTGAGCTTTTCTAGCAATACAACAACGGGAAATCTTATTGCAGTCGCATGCTGGAGCGCAGCAAACTCTGGGAGCGTTTCCGCGTCCGACAGCGCCAATTCATACATTAATGTGGCGGCGTACAATATGAATTCCTCTTTCGGTGGTGTGCAATGGTTTTACGCGAAGAACATATCCGGAGGCGCAGATTCTGTTAGCTGTACATTCTCTATAAGCTCCATGTCTCGCTCAATCTTCATATATGAAATTCCAGGGGTCAGTAGTGTCACACCGCTTGATATCCATGCGAATTTACGCGGATTAAGTACAACTCCTGACATTAGCCAAGTTGACAGCACTTCAGCGAATGAAATAGCCCTCGGTGCGGCCATTTGCGTCTCAACCTGCTGGGCAGGGACAGGGTTCACCGGCTTGTCCGATGGTGATGGCAATGAAACAGAATTCACGATCGTGACGGTAACCGGGGCGCAGCACACACCATTTTATCAAACGTCGGCCAATTGGGCCGATAGTATGGTGACATTTACGGATATTGGTTCCATCGCGCAGACAAGCATTTCCAACACATTTGTCGCACCGCAGAACATCGACGCAGACATCCACTCCAAGGGGCCGAATCCCAACGTGGACATCACGCGGTACAACGCGCGGGCTACAGCCACGAACGTCGCTCCGATGATTCCTGGGATCACAGCAAGCATTTCTTCGGGACAATTCACAGCGACACTTTCTTCTGCGAGCACTTTTCAGAACGGCGATGGTGTGAATATCTTCGGCGCGGGTGCGGCACATTCCATGACGCCGCCGAGTGCGCCGACGGTGATGCCGAGCATCGCTGGGGCGGGAACCGGAACGGGAATTGTAATGAACGGTCCAACTGGGGCGACGACATACAACTATCAGATTGTGGCCGTGAACAAGAGCGGCGGCTTGACGGCAGCAAGTGCAGTAGGTACGACAACGACAGGAGCGGCATCGCTAGGTGCTCGGAGTGTTTCCATTACCAGTATCTCAAAATCGGGTCAGACGAACACCGTTCTAACTGCTTCGGCTCATGGCCTTACCGTTGGCTCGAACGTGAATATTGTCGGAACCTCCGACAACCAGGGCTTTGGCGGCTGGTTCATCGTTGCCACGGTTCCCGACAACACGCACTTCACTTATTTGAACGGGATGGACTCGACCTCTGGTGCGGGAACCTCCGCAACAGGCGGGACGGTTTATTGGTGGAACTGCAACCACCTGAGTTGGACGGCGGTGACAGGAGCGAACGAATACTACATATACGGACGCACGGGTGGCTCTCTAACGTTACTTGGGGTCAGCTTGCCGTTTAACTCCGGCATCATGAATGCAGGCCTCTTCTGGGACGACTTCGGCTCCCCGATGATTGACAACTTCACGGCACCGTACTTCGTGCCGACCGCGCCTCCGGGAGCAGCTACTAGCAACAATCTAAGCACCACGATTGCCTCCGGCGCGGGAACGACGACGCTGACGCTGGCGGCGAGTGCGGGCACCACGGTCAGCGGGGCAACCATTCTGTTTGACAACGCGCCGAACATCATCGCGGCAGCGACGGCAGCAGTGGCAAATGGCGGGATGCTGTATATCCCAGCAGCGTCTAATTTCTATGTGACTAATTCTTATTTGGTAATGCCTAATGCGGTGTCTGTTTCACAGATTGGCAGTTTGGTAGTAAATGACACAATTGAGTGGCATGGGGGACGCTGGCAAGGAAACCTAACACCGGGTAGCAATCTTAATGGGCCTGCGTTTTCTCAAGAAGGCTATTCTACTGTCAATGCCCAACGTGCCAATCCGGGAATATATGCGCCCAATAATAGCGGGCCTATTCGTGGCCTGCAATTCATCGGGTTAAATAGCATCCTGGTAGATACGCCCAACGGGTCAGTTTTTGAAAACTTAAATTTCGGCGGTCAAGCGGGAAATCCCGCCAACGACTACATGAGCATGGGGCTGCATCTGCGATTGCAGTCTGTGGGTGACATTACTTTCACCACAATTAGAAACGTAACTTTTAGCGGTGGTCCCAATCAGGCTAACGGGCTTTCTGCGACACCAACATTTTACTGCGAGCGTTGCGGCAAGACCTGGATGGAGAATATTTCAGTTAACCGGCGCGGGTTGTTCTTCTGGCCAGCGAATTATGGGCCGGTTGTATCCATCCAGAACTCACGCTACCAAGGTGGGATCACACCCTATCTTACTTACTATTCATCGCAAAACACAGGCTTTGGTCTTACCCTACACGATGTCGAACTGGACACGACTGGGAACGCGACATTTGCGAATCTTGGTATACTTGGTTCCCCAATTTTCATTTCACAGATTGGTACTCCAACGTCTCAATTCGGAAACATCACCGGAAAGCCGTTGCTGAATGGCATCGTCGCGGGACCAAATGGAAACACGACCGGGCAAAACTTCGCGGTCTCAATCCTCGGCACGGGAAATTTTACGAACAATACGGTGCAGGTGAACGGCACCAATGGAGCGCTAGGATATGCGTTTCCTACGCCGACGGCACCTAGCGTAGTCGCTGGCGGAGCCGGGTCGTGTAGTTCCAGTTGCGTTGCCTCGGGAACGCACAATTATGCTTGGGTAGCAATGGATATCTCTGGGAAGGCTTCCCCGGTGTCACCAAGTACATCGGTGACCGTTGACGGAACACAGACAGTTACGGTGACAATCACCGCACTTCCAGGACAGTTCCAGTTCAATCCAGAGCGTGACACGTTCTTCGCGTTCAGCACGGGACCAAGCGGCTCAGGATTAACAGGGACGCACTACGTGGACAGCGCCGCAGGCCCGAGTGGAGCGTACAACAACAGCGGATTCAATCTCGGGTTGGGCACCTCGGCGTCCGTTGGCTCCCAAGGACTCACAGGCCAACAGCTCATCCTGACGAACAATGGCTTCAAAGCAACGTTCAATACCCCGCTCAATGGCAACGTCACATCGAATCTCGGCGCCTCGACAATGCTCACTTCGACGTACACAAACGCTACTACAACCGCGAGCAACATCACCGAGCTATCGTTCCCCGTAGCGGCCAACACGAACTACACGATGGCCTGCCATCTGTACTACCAAGGCAGTGTGGGCACGGCCGGGCTGGATATCACCATTGCCGGACCGGCCTCGCCGACCAGCGTTTTCTATTCCTACGATGAAGATGCGACCGCGACGGCGCTGCAGGATAGGGTTGCCAACGCTTTCGGCACCAAGCTGGTGGGGAACGCTGCGGTGACGGCAACAACGAACCTGCATGCCACGGTCACGATGGGACTGCGCAACGGGGCAAACACAGGGGCAGTTCAGGTGCAGGGATCGGCAACCGGAGCCGGGACGGTCACGGTTCAAGCTGGGAGTTTCTGCCGATTACAATAAAGAGACCAAGTTGTGAAGAAATATGAAGAAACTATTTCCAAATATTTCTTTTTCTTTTCTTAGAATCAGCAACATTTGGACAAATCGCAATTCTTAGAGCGCGTCTCACTAGACGAGCCAGACCGCCTTACTCTTCGAAGTATCGCGGAAGGGTTCAATGGGGAGCTCAATTGCAACCGCTGTTCAACCCACGGTCTGGACGTGGGTACTCGAGTTCATGCGCAGACTATTCGAGTAGGATTCCGTGTCCAACGTTGGTTAGAGGAGCATCTGGGAGAACATAATGGGCCACAAAAAAGAAATTGAGATATTCGATCCGGGAATTTGACATCAAGAAGGCAACAACTCAAGTGATTCTAGAACTTAGATATCTGATGATCGTTCTGCCGTGAGAAGACGCCATGCGTGACGCGCCTTGAGAAGATATAGGGAAGTGTGAAGACGCTTTAACGGAGTACGAAAATAAGTGAGGAAGTTCTTCAAAGTTATCCCCGGATTGGCCCTTTGAGGACCGCGGAATTCGCCTTCTGAAAAAGCCCAAGACGCTTTACTAGAAAGTAGGAGCACTAGTAAGCAGCTCGTCTGCCTCTGGCAACCGCAAGCTCCCGCGAGGTGTCACATCCCAATTTGAGGTAGAGGATGCCCAGGTTGCCACCCAAGTAGCTGAGGGCGCGTCAGCAATCAACTACCACGCGGCGCTGACTATCTTCGGTAATTGATTCTTTGGCTTGGTTGGGTCATGCTAGAGCATCAAAGAGTTCCTTGTGGGAAAGGGGGGTATCGTGTTTTGGTGGGTCTTACCGGCATTTCTAGTCGCGATACCTCTCCTGCTGCTTGCTTTGTACTACTGGGCCTCCAAGGATTCCGGCGTCGACCGCGAGATCGCGAAGGAACGTTTTCGAGCCGAGCAGGAATTGCGGTGGCTGCGCCGCTCCGGCGAGAACGCAGGCGCGCCCACTCGTAACTCCACGTGATCCTGAGCCGAACGGCGAGCATCTCGCTAAGCTCAAATTCAAGGCGTAATTCTCCGGGCCCTGGCGTTCGAAAACCCCAAAGACTTTCCACGCTTTGAAACTCTTTCCCTGGCGGCTACGGATTGGTGTGCGCTGCGATGGGCTTCTGGGAGGCGCCACCGAATCCCAGTTTGACGTAGCGAAGGCCGTCGACGCCATCCAAGTGACTCAGTGCGCGCCAGCAATCAATGACTACGCGAGACTCCGAGGGGTCCGAACACGCCCACAGCGCAGCTGGCAGATCGCGGAACTCCTGCCAGGGAGTTGCGAGCACAACCACTCCAGACTCTGCGATGCATTCCTGAGCCGACGGAGCCACGCGAGTGTTCTTGTAGTTCTTCAAGACCCCGACTGCATCCCCGGATGGATCGTAAACAATCACGGGGAGATTTGCTGAAGAGAGTTCCTGCGCGAGCAAAAGGCCGAACGATTCTTCGACAACATCTGTATTGGGTTTGTAGGTAAGCCCGAGGATGCCGATGACGCCGGACTCGCTCCGGTGGCTCTTCACGGTCTCCGCCAGGGACTTGATTTGCGCGCGATTGAAAATGTCGGTGGCTTCGGCAAGGCCGGAGGAAGCCCCGACGCGGGCAGCCAGCGCCGCGAGCGCCCGGTTGTCGCGGGGGAAGCATGGCCCGCTGTAACTTACGGAGCCCTTCAAATATTTGGCGCCGATGCGGGAATCGAGGCCGAGAGCATCGGTGACAACGTTCACGTCGGCTTCGGGCAATTTCTCGCACAGCCGTGCCAGCATGTTCGCGTAGCTGATTTTCGTGGTGATGTAAGTGTTGACGGAGAGCTTGGTGATTTCCGCGTTGATCCAATTCATGCGCGCAAACGCGGGCGAATTCTTGCAAGTGCGCTTGTACATTTCCGATAAAACATCGCCGGCGCGAGCATCGGATTCCCCGATCAAAAGAAAATCGGGATAATAGAAGTCACGGATCACCGTGCCCAGCGCGATGAATTCCGGGTTGTAGCACAGGCCGAAATCGACGCCGCAGCGCTTGCCGCTGGCGCGTTCCAGGGCGGATTTGATGGGGCCGCCCATGGATCCCGGCATCAGCGTGCTGGTGACCACGACCAGGTGATACGCGGGCTTGGTGCGCAGCGCGCGACCGATGGATTCGCACGAAGGAACGGCGTAGCGCAGGGAAAAACCTCCATCTGCTTCGCTGGGAGTAGCCACGACGACAAAAGTCACGTCCGACGCGATCACCGCGGATTCGATGTCTTTCGTGGCGGTAATGTGTTCGCGGCATTCAGCGAGCAGCTCGGCGAGGCCGGGTTCGTGGACAGGCGGCACGCCGCGGCTGATGGCGTCCACTTTTTGCGGATTCAAATCGACGGCGTGAACGGTAAAGCCGCGCGCGGCAAAACAAACCGCCATGGGCGCGCCGAGT
>WNFC01008613.1_pt1 | contig 11259 bp, 9 predicted proteins | sample 5400541 | NCBI WGS metagenome assembly WNFC01 (sample SAMN13153342, study PRJNA577476) | soil metagenome | isolation source: 120 cm saprolite under Douglas fir tree site 2 hole 2 replicate 1 | place: USA:California | collected 2015-04-18
TCGGCGACGCCTACAACGCGAGCGCACCTGCCGGCAGCCCGGCGCTGATACCGCATCCCGACCCCAATCCGCTCGACTGCAACGGACACGGCAGCCACGTCGCGGGCACCGCCGCGGGCTTCGGTGTGGATGCGCACGGAGCGACCTACGCCGGACCCTATGACAGCGCGGCATTCCAACAAGCGTTCAAGATCGGACCCGGAGTCGCGCCTAAGGCGGACCTCTATTCCGTTCGCGTCTTCGGCTGCGAGGGTTCGACCGACGTCGTGACCGAGGCGATCGACTGGGCCGTCGAGAACGACATGGACGTCATCAACATGTCGCTCGGTGCTCCCTTCGGCACGGCAAAGACCGCCGATGCGCTGGCGGCGCAGAATGCGGCCAAGGCCGGCATCATCGTGGTGGCCTCCGCGGGCAACTCCGGTCCGGAGCCGTACATCACCGGATCTCCCGCATCGGGCCGGGGTGTCGTCAGCGTGGCGGCGGTGGACTCGACCGCGCGTTTCCCGGCCGCGGTGATGACTCTCGCTGGGGGCAGCAGCATTACGGCGATCGATGCCAACGGCGCGCCGCTGTCCGGCGGCACTCTCTCGGTCTTCGTGCTGCGCACCTCCACGGGCAGCGTTTCGCTCGGCTGCAGCGAAGCCGAATACGTCAACGCGAGCATCGCGGGCAAGCTGGTGGTCACGCGGCGCGGCACCTGCGCGCGCGTCGATCGCGCCATCTTCGGGCAGCGGCACGGTGCCGCCGCGGTGGCGATGATCAACAACGGCGCGGGCTATCCGCCTTTCGAAGGCGATATTCCCGGCGTGGCGATCCCGTTCCTGGGCGTGTTGACTTCCGATGCGCCGACCTTGACCGGTTCCGCCACGGCGGCGCTCGCGAGCGGCACACTCGCCAACCCCGGCTTCCGGGCGGCCGCTGATTTCAGCTCCGGCGGCCCGCGCTTCGGCGACAGTCATTTGAAGCCCAACGTGGCCGCGCCGGGCGTGTCGATCCTCTCAACGTTCTCGGGAAGCGGCAATCAGGGCGAGCGCCTGTCGGGAACGTCGATGTCCTCGCCCCACGTGGCCGGTGTGGCGGCGCTCGTGCGCCAGGCCAATCCTTCATGGGGCCAGCGCGCCCTGAGAGCGGCATTGGAGCAGACCGCCGACCCGGGGAAGCTCAGCAACTTTGCACCGCGCGTGGACGGCGGCGGGCTGGTGCAGCCCATCGGCGCCACCCGCACCCAGGCCGTCGCGTTTGCCGAGGGCGGCGACCGCGAGGACGGCGACCGCGAGGACGGCGACCGCGAGGGCGGCAATCGCGGAGGCAGGGACCGCGACAGCCTCTCTTTCGGATTCGCGGAGCTGCTCCACGATTTCAATTCGAGCCTCGAATTGAAAGTCCGCAATCTCGGCAGAACGCCGATCGCGTTCAAGGTCACGGCAACGCCGGCGGGCGGCGCACCGCACACCGTCAGCTTCGACCGCACGACGATCTTCCTCGATCCGAGGGATGACGCGTCCCTGGACGTGAAGCTCAAGGTGCCGGCCGCTTCGGTCGGAAGCACTCACGACGACCTCGGCAACACCGCCTTCCGCGAGGTCGCGGGGGTCGTGACGCTTACGCCGACCGACGCGTCGATGAACGGCGGCGCGAGCCTGCGCGTGCCCTACTACCTGGTGCCGCGCGTGCGCTCCAATCTCTTGTCGGCCTTTGCCGGCAGGCCGGTGGGTCCGTCGCGACCCAGTTCCAACGTGAAGCTGACGAACTTCGGCGGCGCGATTGCCGGGAATGCCGACTTCTACGCCTGGGGCTTGCGAGGAACACGGCAGGGAGTCCAGTTCTTCGACCCCCGCGCCGTCGGCGTGCAGACGAATCCGATCCCGGCGACACCGACGTCGCCGGCGAACAGCATTCTCGTGTTCGCAGTCAATACGTTCGAGCGCTTCTCCAATGCCGCGGCGGGCGAGTTCGACATCCTGATCAGCAATGGCGAACGCGACGTGAATGGCAACCTCGTTTTCGGTTTCCTCCTCGCCGGCTTCGACCTCGGCGCGGCCACCGCCGGCAGCTTCAACGGCCAGCTCGCTTCGGTGCTCGTCAATCTGAAGACCGGCGCGGCGCGCATCCGGTTCCTCGCCGACGCGCCGACCGACGGGTCTACGGTGCTGCTGCCGGTGCTCGCATCGGATCTCGGCATCACGCCGGCGAATCCGCGCCTGACCTACTCCGCGCAGGTAACCAATCTGCTCGATGGGAGCGCGGCGGCGCTGCCGGGCACGGCGTCTTTCAACGCCTTTACGCCGGCTATCTCCAACGCGATGTTCGTTGCCGTGGCGCCGAACGCCACGGCGACGGTGCCGGTCGCAGTCGATCCGGCCGAGTGGGCGAAGACTCCGGCGCTGGGGCTGATGGTGGTGACCGAGGACAACCGCGCCGGCGCACCGCAGGCGCGGCTGATCGAAGCCGGGAGGTAGCAAGCGCGACGTGACCACGGCGACACGGATCGCAAAGATCCCTGTCGCCGTGTCTCCATCCGGCCCATCCACCTGCCCGACTGCGTTTCTCAGTTCTTGCCACCCGCGGCCACGTACGCCCACAGCGCTTCGATTTCATCCGGCTTGAGCAGGTCGCCCCACGGCGGCATGGAGTTCTTGCCCTTCGATACCGAGGTGAGGAAGCGCTCGCGCTGATCGCGCGGGAACTTGCGCAGATCGGGGGCGCCTTCCGGATCGGCCATGCGCGGACCGTGGCACGCGGCGCAGTGTCGTGCATACGCCTCCGAGCCGCTTTTGACCTGCTCGGACCTGAGCGCGCCCTGCGCCGATGCAGGCTGCGCAAAGGCGAGCAGCGAGGCGGCCAGGATTATTTTTACGCGATTCAATCGGGCATCAGGGCAAACGTCCACACGGACCCGCCGGGCTGGATCTTCCCCGCAGTCTCCCTCTTTGCCGAAGTCCCGCCGCCGAGACCGGACAGCACGGTGACGTACTGGCGGCCGTTGTGGGTGTAAGTGATCGGCTGGGCATTGATTCCTGAGCCGGTCTGGAACTGCCACACGATCCTGCCCGTATCCTCGTCGATCGCGATGAATTCGCCGGTGAGCTTGCCGGAGAACACCAGTCCGCCTCCAGTGGCCAGCATCCCGGACCACATCGGAAATTCCGTCAGCGGCATCCTCCACTTGGGTTTCGCCGTCAACGGATTCAGCGCGGCGTAATAGCCCCACGCCGCGCCCGGTGTCCGGGGAGCCGTGGTGTTTTCCACGCCTTGATAGCGCTCGCCCGGCTTGTATGCGGGCATCTCTTTGTTGATCTGGTAAATCGCGGTCTCTTCCTTCATCGGAAAGTACAAGAGCCCCGTGTTGGGATTGAACGCCATGGGGAACCAGTTTTTGCCGCCGGTCCACCTCGGCTTGAGCTCCACCTTCTCGCCCGCCCTCAGGCGCCTCGCCACTTCCGTTTCCACCGGGCGCCCGGTCGCCGTGTCGATACGCTCGGCCCAGTTCACCGTCACGTAGGGGTTGCCGGCGAGCAGCTCGCCGTTGGTGCGGTCGAGCACATAGAGAAAGCCGTTGCGGTCGGCATGCATCAACACCTTGCGCTTGACGCCGTTGACCATGATGTCGGCGAGCACGTTTTCGTTGTTGCCGTCGTAATCGTAGGTCTCGGCGGGCGTCCATTGGTAATGCCAGACGATCTGGCCGGTCTTGGGCCTCAACGCGAGCACCGAGGCCACCCACAGATTGTCGCCCGGCCGCCAGTTGGCATCCCATGGCCCGCCGTTGCTCGTGCCCCAATAAGTCAGGTCGAGATCGGGATCATAGGAACCCGTTATCCACGTGGAGCCGCCTCCGCGCAGGTAGGCATCGCCGGTGGGCCAGGTCTCGTGACCTTTTTCACCTGGACCCGCGGTGGTGTGTCGGCGCCACAGCTGGCTGCCCGTCGCGGGATGGTATCCCGCCAAGAAACCCCGAACGCCGTATTCGCCGCCGGTCATGCCTGTCATCAACACGCCGTTCACCACCGTGGGCGCCGAGGTGATCGAATAGCCTTCCTTCCATTCGGCGACCTTGGTCTTCCAGACTTCTTTGCCGGTTTTCGCATCGAGCGCCTTCAAGTGCGCGTCGATCGAGGCGACGAATACCTTGCCGTCGTAGAGCGCAACCCCCCTGTTGGAGAGCCCGCAGCACACCACGCGCGCGGCCGCCGGGTCCCATTCGATGGGCGTTGCCCAGATCTGCCTGCCGGTGGCGATGTCGATTGCCACCGTCTGCCTGACGTTGCTCACGTACATGACGCCGTTGTAGACGAGCGGCTGCCCCTGCTCGCCGACCTCGTTCGCGAGCGACAGCGCCCACACCGGGACGAGGCGCTTGACCGTGTTCTTGTTGATTTGCCTGAGCGGGCTGTAGCGCTGCTGGTGATACCCCATGCCGTACGTCAGCACGTTGTCGGTGTTGCTGCCGCTGCCGTCGCGCAGCAGCTCCTCCTGCGATTGCGCATGGGCGATCGCGACGAATGCGGCAAACAGGACCGTTCCTGCTAAGAGTTTTCCCATAAATCCTCCTTGATTGAACGCGCGGGCGAGGATTTTCTCAGTCCCGCGCTCGCGGCGGCCAGTCGCTCACGAAGCCGTCGCGGTTGGGCATCTTCACCTGCGGCAGTGTCTGCGCGCTCATGACCGCGTCCTCGCCGACGATGCCGTTTAGGAAGAGCACATAGGCGCTCACCGCGTAGACCTCGTCGTCGGTGAGCGAAAGCGGATTGGTGATCGGCATCGCCCGCCGCACGTAGTCGAACAGCGTGGTCGCGTACGGCCAGTAGCTGCCGACCGTGCGCTGCGGCGTCTTGCCCGCGAGCGAGCCGATTCCGCCGGCGAGCGGATCGGCCGGCTTGCCGGCGCCTCGGGCACCATGGCAGGACTGGCACTTCTCCTCGTAGACCTTGAGTCCCTGGCGCGCGCTGCCGCCGCCCTTCGGCAACCCGGCGCCGCTCGGCGGAATGCTGATGTCCCACCGCGCGATTTCTTCCGCGCTCACTGCGGCGCCGAACGCCGGCGGCTTGCCCGGCGCGGGCGGCAGGCTCGCGCAGGCGGCGAGCGCCGCGGCCCCGATCGCGATGACGACGGTGCGCTCAGACGTAGACATTTTTCACGCCCCCGTCCGCGCCCACCGACCAGCTCACTATGGAGTTGTTGTGATAGGGATTGACTGAATATTGCGCCAGCCACGCCTTGCGCGCCGGCTGCACTTGCCCTTTTTCGTCGGTGGCGCGGCTCTGCAGCACCGCCTCCCCGCCCGTCCATTCCCAGGGCAGGCGGAAGCGCACCAAGCTCTTCGGGCGCTCCTCGCCGATGAGCGCGGCCTCCGCCCAGGTCGCTCCGCCGTCGGTGGAGACTTCGACCCGGCGGATGCGCCCGGCGCCGCTCCAGGCGATGCCCGAGATCTCGTAGAACCCGGTGCGCGGCAGTTTCATGGTGGAAGAAGGCTTGGTGATCACCGACTTCACTCCCATCTCGAAGGTGAACTGCAGCGCGCGGCCGTCGGGCAGCAGATCGGTGTACTTCGACGTCTCATCCTTGGTGTGCGTCGGCCCCTCGGTCGCCTTCAGACGCCGCAGCCACTTGACACTCATGTTGCCTTCCCACCCGGGCAGCAGCAGACGCACCGGGTAGCCCTGCTCGGGCCGGAGGCGCTCGCCGTTCTGGTAGAGCGCGATTAGCGCGTCGTCGAGCGCCTTCTCGATGGGGATGCTGCGGCTCATATGCGCCGAATCGGCGCCCTCGGCGAGCAGCCACTTCGCCTGCGGCAGCAGCCCGGCTTCCTCGAGCAGCACGCGCAAGGGGACGCCCGTCCACTCGCTGCACGCGATGTTGCCGTGCATCGCGCCCGCGGGCACTTGCGCGGGCTGCGGCGCGAGGGCGCGGCTGCTGTTGCCCGAGCACTCGACGAAATGGGTGCGCGTGGTCATCGGGTAGCGCCACAGCGCTTCCATGGAAAACACGAGCGGCCGCGCGACGAGTCCGTGCAGCAGCAGCTGGTGCTGCTTCGGATCGATGTCGGGCGTGCCGCTGTGGCTGCGGATGTTGTGCAAGCCGCTCGGGGTGAGGATGCCCTCCAGCGATTCGATCGGCGCGAGCGCCGACCCGGAGCCGGGCGCGAGATCGCCGTACGGGCGCCCGATGTGGCGCATGACGGGCTGCTCGAAGCGCGAGGGCAGGCCGTATCCGGTGAACCCCGCGCCGTACACGCGCTCCCAGGGCTGGCCCGCCAGGCCTTGCGCGTTCGCGCCCGGCGCGAGCCCGGCGGATGCGGCGCCCGTGACCAGCGCGGCGCCCTGCTTCAGAAAGCCGCGTCGGCCTGTCTCGCCGATTGTCTTCTTCATGTGAGGCCCTCCCGATTGGAATGCGAGCGCTGTTCCGATCAGGATGCTAGGCAGGATTCCCGGGACGCGTCAAGCAAGCGCCGACGCGTCAGCGTCCGAAGTACTCCAGAACGGTGTCCTGGGCGGTCTGCTGCAGGAAACGCGCAGTGACGGGATCGATTCCAGCGGCGTAGGTATTGCCTACCGGCGATTTCTTGAAAACCGCCGCATACGTGGTACACGCCGCCAAATAAGTCCCGATAAGGCTCGGGTGCCGTTTATCGGGCTGATAGAACTCTAGATCCGGGCGCCTCGCGATCGCCTTCGCAAAGGCCAGCCCCGCCGGAATGACCAGTGCGTCGTTGTCGTTGCCGGCGAGGGTGTACTGCTCCGCCAACTGCGCCGACATGTCGGGTCTGTCCTTGTACGCCCACGTCATGAAAAAAATCGGGCGCGCGCCATGGGCCGTCACGACCTCGCTTTGTTTCCTGGCGTACCGATGGAACACCGGCTTCAGCTGCGGATGGATGGGGCACTGGCTGCAGTCGGCGATGATCACCGCATCGAACTGCCGCCCGGGTTTGTTGAAGACGATCTCGTTGTCCCCGACGAATGAATACTTCCCGATCCCTTCCGGCCTGAAGTAGGACTCCATGTCGTGCCAGTCGATGCCGGACCCGCTGATCGTCACGGACGTGGCGCGAGGCGCGATCTTCGGATCCGCGGCGCGCACGAGGTTGGACACGTGGTTGTGCATGCTGTTGTTGTAGTAGAAGAAGCTGTTGCCGACCCAGAGGATGCCGGTCGGAGCGGCGCCGATGTCGGTCCGCTTCGGTCTGGTTTGGGCTGACGCTGTGGCGGACACGCACACCGCCAATACCAAGAAGAGAAATCGCCTGTGCACCGGTTTTGAATTCGACATTGAACCTCCGTGGGCGCTCGAATCGAGCTGGAAAAGTATAAAGGTCAAGAGGCTCGCCGGGCAGCCGGGCCCGCATAAATAACGGCACGCGAACACCCCGAAAAAAGAGCCTGGATATTCTCCAGGCTCAAATCCCGATACCGGCGGCACCGCTAGCGCCGGCGCAGGCCCAGCATGTTCTGACGCTTCTCCGGCTCAGTAGTACATCTCCGGCATCGGCTCGACTTCCTTGGCCTGATTGACGTACTGGTCGGGGAGATAGCCGGCGGGGGGAGCCGCTGCGGCGGGCGCCGTGCTCACGGTCGAACGGCCGGAGGTCGCTTCCGCTGGCATCAGCAGAATTGCTGCTCCCGTGGCGCAGATCGCGACCGCGGCAACGGCGAGCATGAAGGGGTTGAAAAGTCCGGACTCGCCGGCGCGGTTTTTTTTGCGGTTGATCATCGTGCTCTCCGTTTGTTCGCGGGCTTGCGGAAATCGGGCGCCCGATGGAGATCACTTTGAAGTTTTGATCGTCCGCAATCGCCGTACCCAGGCACAGCGGTTTTGTGTCAAATGCACATTTCGGCGGGCAGGGCCGCACGAGCCGGTGCACGGCCTTACTCAGCCGTTTCCCCGGCGTGGCCGATTGGGCCGGCAAAAATCCTGACCTGGTTGCGTCCCGCTCTCTTGGCTTCGTAGAGGGCCTGGTCGGCGGCGCGCAGAAGGGCCTCCGCGTCCGTCGCATGGGCGGGACACAGCGCGACCCCGAGCGAAGCGGTCACGCCAAGAAGCCGGTCCGGCTCGCGCCTGATGGCTGAGCAGATTTCCGCGCTCCTGCGGCGTGCGCTCTCGAGGGTCGTCTTGGGGAGCACCACCGCGAACTCCTCGCCGCCGTATCGGCAGGCGATGTCGCTGCCGCGAACGTGGCGTTTCAGGAGCGCGCCCACTTGCACGAGCACCTGGTCGCCTGCCTGGTGGCCGGCGCTGTCGTTGAGCCGCTTGAAACGATCGAGGTCCATCATGATCAGCGCAAGCGGTGCGCGCTCGCGCTTTGCGCGGATCAGCTCCCGCTCCAGATAGTCCTGCAGGAATCGGCGGTTGTAGAGGGAAGTGAGCGGGTCGCGGATCGTCTGCTCGCGCAATTCCCGCAGGAGGCGCTGCGCCGCTTCGACCGCGCGCCCGTGATCCGCGATGACCGCGTTCAGCACGAGCCCCGTCGTCACCACGGTGCACATGAACGCGAGCAGCAGCAACAGCGACTCGTTCAGCGATCCTTGAGCGAACGGCCCGCTGCCCTCGAGCGTAAACCACACGGCCATTGCGCACACCAGCGCGTTGACGGTCGCGACTTCGCGCTGCCGGAAGCGGAAGGCGGCCCATATGATGAACGGCAGGATCGCGAAAGTGAGCGGGAGCGAAGGGATGTAGGAGGCAATGCCCGGACCGAATATCGCGTACATCACTCCTGACAGAAGGCAGACGAGCAGGGATCCTTCGGCGATTTTCCGGGGTGTCCACGCGAGATGGGTCCGAACGGTCCAGGCCAGGATCAGGGGAGCGACGACGATGATTCCGACGGTGTCGCCCAGCCACCAAGTCCACCAGTTCCACAACAACTCGGGCGAACTCAGAGAGTGCACGAAGGCGAGCGGCGCCGCGGCGACGGTGGCCGCGATCGTCGCGCTCGCCGCTGCGATGGCGACGAATTTGACCACGTCCTCTCCTCGCCGGAACGCTCCGGGCAAGCCGATGAACGCGCGCACGAGCGCCGCACCGGCAAGCGCTTCCAGGGTATTGCCCGCGCCGATGAGCGTCGCGGCCACGAGCGAAGACTGGACGGCGACGTTGACGAGCGAAGCGCCCAGCCAGATCCCCGGCCAGATGCGGCTGCCCAGCAGCAGGACCGAGGCGAGGGCGATCCCCGAGGGCGGCCACACCGCGGTGGCGTAGCCCGGCGGTATCGCCACCAGCAAAGCGAGCTTGGCCGCGGCAAAATACGCGGCGGCGAGCAAAACGACCCTCGCCAGATAGGGGACCGGGCGGTCGAGGGCGAGGGTTCGCGCGCTGCGCGCCGCGAAATCCACGGTCCATTTCCGCGCTCGCTCGAAGGGGAAAAGGTGGCGGTTCATGCGAATTCCTGCGCTCCCGCCTGGACGGCGAGCGCTAGACAGGCGCTACCCTACACGCGAAATGCAAATGCGCCCTTCAGCCGGACTCTCCGGAAGTCAAAGCGGCGACCTCGTGTTAACGGCAGCATAGGCCTTTTCCGGCCTGACGCAAGGAGTAACATGGCCGTGGGGAACGCGAGGCAAGGGGTCCCGCGACCCCATCCACAGTCAGGGGAAGATCATGAACCGTCGAAACACGCTTGCTGCCATCTCGGCGTCGTCGGCGGCGTGATCAACCACATCGGTAGGTATACGGTGGACGAGAAGGACAAGAGCTTCACGTTCCACGTCGAGGCGAGCACCTATCCCAACTGGGACGGGACAGCCCAGAAGCGGCCCTTCACGGTCTCCGGCGACGAGCTGAAGTACACCAATGCCGCTGCTTCGGGCGGTGGACGCGCCGACCTGGTCTGGAAGCGAGTCAAGTAATCCGCGCGGGCCTTGCGATCGCGTAACTGAACAAGGAGGATGCACGCATGAAAACTCAGTACACAGCGTTGGCGATCATCGCCGGTTTCGGACTCGGCGCCGCAGCGGTCGAAAGCCTTCACGCCCAGGCCAAGCCGCCCGTCTACTACATCGTGGAGATCGACGTAACGAACCCGGCGGCTTACGCGAAGGAGTACGTCCCGCGCGCTTCGGCCGGGACCAAGGCATCGGGCGGGCGCGCCCTTGCTCAAGGAGGAAAGGTCACTGTGCTCGAGGGACAACCGCCAAAAGGGCGCGTCATCGTGCAGGCCTGGGACAGCATCGAAAAACTTCAGGCCTGGCGCAATTCGAAGGAGTTCAAGGAACTCCGGAAAATTGGCGAAAAGTATGCGACTTTCCGTTCCTACGCCGTCGAAGGCGTATCGCAATAGCCGAGGCGGCTGACCGCTGAGCGATCGAGTTCCGCGCATCACCGCGCCTCCATCGCGCGGATGCGACCATGCTGCTGACAGCGTTATGTCAGTAGAGCCGCATTCATGTCAGTCCAGTCTAACCTGCCGAAGCTTTCTGACGCACTCGTCGACGAAGGCGCGCACGGTGGTCGACAGCCGCCGGGTATGCGGATAGACGACCTGCACCGGCACCGGCTCGGTCTCGAACTCTTCCAGCACGTACCGGATCTTGTGCGATTTCCTGAACGGCGCGGTTTGATACGACAGGAACATCCCCAGACCCAGGCCGTTCGCGCACGCGTCGAGGGTGCTGTCGATCTCGTTGCTCACCAGCGCACAGGTGATGGGAACGCTCACGGCGCGCCGGCCGATGCGGAAGTTCCATTCGTTCCGCGGCGACGTGCCCATGTGCCTGACGCAGAGATGCGCCCGGATCTCCTGCGGCGTGCGCGGGGTGCCGTGGCGGCGCAGGTATTGCGGGCTCGCGCAGACCACGCGGCGGACCTCGCCGATCCTGATCGCCACCAGCGACGAATCGCGCAGATGCCCGATCCGGACGGCGACGTCGAGGCCTTCCTCGACCGCGTTCACGACGCGATCGACGAACAGCATTTCCACGTTCACGTCCCGATGGCGCCGGATGAATTCGCTCACGATAGGGGCGACGTAGCGCCGGCCGAAGAGCACCGACGCGGTCACCGCCAGCCTGCCCTGCGGCTCGACCTGGCTGGAGGTCAATTTCGCCTCGGCGTCCCGCACCTCGGAAAGGATGACGCGGCAGCGCTCCAGATACTGAGCTCCCGCATCGGTGAGATGGATGCGGCGCGTCGTGCGGTTGAGAAGCGACGCGCCCAGCTCGCGCTCGAGCGCGGCCAGGATCCTCACCACGGTCGGCAGTGAAGTATCGAGAGCATTGGCGGCCGCGGTGAGGCTCCCCTTGTCCACGATCCGCACGAACG
>WNFC01047638.1_pt1 | contig 11259 bp, 8 predicted proteins | sample 5400541 | NCBI WGS metagenome assembly WNFC01 (sample SAMN13153342, study PRJNA577476) | soil metagenome | isolation source: 120 cm saprolite under Douglas fir tree site 2 hole 2 replicate 1 | place: USA:California | collected 2015-04-18
TGCAGCAGGCGGCCGGGGCCGCCCAGGCACAGGCCGCGGGGCTGGCCCGATCGGCCAGGGACAAGGTCGCCGCCAAGGTCCAGGATCGGTTGCCGAAGCTGGCCGATGCCGCGCGGAACAAGGTCGGCGCTAAGTTTCCCGACCGTGTTCCCGGCACCCGGTCCCGGGACGAGAACGGCCAGGCCGAAGGCGACGGCGCTTTCTCGCGGAAACCGGGCACGCCGCAGGCGTAAAAACGCCGGCATCGTGTCCGGCACCCTGGTCGCGCCGTTCCTGGCACTCCTGGTCACGCTGCTCTACTACCGCGCACGGCGGGCAGGCTGAGGAGGCAGGAGGCCCGGGCGTCGTGCCGCCAACGGCCATGCCGTAGCCCCAGGCTCGCGCCCGGGGCATGTCCTAGCCGAGGTATTCCTTCAGCATCCACGGCTGAACGGCATCCGAAACCGCAGGTCAGAAGGTCAGGCGGGGTGCAGGCACGAGCGGCACCCGCAAAATATCCTTGACTCACTTCCGGCATCTGGCGCCTCGTATCTCCAGAGAGGCGCACGCACCGTGCCAGATGCTGCCGCTGTTCCACGTCGAGCACTCGGTCGGCGGCACCGAACCGCGACCACTGAACCCGCTGGCGCATCGTCCACCTCACCGCAGCCCCCGACGAGCGGCTGATCAAGCAGTACGAGCACCGGGCCAGCAACCCCTGGCTGGCCGAGCACACCGAGATCTACATCCGCGACAACCTCGGCATCGAACTCGCCAGAAATTCACCTGACGGCTGACCGCCGCCGCGCCCGCCCATGCACGACAATTCCAGCGTGAAGGTCACCGACCGTAAACGCAAAAACCGACCACGGACCGCCTGATAGAGACCGATAAGGCGTGGTGACGTCGCGGTGAGGTGGCTCAGACTTGGAGATTCTGTTGCCGGGGAGAGATCCCTTGCCTTGCGCCTTACGACGTGAAGAACTGGACGAGGATGGGGGTCAGGACTTCGGGGTTGACGTTGTGGTCCTGGCCTGCCAGGGTGCGTAGCTGGGCGTGCGGTATGGCCTGGGTTAGCGCCCGGGCCGTTTCGCCCATGAAGGGATAGCTCGCATCGCCGTGCATGACGAGCGTGGGCGCGGCGACCTGCGACGCTAGTTCCGTGGGAATTGATGCGTCATTCCCCAGGATGGCGGCGTGGTCATAGGTCAGTGTCGGCCCGAGCGCCTCCATGCCTGGCCAGAACGGCGCTTTGCGCATCTCTTCGATCTGTTCGGCGGGCATCCCGGTGTAGGCCATGAACGCGGCCACCGCGTCCCCGCGGCGGCCGGCGGTCAGCGCCTCGGTGAGCTGGCTGATGTACTGTCCCCAAGCGCGGCGGGCCGCGGGATCGTCGTTGTAGGGGGCCTCATACATGGCGAGCCTGCGCACCTGGCTGCCGAGGGCCACGGCTGCCTCCATCGCCAGCGATCCTCCCGAGGAGTGCCCGTACAGGCCGGCCGTTCCGCCCGCGGCCTGGATGAGCGCCGCGAGGTCCTCGATCTCCCGCTGGACCGCGTACGGCGGGGTGTCCCCGCTGTCTCCCCGGCCGCGCCGGTCATAGCTGTACACGGTGAAGTGCGCCGACAACAGCGCGGCCAGTTGTGGCTTGGTACCGGTCGAGCGCGTGCACATGGCGCCGTCGACCAGTATCAGGGCCGGTCCTTCACCCAGCCTGTCGTAGGCGATCGCGGTGCCATCCGCTGACTTGACGATGTTCACGGTCGTCTCCTTTACTTCATTCATCGGCTGCCGCATGTACGCCTAGCCCCTGGGTGCCGGTGCCTGGTTCGTGGGCGCGGCTCTCCGCTTCGCGCCAGGCGCTATTGGGCTGGGCTGGGAGGGACATACGCGACGAGTGGCCCTTCCCACGCGTTGCTGCTTACGAAGCTGCCTCCACCAGGCAGTTCAGCCCAAAAGGACTTGAATGCGCCACCGCCGAAGTGGGCCTCCAGGTGTTCCTCACTTTCCCAAAGCTCGGTCAGAAGGAACCGATTCGGGTGGTCAATGCCGGTAGTAAAGCGATAGAGAATGCAGCCCTTTTCACGCCGCGTCGCAGTGGTAGTCCGGCGTGCAAGCTCAGCCACATTCTCCTGTTCATCGGGTGACGCATCAAAGATGAGTTCTATCAGGATCATGGCAGTGCCTTTCCGTTGAAGCCATCGGGCGGCCGCCCAGCGGCGATCTGTCGCACACCTAGTGGTGTACTGCAGCGCGGCCACCCGCCGGCAGACGTGATCGCGTACGATCTCGCGGCAGCCGCAGCCGCGGTCGCGGGGGTTAGCCGGTCACGCGCGCGTATTCGGCGGTCAATTCCACCCGGGTGTTCACGCCGAGCTTGGCGAACACCCGGCGGAGCCGGCCATCGACGGTATGCGGTGACAGGTGCAGCCGGGCGGCGACCTGGCTGTTGGTCATCCCGGTGGCGATCAGGGCGACGACCTCCCGCTCCGAAGGGGTCAGGCTGTCCCACCCAGTCCCGGCCGCGTTCTTGCGGTCGGCACGCCGCAGCGCCGCCCGCATCGCGCCGTCGGCCACGACACGGTCCAAGAACTCGATCACGGTGTCGTGAACTACTCGCTGATCCCCGACGAACAGGGTGTGATCGGCCCCCGGCAGCTCGGCATACGCAGCGCCGGGAATGTGCCCGGCGAGGTAAAGGCCCTCGGTGACTGGCACCGAACGGTCATCTCGGCGGTGCATCACAAGCGTCGGCACCCGCAGGCTGGCCAGCAGCGGCCGGACATCCACCGCCGCCGCCCACCGGGCCAGCGCCTCGACCGATCCGGGAGAGCAGGTGTGCCGCTCCATCCGGGCCGCCCACTCCCGGTACCGGGCGTTGTCCCGCATCGACGGTGCCCGGGCGCCGAAGGCCACCCCCGTGCCCCACGCCTGAGCAGTGCGCCGAGCCCACTCATCGACCCGGGCCGGGTCCGCCTCGAAGTCGAACTCGCCCAGCCGCGTCATCTTCGCGAACCCGCCCGCCAGGACAAGTGCCCGGGCGCGGCTGGGATAGCTGGCGGCAAAGCCGATCGCGACCGGGCAGCCGAGCGTCACCCCGAACAACGCCGCCAGCCCGGCATCACAGGCGTCCAGCACCGCCTTAATGTCCAGCGTCAGCGCGGTAAGGCTGAGACGTTGCCCAGCAGGCGATCGATCCGACAGGCCCGCGCCCCGCCGGTCGAACAGCACCACCCGGGCGCAGGCCGCGAACCGGCTCCAGAAATGCTCCAGGGCCGGTTCCTCCCAGGCCAGCTCAAGCTGGCTGATCAACGGCGAAACAACAACAATCGTGACCGGCCCGTCACCGACCACCGAATACGCGATCGACACGCCGTCGTCAGCGCGCGCATACCTCACCTCGGGCCGCAGCACAGTCCCGATCGTAGTCAGGCCCCAACGCCTGGCCACTGCGGTCTCTCGGCGCCGGTCACGGCGGGCATCGACTACACCCGCAAGGACGTCGCGCCGCGAGCTCGGCTAGGCGGTTGGCACGCTCTTCCCCGGGTCGAGGAAGGGGATCGCTGCGGTCTTGGCGGGGGTCCTTTCTCCGTTCTTCCACTCGATTTCCAGATCGTTGCCGGGGTCAGCGAGATCGGCTGGCACCCAGACGTAGCCGATGCTGCGCTGAAGGCGTGGCGACCAGACCAGGTCGGTGACCCGTCCGATGCGCTGCCCGCCGACCAGGGCTGGGCGTGCCTCGGTGATCTCGAAGAAAGAGGGGTCACCGGGTGCCTCGATGCCGACGAGCTTGCGGGCGACCCCATGCTCGCGGATGCGCTCCAGCGCGGCTTTGCCGACATAGTCGGCATCTTGTGCCTCTACCAGCCGCTCAAGCCCGGTGACCTCGAACGGGTTGTTCTCCACGGTGAAATCGGAGTTGCAGTTGAAGATGCCCGCCTCGATGCGGCGGGCCTCGCACGGGGCGATCGGCCTGATGCCGTGTGGCGCACCCGCTTCCATGATCGTCTCCCAGAGCTCGTCGCCGCGGGATGGATCGGTGAGGAAGACCTCGTACCCGATCTCGCCGGTCCAGCCTGTGCGGCTGACGACGACCGGAATACCGGCAATTGCCGTGTCCAGGCTCCAGTAGTACTTCACGCCGAGGATGACCTCACCAACCAGCTCGGCCATCACCGCTTTGGCCTTCGGCCCCTGCACCTGGACCGGGTATGCCTCAGGCAATGACACGGTGGCATTCAGGCCACGGCCTTGGGCAAGGCCCATCGCATACAGGTGAGCGTCACTGTCGGCCAGGCACAGCCAGAAGGTGTTCTCATCACGGCGCAGCAGCACCGGATCGTTGATGATGCCGCCGTCAGGGGCGATGACCGGCGCATACTTGCCCTGCCCTACCGCGCACCTGGTCAGGTCGCGGCAGGTGAGCGCGTTGGCCAGCGCAAAACCGTCCGGCCCGCTGATCTGCACCACCCGTTCCACGCCGACATCCCACAGTGTGACGTCGTTCACCAGCGCCCAGTACTCGGCGGCCAGATCGTCGTAATACGCGGGCAGGTACATGTGGTTATAGACGTCGTACGCGGTGCAGCCCCACCGCAGCGTCGCCTCGAAAAACGGCGACCTCCGGTACCACGGGCCGAAATACAGCGTGGTCGAGGTCGCATCCGGCATCGTCTTAGCCTTCAAGCTCACCGTTCACCCTCCTTCCGGGGCGTGCTCACAGCCGAGCAACCCCCGGTCAGATGCGAGGCGGGGCCGGTCGGCTGGACAGTGCCCAATCAGGCGCGGTTACGTTCGGCCCAGCCCAGTGACCGCCGCCAGCGCATAACGGCGCGTCTTCGCGCTCGTTGCCAGCGCGATAGTCGGCTGCTGCGCGTCCTCATCAGGCTGATGGTGCTTTCCGCCGTGCCCCGCTCGAACCTCTTGCGCTCTGCCCGCCGAGGCTGGCCAGAGTCTCGCGCACAGCTTTTGTCAGCGGGTCACCGGGGGGGAGGACCCGCTCGCAGCGTGCGAGGGTGTCGCGGAGCAGTGTTATCGCGTCGGTCATCCGGCCCGCCGCGTGGTAGGCAAGGGCCAGGTTGGCGCTGCTGGTCAGGGTGTTCTGATGGTCGGGACCCCAGACCCGGGCGGCGTCTGCGCGGGTTTGCTCGGCTTGCTGCAGCCCGGGCGCCATCCGGCCGGCCGCATGGTAGGCGGAGGCCAGGTTGCCGCGTGCGGTGATGGTGTCGGGATGGTCGGTGCCGAGGACCTGCTCGGAATCGGCGAGCGCCCGCTCATACTGCGTGATCGCGTCTTTGTGCCGCCCCGTCACCAGGTAGGTGCCGGCCAGATGCTGGCGGGTGGTAATGGTGGCGGGATGCTGCGGACCGTGTTCCCGTTCCCGGTCTGCCAGCGTGCGCCGGTACAGCCGGATTGCGTCCGCGGGCTGCCCAGCGGCCCGGCAGGCGCCCGCCAGCAGGTCCCGTGCCCGCAGGGTGGCTGGGTGGTGAGCACCGTGGACGCGCTCGCAGTCGCTGACGACCCGGTCGAGGACGGTCACCGCGTCGCCGAACTGTTCCGCGGCTACGAGGGCATGGCCGACGTCACGCCTCGCCGCGATGGCGCTGGGATGGTCTGCGCCCAGCAGCCGGACCAGTTCGGTGAGGACCTGCTGGAACCGGGAGACGGCTTCTGCGGGCCGCCCGGCCGCAAGGCAGGCGGCGGCGAGCCGCTCGCGGGCCGTCAGGGTGTCTGGGTGGCACGGCCCGAGTATCCGGTCACTCGCCCCGGCGAGGTCAGTCCAGTAGCCGAGGGAAAGACTGGCCAGGTGCGCCCGGTCAAGGCTCTGCCCGGCGCGGAGCAGCACCGGATGGCAGCCGCCGACCCAGAGCAGTTCCCCGGTGGCCTCCCAGAGGCCGGCCGCGCCTGATCGCAGGCTTTGGGCGAGCCAGGCTGGCCGCTCGTCTGGCGGCCAGGCCTGCAGCAGTGCGGCGGCCGCGGCGGCCGCCGCACGGTCCAGCGTGCCGGCGGGCGCCGCCGCGCGCACCGCCGCCTGAACCGCCTTGCTCATCCGTGCCATCGTCGCGGCACCGGCCGGTCCCAGTGACAGCAAGCCAGCCCGCTCCGCGGCGAGCAGCGCATCGCGGGCGCGGTCCGCGTCCGCCGCACCCCCGTTTCCTTTACCGGCGAGGTAGTCACATGCGGCCTGGGAGGTGAAGACTTCGCCGGGAATCCCGTGCCCATCGAGCAGCGCGGCGAGCGTCAGCAGGGCACGGGCGCCACCGCGCGACAGCCGTTCGGCATGCTCGGCGGAGATGAGCCAGGTGATCGAGGCGGCGGGCGCTGCGGGCCTGGCCGTCCCCGGGAGCTCTGCCCGCCTGCGCGCGAAGTGGCCGGCGTAGTCGCGGCACGACAAGTCCGAACCCGCGATGACCGCACCGGCTTGGGTGATCGCCAGCGGCTCATAGCCCAGCTCGGCGGCCAGCTCCTCCGCGCCCTGGCATTTGCCAGGGTCTCCCCCGAAGCGGCTCACCAGCGTGCTCAGCGCCTCGCCGGGGCTGAACACCCCGACCGGGTGGATCAGCGCGCCCCGGTCACCGGAGAAGGCCGAGGGGTTGGCGGTTGTCACCAGCACCCGGCCCGCGGGCCCGGCCGGCCAGAGCCCGTCCAGGTCCGCCCTGTTGCGCACATCGTCCATTACCAGCAGCCACGGCTGGCTTGTCTGGCTGAGCCAGCCGGTGAAACGGTCAGCGACCGCTTCACCATCCCCGCGGGGGTCGGCTCCCAGCGCGGACACCGCGGCCTCAATGTAGCCGGAAAGCACCGATGCCCGGCTCGAGGCATCTATCCATGCCAGCAACTCGAGCCTGCCAGATAGCCACATCGACTCTGCGACGCCCACCGCAAGCTGGGTCTTGCCGCACGACTCCAGCCAGCCGCCCGGGCCCTCCCCGGCGACGCGAACGGTCACCAGCACCACGACGGCGCCCGCGACAAGGGCCGCCGCAAGGTCGGCCGCCGTCTCCGCCCTGGCATTAAAGCCCGCCGCAGGCGCTGGCATCACACCCGACCGGCTCGGCGATATCACCTGCCCGTGTCGCGGCCCCATCGGCCCCATCGGCCCCCCGGCTACCCCCTGCGTGCTGCCGGCATCAAGCGGTCACCACGCCCTACTTACGATCTGTAATCATATCGCCACGGGGCGCCCCGGGGGTGTCGGCGCCGGCGCCCGCCGGCGGGAGAAATCGCCGCGCGCTGGGTCGTGATCAGTGAGCAGGTCCACCACCTCCGGATGCACGCGGATTTTGCGGCGGTTGCTCACCGTCCCATTCCCGGCGGTAACCGAGGGTTCCAGGGCACGGGTGTGCTGCAGCGGGGCCAAACTGGCTGGGTGAGGGCCGTGGTGACCCGAATCTGGCAGGACGGCACCATATGGCGGCGGATGGTGGACACCGCCCAGCGAAGTGACGGCCACCAATGGGAGGAACTTATCGCACAACTTATCGCACACGCCCTGGCTGTCCGGCCGCCGTACCGGCCCTACCCGGGCAGCCCGTCTACCACGTCCACGTCGATGACCACGTGCTCCTGGTCGCCGAGCACGACCTCACCGGGCCGCTGCGGGATCTGGTCAGGGCCGTGATCGCGTGGGCGAGGAGGCGTAGCGGTTCGCGATGAGACGGTTCCCTCATGGGGGCTGGGGCAAGCTTGCTGCATGAGGGTTGTGGTGACCCACATCTGGGGCAGTGGCACGGTGGTGAGCCGGACGGTGGACGCCGCCGGGGGCGGCGACGGCATCCAGTGGGAGGAACTCACCTCCCGTGCCCTGGCTGACCCGCCGCCCTACCGGGCGTTTCCCGGCGGGGCCATATGCCAGATCCGGGTGGATGACCAGGTGGTCCTGGTCGCGGAGCGCGACCTGGCCGGGCCGCTGCTGGACCTGGTCGCGGCCGTGCTGGACCAAGGAGATGTGAACTAGCGGAGCCGACGTTCGGGCTGGACACGATGCTCCACGCGCCGCGGCACGTGAACCCCGGATCGCCGACTCTGCGCAGGCCGCCGATGGTGATTTCACTGTGGCCGTATTGCGCAGAAGGGCCAGTTCTGGGCGTGATCGATCCACTTTCGGCAGTGGTGGCCGCCGGCGGGCCTTTTGTTGAAGTGAATTTCGCGCCGCATGTCGCTGGCTTAGTTTGCCAAGGCCGGGGTATTGTCACGGCCGGGAATTGACGCTGCCTGGTGTCAAGTGCTTGGTCACGGGGGGATTGATGGCTGTCGTCGCTCACGTAGTCCTGCCGGGGGTCACGAAGGAGCAATACGACCGGGTCCGTGAAGCGGCCGGCTGGCTCACAGAGGCTCCGGCCGGGGGCATCTCCCATCTGACATGGTGGGAGGGCGGCGACTGCCACAACGTCGACGCCTGGGACAGCGAAGAAGCGTTCAGCAACTTCGGTGAAAGCCGCCTCGGCCCAGGGATGGCCCAGGCAGGCGTTCACGTCCAGCCGCAGGTCACGTTCCACACCGCCCATGAGGTGTTCGTACCGCGGGCGGTGACGCTCACCACCCAGCCGGCCAAATAGAACCCGCCCACTTCAGAAAGGCCGAGGGCGGGGCCGGTGGTGCGACCAGCAACGGGTGAACTGGGGCCCGGCTGCGGCGGGTGCCTGCCGTGTACCGCCAACTAGGCCGGCGGCAACCATCGAGGAGGTTAGTCATGGACTACGTCGCGCTGCTGAGCTTCCGTTCTTCGGTCTCGGGTGCTGACCGAGATGCCGCCCTGATGCGCCGGGCCGCCTGGCAGTACCCCGACGGCATTCGCCTGATTGCCGAGTACTGGCCAGTGGCCTCGGGCGTGCAGGTCGTCAGCATCTTCGCATCGGACAGCATCGACAAAGTGCTGGAACTCGTATTCGAGTGGAACGACGTATTCGACATCGACGTACATCCCGCCGTTTCCGCCGGGGAAGGACTGAAGATCGGGCCCAAGGTCTTCGAACGGCTACCGCGGATGCAGCAGCCCTAGGCCGAAGTTCCCCCCAAGCCGATTGGTCGGCGCGGTCGCACGGTGGTTCTGCCCGGTGCTCGTGGCTGGCGGCTGTCTCCCGTAAGTTATTGGCCCGAGTCCGCTGCGGCAACGAGCTCGAGGATGCGAGCCGGAGGCAGGTGCTGCTCGTAGATCCGCACGCCGAAGGGCGAGAGCGCGTCCTCGATTGCGTTCACTACCGTGGGCGGCGCGACGATCATGCCACCCTCGCCCACGCCGCGGAAGTTGACGTCGGGGTCGAGGGGCACGGTCTCGAGGTGCTCTATCTCGATGCGGGGAATATCACAGGCGGTCGGCACCAAGTAGTCCATGAATGTGGCTGATTGGCAGTTGCCGTTCTCGTCATACGCCGATCGTTCGAGCAGCACTGCGCCGATGCCCTGCGCGACGCCGCCTCGGATCTGACCATCGACGATGGCGGGGTTGATGAGCGCTCCGCAATCCTCAGCGACGACGTACCGCTCCACCGTCACCAGGCCAGTCTCGACGTCGACTTCGACGATGGCGCAGTGACTGCCGCCGGACCATCCTGCTTCGCCGCCGTCGAACGCGGCCTCGACTTCGAGATCAGCGTCCACGTCGGCACCGAACTGGCCCGATGCCGCACGCCGCGCGACCTCGCCCACCGCGATGGCACTCGCTGGGTCACCCCGCACCCAGACCCGGCCATCGGTTATCTGGAGGTCCCGGGCGCTGGCTTCCATGAGATGCGACGCGAAATCGAGCACCTTGGCCTTGAGCTGCCGGGCGCCGTGCAGGGCCACACCTCCGGTCATGGTGGCCGACCGGCTGCCGCCGGTCAGTCCGAACGGGACGACGTCGGTGTCGCCGACCACAACGCGGACCTGCTCGAACGGCACGCCGAACTCGTCGGCGGCGATCTGGGCCAGGGTCGTCTGGTGGCTCTGGCCGTGCGGCATCTGGCCGGTGAACAGCGCAACGATGCCGTCTTCTTCGAGCCGGAGGCGCATGGACTCGGTGCCCAGCGGGCCGCTGGGCCCCCCCGGTTCGCGCGGGCCGGGAGCGGCCTCGATGAACGTTGCCACACCGATGCCGAGGTAACGACCTCGGGCCCGTGCGTCGGCCTGTCGGCGCCGGAACGTGGGAAACTCCACGACCTGGGCGATCCGCTCCAGTGACTCTCTGGTAGTGACTCCGGCCAGCGGGCGCCCGGTAATCATGACGGCCGGCGGATCGGTGCGCGGGGCGACGTTACGCAGCCGGATCTCGAGCGGATCGAGGCCGAGGTCCTTCGCGGCGAGGTCGAGGACGCGTTCCCGCACGAACGTCTCGGACGCCCACGGGCCGCGATAGGCGACGTACGACGCCTTGTTTGTCGTGACCGCGGTCGACTCGAAACCTAGCGCAGCCAGCTTGTACGGGCCCGGCAGCATCGCCTCGACGGTTGACGGAACCGTCACGCCCAAGCCCGGGTATGCGCCAGTATCGATGACCATCTTCACGTCCAGCCCGAGCAGATCGCCGTCGTTGCTGACCGCAGCCCGCACGTCGAAGCTTTCCTCGCGTGCCTGCCCTGACGTGGTGAGGTTTTCGCTGCGGTCCTCGACCCACTTAACCGGCCGGCCGAGATCACGCGACGCTGCCGCAACCGCGAGTTCTTCCCGTGATGCCCCGATCTTCAGGCCGAACGAGCCGCCGATGTCACCGGCCAGGACGCGCACCTTGTCCTGCTCCATGCCGAGGCGCATGGCGACGGCGATCTTGGTGACGTGAACGCTCTGCGTTGCCGCGTATACCGTCATGATGCCGAGGTCGGTGTCGTAACTCGCGACGCAGCCGCGTCCCTCCATGGGCACGTTCTGGTGGCGATGCACGTCGATCCGGACGTCGATAACCCGGTCAGCGTCAGCGAACGTAGCCGGGACGTCACCGAACTCGCTGCGCGAGTGCGGGCTGGCGATGTTGTCACCCAGGTTGGCGAACAGTGGCGGGCTGCCCGGGTCGAGTGCGAAGGCTGCATTCGTGACCGGAGGCAGTTCGTCATACTCCACCTCCACAAGTTCGCAGCCGTCCTCGGCCACATAACGGCTCTCGGCGATGACGACCGCCACGGGATCGCCCGCGAAGCGCACCTTGTCCGTCGCGAGCAGGGTGAACTCCGGGGTGGGCCCGGCCCAGCCCAGCAGAGCCATCAGCGCATCCGGCCCGGGGACCGTCATCGCTTCCAGTTCTGCCCCGGTGAGCACCGCGACGGCTCCGGGAAGCGCCCGCGCAGCCGAGACATCGACCGAGAGCAC
>WNFC01008615.1_pt1 | contig 11258 bp, 14 predicted proteins | sample 5400541 | NCBI WGS metagenome assembly WNFC01 (sample SAMN13153342, study PRJNA577476) | soil metagenome | isolation source: 120 cm saprolite under Douglas fir tree site 2 hole 2 replicate 1 | place: USA:California | collected 2015-04-18
TCGTCGGTCGATCGCGTGCTGGGGTTCCTGGTCGGACTGCTGACGCGCCATGCGGAGCCCCTCGGGGTCGACGGCATCGGCATCCCGCTGACGGAATAGCATCTTTCCAGCGCTGGGGATGATTGGGGGCTGGTGCCTCCCGCGGTCTTCAAAACCGTTTGCGGGGCGCTGCTGAGGCGTCCTGGGTGGGTTCGATTCCCATCCATCCCCGCCAATTCAGGCGGCGATGACAGCCAAGCTGACAGCCACAGCAGCGGACTCGGGTGCGCCTTGGCGCATGTCAGTGGATGAGGTCGCTGGTTTTTGCTATTTCGGGGCCGTTTGCACGTGACGCCGTAACAAGTCATGCAGTTTTCTGCGGGCCATGGCTTCGGTCTGAACGCGCCTCCTGCTCGGAATTGCCCGCCAACCACTGGGCGTCTGCCGCTTGACGACCACGTCGAAACCGCCTCGGCTTCGCGCCATAACCGTACCGTTCAATAGAGGTCCGTTGTCGCATGTCTCCCAGCTCTCGATTGCAGTTGGATCAGCAACTGGCCGCCACGCGCGGTGCACGGAGCACGCAAGTAGATCGGAGAGCATTGCCCAGGCGTTCGGGTAGCGAGCGGCGATATCGACGGCAAGCGCTCTGTCAATCACACGTACGACGGACATCGGGACTTGTGGATTGGTGTCGTGGATTGGGGCGAAGTTTCCGGCGAGTACATCGGCGGTGTTGACTGGCGACCCGAACGGATAGTTCCCAGTGAGGAGATAGTAGAGGGTACAACCGACCGCCCAGATGTCGGTCTGGATCGAGCTTGAACCACCCTGGAGCAATTCTGGCGCCCATAGGGCACCGTAAAGTTGCCGGACGACCTGACCCTTGATCGTGTCTTCAGCTATTCCGAAATCCGACAACTTTGCCGTGCCATTCGGTGTCAGCATCAGGTTGGCGGGTTTGAAGTCGCGATGGATGATGCCCTGCGTGTGCGCATAAGACAGGCCATCTAGACCGTTGCGTATCCACCTCACGATCTCAATCAAATTTGCGCGACCGCTGGCATGGCGGTCCTTGACGGAACCGTCAGGCAGAAATTCCATGACCATGAAGCTCCTAGGCGGGAGGACGCGAACGTTGCGAAGATCAACGATGTGGGCATGATCGCGGAGCCTTGCTTGGTTGGTGGCTTCTCGAACAACGTCGTCTACAACGACATGGGGTAAGAAGATCTTTACCGCTACTTGCTCCCCCTGGTCATTATCAAAACCTTCGTACACCACCCCAAAACCGCCGCTCCCGACCTCTCTCAGAATTGAGTAACGGTCGTTGTCGAGTTTGAAGAGGGGAGTTGGAATCACAAGGAGATGTTATGGCTGGGATCTTAGGCGCTCACGTTAAGGTCGACGGTGGTCGATATGTAGCTGGTTTCGCGTGGTTCGAGGGCGGCGTAGTGCGACCCGAACCTAGGCTTGCCGCCCCCGTGGAGTCTGACCGCGGTTTGTCCGAGCTCTACCAGCGGGCACTTGAACTCGTTCGCCGGCGGCCGGCTGTTGTTGCTCTACTCAAGAATGAGGCGCTACGCGCCCCAGGATCCTTTCGGATTGCGACTCGGGCCGAGGGGGTTCTAATCGCTGCAGCGCAGTCGGTGCATGTGCCCGTCGCAGAATGGACCGGCTCTGCGCTTTACAAGCCAGCAGGTCTTCCCAGGGCGAAGGGCGTCACGGTCAAGATGGCAGTCGCGGCTCTCGTAGCTCAGACAGCGTTGAAGCTGCGTGACGAGGCACAGCGCCTAGCGGTGGCGGTAGCGGTGGCGGAAGCGAAGAAGAGCGGGACTTTCTAAGCCGGGGCTATAAAGATCTCAGCGCCGGGAATAACGGACCTCATGGTGCGGCGCCACCCCTCGCCGGCGTCGACGGGCTCGACTACGACCACCTTCCCATCTGGAAGGGCAGTCCGGCGATTCGTGCTGATCAAGAACCATTGGATGTCGCGCCTAGAAAGAAGTGCGGATGTCACGGCAGCAATCGCCGCGCCCTCGACCGACGTCGAAACGAGGACAACACGCCCCTGCGGCAGCTGAGCGACGAGAGCGTGAGCGGCTCGCGCCAGTTCCTCCCCTGTGTGGAAGTCCGACATCCGCGACAAGGCCTTGACGATTGAAGTCGCCATTTCCGTGGTCATCTGTCTATTTTACAAATTCTACAAGGGCTACAATATTTTGTAAATGGGACGCCCGACGCCTCACGGTCCAAGACCGATTGCCGCCAATGGCCAGATCGTGCTACCCAAGGAGCTTCTGCAATCGGTTGGGCTTAGAGCTGGGGAGTCGGTCTTCGTTATAGAGAACGAGAGGCCGCCTGGGACCATCCTGGTGGTGCCGGAGCGGTTAGCGTCGGAGTGGTTTGCGCGAGGAATGGGCAAACGCTAGCCTTCGGTGGGTCGGAAGGATCGACCTGCGCCTGTGCATGTCAGCACCAACTCGACTCCGCAAGAACGCGCGCCACGTAACGCCCGGTAGGCGGGGCTGAATGTCAAAAGAACTTTGTACAAAACTCTTGACACTCTCGCTGGGGGAGGCGCATGATGACACCACGCATGCCTCTGTACGAATCCCGCGTTAAGGAGTACCGCGAGCGGAAAGGGTGGAGCCAGGAGGCTCTTGCCCGTCAGCTCGGTGTGAGCCGACAGACGGTCGTTAACATGGAGCGCGGCGCGAACGAGCCGAAGGTACTGCTCGCGATCGCACTCGGGGCTCTGCTTGGCGTAGCCGTCGGCGAACTATTCCGAAAACCGGCCCCATTCACACCATGACAATCAAGACTTATCGGTTCCACGCAAGGAATCTCTACAACGCCTGGAACTACGCGGGGGCGGTGCCGCCAGCTCTGACCAGGCAGGGACTCGTTCAGGCACTCGCCGGGTCTGCAATCCGCGAGCTGACGGCGTCGACCAATGGTGGCTATGACGCGCACATCGAGCTGGACCGCGACACCCACCACGATGCAGTTACAGAGATCGAGTCAGCGCTGATGCAGCTTGCCTTCTACACGGTCCAGGCTGAAGTCACCGAATTGGCTACGGCAACGGTCGAGGGAGCCCTGCTCGGCGGAAGCGCCGGAAGCGCGCTCGGCGCCTCGACAAGAAACCTTGGTGGGCTCATCGTCGGCGTCGTCATCGGTGGCGCCGTCGGTGCGATCTTCGGCCATACCGCACAGACCATCAAAGCCCGCTACCGTGCCGACCGGATCGCTCCCGGAATCTGGCGGTTCACCCAGCTTCCGATCCCTCAGCAGGGCTTTGGCGCCCAGCCGCGGGGCAGCCAGTCATAAGGGCATAGGTCCGCCGCCACGTTGCGCCGGGTGGCGAGACAGCTCAGGCAATGGGCCAACCTGTGCGCGCTGGCAGCCCAGCCCGCGTCAAGTGTCGGAGGCCAGCATGGTATGTAAGCCACCATGCGTGTGAGGATTTCTAAACGAACAATGCTCAAGTTTGCAGAGTTCGCAACCGCATACAGCGCGGTTAACCCGATCGCACGCGCCTACGAGGCAGAAGGCTTCAAAGCGGATCCGAAGCAGCAGTATGCGGGCGGAGCGCGCCGCACCGTATGCGCCAGCTTCCATGTTGGGATCGACCCGCTCAGCTTTGATCACCAGCGTCGGCTCATGAACGTCTACCTCGACGCGATCACGTCCTGGGGCCGCCAGCCGGACGGCTCCCTGCCCGATCTCGCGCTCGACGTTGTGCGAAGCCTGCAGCGTGATGGCTTTCCGCTCGATGACGCTGCGCACCTGACGGGTCCGCTGCCGACCGGCGGCGAACTCGGACTCCGTGACCTTCGCCTGCTCCGCGATCCAAGCGTGATCGAGGAGCACCTCGACCGGATGCTCGCCAATGTTGAAACTGACCCGCCGGCTGTCATCGGGGCCGCTAAGGACCTAGTCGAATCGGTTTGCAAAGCAATCCTCGAAGACCTTGGGGTTTCCTATCCGGCGACCGCCACACTGCCGGACCTGTACAAGTCCGTGGCTGCGCAGTTACGCCTTTCCCGTGAGGCTGTCCCGGCGAGCGCAAAGGGCAGCGAAGCCGCTCAACGCGTTCTCCAAGGCTTGGTCACGGCGGTGCAGAACCTCGCTGAGCTGCGCAATGCACTCGGGCTTGGTCACGGCCGCGCGCAGCGCGTACCTGCGCTGGAGAGGCACGCCCGCCTTGCCATGAACGCGAGCCGCACCGTCGCGGACTTCTTACTCTCAACCTGGCATGAACGAAAGTGAGCTACCACGTGACTGAACCACTCGAGGCCCCCGGCGCCCACGGCGTACAACGCGGCCAATGGCACGCATTCGCGGAATTGTCTAATGCAGCGGTGCTATCGACGCTGAGCGCCTCCGCCTCTGGAAAGCGGTACGAACTCAAGAAGCCAGCACAGAAGAATAGCTCGCGCGGGATGAGAATTGGGAGGGGTCGATGGTTGAGGACGTAAGAGAGGTGGCCGGCCAGGCGCTCAAGCATGAGATCGCATATCTCGCGGGGTCCGATGTGCGTTGGGCGGCGGAGCTCGTAGTCGCTGACCGAGCTAGCCTTCAATTGGGCCGCATCACGAGCGCCCAGGAGCTCGGAGATCTGCGTTCAATCTTTGGGAATCTAGATGACATTCATGCCAAGGATGAAGTCGGCCTCGACAAGTTTCTGATTAGACACGTTCGTTCAGTGCTGTTGGATCAAAGGTGTGGTGACGAGAGGTCTCGCACCAAGATCAAAGCAATTGAGGCAGGGCTTCGGGACGGGTCCATCAAACCCAATATCACGATCGAAGGCGACATGGTGATTGATGGCAACAAGACCGCTGCCGCGTACTACTACGTGCACCGCGAAGATAAGGTGATCGAGCTTCCGGTGTTCCTATTTGCTCGCAAGTAGGCGCCAGTTTCGAGTGCCTGAGCAGCCGACGCAACGCTCCATTGCCGATCCGGAGTGTACTTGCGTGCCAGCAGGGCAAGGTCCTAAGTTGTTCGGCTTTGACCTGCTCGCCATCGCCAGCCTTTGGCCCCGCCGCCGATTTCACTAATCTTTGGCTACTCGGCGTCCCCGAGACTAGAATTCACTCGCGCGGGCTGACGCTGCGACCGTTTAAGCTCGTCGCTTGAAGGCGCTGGTTTCGTGACTAAGATGACCACCGAGCATTCTTGGACCGCCGGGGCCGATCAGAGGCCCGCTGCTTTCGAATGAGTATCGACCGCTTGGTGACTCAGGCGCTAGCCGGGGGGCGGCGTTTGGCACCAATTGCGGCGCCCCCCCATCGATCCCAACACCTCAAGCCTTCACTCCGACCAAGTGAACCTGCTCGCCCAAAGGCAAGTCGAACCCTTGCAAACCGTGATTGAGAGCCAGTCGGGTATCGCTGACAGCCAAGACGCTCGACTGTCTCCGTGCAGCGCTGGGAGGACAATGAGCTCGTGGCTGAGTGGAGTGAATACCAAGAAGAGGTCGCGTTATTCTTTCGCGACTTAGGGCTTACAGCCGAGACCAACGCGACGATTGCCGGAGTCCGGACCACTCACCAAATTGACGTCGTGGTGCGGAGCAAGCACGCAGGCATTGCCGTTACGTGGCTGGTCGAGTGCAAGCACTGGAAGTCACCGGTCCCAAAGGACAAGGTCTTCACCCTGCGAAGCATTGTTGAAGACACCGGTGCGGATCGCGGTTTCATCATGGCCGAGAGTGGCTATCAGTCTGGTGCGCTGGAAGCCGCAAGACTCACGAATACGTCGCTAACGTCTCTCCAGGATCTGAAGGAAACTCTTGCTTACGAGCTTGGAACTACAAAGCTGGAGTCGCTGTGGGTCCGGTGCGACTTTTGCCGTAGTCGTTACTGGGCCATCGACAAACAAGATCGCATCGACCTTGGCCTTCGTCCTGATGTCGGGACAGCGGGGTATTCGGGCAAGATCGTGATAGAGGCCGTCGAGGCCACTTTGAAGTTGGTCAGGTTGAGAGGATTTCCAGTTACGTACGACCGCACGTGGAGCGCGTTCAGCTCAGTGGCAGGGAGCAGTGAGGCGTCGAGTCTGGCGCTGGAGGGTGTCTTCTGCGAGACACCCTCCGCATTGTTCGACGTGCTGGATGCCGAGCTACGCGAGTTGGAAGAGCTATTGAATGCTGGTGAAGCGACCCTGACAAGACCTGCCGGTCAACCGGCACCGCCAAAATACCCTTCATCGGAGCGATGATTACCGGCCCAGCCTTTACAAAGTAATAGTGGGCCAAGTGCACCTATCTTCGCGAGGAGTCTGCTCTGGGATCTCCCCGTCATTTGTGATGGCCTTAAACCGTTGCTACTGATAATCCAGCCTTGTCGGTTCACTCACGAGCTGCTAGGAGCTAATAACGTGATCGTGATGCGCTACCGTCCATCTGGACAACGGCGACCTGGGCCGTGACTTCAATCTGCGGTCTCTGTTCTTAAGAGTGAGGCCACGTGACGATGCTCATCGAAGGCTATCCTCTGGGCCAGCCTCCACAAGGATCGGGGCTCGCTTTCCGCGCGACGAAATATCGCATTTGAGATTGTCTGTTACAGCAGCGCTATCCTGCTTCAGTGCCGATGGAGTTGGCATTCGCCACGAAAGCGCTGCGGTCCCTGTGTGAGAATCATGACTCCGCGGTCGAGAAATTCGGCGAAAAGGCGGCCGCGGAGTTGCGCGGGCGCATCGCAGACCTCCGGGCTGCCGATTCAGTGGCAGATATCGTCGCTGGAAGCCCCCAATTCTTCGATGATGATCCACGTATGGCGATTTCCGTGCTCGGTACGCTCGAGATACTCCTCCGGCCCAACCATGTCAAGATGCCTCGCCTTGCCGAGGGAGGTGTCGACTGGCACCACGTCCGACGCCTCAGGATTGATAAGCTCAGTCAGCTCGCCGGAGGAGGTTGACCTTGAGTTCGCCTGAACGTGCCTTCGTTCCCCGATGGGCCTCGCCGCCGGCTGATACGATCCGGGCGATCCTCAGGGACCGACGTCTCTCGCATGCAGCATTCTCGGCCGCAATGAACCTGCCCGCCAACCGCATCACGGCCATCATTTCAGGAACCGAACCAATCTCTCTTGAGATAGCTCAGAAGCTGTCCAGCGTCGTCGGAGGTTCGGTCGGTTTCTGGATTGCGCGGGATGGACAATACAGGGAAGACCTCTCACGACTTAAGGCCGACGAATGGTCTCAGACGCTGCCCATCCAAGACATGGCTGACTTCGGATGGATCCAAAAGCCCGCTGACTGGATCGACCAGATCGATGCGGCACTGCAATTCTTTGACGTTCCCGACGTCAACGCGTGGACGGTTTCCTACCTGCGTCCCGTAAAGGCTGTACACCTACGAGCCCCCGCAGCTCAACCCCCGCGAGATGAGTCGCTAACTGTGTGGCTGCGCCAAGCAGCGAGGCAAGCGAATCAGATTGCATCCCAACCCTGGGATCGGATTCGATTCGAGCAGGGGCTTGTCGCAACGCGGTCACTCACGCGCCTGAAAGACCCCGCCCAGTTCATACCACGGCTCCAGGCACTGTGTGCGTCCGCAGGCGTAGCCGTTGTCGTGGTACGAGCCCCTGAAGGATGTAACGTGAGTGGGGCTGCTCAAACGCGATCTGATGGGACAGGGCTAATAGCACTCACCGCTCGTTATCTGACTGATGACCACTTTTGGTTTACGTTCTTCCACGAAGCAGCGCATCTTCTGTTGGACCATCGTGCTGGAACTCATATCGATGATTTGGACCCTGGAGTGACGACCGCTATCAGTGATGACGAGAAGGCGGCGGACCATTTCGCAGCCCTTCAGTTGATTTCCGAGAATGGTTTGCATGACATTGATCGGGTACGGCCCCGAATGCGAGACATCATCAAGTTAGCCCATAGTCTGGGCGTGGCGCCGGGAGTCATTGTTGGTCAGCTTCAGTTTCGCGGCCGGCTGGGTTTCGGATCAGGGATGAATCACCTGAAGCGTCGTTACCAGTGGAATGGATCTAGCCTCGAAATGCGAGGAAGTTAGCTGGGCTCTTCTGCCAGTTGCAGAGGGCATCCTCTAATACGTCAAAGCCAACTTCCAAGAATCCATCGAGGTCGCTGAGGCGGTCGTCGAGTTGGCGTGCGTTGGCTATAGAGTCTCCAAATAACAGCCTGGCCCCCTTAAGCGGACCAGTCGAGCCCTGCAAATAACCTCGCGCAGGTACGATCGGGGCCAAACCCAATCTCGACAACAGGGTTAGGTAATCAAATCGAGCCGTTCGGCCGAATCGCGCCACTTCGCCAATCGATTGATACAAGAGGTCGAAAGCGAGCCTCGAATCGCCCCTTGCCGGCTTGATAACGTCCGCGAAGTGGCGCAACTGGCTAAGGCCTGGGCCGACCCAGGAAACGTAGCTGGCGACCGTGCTAGCCGTCGCTTCCAAGCTCTCGTATTTGCGATGGTTACCGAATCCGCCACCTCTCTGTTTGATTCTCTCGGCGTCCTCAACAACCCACCGCATGAAGCCCGCGATCTCACTGCTGACGCGCGACCAGTCCCAACATTCCGACTCGCTGGCACCTCCATAAATCGCCGCGCAGTACCGCCATCCTCCTCTCCTGTGCCGACCAAAGTGGACCGACAGGAAGGCGAGCCAGTACGCCTCTTCGATGTCCCCGTTTCGAGCATGCAGTATGGCCGCTTTGATCGGGTCGAATAGTTCAGAGCGCGGATCAGTCCTTCGTGGGCTCAGCTGTCGATTCCGGATCCGCTGTAGGTATTTCCTTCGTCGCACGCTGTCAACCATCTGCTCTACGAAGGCCGATCGGCGGCCGGGAGCAGTTAGTCCGAGCAGAGACCCCCTCTGTCGCTCGTAAGTCGTGAGAGCGGTCTGAATTTGGGCTTCCAGAGCGCGATCTGTGGGCCTCAATCCATGCTAGTAGCTACTACTGAAGAAATCCATATTCCGATCGCCCGAGTTACGCCATTCGTAACTCCGAAGCTACTCTGCAAATTGTGGTTAAAGCCGATCATCGCTATGGGCGCCTCCAAGTTGACGCCGCCAATCTGCGAGGCAGTCCCGAGATAAGCGAGTCCTGGGATGGATCGAGGGCCACCCCCGAGTTGCCACCTGTCGACTTTGGTCACGGTGAAAACCGCATTGGAGATCGACGACAGCTGGCTTATTACCGATTGACCATTAAGAATCAGTACCCGTATCGATGTCTGGTTAAGGATCGATCCCAGATGCCGACTAGTCAGCCTTAACAGGCGCTGCCGTTGGTGATGCGCTAAGGCACCCCACCGGGTATGAGTGGCGAATGGCACCAAGTCTAGGTGGCAGGCCGCCCGCAGGTCACCGTAGTAAGAGTACCGAGAATGCTTGAGGACCCTATCCAAGACACCGAACCAACGCTCGTAGGGATTCCGTGTGAAGTACTCGCTACAAGCATTCGCGATCACGCCCACGTGAGTGGCGTCGGCGTCGGTCCAGGATCTCAGCCTCATGGAGCTCAATGTTGGGAACCGTCGCGTCAATCCTTGGAGTTCCGCGCCCGTTGCGTCAGTGAATTCCCGAATGCTGGGATTTAATCCGACAGTGGCCAGCGTAGCGCCAGCTAGCCGTCCGAAGTATGGGACCGGGCATGCCCATGGCACGATTCCCGTCTCACGCACGCCCTGATCCTCGAGGTGCTCAAGGAACGATGCAAAGGCGCTGTAAGCGGTCACAGGGGCAATCGGTCAGCAACGTACACGTCGTACACGGCTGAATGGAGTTTTGTCCTCAATCGCACTATATCGTCGGTTCTTCCCTGCTTAAGCAGGCCGAAGATGGCGAGCAAGCATGCAAGATCAGACCAATACGGATCAGGACCGTCGAGGTCGACTCGGAGCGGATCTGGTTCGGCCCGGACCTGACTCTCCGTAGATAGGAGCCATTCGAGCCCATTGGATGGATTGGCTGGCATCGCCGGCATGAGGACATTTGACTGCCAACCTTCGGATAGGAAGGTGCGAGCCTGGTTTTTATTCTCTGTGTACAAGTGCATGCTGCCTACGACGTGTGTATAGACTCCCAAGTCCACCCCAACAAGGCGAGCCACCAGTTCCTGCATCATCGTGAAAGCGAAGATATCGTGAGGCAAGCCCAGATAGGCATCGTTGGAGCGCATGTACACAATCAGCTCTAGCGATCCATCCCGAAGCATGAACTGCAACGTGCAGGTGCATGGGACCTCAGTTAGCCCCAAGGCGAGGTCGCTATGGTCGAAGATCTGTATCACTGCTTTCCGGGTCCAAGGATTTGCATTGATGCTGTTAACAGCATTTAGGAGTTGGTCGAATCCATCGAAGTGGCGCAGTCGGGGTCCGTACGCAGAGGGCACCTCATTGCCTACGGCAAATTCACGATACCGCGGGAGGTAGTACGCAATTGCATCCACGTTCGCTGAGCCAGAGAGGTACCAGCACAGCTCGCCTAGGCCGCTGAACAGTCGTCCGCGCGTCTGAGTCCGGCTCAGCCTGGCGAGTGGGTTCGTTAGTTGAAGGGTCACAGCCCGCAACTCACTGGCCTCGCCCTTTGTGGGAAGAATCACGCATGTGGATTCGAGGAGCTTGATGAGCAGCTCGCCAAGTAGGTCATCGAGCGAATGCTCGGTTATTTGAAGTGCCACCTGTAAGCGACGCGATGCTACAACGGCAGACGGAGGTTTGTGCACTCTGAGCGCACAGAGAGTCCTTAATCGGTGGATCACCTTCCCGGGCCGCTGGACTAACGGGTGGTTCCGCTTTGGCGACCTCGACGTGGGGTCACTCGAGTTCGTGGCTGACAGCCAAGATGACAGCCAAATGGGCGGACTACCACGGACGATGGTGGATGCCCACGGAAGGTTTTGGCTATTGATCGAACTCCAGCGAACGTTGATGGACGGTGGTGGACAGTCGACGCGCGGTCTTCAAAACCGTTTGCGGGGCGCTGCTGAGGCGTCCTGGGTGGGTTCGATTCCCATCCATCCCCGCCATCTTGGCGGTCGTGAGAGCCAAGATGACAGCCACATCTACGTGTTCTTCTTCATCCGCAACGAACGCCCCCACCGCACGCTTGAGTAGGGGACGCCGTTGCCGCGCCACCAATGTCGGGCGGTGACTGCTATGAGAGGCGTTTAAGTCGTTTCGAAAAGCCTCCAAACTGCTTCCGCGTGACGGCAGAGCACAGGCACGTCCTCATCCAACACATGGCGGGCGGCGACCAGCATTGCGACCTCCGCTTCAACCC
>WNFC01008620.1_pt1 | contig 11256 bp, 11 predicted proteins | sample 5400541 | NCBI WGS metagenome assembly WNFC01 (sample SAMN13153342, study PRJNA577476) | soil metagenome | isolation source: 120 cm saprolite under Douglas fir tree site 2 hole 2 replicate 1 | place: USA:California | collected 2015-04-18
ATGGGGGATTGATGCTCTGCCTGCGCGGAAGGCCTGACAGGACAACGTGAACGTTCTCTTGGCGTCGGGAAGAAAGAACCAGAACCAACTTTGGCTGGAACGGGGCGCTAGCCCAACCTTCTCCTAGCTCCTTCGCGAGCTCATCGCCAATATCACCAAAACCGAAATCTTCACTGTCGCCGAAGTCAAATCCAGCATTCATACGAGGCGAAAAGCCACGTTGCTCTCCATCGACACCACTTAAGAATGACACATCAAAAGAACCCGACATCATTTGTTCCAGGCTCTCGTCAAGAGTGTGCTTAGTTGCTCTTCCAACCTCGGCCTGAGGCGGTGGCCGTTTATCCGTGGGTTTTGGTTTTCTCCTCGGTTTTCCATAGTCGTCATCCGATCCGTCCTCCTCTGTCGCGTATATCAGAGCTATTCACATGGCAATTGACGGGAACAGAATCCACCTTGTGCGTCCAAAATTTCTTGCCAGTCCTGTTGAAATGTGGTGTTGTTACACATCACCAGAACGCATGGTACCGTATATGACTTACGCCTAGAAAATCGTCCAAATTAAGTCCGAGGGACATTGCAGGATCTAATTGCACGGTGACAGCATCCGGCCTAGCGTGGCGTATATGCACCCATTTACATCAAAATATATCGGACATACCTGACCATGGGCTGACCCATTTGCAAGTGGGACGAAGCCGCAGACAAAGCGTACAAATCCCGAACAGCCTTTTTAAGCGAGACGAAGCAGGCGTTGACATCGCCAAGAAATATATCATGCTTGACTAAAATCTATTTGAGTTCATTCGTGTGTGTTGAAAGTGCATACCCTTACCTTTATATACGCTACGAAATGCGCTTGCCCACATAGACGTGTAACATATGAACACAAGACCTACCGTGCGGCCCCTACCAGCAGGTTGCTTGACAGGCGGAGTGCGAGAGGCTCAGCAGGTTCAGCAATGAGGTCGCAGAGTTGGGCAATGTCCGCGCTCATGACATCACGCTTTGGCAGTCTGTTGAAGGAAGATCTGGCTCCAAGGGTGGCAGCGAGCCTCCAGATTTTTTTAAGCACCAGGAGCGGGGTAAGCAAAGATGGGGTCTATTACCAAAGGAGACCAAAACCACTATCGCGTCTCGAGAGGAGCTCTGAAGTAAAAAACATGGGAGGAAGGGAGTTGGCGGTAGTGCGCCAGTGGGTCGCGCGTAGGATTAATTATAAGTGCGAGAAGACAAACCCATCGGTTTCCATTTCACACTAGAGAGCTACCGTAACAGGCGCGCGAGGCAAGTGATTTACCATTTGGAGACCGCAAGAAGTGCGAAGATCCATCTCTTAGAGAGTGGCTCGGTGATCGTTTCTTTGGTGTTACTCGACACGTCAAGCGCGTCAAAGTGCTCAGAACGATCACGTGATAGTCCGCGTCTTTCGATTTCCAACACGACACCAACTCCGAAACTGACTCTGCAACTATGGCCTCTCAGACCTCCGGGATCCTACGATGGACCGCCTCCATCAGAGACTCAATGATGAATGACCCAGGGAGACAGCTTTTTGAGGATCAAGTCCAATCCCAAGGTTTCCTTTTCCTCGACGAATACCTCGATAATATATGGACGGCAGCGAAGACGGAGTGAGCTATCATACTTCATTGATTCGCTTTTCTGACACCAAGCAAGCCCTTTTTTTGACCTTGTGAAGACGCCAGGAAGAAAGCGTGCCTCGCCTCGAAAGCCCCGACAGGCGGTTGCAACTCAAACGACATCTCTAGCACTGTCACACGAGAAAGATGTCTTTCAATGCGATGATCTCAAATTGTCTCCAACCCTCCTTACACACACGACAGAATCCAGCGACCATGTCATCAAGCTCCCTCCCCAAATCCGCAGCTCCCATTCACCAATCGTTGAGAGCACGGAAGTCGCTCCGCAGCCTTTACCATCACCCCCGTCCGCGGTATCTATGTTTGTAGATGTGAGCGTTCCTCTGAAAGAGGATGACACCTCTGTATCAAGCATTGCTCGAAATCCCAGTCTTTCACAATTCCCTAGCCTCGCCGCGCCATCTCCTTTCCGGAAGTCTATTCGGAACCCTGGCGAATCATCTCTTGAGCCTAGTCTAACTACCACGCCTGGCACTGGTCTGACAGGCAATCACACATCGTGGCTTGCGAAGGTTCGCGAGGCGAAAGCAATGGAAGTGACGAACAAACGCGCAAGCGTCGCCCCTTCCAGTCTCGTAGCTCCCTCGCTCGGCTTGAAGCGCAAAAGTGGCGATTTTCCGTGCAGCCTACCCAGTGATGGTGACGACAGTGAGGAACGAAGGGCAAAGATCCTTAAAACGGGCGCAGATATTACGAGGGCGGCAGCACGCCTTGAACCACGACCTCCGGGCGCGCTTTCACACCAATTACCGGCGACTAATGTCCCTGAAGAAGGATCCGCAGACGATGTCACGACATTGCATACGGATTCAGAAACCGATATGATGGCACCTTTAAAGAAGGCCATCGAATCTCTCCGCGCGCGTACAGGCAAGTCACTTGCGGGCAATCTAACGGAGATAAATGCACAAGAGCCTTCCCCAGTCGACCTGGGGGTAGTGGTGTCAAAGGTTGTCGATGATGCATTACCCCAGCCACGTACACTGCGCCCCTCTCTGTCTGCTCCTGTTCCAGTTCACGCGGCGGCGGCCGGTACGGCAATTACTCGTACATCTACCCCTCCAAGGTCACCTCAGCCGGTGGTTAAGCCTACAATCGCTCCGCCCCTCCACGATGGGGGCAGGCGCCTCAGTGTTTCAGATCTTGTCCCTAAACATGACAGAAGCAATGCAACTAGTCGCACATCGTCCAACGAAATGAGCATTTCCACGACGCCCCCGGATTCTCCACCTGCCACGAAGAAGACTGCCTTCTTTGTTCCTGGCGGCCCTGTGTTCAACAAACCCCCTCCAGTCTTTGTCCCCCCACCCGCCGCGAAGCCTGATCGATCGCCTGTTGACTGTGGCACCAATGTCTCGAAAGGGCATACTCCTGACCTTCCAGGCTACTCGCTTGGTGCACCATTTGGTTTGGGCCTACAACCAACGAAGCTGCCGAAGTCACCCCCACGCGGTCCTTTCTCAGTGCAATCAACACAGTCCAGCTTGCTTTCTGACAACGTTCTTGAATCCCAAGACAACGTTCCTGCATGGGCGACACGTAGCCAGGACACCCAGATAACTTCACAGGAATCGCAACCTGTGGTCGAGGAGAAGGACCGTCCGGCAGATATCGATGACGACGATAGTTGGCGTCTTGATGACAAATTCGCGGCGACCGACCAGATGTGGACGCCATTTGCAGGTATCGCGGCAGTTGAGGACAGCATGACGTGGAGCACGGCGCCGTCCGAAAGTCAGATCGGCAGTAAGAGCCCACGACAAGGCCTGACTGGGGATGCTATGGACGCGGCAATACGAAGCCATCAATCACAAATCTGTGTTGATGAATTGGATGAAGACATGGACGTCGATGAGGATATGAAAAAGGATATCCTAGACGAGGGGAAACCGACTGTAAGCATGATAACGGTAAGGAAGGGGTGCACTTGCTTCGCTGTTGCCAGTGACTAAGTAATACCCTTCAGGCCAACCACGACGCAACAAGAAGCCAGCTGTCTGTCGCATCCTCCAGCGGCGAGTCATCACAACCTGTTGGATTTTTTGGCCACGCAACAAAGCTAGTCAGCAACATGCTTGGTGTCAGCAAGAAGAACAAAGCAGAGCCGCCAAAGAGCATTCAGTTAGCAGCCGCAGCTGCAAAGAAGGTGATCTTATTTCTCACATGCCTCATCGGTCTGGTCATTGAGCCTTATTGTTACCCAGCAACAGGAGGAACAAGATCGCAAAGCGACCCGTCTCAAAGATATGGAGGCGAGAAGACAGGCAGTGCTTCAAAAGAAGGCGGAAGAAGATAAGGTTAAGGCAGATGAAGAGGGAAAAAGGACAAGGGAAGACGCCGAGCGCCGGAAGAAGGAGCGTGAGGAGAACACAGGTCAACGTCCGCTTGTCAGGGCAGATTCGAAGGTTGGTATCCAGGCATCTACACAAGTACAATGCTAATCCACGATTTGTAATAGCTCGTCGAAGAGGACAATGCAAAGAAAAGAAAGGCGACAGTCGAGGCGCCGAAAGTCAAGCCGCCGTCAAAGGAGAAAAAGGATGCACCTGTAACCCGAATCACAAAGCCCAGCCAGATTGCAAATTCGAAGACAACTACCATGACGAAGCAGCCATCTAACACATCGTTGAAGCGATCTACGAATATCAAACCTCCTCCAACGGATAAGCCTGTTATCAAAACTGCTCCTGTTCCTGCCCCGGCTAAAGGCAAAGGGAAAATGCTAGCTGAACCTGAGGACACGCTGTCGAAGAAAACCAGCCAATTGCAAAAGGGAGTGCGTGCAAATCCACAGCGGCTCAATGCGGAACCACCAATCGCGAGCGAAATGATCGAGCTACCGGAGCCTAATAGCGAGTACTCGGACTCGGAAGACGAGAGTCGCCAGCGAAAGCACGACGCACCTGAATGGACACAGTCACCTGAGCTGCGTGCTGCCTTGGAGTCTCAGAGTAGGGTAAACCCGGATGATATCTTTGGACCTGTGCGTCCCCTGCGGATGGAGGATATATTCAGGACGAGAACTAGCCGGTTCCGCGCGCGTACTAGCTCCGCGAATTGGTCTGGACCGGATGGGTTGAAGCAGGAGGAGGAGCGGGAGTACGCGAGACGAATGGGATTCCAGTGACCGTTAGATTAATTGTACGGATGAACGGGAATAGCCGAGTGTAGTTGACAAGTGTTTGTTGTGATTGTGGCCAAGTGATGCCGAGTCGAGACTTGCAAGCCGCAGCGGCGCCTGACACAACACTCCTTCTCCTCCGCCTTCTCCGTCTCCTTTGCCATGGCATCGTCTTCCTCCTCGTCCCCAGAATTATCACCACCTTCGCACACACACCCACCAAATCCGTACAAGTACTCCACCATCGACGAAGTCCTCGATGATCTCTCCAGGCGAGCTTTGATCCGGCCGCCACGCATGACTTGTGACTAAACTGTGTATAGCCGCTTCATCCTCAATCTCCCGGATGGTGAATTAGCCTCGTTGGAGAGGATATGCTTTCAAGTTGAACAAGCGTATGATCCTCGTCATCTAAATCTCACACCTAGTGTTCATAATTCGTCTTTCCTCTCAGGCATTGGTATTATGAAGATTTCATTCGAGAAGAAAATCCTAAATTTCCATCATTACCTCTCAAAAAATTCTCCGAGATGTTTTTCCAAGCATGCCCTCTCCTTGAACGATGGAGGAGTGATCATGATGGTGCATTCGACCATTTCATGCGATACAAGACCAGAGTGCCCGTCTGTGGCGCAATCATGCTCAATGATACTTGGGATAAGGTCTTACTTCATATTATTCTCCAGTTAACGCACCAGCTCAGGCTGCATGGTCCAGGTGGTGCTTGTGAAAGGCTGGAAGTCTTCTTCAGGATGGGGTTTCCCGAAAGGGAAGATCAACCAGAACGAACCTTCTCATGAGTGTGCTGCGCGCGAGGTACGACTCATCCATGCCTCCTAGGATCATTATCTCAACTTCTCCTCAAGGTCGCAGAAGAAACAGGTTACAGTCTCAATGGAATGATAGACCCGGAACATGTCATCGAGATGGAAATCAAGGAGCAACAGATTTCTCTTTTTGTCGTTCCAGGGATACCCGAAGACTTTCATTTCGAAACTAAAACGCGCAAGGAAATTAGCGTGAGTGAGCATCGGTCGTGTTGAAGTCCTGAACGAACCCTTTCTGTGCAGAAAATTGAGTGGTTCAGGCTTGCTGACCTGCCTACATGGAAACGGAACAAGGCTGTCCCGGGCAAATTCTATCTCATTTCCCCGTTTATTGGGTGCGCCACGTCCGTTATGGAGACGACAACTTGTGCTAATGTCTGATCTAGTCCTCTAAAGACATTCATTAATGAACATAAGCCCCGAAAGCCATCGCGGCGGGCACAAAGAACGAAGGACGTTCGACCCAAGCAAGAATTTCCCGATGAGAGTGATACTTCGGTAATTGAGTTCCGATCTGGACCCGCCACTCACTTGGACGCAACTGCTCAAGAGTCTAGCTCCCAGACTTCATCTGCTGATAACGGAGATCCACAGACACCTTCGCCTTTATATAGTGAGGCAGCCGCCACCCACGTTGATGTCGCGCAGACGATCGAAAGCAATGGCTTGGATGACACCCCGGTTGATCCTCATTTTGCTCGTCTTATGAGTGCTTTGACGCTCTCCGCTAAAGCAAACGGAACCGGTGATGGAAAAGTGGACTATGTGCCTCCCACCAGTGCGGCGGTTCACCCTCCTTCAGCACTCCCAGGGGCTGTAGGGGGCGTAGTTATTTCACATGACAATCCCCAGTCTCCTAAGGCATCCGCTTCCGGCACAATTGTGGTAGGGGGCTCAGCTCCAGTAGTCCACTCCTGCGCCTCTTCTCGGCCATCCAAGCAGTCGAAATCGAGCATGAGCGTTTTTTCCAACGATACAAACCGCCTCAGTAACTCTTCATCCGCGCCGCGCGTAACATCATCACCTCTGCCAGGCCAATCCACTATCACCCCGGGATTAGTAACGTCACAGTTGTCACAGTTACCAAGCCCGAAGTCGCCCACCAACTCAAGGCGATCTTCTATGATCACTGCCGACCTTTCACCTTACTTGGCTCGTCCTGCTGGTATCCCAATGAATGGCAAGCGGCTGAAGCAGCTCGCCCTACTTGAAGCCGTAGCCGACGAGTCATCCCGGATGATAGCTTCTTCATCAGTTCCTCCGACACAACCATTGCCACCTCACGAAGTATCTCACACTCCACACCATGTCCCGCTTTCTCCTAATGCTGTGTCTCATAACTTCACTAACTTATCGCCAATGTACTCCAATACCCATGGACCCTACATCCCATCCGTACCCCAGACAGGACCTTTTAATCCACCATCACCAGATAATGTCTTTACTGTGCGCCCGCGAACCAGCAATTCCTTCCGCCCTGTGTCGAATCATCCCCCACGTTCATCCAATACGCGCGCGAGTATGAACCAGGCGCAGTTACTCGGTGCACTCTCAGGAACACCCAACTCCTCCGCACTGGGTCATCATAGGTCTCCAATTCCCCCAATGCCCAACCTGAACTTCCATAGCCCTAACACCTATCCTCTTCCCCCTACTCCCACTGCCGTGCCGGGTGCGCCAATATTTCGAACTGGCCCTCACCCCCTCACGGTTGGTCGAGGTCCGCCTCCACCGCTACGCGTCCTTCCTTCGCAGGGTGTCTCCGGGCCTGCCGCGGCTCTCAGTCTCCCCTCCACACCTGGAGGTTCATCTAATTTTGGGTTCCCCCGCCCAATTGCGAACCCCCAAAATACACAACTGCTGAGCATCTTGAACCGTGGCTCGGGCCAGTGAACCCAACTTCCTCAACCCACAACTCTAAAGAGGTGCGACGCTGGCGTTCTTCAGTTTATCCTTATATGGACGATCGCCGCAGGCTGTAATATACGTAAATGCTGTTCCACCCCAGATCGTACACGTTCTCTATTCAGGTTATTCTGCTGCTCCCTTTCCTTTGCCCTGCTTGGTCTTTTTCGCCGTCGTCCACACCATCTTTTCCCAAATTTTCGTTCGACCACACTCCGCAATGTCTTTTTCGTGCCCACTATCTTTCATACTCTTCGTTTCCTGAATCTGATAGTGCCTTGATATCTTTATCGCACTACTACGTCCTTTTTTGTTTTGCTCTTTATTCACCGCGACATCTCAGTGAGGGTGACAACAGCATTTTTTGTTATATGCTCGTAGTTAATCCCCCTCATCATGCCTGGCTTCGGGCCTATTTCACCCTTTTTTTGTCGTCTCGCCATCCAACATCGACCCCGATTATCGCAGTTATGTAGTTCTGTAGCGTAGTGCCTGTCCGCTTTCTGGAATGTTTCAATTGATTAGTGCGCTGTCCGCAGTCGGTTATTGGAATAGTGATTTTGATGCGCTACATGCATCATGTCAACAACCATCATGACAGCTGTGTGCAAGACGGGCGTGACTTCCGCTGTTGCCTGATAGACTCGCTCGAGGCAGTGGAGTAGCATCTTCGTCAGCAAGGGAGAATGGTTCCTCGCTGGAGTACAGATGGACCATCTCAAACGACGCTCATACATGTTTGCTGTCTATTAGTGTACATCGGTAGAACTATACATAATAGAGCGGTCTCAGTACTCGTGGACTATGGAATCCAGAGATGCAGGCTTGATCTCACAAGGTTAAGAATATTAATCACCCAGCGGCGTAGAGGATTCCGCTCCCCTCTTTGTACCCAAGAGAGGCCGCTAGGAAGGAAGTGAAGCATAAAGACGAGCCAGTAGCCTCTGAAGGAAAGCGCTGATAGATCGGGATCGGGGGTCATCAACGCCTGGCCAGACGACGCCTTGAATGTTCCATGCGCCCTTCGATTACTGTATTACGCAGCAAAATGCTTCGCGAGCGCTACGAGGTCTTTATGTACATGGGCATCGACGTGAGCAATAGAAGCGCGATGGAATATCCGACACAACACCGCCGCAGCACACGCCACACACGTGTCAAAGCACAGGTCACACACGGATTCTCGTCCCAGGATCGTAGTTTTGGGGGGCTGGGGTGGGGTGGAGAGAGGGGAGAGCGAGGCGAGGGAGCGGGGGAGCGAAGGAGACGAGGAGTGGAGGCGGGAAGGGATGGGATCAGAAAGTGGGTCCGGATAGGCCTTCTTTGCGCCTACTACCGGTGCGGATGTCCGCGTGCGTGAAGGGGTCTCTCGCTCGCGTCCATTTTACGCCTCCTACTCGCGCACGTTGTTTATCCGGGACCGGCGGGGCGGAGAGGGGGGAGGGGAAGCGATAAAATTCTTCCCAGCCAACCAACCGCTTTATGGTGGCGTAAAGTTGTAAAGGCGGAACACTCGGAACAAAAACGTGGGATCGAGGGAAAAAAAAAAGAGAAGGAAGGAAAGCGCAAGCGCAGAAGAAGCACGGGTCACGTTTGCTCCCGTATGAGTATTTTTTTTTCGATCGAATCGAAGTCGCGAGCCCCGTCGAGACGAGACTAAACCGACTTTGGAGGCTAGGAAGCCGTAGAAGCGCGCGATGTGGCGCCGCTGTTGACTGTTGTACGCACAGGGATCTGGCACCCCCTCAGAGGGTGATTGCGGGCTCGAGCCCAGGGCTCAAGCACCCTCCTCCTCCTCCTCCTCCCCCCGTCCTCGCTGCCACCTACTGTATGCCGGGTAGAGGTATCAGCAAAATTTGGTGAAAAAAAAAAGTGCTGGCGCGCTATGAAGCGGTGAATGAGAGCGTTGGGGAAGGTGGAGTCGGTTTATGGGGGTTTTCGGGGGGAGGTCATGTGGTAAGCGAGGAAGCTCCGATTACGTACAACCCTTTTTTAATGACAAGTAACTCCAGCGCCGAGTCGTAATGCACGGCCGCCATATTGCATCACTAGCTTGGGGTAATCCCGACCGTCCTTGTTTTTCCCACAAGTGGTTGCGTTTCTGGAGGGTTGCTGTCGTCACGGACGCTGACGAATGGCGTATGGCGTACCGAGAGCCCGAGGCCCGGAAACTGGGGAGCGGATCTATCGAAATGGGCAGTGAGGGGGTTGCAGGAAAACTGTCAGGTGCGTTATCCGAGCGAGGGGTTGTTTCCAACCCTCCAACAAATTGTGTGAATGGGGGACAGAGAACCGCGCACGACGGTACGTGCGGCCGGTTGGAATTTGTGATCAAAACATTTATCGGGGTTCTATCGAGATGATCGCCGATCTACCCGTCACACAGCACACAGCCGCTCGGTGAATGCTCGGTGGCCACTGGGTATGCCTCGTCCATGGAGATGTCATGGATTTTCATCCCTGGGATCGGGTGTGCGGAGCCGGTTGGCATCGTATTGATGTGTGCGTGTGCGTGAGTATGCCAACGGGCGTGCACAAATCGTGTAGTGACAAAGTGACGTTGTCGGTGCTTACGGCTTACGGGCGAGGGATAGGCGCCATAAACGCTAGGCTATTAACCAAAGTGATGTCCAAGCACACATGCATGTCTAGGCTCGTGCAAGTGTGAATTATTGAGGTGCAGTGCCACGATATTTTAATCTGTACTTGTGTAGCCGCGATAATTAATTAAAAGATGAAACCCGCGCTCCTAACTAGGTTAGAGTTTGGGAGCCCCAGGCTCGTTGACGCGGCGCAATTAACACCAGCGTCAAGAACACAGGCGTACGGGCACAACGAGACCGCTTTGGCAATCCATGGAGCTGGTATAGTCAATGTCAACTGGCGACAGGTCGCACTGATCGCTACAACAACAATGACCAAGTGCGCCGAGGAGGGATTAGTGGATGAATGAATCCCCGTAGCCACAAGCTTACGCATCATTGACGGCATCGCCATGAAGGGGTTGACAGAGGGGTCCGATGGCCGGGAAGGCAAGCGAGGACGGTCAGAGGGTTGAAACGTCGAAAGTTGGAAGGCCAGAATATCCGAAGGAACATGAAACCAGCAGGCGAAAATTTCACCCCCAAACCTGTCCAAATTTAGAGAAAGTGTGGCGGAGCGGGGCAAAAGAGAAGGCGAACAATTGCGGAATTGCAAAACTGAGTGACGTTTATCTACCTGTCTTTCCCCCCTGCGTTCCCGCCCCTTCAATCAGTTCACGGGGCTTGTTCTGGCCCGGACATCGAAAATGCTGAATGGCACCGGAATTCGGATATTCACTGGTGCGTCACCGCCGCTCCCTGTCTGATTCAGCTTTAATGGACGGTGATCATTCCAAGGGACGAGTCACCCACAGCTGGCGGAGATCATCTGCAGACGGTAGCCGGAATACTCGATATATGCCACATTCCCCCCCCATGACTGACTATGCCCAGGCTTGGCATACCGGTCGCGCGCGCAGAGCTGACTCGGAGCGGCATTGGCGAGACGATTGTCCGCATCGCAGAATCGGTGCGCGAGGACGACGTGTATATCATCAACACGGGGTGCGGCGCGGTGAATACGGCCTTGATGGAACTGTGCATCATGATCCACGCATGCAAGATCGCCAGCGCAAGGCGAATCACCGCCGTCGTCCCGCTGTTCCCTTACGCACGGCAGGACAAAAAAGACAAGAGTCGTGCGCCGATCACGGCTA
>WNFC01008622.1_pt1 | contig 11256 bp, 11 predicted proteins | sample 5400541 | NCBI WGS metagenome assembly WNFC01 (sample SAMN13153342, study PRJNA577476) | soil metagenome | isolation source: 120 cm saprolite under Douglas fir tree site 2 hole 2 replicate 1 | place: USA:California | collected 2015-04-18
ACCCGTCTGTGCCCACATCAAAAGCCCACTGATGCCGCCCGCTAGTGCAGCGACGAAAGCAAAACGAACCATACGCATTTGGCATCTCCAGAGAAAAAGTGAATGCGTCGAATCTAGCACGTCCCCTGCAATTCACGACGCTTTTTGACGCTTTTTCCAGCCCTTGTTACCCTCGTCCCACCATGAGCCCAACCGGAAACCAGCTCTCGACCACCTGCTGCATCATCGGCGGAGGCCCCGCCGGTATCATGCTCGGTTTCCTTCTAGCCCGCCAGGGTATCGCCGTCACCGTCCTCGAAAAATACAAGGACTTCTTCCGCGATTTCCGCGGCGACACCATCCATCCCTCCACCCTCGACCTTCTGTACGAGCTCGGTCTCCTCGAAAAATTCCTTGCCCTACCTCACTCCCGGATCACCGGCCTCTCTGCCATAATCGGCGGCCAACGTTTTCAGATGTCAGATCTTTCTCACCTCCCTACCCACACTAAATTCGTTGCGCTCATGCCCCAGTGGGACTTTCTCAACTTCCTTGCCGAGGAGGCCGCTCGCTTCCCCGGCTTTACGCTCCACATGGGCTGGGAAGCCACCGACCTCATCCAAACCAACGACGGCGCCACCACCGGTGTGTTGGCCAATACCCCAGACGGTCCCGTCGAGATCCAAGCCGCACTCACAGTCGGTTGTGACGGCCGCCACGCCATCTCGCGAGTCGCCGCACATCTCCCTCTTATTGACGAGGGCGTCCCCATAGACATTCTCTGGCTCCGCATTGCACGCCAGCCCTCCGACCCTGAAAACGCACTCGGCTACTTCAACTACGGCCGTTTCGTCATTCTCATCAATCGCAACGACTACTTCCAGATCGGTTATCTCATCCCCAAAGGCGCATTCCCGCTTATCCGGCAGAATGGCATCCCCGCCTTCCAGCAAAGCATCGAGCGCATCGTCCCCTTCCTCGCGGGCCGCACTGCCGAGATCGACTCCTGGGACAAGGTGAAGCTCCTCACAATTCAGGTAAACCATCTTCAGGACTGGTGTTCCCCCGGCCTGCTCTGCATCGGCGACGCAGCCCATGCGATGTCCCCGGTCGGCGGCATCGGCATCAACATCGCCCTTCAGGACGCAGTCGCCACGGCCAATATCCTCACCGAGTCCATCCTCACCAGCGGCGCCACGGTACACGATCTGCAACGAGTCCAGCACTACCGCGAGAGTGCCGTGCGAAACACACAACGAGCGCAGGTCTTCGCCCACCGCATCCTCTCCCGCGCCCTTCAAAGCACCGGCCCGGTCAAGCCGCCCCTCGCGCTTCGCATCATCACAAAGATTCCCGGCTTCCAATACCTCACCGGACGCTTCATCGGCATGGGCCTGCAACCCCAGCACATCAAGAAAATCTAGTGTCCTGACTCGACATTCGCCCCATAATGTGTCATCCCGACCGGAGCGAAGCGGAGTGGAGGGATCTGCTGTTTCTTCGGCTTGCATCAGAACAAATGTTCCGAGTGACTGCGACGTACTTCAGCCTCACCGCTCTAGCGCTACTCAAACCCTCGATTCCAGCTCTGGATAACCCGCGTCTCCCGTTCCCATCCCAGCACACTCACGCTTCCCGTCCCCAACGCCAGCAAAGCTCCGCCCCTGGCAGCCAACCCAATCCACCGCGCAGCCAGAATCCTCAAAATGTGCGCATGAGCAAACAGCGCCACCTTCCCACCGTCGGTCGCCGCTCCCAGGGCCTGCGCGATCACACCATCCGCGCGCTCTCCCACATGTTCCACCGTCTCCCCACCAACTATCTCGTACTTCCAAACCGACCACCCCGGAATCTCTGCCTGAATCTCCTTCGTAGTCTTCCCTTCATAAACGCCGTAGTCCCACTCCTTCAATCCATCGTCGACCTTAGCCACATCCCTAAATCCCGCAATCGCACATGTCTCCCGCGCCCGCTGCATCGGACTCACAAACACTGCATCAAACTTCGTTCCTTTCAGATAATCCCGCAGCTCTTCCGCTCGTTTCCTGCCATGATCGGTCAGTGGAATGTCCGTCCGGCTCGTATGCGCCCCGCTCAAACTCCACTCAGTTTCCCCATGCCGCACCAGCCACAACTCAGTTCCAAAACCCATCCAAATTCTCCTCAGCGGGGCCTTCGATATTACTTCTTAAGAACCGCCTTCCCCGAACCGCCACGTCACGACCCACCTTCACCGCGAGCGAAGGCGAAGTCTCTCAAACATCCGCATGCCAGATGCGCCGGTAGTGGAGAAAGATATAAGTAGCAAGCCCAAGTCCGATCACACACAGCACAAAATAGCCGCTCAGCATCCCAATGGCGCCAAAGCGCTTCCCCAGCAGATAGGTGGAGAGCCCGGTCGCAACTGCGCCGAAGATCGATGGACCCAGCAACTTCTCCTGCTTGTGCGAGCGCAGGTAGATCGCTTCAGAGGACATCGTATGGTTCACCACAACCGTCAGCAGCAGGATGCCGAACGGAAGCGGCGCAAGCATCCGGCTAGCCAGCTTTATGTGATGTGCATTCAACATAACCAACACCGTCCACGCCATCAGCGAACACACTGCGCTTACCGCTAGCGACTGTACCAGCGTGCGAAAGAATATCTGGTCCAGCCTGCTATATTCCTTTCGCGCGATCATGCTGCCAAATGGTGCCGCCTTGGTATTGACCCACGAGATGGCAACCGACGCGAGCACATTGCTGATGCCCAGCGACATACCCATCTGCCCTGCCTCCAACGGCCCCCTATAGGCAAAGAGCACCGGCACAAAGAGTTGAAAGATGAAGTACCCGCACATCCAACTGACGGCAATCCTCCACTGAAACGGCCAGACTTCGCTTCGCCAGTGAACGCGGTGCGTGTCGGCGTAGTGGTGGAACAATCCAAGCAACAGCCGGCGCTGCGTCCATAGCCACCCGAAGCCGACAAGCACCTGCCCCGTAATCGCCATAGCCGGCGCATACAAGCCGTGATGGATCAGCAGCGCGGCCCACGCCAGCGAACTCCCCAACAGTGCCTGCCACAACCGCGTCCGCGCCACCCGTGGTACATACCCGCAACCCTCCATGAAAGAGAACAGAGGATCTATCTGAAAGGCTAAACTCGCCGCTAGCACCACCATGAACCACGGAAGCCGCCACGCCACCGTCGGCCCCGGGTGCTGATTCGTCGAGAAGAAGTAGAGTCCCGCCGGTATCAGCGTGCAGAACATCAGCAAGGCAGCAACGGAATACCAACGCACCGACTTCTGCAACACCGACGCCAGCCTCCCATGGGCCATGGGACTTCCCGTAACCGTGCCGTCGGACGCAAGCGAAAGATGCGCGCACTCATGGCTCGCCATCTGCAGAATCACAAACGAAAAACCCAGTTCAAAGACGATCTGCAACGCCACTAGGCTGCCAAAAGTGTAGTAGTACCCTTGCTCCGCCCCAGTCAGAAAATGCGCAATCAAGAGGACCGTCACCAGTCCCGCAAGGCTCGTCCAACCTCGTGCAAGGACCGTAAAGATCACCGCACGGTCCAGCCCAAGCGATCGTCGCAGCCCCCACAAATTCGACCACTTGTTGGCCCGGTCCACGTTAGCTTGGTTTGCCTCTAAAATTTCTATATTCAATTCAAGATTTCCCCTTGGACCCGATCTCAACATAAACTATCTTCATGCCGGTCTGTTTCATCTGCGGGTTCGCAGACGGTCCTCCGCGGTATAGAACACACCCTCGTCATATTAGAACATCCCACCATAACTATTTGGGCTCCGCCTCAATCAATGGCGCAGACTCTCCTCCCTGCACTCGTGTGCGCACTGCATAACCCGCCGCCTCCAGCGATCTGCAGCATCGATCCGTGCTCATCACTCCATCTATCATGTGTGGCTCCACAATCAACTTGTCCTCATCCGCGACAAAAACTTTACCGAATGTTCCAACATCTCGACCTCACCGCCCTCAATATCCAACTTGATGAAATCCACGTGGGCCAGCCCAGCCTCCGAACAAAAGTCTTCGAGTGACGTACTCGGAACCTTTGTTTCAGCTCCACGTCCACCTCCCGTAATGGTTACAGCGCTTGACCCCATCGCACCTTCATGCGAAAACAAAATCCCGTTGCTATGGGACCAGACTGCTTTGTGCATCAGCGTAATATTGCTAAGCCCCATCCACCGTTCGGCCATATGCACATTCTGCTTCGCGCATTCGAAATTCATCTCATCCGCTTCAAACGCAAATACATGGCCGCTTGCACCCACCAATTGAGCAAAAATAATCGATGTAACTCCCGAGTACGCGCCGATATCCAACACAATGTTGCCGTCATTCAGGTGCGCGAAGTCGAGGTACTCTGCTGTAGTCTTATAGGGCTCTGTATGCGAAGGAAAGAGAAATGGTATATCCGCGTAGCCATTTAGCCGGTGATACCGCGGTCCACTCATGTCCACCAGGAGCTTTCCATCCACGCGTAGAGGAACGACAGAATCGACGTAGTAGTCAAAGTTTTCAATCATATGCTCAAGATAAAAGTCATGCGAGGAGCATAGGCGCAGCACCTTGTTGGCCTTTTCCAGATCGAAGAAGACATCACGCACGATCAACTTCACCCCGGCAGCTTCTGCCATTCTGTGCAACCTGCGCCGCATTCGTTCCTTCAGCAGGCCTTGCGGTATGAATGGCTTCAATGTTTTCTTTAGCAATCCCAAAATGACAGACCTTCCTAAACTGTCACAGCAATCATCAAAATCTTTTACGTAGTCTACTAGATTCGCAAAACCGATTGTTTCTCAATGCTTTGGCCAGCAATCTCTCCAAAACTCCAGGAGCGTGCAAACATATGCACTAGTCTTTCGGTATCCCAGCTCTCCACCACCTGCAAGCCTCAGGGCGACCAACCCCGAGCCATCGCCGAGCTCATCTCGGGCATCCCACGCCGGAGAAAAAGACCTCGGCGTCACCGGCTCCGGCAAGACCTTCACCATGGCCAAGGTCATCGAAGACCTGCAACACCCCGCCCTCATCCTGGCGCACAACAAGACTCTGGCTGCCCAGCTCTATCACGAGTTCAAAACCTTCTTCCCCAACAACGCCGTCGAGTACTTCGTCTCCTACTACGACTACTACCAACCCGAAGCCACAAGATCTTGCCCCTGAACACGAGCTGCCGAAACGACCCATACTGCGGGTGTCGGAATCATTTAGCAAAATTGTCTATGTTAGGATTGCTAAATTATTAGCCCAAGTAGGCTGATTGCGGTAAGACGTGGATGGAGATTGATGAATCGTTGCAGAAATTGTGGAGCCTCGGCCCTGCACGAACTTGGCTTCATTGGAGATCTTGCTCCGTTTTTTCTTAAGCGCGTGTACCGCGTCGAATTGGTAACGCGCGTCTCACCTCATCCGCTCAAACGTCTAATCCAAAAACTGACAACGCTCGCGCAGCCACTCATCTCTCGAGTACACCCTGTCGTCGCCGCAGTAGAACTTCAATCCTGCCTCAACTGCTCTTTCGTCCAGACCAAATTTCCCTTTCCGGAAGAAGGCATCGCCCGTCTGTACTCAGATTATCGTTCCGATTCGTACAATAAAGAGCGCTGCTACTACGAACCCTCCTATGCTGCTGTTGTCCATCACGTCGGCCATCTTAAGGAGGGCGGTCTCGATCGCATCAGCGCCCTTACAAAATGGTTGGAGAATAGAGTGAGTCTCAATGGAGCCTCTATGCTCGACTACGGCGGAGCCAACGGACAATTTCTGCCTTCGTTCCCGGGAGACAAGTACGTCTTTGAGATCTCCGACATCGAGCCGTATCAAGGTGTCACTCGCATCTCCGATTCGTCCCTGCTCGATACTTACTCATACATTCAACTCTCCCACGTTCTCGAACACGTGCCCGAGCCTCTCCAGATGGTCAAAAGCGTCGCCGCGTACCTGACGAAGAATGGCTACCTTCTCATCGAAGTGCCTCAGGACTATAGCACCGATTTCCTAAAACAACTGCAAACCCGCGGCGCAGACCGCAACATCACGGTCCACGAACACATCAATAATTACTGCGTGCTCTCTGTGCAGAAATTGATCGAAGCCGCCGGACTCGAATTGGTTGCGGTCGAAGCAGTTGCAGTCGAAAGCCCGGTCGCGAAACAGGATTTCATCCGTGCCTTGGCAAAAAGCCCACGATAGCCCTGGCCCCTTAGCGAACGCCCTTCATTTGATCGAAGCAGTGACATATGATCAATCATAAGTAAATGGACTTCCAGCTCTCCACCACCTACAAGCCCCAGGGCGACCAGCCCCGAGCCATCGCCGAACTCATCTCCGGCATCCACGCCGGCGAAAAGGATCAAGTCCTCCTCGGCGTCACCGGCTCTGGCAAGACCTTCACCATGGCCAAGGTCATCGAAGAGCTGCAACGCCCCGCCCTCATCCTCGCGCACAACAAGACCCTCGCCGCCCAGCTCTACCACGAGTTCAAAACCTTCTTCCCCAACAACGCGGTCGAGTACTTCGTCTCCTACTACGACTACTACCAACCCGAAGCCTACATCCCCGCCGGCGACCTCTTCATTGAAAAAGAGTCCACCATCAACGAAGAGCTGGACAAACTCCGCCTCGCAGCCACCCGCAGCCTCTTCGAACGCCGCGATGCCATCATCGTCAGCTCCGTCTCCTGCATCTATGGCCTCGGCTCGCCCGAGGCCTACTACGGCATGTTGATGCTCCTCGAAAAAGGTCAGCGCATCAAGCGCGAAGACATCACCCGCCGCCTCGTCGAAATCCTCTACGACCGCAACGACGTCGACTTCCGTCGCGGCACCTTCCGCGTCCGCGGCGACATCATCGAAATCTACCCCACCTACGACGAAAACGCCTACCGCATCGAGCTCTTCGGCGACGAAATCGATTCCCTCTCACAAATCGATCCACTCTTCGGCACCGTCCGTCAGAAGTACTCCCGCCTCCCCATCTACCCCAAGTCCCACTACGTCGTCCAACCCGAGCGCAAGACCACCGCCATGGCGACCATCATCGAAGAGATGGAGTGGTGGGAAAAAGAGCTCGAAACCCAGGGCCGCCTCGTCGAATCCCAGCGTATCCATCAGCGCACCCGCTTCGACCTCGAGATGATCAAGTCCGTAGGCTACTGCCACGGCATCGAAAACTACTCCCGGCACTTCTCCGGCCGTCTCCCCGGCGAGCCTCCCCCCACACTCCTCGACTACTTCCCACAGGACTACCTTCTCTTCATCGACGAGTCCCACGTCACCGTCCCGCAACTCCACGGCATGTGGCACGGCGATCGCAGCCGCAAACAAAACCTCGTCGACTACGGCTTCCGCCTCCCATCTGCAATGGACAACCGCCCCCTCAGATTCGAAGAATTCGAATCCCGCACCGGACAGATCATCTACGTCTCCGCCACCCCCGGCCCCTACGAACTCACCAAATCCGCCGGCGTCGTCGTAGAACAAATCATCCGCCCCACCGGCCTCATCGATCCCGTAGTAGAAATTCGCCCCATCAAAGGCCAAATCGACGATCTCCTCGCCGAGATCCGCGACCGAGCCCAAAACAATCAGCGAGTCCTCGTCACCACACTCACCAAGCGTATGTCCGAAGACCTCGCCAGTTACTACACCGAAGTAGGCGTCCGGTGCCGCTACATGCACTCCGAAATCGAAACCCTCGAACGCATCAAACTCCTCCGCGACCTCCGCAAAGGCGAGTACGACGTATTAATCGGCATCAACCTTCTCCGCGAAGGCCTCGACCTCCCCGAAGTCTCCCTGGTCGCCATACTCGATGCCGACAAGGAAGGATTCCTCCGCTCCCAGGGCTCCCTCATCCAAACCATCGGCCGCGCCGCCCGCCACATCGAAGGCCGCGCCATCCTCTACGCCGACAAGATGACCGACTCCATGCAGCGCGCCATCGACGAAACCAATCGCCGCCGCGAAAAGCAGGAAGCCTTCAACGAAGAAAACGGCATCACCCCACAATCCATCATCCGCCCTCTCGAGATGGGCCTCGCCGGCATCCTCAAAGCCGACTACGCCGACCTAACCGACGAAGCCGAAGGCATGCCCGACTTCGCCACCCAGCAGGAACTCGACGACTACATCAACAAACTAGAATCCGACATGCGCGAAGCCGCCAAAAAATTCGAATTCGAAAAAGCCGCCAAGCTCCGCGACACAGTAAAAGAACTCCGCACCAAAGAGTTCCTCTTCAGCTAGTGCGTATCGGCTTGTTGTTGCCTTTTTTGTTGTCATTCCGCAGCGCAGCGGAGGAATCTGCTGTTTCTTTAGGAGCCAACTGACGTCAACGCGCCGAATCTTTGGCAACTCCATGAGCAGCTAGACCGGGACCAGAGTTACTGTGTCCCGCCGGTAGTGGCCCCGAGCGCCAACGGCGCGCCTTATACCAGCATGGGGCGAAGCCCCATGTAGCGAAGAATTAGAGCCACGAGGGCTGAAAGCCCGCTCTATAGGCTGCCGCGAATCCTCCCCATACGTCTTCTTTGGTTCTGCTCTAATATCGTTAGCCACCACTCGACACCCTCTACAGCCGTACAAAATAGTGCCTCGAAAGTCCTACCAGCCCAGAATCGGCGCACTTGACATCGCCTCACCTCAAAAAGCCTCAATGAAGCGTACCCAATCCAAACACCAGATCGCGAAGTCCGAACTTAAAGTATCTGTTTCTAATACTTTGCACGTTTTTTAGGGGAGGGGAGGGTCACCCTGAAGCCGTATCATAACGCACATTCCTTCACCCTCACAAAGTACACTCAGAGTCGGATCGCAAAATCCACGAGGAAAAAATGATCATCATCAACGACGAACACGTAACCCTGGACACTCCCACCGGCCCCATGCGCACCCACATCGTCCGACCCGCCGCACCCGGTCGCTACCCCGGCATCCTCTTCTACTCAGAGATATTCCAAATCACCGCGCCCATCCGCCGCACCGCTGCCATGCTCGCCGGCCACGGCTACATCGTCGCCATGCCCGAGATCTATCACGAGTCCGAGCCTGCCGGCACCATCCTCGCCTACGACCAGGCCGGCTCCGATCGCGGCAACTTCCTAAAAACCGACAAGCCTGTCGCGGCCTACGACGCCGACGCGCTCACCGTCCTCGACCACCTAGCTGCCCGCCCTGACTGCACCGGCAAACTCGGCGCCATGGGCATCTGCATCGGCGGCCACCTCGCCTTCCGCGCCGCCATGAACCCCGACGTCAAGGCCACCGCCTGCTTCTACGCCACCGACATCCACAAGCACGGCCTCGGCAAAGGCATGCACGACGACTCCCTAGAGCGCGCCGCCGACATCAAAGGCGAACTCCTCATGATCTGGGGTCGACAGGATCCCCACATCCCGACCGAAGGCCGTATGGCCGTCCTCGCGCGTCTCAACGAACTTGGCACCCGTCTCACCTGGCACGAGGTTAACGGCGCCCATGCCTTTATGCGTGACGAAGGCATCCGCTACGACCCCGAACTCGCCTACAGCCTCTACGGCCTGGTCTTCGATCTCTTCCACCGCAAACTAGGCGAAGGTGACCTCGCCACCCAAACCGCCGCCTCTACCGAGACCCGGCACTAAATGATTTGGCGTAAAGAAGTGATGAAGTAGTGCTTGAACTATCTCCAACTAACCGCAAGATGCCACCGCAACTTCCTGTCCATCGTCTTCTCCAGGACGTGCGCATACTCCAGCAACTCCGAAAGAACCTGCTCACCCTCCGTCCCCAACTGCTGCGGATCGGCCTCCAGCGTCATCAAAAGCGCCCGGACTGTTTTCAACCCATCTTCCGGCGAATACCATTGCGGCGGCGGCAACCGTCGCATCAGCTCCTGGTTCCCCGCGCCCTCTTCAATCAGAAGCGACATCGAATTCTCATCCGCCGAAAAGAACTCAATCAACGGACGCACTCCCAACCGAAGCGCCAGTCGTTCCAGCGCATCCTCATGCCGGGCCAGCGAGCGCCCATTCACGAAGATATCGAACCCAGGGTCCTCGCCTTCAACCACGATGTACATCGACGCTGCCATTAATCACAGTGTACCGCGCAACACGCTCGCCGAAAAAGTATCACCGGAGAGACAGGACCGTCCCCTCTTCACCTGCCTGCAAAAACAAAAGCATCCCTCCACCCGCTGCCAGCAACGCCGTCCCAAACCCCATCCTGACCGTCCAGTCGGGCCGCATCACAACGAAACTCTCCAGCACCGTCAACAATGGGATCACCAGATAGCGAGCGGCAAAGCGAATAGGGGGCATCTCGCGCAGCAGCCCCACAATCAACAGCACCTCAGCCACATCCGTCAGCGACGCGATCGACATCACCGAAGCCAGTCCGTTACCTCGCCACACAATCTCTTCACGAACAGCACTCCAGACCAGTAAGAACACAGCATTGGCAAGTCCCACAACAGCAATCGCATCCGCCAAAGCAAACCCGCGCAACAACCGATACAGCCAGACGCTTGCAAGCCCCACCAGAACGACAGCGGCACAGACAACAGCCAGCATCATCCATCCACGCGCAGAACTCGAGAACGCCAACGGCAGCAGAAGTAGAAGCCCACCCAGTCCAGCCAACGCCGGCATCAGGAACAATCTCGCGCCACGTTCCTCCCGCCCTGCTGATTCGCCAGACGCAACCGACATCACCACCACCACAGGAACCAAAGCAAACAACGCAGACCGGCTGATTGCCGGCACACTACCATGCGCATACTCAGCAACCACTATCGGAACTCCAAAAAATCCCACGGCCGCTCCAGCCAACCCCGCATACAGCCCCCTGCTTCGAGACCACACTCCGCGGCCAGCAAACAGAAGCGCAATCAGCCCCACCACACCAAAAAGAACTCCCTGCTGCTCTAACAGCGGCAATCCATCCGACATCTCACGCGGAATAGCCCACGATGTCCCCGACAGAACGCAAAGCACAGCAAAAGCAATCCATAAATTCCATCGCATGGCGAACAGCGTCCAGTCTCAACCTAAGTTAGATATCACTTCCACACATGGGGTACAGACCCAGCCGGAGCATGAGAGGTCAGTTCAAGGTAAACAGTCTCAATATCCTGTTGCAACCCATCGGGACGATTAGGAACCCAGTTGCTGTCGCTGTCCGGCAGCTTGATGTGCATCTCAGCAAGAGTCTTCCCCGCATCAGCCTGTAGCTTGACCTCACGGTAAAGGTCCCGTAGAAACCTCTGCTGCCC
>WNFC01008624.1_pt1 | contig 11255 bp, 10 predicted proteins | sample 5400541 | NCBI WGS metagenome assembly WNFC01 (sample SAMN13153342, study PRJNA577476) | soil metagenome | isolation source: 120 cm saprolite under Douglas fir tree site 2 hole 2 replicate 1 | place: USA:California | collected 2015-04-18
TGCGCATCCAGAAAGGTTTTCCTGAAGACTGCTCCGGCCGACTGCTGCTGCCGTCTGCTACTGCTCCGGCCGACTGCTGCTGCCGTCTGCTACTGCTCCCGCCGTCTGCTCCTGCCCTCTTCTCCCGCCGTCTGCTCCTGCCGTCTGCTCCTGCCGACTGCTCCTGCCGACTGCTCCTCCCATTTACGATTGATTAAGCTCGCGACAAACCCCGCGCCAAAACCGTTATCGATATTTACGACCGTCACATTCGACGCGCATGAGTTCAGCATGCCAAGCAGCGCGGCGATACCGCCAAACGACGCGCCATAGCCAATGCTCGTCGGCACGGCAATCACGGGCACGCTCACCAACCCGCCAACCACCGAAGGCAGTGCGCCTTCCATGCCCGCCACGACGATGGCAACGCGCGCACTTTGCAGCAACGAACGTTCCGCCAGCACGCGATGAATGCCGGCTACACCCACGTCCCATACGCGCTTCACGCGATTTCCCATTGCTTCCGCGGTTAAAGCCGCCTCTTCCGCGACCGGTATGTCGCTGGTGCCGGCAGTCACTACTACTATTTCGCCAACGCCGAGTTCAGTCTTATCTCTTTGGATTCTTATCAAGCGCGCCGTCGCGTGCCACTCGGCGTCAGTGACGATGTTGCGCACTTCTCCAAACGTACCTTCGTCTGTATGGGTCACGAGCACGTTGGGAGCATGTTGCAGCAGCCGCTCAACTATGCCGATAACTTGTTCGCGCGTCTTTCCGGCGCCGAACACTACTTCCGGAAAACCCTGACGCGTCGCCCGCGCGTGATCGACGCGTGCGTAGCCGACGTCTTCATAGTGAAGGTTTTGAATGCGACTGACAGCTTCGCTCGTTTCAAGCTCTCCCGCGCGATGCGCCGCCAATAGTTGTTCCAGTGCGGTCAGGTTCATTAAGGAAGTCACTCGTTGGGACGTGAATTAAGGGGGCATTCTAACATTCGCCGGCGAAGCATTCGAAATGAGCTTGCTTGCACGGGATTCGACCGCCAAGTAAGATTCAAACAACGAAAAGATTTGCGCAAATGGTGATTGCCAGCGACGACTAAATTCCCGATGCCTGCCTTGCTTCGAAATGTTCGCGTTACGCTCGAGATGATAAAGATCGAGCACACTCTGTTTGCGCTCCCTTTTGCCTTTCTGGGAGCCGTGCTGGCTGCCAATGGACTGCCGACGATTCGCCAAGCTTTTTGGATCACCATTGCGATGGTCGGGGCTCGCTCGACGGCGATGGCCTTCAATCGCATCGCCGATCGAGATTACGACGCGCAAAATCCGCGCACGCAAACACGCGCCATCCCCGCCGGACTGTTATCAGTAGGCTTTGTATGGCTGTTTACCTTTGTCTCCGCGGCGCTTTTCCTATTGGCTGCTGCGATGCTAAATCGGCTCACGTTGCAGCTGGCTCCAGTCGCGCTGGCGAGCGTCATGCTTTATTCGTATTCAAAACGATGGACTTTGCTTTCTCATTTGTTTCTTGGTTGGTGTTTGTCGATTGCGCCGACGGGCGCGTGGATAGCCGTGCGCGGCCATCTGGACAGCCCGGTGCCGCTCTTGCTCTCGCTGATAGTGCTGTTGTGGACCAGCGGCTTCGACGTCCTTTATGCGTGCCAGGATTATGAGTTTGATTTGCGCGCCGGCTTGCACTCGATTCCGAAACGATTCGGTGTTGCCAGTTCGTTGCTGATCGCCCGCCTGTTTCACCTTTGCGCGTTCGTAGCGATTCTGGCTTTATACTGGATTACGCAGCTTGGTGTTTTTGCTCTAGTGGGTGTTATTGTCACCGCCGCTTTGCTTGTCTATCAGCATCGCCTGGTGCGGGCCGACGATTTGAGCAAACTAAACGCGGCATTTTTTACTACTAATGCATTTGTAAGCGTCATTCTGTTTGTGACATTTGGAGGCGCAGTTCTCCTGAGGGCTTTTTCATGAATTTTTCACACGACAAGAATTTGGTTGCGATCGCCCAGAAGGTTGAAGCAGGCGAGCGTCTGACTTTTGCAGATGGGGTCGTCCTGTTTGCAACCGATGATCTGCCTTCACTCGGCAAACTCGCGGATAGTGTTCGCCGCCGCAAGCATGGGCGCACAACTTATTTCAACGTAAATCGTCACTTCAATCCTACAAACGTTTGTTACGTTGACTGCAAGTTTTGCGGGTTTTATCGCACCCCGCGTCAGCCGGATGCCTACACGCATAACATCGATGACAGCCTGCGCATCGCGGGGGAAGCTGTAAAGGAAGGCGCAACTGAACTGCACATCACCGGTGGACTGAACACCAAACTACCGTTTAGTTATTTCACCGATTTGCTTTCCGCGCTGAAGCAGCATTATCCGCAACTTCACTTAAAAGCCTTTACGATGGTCGAGCTTGACCACTTCGCGCATTTCTACAAGCTGAGCGACAAAGAGGTAATCGAAAAGCTGATCGAGGCTGGCCTGGATTCGTGCCCGGGTGGCGGCGCTGAAATCTTTCGCGAGCCGACGCGCTCAATGATATGTGCACATAAATGCGACGCAAACCGCTGGTTGGAGTTGGCAGGTAAGGTGCATGCGGCGGGCTTGAAGACAAATGCGACGATGCTTTACGGACATATCGAGTCGATTGAGGACCGCGTGGATCACCTGATTCGTTTGCGGCAACAGCAGGACGAGTCTGGCGGTTTTCAGTGTCTGATACCGTTGGCTTTTTATCCGGAAAACACCCAACTTGCGCACTTGCCGGGGCCCTCTGGGGTTGACTCACTGAAGACAATGGCAGTTTCCCGCCTGATGCTCGACAACTTTGAACACTTGAAAGCCTACTGGGTAATGCTTGGGAAACGGCTGGCGCAAGTGGCGCTGCACTTTGGCGCCAATGATATCGACGGCACCATTACTGAAGGCGGTGAACTGAGCGAAAGCTACTCGATTGAATCAAACAATGAAGTGAAGATGTCGCGCGATGAGATCGTTACCTTGATCGAAGACGCCGGGTTTACGGCCGTCGAGCGCGATACGGTTTATAACCCGGTTGAGCGCCGTAACGTCAGCCTCGTCTAATCATTCCAGACCGAATTACAATCATGTCGACGCTAATTGAAACGCGAACAATAACTGTCGCCCATTCACCAGACTCCGATGACGCTTTCATGTTTTATGGTCTGGCTACTGACAAGCTGGATACGGGCGAGCTGAAATTTACACACGTCCTGAAAGACATCCAGACCTTGAATGAAGAGGCCTTTCGCGGCACATACGATGTCACCGCCGTCAGCTTTCATGCCTACGCGTACATCAGTGATAAATATTTGCTGCTGCCGCATGGAGCGTCGATTGGCGATAACTATGGTCCGGTTTTGGTTTCAGCCCGACCAGCAAGACCTGAAAACATCTCGAAGCTAAGGATCGCCGTGCCCGGTACATTAACCAGCGCCTTCCTCGCGCTGAGAATTTTCAATCCGGAATTCCAATACGAAGTTGTGCCGTTCGATAAGATTATCGATGCGGTAAAAAGTGGAGATTGCGACGCCGGCCTTTTGATTCACGAGGGACAACTCTTCTATGAATCACTCGGTCTTCACAAGGTATTGGACTTGGGTGAGTGGTGGCACGAACGCACGGGCTTGCCGTTGCCTATGGGCGGCAATGCGATCCGTCGTGAGTTGGGCCCCGAGATCATTCACCAGGTTTCCGACTGCTTGCGCGAGAGCATTCGCTTTGCGCTCGACAATCGTGAAGACGCTCTTCAGTACGCAATGCAGTTTGCCCGGGACATGGATACTTCGCTGGCCGATCGCTTCGTTGCAATGTGGGTCAACAATCTAACTCTCGATTACACCGAACGAGGTCGCGAAGGTGTGCGCAGGTTTCTGACCGAGGGATTTGAACGGGGCATCATCCCGAACCGTCCGAACATCGAATTCGCGCGTTGAGCTGGAACTGCAGCTGGGGTGCGCGCGGCGGTTATTAGCCACCCCGCCCAGAAGGGGTGACTCCCGCCGCGCACATCATCGGTTCAAGGCTGGCGATCAGGCTCCTCCCAAAGCTTGACCTAAACGTCTTTCTTCCATGTAGCAACGCGGCCGCTCAGCGTTGCTATGCGCCTTCGCGCTATTGAGGTCCATGGAAATTTCGACGTTGCCACGTCCCGACGTGAGGACTTTACAATCTCTCGGAAGGTCCGATCATGAGTCGCCGGACCGAATCTTTTTCAAACTGCCTGGAGTCTTCAAAAAGCGCTGGAATTCGCCTGCGATGCTGCGTGGAACTCGATTAACTAATTCTACTGGAAGCACATTACATCACTTGCATGAAATTTTGCAATTAAAAATCGACAAAGTCCGAAGGGGCCGTTTACCGCTTAGAAGGAGGTGGCAACACGACTTTATTCCAGGGCATCTGAGAAGGGGATTTTGGCTTGCTCTGTCTTGGTTCTCATTCAAGGATTTATAGAAAATGGATAGAAAACCCCAAGTAAACGCCATTAAGGTTATGGCTCTGCTAATTGGCCTTTTACTATTGGCATTGCCGGTAGTGTTCGGGCAGGCTTTGCCTACCGCTACAGATCTTCCCCCAGCAGAAGTCGACCGCATAATCAATACCTTCACGGCTAAGGAAAGTCATTTTCGTAAGGCCCTTAACGAGTATTCATTCAAGCGTGATGCGGTGTTGCAAAGTCTGGGAATGGGCGGCCAGGTAACCGGCGAATATCACCGCATTTCTTATTTCACCTTCGATGATTCCGGTAATCGATTCGAAAAAATCAGCTACTTTCCGATGCCATCGTTCGGCGCCGTCACTCAGGAAGATCTTGAGGACCTTGGTGGAATCCAACCTTTTGCGCTGGAGCCTTCGAAGATCCCTCAATATGACTTTAAATACGTAGGCAAAGAAAAAATTGACGAACTAAATCTCTACGTGTTCGATGTGAGTCCGAAAGTGATGCCTGACCCGAAAAAGACTAAGGAGCGATTTTTTAGGGGTCGCGTTTGGGTCGAAGATCAGGACTTTCAGATTGTGAAGACTAAGGGAAAAGGTGTTCCGGAAACAAAGAAGAACAAATTTCCTACCGTTGAAACTTACCGCGAACAGATCGACGGACGTTATTGGTTTCCGACCTATTCTTACGCTGACGAAGAGTTGATTTTCGACAGCGGCGAAGCGCTGCATGTTCGCATGCAAGTTCGCTACTCGGATTTTGTAAAGGCCAGCGCCAAGGTAAAAATTATTGAGATCGAGAATCCCGACGCGCCGTCGAAAGAAACTAAACCTGTTACGACGCCGCCGCCGCGCAAACCCTAGTGGAGTAGCGCCGGCTTAACTCGAAAATCCCAATTCGTCGCCAATCATGGTGTGCACGCGTTCAAGCAGTTGCTTGACCTCCTCATCGCTGGAAACTCCAGCGGTCGATACTGGCGGAAGTATTACCATTTCGATCGTTCCTGATCTCGCCTCACCGGTTCCCTTGCCCATCAAGTAGTCCGTGTTTTTTATTGCCACCGGCACAATCGGCACGCCTGCCTGCGCAGCCATGTAGAACGCGCCTTTCTTAAAGGGAAGAAAGTCGCCTGGCCGGGCGCGAGTACCCTCCGCGAAAACACCGAACGATCTACCGGAACGAATGCGGGCCGTTGCGGCTTCCGTGGTCTGCAATGCGCGGTCGCGATTGGAGCGATCGATAGCCATGACGTTTACATAACCCATACCGTACCCAAGAATCGGCACCTTAAGTAATTCTTTTTTTGCCAGCAGTCCGAGGCGCGGCCCGGCGTAAGCAAAAAGAGTGGCGGTATCCAAATACGAACGATGGTTAGAGATGAAGACGTAAGTTTGATTTGGATCAACATATTCACTTCCCGTTACCCGCACCTTCATGCCACTCAAACGCAGCCAGTTGCGAGCACCAAAAAGGGCCCAGGGATAAACGAGCTCATGATTACGCGTCAACCAAGCCACTGACAGCACTGGCGGAGCAAAGATGAGCAGAAGCGCCGCCGCAACAAATAGGGACCACCAGTAATGTAGGCGTCGAAGAATGGGCATCTAGCGGATTATGATTCCGAGCGGCAGATAATCGCACACTTTCGCTTTTCTGGGCGACCGAGGGCAGTTAACGATTGCGTCTGGATAATCGCAGGTTTCCATGAGTGACTCTCCGCCTTGCTTCGACCGCATCAGTAGCGCTATCTTTACATCGTCCAAATCTCTCCTCCGGCCCGCATCCACGGGGCTAACATGCGAAGCATCTAATCCGGACACTGCGCATCCAAGTCAGGTGGGCACAGCCACGCGTTAGGATTGAATCGGAGTCCCAGCATGAAGAGAATTTCTCTATCCTTACTTTTTGTCTCGCTTTTTGCGGTTTTTACGGCGGGCCTAACTGCGCAAACGCGAGCACGCCGGGTTGGCGGGATGTCGGCCCCAACTGGCAGCAGCGTCCCGACCGCTTCGCGCGCTCCGGTCCTCGGGGGCGCAAACCGTACTAACAATTCGCGACAGTCTAAGCAGCCTTCAACAGCCGAAGGACCGGAAGAAGTTGAGGCAGGCGACGTCATCAAAGTGAACACTACTCTGGTTACACTGCCCGTCAGCGTAATGGATCGCGGCGGACGATACGTTCCAAACCTGCGCAAAGAAGATTTTCGACTTTGGGAAGATGGTGTCGAGCAGCAGGTTGCGTTTTTCTCGTCTGTTGATAAGCCTTTTTCGGTCGTACTGATGCTGGACACCAGTGGTTCGACTCGTTTTCGTCTCGAAGAAATTCAGGATGCAGCGATCGCGTTCACTAACCAACTGCGGCCGGACGATCGGGTGATGATCGTTTCGTTTGACGATCAGATACGCGTGCTGTCTGAATTTACCAGTGACCGAGGTCACTTGCGCGATGCGATCCGTCGCACCCGCACGGGCGACGGCACCAAGCTTTATGATGCGGTCGACATGGTTATGAACCAGCAACTGAACACTGTCTCCGGTCGCAAAGCGATCGTGCTCTTCACTGACGGCGTTGACACCACCAGTCGCCACGCGTCTTATGCCAGCAACGTGCGCGATGCAGAAGAGTTGGATGCATTGATCTATCCCGTACAATTCGACACGTACATGGATATGAGCGGCGGGGGTGGCGGGTGGCCCGGATCAGGCCGAATGCCGAGCTCGCCCGTAGGCGTGTTGATTCAAATTCTGGGCGGAATAAGTCGCGGTGGCGGCGGCCCAATAAACGGCGGTGGTGGTCCGGGAACAAGCAAGCACGACTATCAGGTTGCCAACCGCTACCTGCACGACCTCGCCGACAAAACGGGAGCGCGGAGTTATCAGGCAGACTCAACGCAAAACTTGAGTTTCGCTTTCGGCAACGTCGCCGAAGAATTGCGGCGCCAGTACAGTTTAGGTTACTACCCGACGCGGCCGGCCCAGGCAGGCGAGCGACGACAGATCAGAGTGCGCGTTAATCAACCCAATCTGGCCGTACGTACGCGCGACAGTTATATATTTAATCCTTCGGGCGCGGTTGACAATACGGCGCAAAGAACGGCGCCTGTGCTGCAACGAAAATTTGCAGGCGGGGGATCAGCCAATTTGGCAAATCGTTAAATTCTGCGAACCACTACTGGCAGAATTATTTTAGGGCGGGAAGCGTGACGGTGAAAACTGCGCCATTCCCGCCCTCGCGGTTTTTGGCTTCGACGTGCCCGCCATGCAGTTCGGCGAGGTGCCTCACGATCGCGAGGCCAAGTCCAAGTCCGCCGTGCTTTTTTGTGGTGCCGCTTTCAGCCTGGGTAAACCGCTCAAACGCGTGCGGTAGAAACTCCGGCTTTATCCCCGGGCCCGTATCGGCAATCATTAACTTTGCAAACGAATTCTCCTTCAACAACGAGATCTCAACTACGCCTCCGTCAGGTGTAAACTTCACGGCGTTGGAAAGCAAGTTCCAGGCGACTTGCTGCAAACGGTTGGCATCGCCATTAACAATCAACCCAGCCGACTTGTTATTTGTAATTATTTTTATTTCTTTCGCCTCGGCCGCCGGACGAACAACATCGATTGCAGCATTGACAACATTCAATAGATCGGTGGGCAGGTAAGTTAGGTGCAACTTGCCGGTTATGATTCGCGAAACGTCGAGCAGGTCGTTGACAATCTGGGCTTGTGACCAGGCATTGCGTTCAATGGCTTCAAAGGCATGCGCTGAAGTGTTTTCGTCCAACTGGCCCGAACGCAGCAAACGCGACCAACCAACGATCGCATTCAGCGGGGTTCGCAGCTCATGAGAAGTGTTGGCGAGAAATTCATCCTTGAGCCGGTTGGCTTCCTCGGCTTGCGCTCGGGCTTCGCGCTCGCGCAGCAGCAATTCACTGCGTTCCTTTTCAGCTTGAATTGCGCGGGTGATGTCCATGGTTACGCCGCGCATACCCACGGGTTCACCTTTTTCATCACAGACAACGATTGAATACGCGTCTACCCAAACCTCTCGTCCATCTTTGGTGAGCCAACGAAAGCGACTAATGCCGCCTTTGCGGGTGGCAAACTTCTGAACAGCTTCGGCTGCGGCGCGTTCCTTGTCCTCGGGATGAACGATGGTCAGCCAGAAGTTTGGCGTCGACAGCCACTCATGCTGGCTGTAGCCGAGCATTTCTTCGACGTAACCACTGACAAAGTTGATGCGCTGATTGGCCGCGTCCGGCTTTCCCCAGGCTTCCCAGACCACGCCCGGAACATGGGCCACGATATCTGCGACTCGCTCCCGTTCCCGCTCCATCTCCGCGCGCAAGGTCAGTTTTTCTTCTTCGGCTTTTCTTCGTTCTGTGATCGCTGCATGGAGTGCCAGCGCCGTCAACGTGCTGGCGCCTACAAAAAGGAGCAGCAGCAAAAGAGATTCGTTTGCGGAAGGTTGAATGAATGGCCCAAAGCCTCGCGACGTGCCCCACACCGCAATGCCGGTCAGAAGCAATATTGCCGAGCACAGAAAACGCTGATCGAAACGCAGCGCCGCCCAAACAAGAAACGGCAGACACAAGTGTTCTATCGGGTAGTCCTGCTGCCGGCCCAGTATCCAGCCGGAGAAAATACTCATCGAAACGATAAACAGAAGAGTCAGAAGCAAACTGCCTTCAACAAGAACTCTTGAACGATTGCTGAACTCAGCTCGTGACGTCCAGGAAATTAGAAACGGTGCGACCACCAGTGCGCCAAACCCGTCGCCTAACCACCATGTCAGCCAAAGGCCCGTGAAGTTGGACCAGAGCGCCGCGCCGCCAAAACATAAGCTCAAGGTCCCAATCGTCGCACTTACCGCGGGACTTAACACAACAGCGAACAGGACGAATTGCAACACTCCGGCAATCGAAGCAAACGTTTTATAGGGAGGTTGCATGCGCCTCAGTAAATACCAGGCAGTTAAAGCTTCCAGAGTATTTCCAAGGGCTATGCCCGCCGCCGTGGCAAGGGAAACGTGGGTAAGCAGATTTGCGCCAAAGGCGCCCAGCAAAATGGCGGGCCAGAATTTTTTACCGAGAACAAGTAATGCCGCTATCGCGACACCCGTTGGAGGCCAAACAGGAGAGACGTTTGTGTGAACCGAGGCCAGGCTCAGGCCGAATTCAGCAGCGGCGAAATAGACGATTGCGACTGCAAGCGCGACCAGCGCGTTCTGCGGGGTTGTAAGTTTTCGCCGGGTCAAGATTTCGTTAGCCGAAGGATCGGATTCGGGGGAACCAAACCATGGGGGCGATGATTATAGCCGAGCGTGCCGTGCCTTCTCAACGAGTAAGATCCGAAGCGTTCACTACGGACAAATCAAATCCAGCAGAGGTGCTGGCCGGGATTCTGACATAACAGATCAAGTGAGGCGTTCTCGCGAAAATACAACCTTAATTATTCACGGTAATGTCCGCTGCCGTACAGACCGCGACGGAAATTGCTTATATGAGTCGTATATCACGGCACGCTTGGCCCAGGCTTCTGTGCTTTTGCGGTCAAAGGAAATGCATAACAGCCGCCTTGGGCGTTGCCGATTGTAAAGAGCGAGCTCAGATCCCCTCTTAGCTGGAGGTTTCAGCTTTGTCGAGCAAAACTAGCATCCTTTACCTCGAGGATCATGAGGACACGCGCGACTTAGTCCGGCTTGTCCTGGAATATCAGAACTACGACGTTGCCACCACCGCTACGGTCGCCAGTGGCCTGACTCTGGCGCGGTCACGGCATTTCGATCTCTATTTGTTAGATTCGCGCCTTCCCGACGGTTCTGGTTTGGATTTTTGTCGAGAACTGCGTGGGTTTGACTCCCTCACGCCGATACTCTTTTACTCGGCGGCGGCGTACGAGTTAGATAAGCAAAGCGCCTTAGCCTGCGGCGCGCAAGGCTATCTAACCAAACCTACCCCGAGCGAAGATCTGTGTGCACTTGTCAAAAGTCTCATATTTGACTCCCAGCAAGAGACCCTCGTAACGAGCGCTTAGCCCCTTACCTTGCTTGGAAGAACCCGATAGATATTTATTCCTGCCGATGTTTAGTCCTGATGCCTTGGGAATTCAAATAGCGGCGGCCAGAGCTCGTCTGTACTCAACCGTACACAAAGGTGTTGTATTAGTCTGAACCTTATTAACCGAAAGCCTCTATAAAAAATTTCTGAATTTGCTGTTGCAAGCGCATCGCTCAAGCTGTATAAAGTCGGCCAACTGGGTGATGGCTGGATGCCTCACCCCGGTATAGCTAATTGAGTCTTCGGATTCTTGGCTATGCGAGAGAGCGGCGGCGGGGTGAGGACGTTGCCGCTCTATTTTTTTGTTTGCGGCCTTTCGTCCTGAGCGAAGCTTATTTTGCCTTACCACTCAAGCTCTTCTTCAACACGGCGACCAGGTCGATCACTTTGGCTGGTTCTCGCTCTTCAGTTTCCACTTCGACGACGTTGCTGCGCTTTTTCTCTTTCTTCTTAACGAGTTTAAGCAAAGCTTCGGCCTGTTCATCCTGAAGCTTCGCGCCGGCAAACTCTTTTTTCGATTTGCTGCTTATTACTTTCTCAAACTTGCGCACCCTCGCCGCTGGAACCTTTTTCTTTTTCGGCAGCCCAAGATCTTCAGGAGAACGAAGCTCGTCCTCAAAGCGCATCGTTTCAGCTCTTAAAACTCCGTGATCCGAAAAAATTGCGACCAGGTATTCTTTGCCACGCATGACAAACGTGGCCAGGCCGGCCAATCTGCTTTTTGCCATTGTTTCGGCAAGCAGTTTATATGCTTTCTC
>WNFC01008625.1_pt1 | contig 11255 bp, 7 predicted proteins | sample 5400541 | NCBI WGS metagenome assembly WNFC01 (sample SAMN13153342, study PRJNA577476) | soil metagenome | isolation source: 120 cm saprolite under Douglas fir tree site 2 hole 2 replicate 1 | place: USA:California | collected 2015-04-18
CTTGTCGATCGCGGTTCGCTTAGTACGCCCGGCCCACTCCGCGTCCCTCGCCGCGCCGGTGTTCACCGAGACCACCCGTGCACTCGCCATACATGCACGGTAATAGACACGCGTGGCCCGGTCGAACCGGATTCTGCCCGCCGGGCTGGTGCGGGCGGAAGGTTATCCTGGGGCCGGGTCAACCGGCAGGAGGCGACGATGGCGAGCGGGCCAGGGTACGGGATGGCGGCCAGCGGTGCCGGCGCCACGCGGGCGTCGGACGCAGACAGGGAACAGGCGGTCGAGGTGCTCAAGGCGGCGTTCGCGGAGGGCCGCCTGCCGAAGGACGAATACGACGCACGCCTGGGCGACGCCTACTCCGTGCCTACCCTCGCCGACCTGGAACGCGTGACCGCGCAGTTGCCGGGGGGCGGGCCCGGCCTGTACGGGATGACCAAGCCGCGGACCAATCCCCTCGCGATCGCCTCGCTGGCCTGCGGGGTGAGCCAGTTGATGTTCGGCCCGGTGCCCACGATCCCCGCCATCGTGCTGGGTCACGTCGCGCACCGTCAGATCCGCCAGACCGGGGAGGACGGCAAAGGCCTGGCCACCACGGGAATCGTGCTGGGCTGGATCGGGGTGGCGCTGACCGCTCTCATCGTCACGCTCATCGTCATTGCGGCCATCGCGCTCACCCACGCCGCTCCCGCCCGTGGATGACCTGGGCGGATGAGGCCCGCTCGCGGCTGTAGGCCGCGCTGCGGCGAGGCGGGCTGGCGGCGGTCAATCGTTAGGCTTAACGCTGGCGTTCCGGCTGCTGGGTGGACAGCGCGGCGACGAAGGCTTCCTGCGGCACCTCGACGCGGCCGATGGTCTTCATCCGGCGCTTGCCCTCCTTCTGCCGTTCGAGGAGCTTGCGCTTGCGGGTGATGTCACCGCCGTAGCACTTGGCCAGCACGTCCTTGCGGAGCGCCCGGATATTCTCCCTGGCGATGATCTTGGACCCGATGGCGGCCTGGATCGGCACCTCGAACTGCTGCCGCGGGATCAGTTCCCGCAACTTCGAGGTCATCGCGATGCCGTACTCGCGCGCCTTGTCAGCGTGCACGATCTGGCTCAACGCGTCGACCGGCTGCCCCTGCAGCAGGATGTCCACCTTGACGAGGTCCGCCTCCTGCTCGCCGTCCGGCTCGTAGTCGAGCGAGGCGTAGCCGCGGGTGCGCGACTTCAGATGGTCGAAGAAGTCGAAAATGATCTCCGCGAGCGGCATGGTATACCGGATCTCCACCCGGTCGGTGGACAGGTATTCCATGCCGAGCAGCGCGCCGCGCCTGCTCTGGCACAGCTCCATGATCGTGCCGATGTACTCGCCCGGGGCCAGGATCGTGGCCCGGACCACGGGCTCGAAGACCTTGGCCGCCTTGCCGTCGGGAAACTCGCTGGGATTCGTCACGATCAGCTCCGCGCCGGAATCCAGCACCACCCGGTAGACGACGTTCGGCGCGGTCGAGATCAGCGAGAGTCCGGACTCCCGCTCCAGACGCTCCCGGACGATCTCCATGTGCAGCAGGCCGAGGAATCCGCACCGGAAGCCGAACCCGAGCGCCGTGGAGGTCTCCGGCTCGTAGACGAGCGCGGCATCGTTCAGCCGCAGCTTGTCGAGCGCGTCGCGGAGTTCCGGGTAGTCGTCCCCGTCCACCGGGTAGAGGCCCGAGAACACCATCGGCCGCGGATGGTCGTACCCGGCCAGCGGCTCCGCGGCGGGCCGGGCCGCGCTGGTCACGGTGTCGCCGACGCGGGCCTGCCGGACATCCTTCACGCCGGTGATCAGGTAGCCGACCTCGCCTGCGCCCAGGCTCTCGGACGGCGTCGGCTCGGGCGACATCATGCCCACCTCGAGCGTGTCGTGCGCCGCCCGAGTGGACATCATGAGGCTCTTCTCGCGGCGGGTCAGGCGGCCGTCGATAACGCGGACGTAGGTGACCACGCCACGGTAGGTGTCGTAGACGGAATCGAAGATCAGCGCACGGGGCGGAGCCTCCAGGTCGCCTTGCGGCGGCGGGACCTGCGCCACCACGGCGTTCAGCAACTCGCGCACTCCATCGCCAGTCTTGGCGGAGACCCGGAGCACGTCGGAGGGGGCGCAGCCGATGAGGCCGGCGAGTTCCTCGGCGTACTTGTCGGGCTGCGCGGCAGGCAGGTCGATCTTGTTCAGCACCGGGATCAGGTGCAGGCCGGCCTCCAGCGCGAGGTAGAGGTTGGCCAGAGTCTGCGCCTCGATTCCCTGGGCCGCATCGACCAGCAGGATCGCGCCCTCGCAGGCGGCCAGCGAGCGGGAGACCTCATAGGAGAAATCGACGTGGCCGGGGGTGTCGATCAGGTTCAGCACGTACTGATGGCCGTCAGTCCCGGTCCACGGCAGCCGCACCGCCTGGCTCTTGATGGTGATGCCGCGCTCGCGCTCGATGTCCATCCGGTCCAGGTACTGTGCGCGCATCTGCCGCTCGCCCACCACCCCGGTCAGCTGCAGCATGCGGTCGGCCAGCGTGGATTTGCCGTGGTCGATGTGCGCGATGATGCAGAAATTCCTGATGATGCCCATGTCGGTCTGGCCGGGGATGGGGGCCGGCTGGCCACCGCCCGGAACGGGCGCGGGTGGCCCGTGGTCCGTAACGGGCTGCTCGGGCAGTGGTGACACAGGAATCCGCCAGGTTGAGGTCGGGCCGGGTGGGGCGGGACGATGGCTGCGACGGACGAATCCGGCGCCGTTGCCCGGCTGCCGCAGGCCTGGCTCCCGCCGTGATCCATGGTCGCATGTCGCCGGGGATGCCCGCGCCCCGGCTCCGCCTGGACGACGTGCAGTCAACGGTGGCTCGGAGCTATCGGCGACGACGACAACGCCGCGAGGCACCCTCCGGCGAGGGTGCAGCCAACACCGCGCAGCAGGTTGAAGGTCTGCGAGACACGCCTGAGTTTGAGGCCGGCCCTCCCGGTGGGCTATCCTTCGTCGTCGGCATGTATGCGCTGCGGCCCGTGCGCAGCGCTGCCGCGCGGGAGAATCCGCGTGCGGGCCGGCCACCCAGATCAGATCCCTAGCGAGGCTTCCGCGTGGCGAATATCAAGTCCCAGATCAAGCGCAACAAGCAGAACGAGAAGGCCCGGCAGCGCAACAAGGCGGTCAAGTCATCGCTGAAGACCTCGGTGCGCAAGTTCCGTGAGGCAGCGGACGCGGGTGACGCCGACGAGGCCACGCTGGCGATGCGCACCGCTGTGAGAAGCCTGGACAAGGCGGCCAGCAAAGGCGTGATCCACAAGAGGCAGGCGGCGAACCGCAAGTCCGCCATCGCCAGGCGCTGCGCTGAGCTGCAGGGCTGACCAGCCCGCTGGCCCGGTCCGCCGCTGGCTCTGTCGGCGGAAGGCCTGTGGCCGGACCCTGTCGGCGGATGCCCTGTCAGCCGCTGGCCCTGTCAGCCGCTGGCCCTGTCAGCCGCTGGCCCTGCCGACGGATGGCCGGTCAGCGCGACGCGCGGCTGGCCACGATCCGGCGGATGGCCACCTCAAGCGCGTAGCCGGGGCTCGTGCCCTCCCCCTTGACCTGGGCGTCCGCCTCCGCCACGGCGGCCAGCGCCCGCGCCACCCCCTCAGGCGACCAGCCGCGCAGTTGCTGCCGCACCTTGTCGATCTTCCACGGCGGGGCGCCGATCTCGGCGGCCAGGGCCGGACCGGCCTGCCCGCGCGGGGCGCTGCCCACCCGGCCGAGCAGCCGGACTCCCTGGGCGAGCCCGCTGGTGATCAGCACCGGGGACACGCCGACGGCCAACGCCCATCGCAACAGTTCCAGCGCCTCGCCGAGCCGCCCCTCGACCGCCCGGTCGGCCACCGTGAAACCGCTCGCCTCGGCCCGGCCCCGGTAGTACCTGGCCACCACGGACTGGTCGATCACCCCGGTGGTGTCGGCCGCGAGCTGCCCGCAGGCCGCGGCGATCTCCCGCAGGTCCGACCCGAGGGCGTCCAGCAGCGCCCGCACACCGCTCTCCTCGATGGTCCGGCCCGCCTGGCGGAATTCACCCCGCACGAACGTCATCCGGTCGGCCAGCCGGGTGATCTTCGGGCACTCGACAACCGCCGCGCCCTGCCCCGTTAGGGTGGCCAGCAACGCCTTGCCCTTTGCCCCGCCGGCATGGGTCAGCACCAGCACGACGTCCGGCGCCGGGTCCGCCGCGGCGCTGGCCAGTTCGTCGGCGACGTTCTTGGTTGCGTCCTGCACGTCATGGACCACCACGACGGTCGCGCCGCCGAACAGTGACGGCGCGGTCAACGAGGCCAGCTCGCCGGGCCTGAGCGCCGCTGCGCGCACGTCGTGCACGTCATCGGCCATCCCCGCCTGTCCTCCGCCCGTGACGCTCCTGGCGCCGGTCACGAGGCGCGCGACCGCCCGCTCGACAAGCAGTTCCTCGTCGCCGACCACGACCGTGACCGCGGTGTCGCCAGTAGTGGTGTGAGCGGCCGAACGACTCGTGACGCCTGAAGACATACCGGCCAGCATATGACGGGCGGACCGGACGGCACCGCTGGCTGGGACGGCCAGGACGGCGAGAAGAGTTATTACGAAAGCTTTTGCCGTGGGATCGGCTTCTGGGCGTTTCTTTGAGGCCCATAGGCGAGCATCTATGTGTGGCCGACGCTGAGCCGGACCAGGGGACGGCGCGGGCCCCGGGGAGCGGCGGGTGGCGCGCCCCGCGGAGGGCGCCTCCCGGGGCCAGCCTGGTGGCCCGTGTCGCCAGTAACTGGCACTGGCTGGTCCTAGGGGGCTGGACGCTGGCCTGGTTCGCCATCCTCGCCCCGGGCGGTGGCATCGCTTGGAAGTTCTTCACCGAGGGCAGCCGGCTGCTCTTCGGCCCCAGCCTGGGCAGGCTACCCCGCGGCGGCGGCCTGCACCTGTACGCGAGCCATCCGCAGCTCCAGATCGGGCCGGTGTCCTTCGCGGTCGCCCAGGTACTCCGGCACCTCGGGCCCGATCAGGGCCTGGTCGCGGCGCAGGTCGCACTGACCGCCGTGGGCCTGGTCCTGGTGCGCGCCATCGCGGGCATCGCCACCAAGGTCCGGCCGGAGCTCACCGCCCGGCCTGAGGCGTTGCGCTGGACCGTGCTGGCCGGCGGCGCTGTGTTTCTCATCGCGTGGGTCGAACTCTCCGTCGCGTACACCCACCTCGACGATGGCCTGGCGCTGGCCCTGGCCGTGCTCGCGGTGCGCGCGGCCGCCACCGGCCAGCCGGCCCTCGCGGGCCTGTGCGTCGGCCTGGCCGCGGACGCCAAGCCGTGGGCCCTTGTTTTCCTGCCTGTCCTGCTCGTCCTGCCGAGCCGGGCCCGGTGGCACGCGGTCGCCTGGGCCCTGGCGGCAGCCTGCGCTGCGTGGCTGCCATTCGTGATCGCCGACCCGGGAACCCTCACCGCGGCCGCCCACTTCACCATCTGGAACCTGCCCGCCTCGGCGCTGCGCGCGCTTGGCGTCACCGACCCGCGCACTCCCTCGTGGGACCGCCCGGCGCAGCTCGCGGTGGGCGTGGCGCTCGGCGTCATCGCCGTGGCGCGGCGGCGCTGGCCCGCGGTCATCCTGCTCGGCGTCGGGGCCCGCATCGCGCTGGACCCCGCGGTGCACGGGTACTACACCGCCGGGGTGATGGTGGGCGCGCTGCTCTGGGACATGGCGGGCGCCCGCCGGCCGTATCCGGCCTGGTGCTTCGCGTCGTTCGCCGCCCTCAACCTGGCCCCGCTGCTGACCAAGGACGCCGCGCTGCTCGGGCAGCTACGGCTGGGCCTGGTGCTGGCTTTCACCGCGGCACTGCTGCTCGGCCCGGACCGCTGGTACCGGGGGCCCGGTGACGAATGGCCCGGGAGGCGGCCCGCGGAAGGGCGGCCTGCGGAAGCCGACGCTAGTGTGGCGCCGGGCTAGTGTGGCGCTGGGCTAGTTTGGCACCGGCTCGCCACCACGCCATATGCGGTTCGGCTTGAGCCCGTATGACCAGGTGAACGCGCCTTCGTGGTCAGCATCCCAGGCGACGATGTCGGCGAACCGGCCACGCACCATCGCGCCGCGGTCCGGCGCGCGCAGCGCCTGCGCTCCGCCCAGCGTGGCCGCGCGCAGCGCCTCGGTCACGCTCATCCCGAACTGGTCGATGGCGAGGGCGATGACGAGCGGCATCGACGTCATCCCGTTCCCGCCGGGCGTGTGATCGGTGCCCAGGGCGACCGCGACGCCCTTATCGAGAAGCGCGCGAACCGGCGGCGTCTTGCCCGTCTGCAGCGAGGTGCCCGGACACACGACGGCGGCCACACCGGCCTGGGCCAGCGCCGCCACGTCCTCGTCACACGCCTCGAGCAGCACGTCCGCGGACGCACAGCCGATCTCGGCGGCGAGCCGCGCCGCCCCGGTGCGGGACTCGCCGCACGCGTGCAGCCGGGGCAGCAGTCCGACCTGCCGCCCGGCGTGCAGCACCCAGCGCGCCTCCCGCTCGGTGAACCGTCCCTCTTCGCAGTAGACGTCCACGCTGTCGGCACCGGCCGCGGCCGCGTCGGCGCACCAGGCGCCGACCGCGTCCACGTAGTCGTGGCGGCGGCCGAAGTACTCGGGCGGGATCGCGTGCGCCGCGAGGAACGTCACGTGCACTCGCGGCATGTTCGGCTCGCCCTCCAGCGAGCGCAGCAGCCGCACATCGGCAAGTTCCCCGTCGCGGGTCAGGTGGTAGCCGGTCTTCGCCTCGATGGTGGTGGTCCCGGACATGAGCCACTGGTGCAGCCGTTCCCGCACCCCATTGCAGAGCGTCCACGGGTCCGTGCCGCGGGTGACGGTGACCGTCGAGGCCATGCCGCCGCCCGCCGCGGCGATCTCGTTCGGCGAGGATCCGCCCGACCGCATGGCCAGCTCCGCCCAGCGGTTGCCCGCATAGACCGGGTGCGTGTGGGCATCGATCAGCCCGGGGGTGACCAGGGCGCCGCCAAGGTTCTCGACGTGGTCGACATCGACGATGTCCTCCACCACGCCGGGCAGGCTGGCGGGCAGCTCGGAGGCCCGCCCGACCCACGCGATGCGCTCGTTGTGGGTCAGGATGGCCGCGTTGCTCCACACCTCGGACCCTGTCCAGAGGCGGCCGATGTTGGTGAGCAGGCGGACGGTCACCGCGCGGCTCTCCATCCTGCAGGCCATCCCGCACGCGGCCGTCCCGCAGGCGTGCGCTGAGCCATGCTCACATTCGTCATGCGCGGTCACCTGCCATAGCTCGTGCCTACTGGATGGGCCCCGCAGATGACCCGGTAACTCGGCCGGTAACGAGGCCTGGCTATTAGGTCCTACGAGGATGCGGCAACCAACATATCGGTTCAGTCACGGTATTGCACTACAGGGTCCCTGTACAGGTTGTATACGGAGAACTCAGGCCCGAAATCGCGGACCTTTCCCCGGGATCAACCGTCCGTATCCAATCCGGGCCGCCGCCACTGCACAGCGTGACTGCGGCCGGGACTCCCGGGGCCGCCGCAATCGCCGCCCAGCACAGGCCTCACGTCCCTAGACGCCAGTCGTAGCATGCCCGCACACGGCGCGAAGAGGCCCGGCAGGACCAGCGAACGCCTGTCCGAAATCCATCACGATACATAACGATCTGATCGCACAGCGCGACATAGATCTCCGGGGCCCCGGAGCGGATCGATGATCAACATACCGGTAAATGCGCGTGCAATCCATTGCATAAATCAGTTAAGCCTAAACGGGCGGGAGACATTTTCGGTTCATCGTACTAAAGAGTAATTTAATCCATGCCCGGCGGATGCCGGCAAAAGCCCAGCTCACCCAGGAGCCGGAACCGAGATCCCGTCGATCTCCGCGGCCCAGTCCGGCGGCAGGCGCGATCAGCTAGGAACCGAGATGCCGTCGATCTCCGCGGCCCAGTCCGGCGGCAGGCGCGATCAGCTAGGAACCGAGATGCCGTCGATCTCCGCGGCGAGGTCCGGCGGCAGGCGCGCGATCAGCTCGGTGCCGTCCTGCCCGTGCCGGACGGCGAGCACCTCGCCTTCGCTGTGAGCCCGCGCCACGAGGTCGCCGCGCCCGTAGGGAACCACCGCGGTGACCTCCCGGTCGCGTTGCGGCAGAGCCGCCTCAATGGCGGCGACCAGGTCGGCCAGCCCGGCGCCAGTCCGCGCGGACACGACCACGGAGCCACGCTCCTTCAGCCGCAGCCCCTCCACCTCGATCGGGTCGGCGGCGTCGGCCTTGTTGATCACGACGAGCTCACGGACGCGCCCGGCCCCGATCTCGCCGAGCACCTCACGGACGGCCGCGATCTGCGCCTGCGGGTCGGCGTCGCTGCCGTCGACCACATGCACGATCAGGTCCGACTCCGCGACCTCCTCGAGTGTCGAGCGGAACGCCTCGACCAGCTGATGCGGCAGGTGCCTGACGAAGCCGACCGTGTCGGTGAGGGTAAACCACCGGCCGGACGGGGTCCGGGCCCGGCGCACCGCCGGGTCGAGCGTAGCGAACAGTGAGTCGTCCACCAGCACCCCGGCCCCGGTCAGCCGGTTCAGCAGGCTTGACTTCCCCGCGTTGGTGTAGCCGGCGATCGCCACCGCGGGGACCTCCCGGCGGCTGCGCTGCCGGCGCTGGACCTTCCGGCCCACCGACATCTCCGCGAGCTGACGGCGCAGCTTCGCGGTACGCGTCCTGATCCGCCGCCGGTCCGTCTCGATTTTCGTCTCACCGGGACCTCTGGTGCCGATCCCGCCGCCTCCGGCCACCCGGCCGCCCGCCTGCCGGGACAGCGACTCGCCCCAGCCGCGCAGGCGCGGCAGCAGGTATTCAAGCTGGGCCAGCTCCACCTGTGCCTTGCCTTCCTTGCTCCGGGCGTGCTGGGCGAAGATGTCCAGGATCAGCGCCGTCCGGTCGATGACCTTCACCTTCACCACGCCCTCCAGGCGGCGCAACTGGCTGGGGCTGAGCTCACCGTCGCAGATCACGGTGTCCGCGGCCAAGGAGGTCACCAGGGAGGCGATCTCGGCCGCCTTGCCTGAGCCGATGTAGGTCGCCGGGTCGGGCCGCCCGCGCCGCTGCACCAGGCCGTCGAGGACCACGGATCCGGCCGTCTCGGCCAGCCGCGACAGCTCCCGGAGTGAGTTCTCCGCGTTCGCCAGCGTCCCCTCGGTCCAGACGCCGACGAGGATCACCCGCTCCAGCCGGAGGGCACGGTACTCGACCTCGGTGACATCCTCGAGCTCCGTGGACAGCCCGGCCACCCGGCGCAGCGCCTGCCGGTCGAGCAGGTTCAGCTCGCCGGTGTCCGCCGCATGGTGGTCGCCAGTGACGGCCACGACCCGGGCGCCGGGACGCTCGTCAGCTCGTCCGGGCTCGCCCGGACGGGCTGACTCATCAGCGGGCGGAGTTCGTTCTGCAGGAAATGTCATCTCTGGCTCATCGGGATAGGTTGAGTGGACCGCGGTGCGGTGGTCGGTCAATGCTGTCATGCCTCCTGGCTGGCCTCATCTGAATAAACACTCGCAGCCCGCAGGTTGTGCCCCCGGCGTGGCCGGGAACACTTTGACCGGCGCCGCGACGCGCGGCTAGCGTCTGTTCCGCGATCTGGAAATGTGCTTCCAGAGGGTGACCCATGACCAGAAGGAGCGCGATATGACGGCCAGCGAGGGCGTGGAGATCACCGGCCCGGACGGAGATCGTTACGACGAGATCCTCACCCCCGAGGCACTGGGGCTCATCGCCTCGCTGGAACGGGAGTTCGGCCCTCGTCGCGCCGAATTGCTCGCCGCCCGCGCGGCCCGGCAGGAGGGGCTCTCGGCGGGCGGCATGCTCGATTTCCTGCCCGGCACCCAGCAGATCAGGCAGGACACCTCCTGGCGGGTGGCGCCCCCGGCGCCTGGCCTCGTCGACCGCCGCGTGGAGATCACCGGCCCGACCGAGCGGAAGATGACGATCAACGCGCTGAACTCGGGGGCGAACGTGTGGCTCGCCGACTTCGAGGACGCGAACACCCCGCTCTGGGAAAACATGATCATCGGCCAGCTCAACCTGCTGGACGCGCTGGACCGCACAATCGATTTCACGAGCGAGGAGGGCAAGTCCTACCGGCTGCGGCCGGCCGAGGAGCTGGCCACGATCGTGGTCCGGCCCCGCGGCTGGCACCTGGAGGAGAAGCACCTGCTCGTGGACGGCCAGCGGGTGTCCGGCAGCCTGTTCGACTTCGCCCTGTACTTCTGCCACTGCGCGCGGCGTCAGCTGGAGGCGGGATCCGGGCCGTACTTCTACCTGCCCAAGATCGAGAGCCATCTGGAGGCGCGGCTCTGGAACGACGCGTTCAACCTGGCCCAGGACTCGCTGGGGATCCCCCGGGGCACGATCAGGGCGACGGTGCTCATCGAGACCATTCCCGCGGCGTTCGAGATGGACGAGATCCTCTACGAGCTCCGCGACCACAGCGCCGGGCTGAACGCGGGCCGCTGGGACTACTTGTTCAGCGTGATCAAGAAATTCCGGAAGCGGGGGCACGAGTTCGTGCTCCCCGAGCGGAACTCGGTCACGATGACCGCGCCGTTCATGCGCGCCTACAGCGAGTTGCTGGTGAAGACCTGTCACCGGCGCGGTGCGCACGCCATGGGCGGCATGGCGGCGTTCATCCCGAGCAGGCGTGATGCCGAGGTCAATGCCATCGCGATGGCCAAGGTCCGCGACGACAAAACACGTGAGTCCGGGGACGGCTTCGACGGCTCCTGGGTGGCCCACCCGGACCTGGTGGCACTCTGCCGTGAGGTCTTCGACGCAGCGCTCGGCGACCGGCCGAACCAGCTCGACCGGCAGCGCGAGGACGTCAGCGTGACCGCCGCCGACCTGCTGGCGGTGGCCAAGACACCCGGCGTCACCACCGAGGCGGGACTGCGCAACAACATCAGCGTCGGGCTGCAGTACCTGGCCGCCTGGCTGGGCGGCAACGGCGCGGTGGGGATCTTCAACCTGATGGAGGACGCGGCGACGGCCGAGATTTCCCGGTCCCAGATCTGGCAGTGGCTGCACAACGACGTCACGCTGGACGACGGCCCGAAGGTGACCAGGGACCTGGCTGAGCGGATCATCAAGGAGGAACTGGCCACGATCAGGGAGAGCGCGGGCGCAGCCTTCGACGCGCCCCGCTACGACCAGGCCGTGGCCCTGTTCACCGAGGTCGCCCTGGCCGACGACTACGTGGAGTTCCTCACCCTCCCCGCCTACGAGCGGATGCC
>WNFC01009190.1_pt1 | contig 11255 bp, 9 predicted proteins | sample 5400541 | NCBI WGS metagenome assembly WNFC01 (sample SAMN13153342, study PRJNA577476) | soil metagenome | isolation source: 120 cm saprolite under Douglas fir tree site 2 hole 2 replicate 1 | place: USA:California | collected 2015-04-18
CGATCCGGACGAGAATGTCTCGGAGACCGGGTTTGGGTGTGGGCCAAGTCTCGAATACGGCACCAGGCTCTTTTGACGGCTTTACGACAGCGTGCATCTTTTCTTTCAACGAATTTCCTCGAAACTGGGTGTTAGCCGCTCAGGGAGCGCTGTAAAACGTTTTAGATTAGGAACAAATTCTCGATCCCGAGAGTATGAGCCAAGAGTCCGGTTTACAGAGAACACCATTACTAGACGCGTTGCGAGAAGAGATTCGAGGACTAGATCAGCAGGACTTGTTGTGGCGTATCCGGACGCTCCAAAGTCCGTCTGCGCCTCACGCCAAAGTTGACGGCAAGAATGTCATAGTTCTGTGCTCAAACAACTACCTTGGACTTGCTAACCATCCCAAGCTCAAACAAGCAGCCATTGCGGCGACTAGAAAGTACGGAGCTGGGAGCGGGTCAGTACGAGTTATCGCTGGGACCATGAACCTACACGTTAAACTGGAAAAGGAACTAGCGGCTTTCAGAGGAACTGAATCTTCGATCAGTTTCCAGTCAGGCTACGCCACGAATCTCGGGACAATCATGTTCGAGACACAGTTGCAGGGGACGGAACGGTTTCGTAGGATCCTGGTCATTACTGACGGAGTCTTCAGCATGGATGGAGACATTGCTCCACTGAACGATATTGTCAAGCTAGCGCAGGACCACAATGCTGTGACGTATGTTGACGATGCTCACGGGGACGGTGTCCTAGGCGAGAACGGCCGAGGAATAACGAATCACTTCCACCTGGAAGGAAAGGTGGACGTCGACATGGGAACTTTCTCCAAAGCATTCGGATGCGTCGGAGGATACGTTGTCGGCTCCAAAGACCTCTGCCTGTATCTTCAAAACAAGGTCCGAAGCTATCTCCTCTCCGGGTCCCACCCGCCCGCCGTGGCCGGCGCATGCATTGCAGCGCTCCAAATCGTCCAGAAACAACCGTCCTTGGTCAAGAAGCTCTGGGACAACACCCGCTACTTCAAGAAGGGACTGAAAGACATCGGCTTCAACACGGGCAGCAGCGAGACACCCATCACTCCGGTGATAGTTGGGGACGCGGGTAAGGCTCGCGAACTAGGTGATAATCTCTTCAAGCTTGGAATATTCGTTCTACCTATCGTCTTTCCAATGGTGGCTCGGGACAAAGCTCGGGTCAGGACAATTGTGACCAGTACCCATACGACGAAGGATCTGGATGTGGCTCTGGCAGCTTTTGAGAAGATTGGCAAGCAACTCGCAATAATCTAACGACAAGAGTTCTTGCTCGGGGTTCGAGTTGGCAACAAAGAAAAGGAAACGAGCAAAGAAGCCCAAGAGGCCAGCGTTCACTGTTCGCAAGGCCACCTTGAAGGATCTTACGATTCTTGTTCACCAGCGCAGGGCGATGTGGCGTGATCTTGGGGCGAGAGAACAGAGAGAGTTGGATAGAGCTGACAAGGTCTATGCGCTATGGGCAAGGTTGAGGATGAAGAGTGGGACTCTGATGGGCTGGGTGGCCGAGAATGGAGGTAAGGTCCTTGGTGGAGGATGTGTGTGGCTGCAGCCTGTTCAACCGAGGCCTGGATACAATCTCATGATCCAGCCATACTTGCTGTCAATGTACACGGAGCCTCGCTCCAGAGGACTTGGCGTGGCGTCAGGTGTTGTCGAGAAAGCATTGGAGTGGTGCAGGAAGAACGGGTTTTCCCAGCTCCGCTTGCACGCGAGCGAGATGGGACGCAAAGTCTACCTCAAGCATGGCTTCGAGCGTACATGGGAAATGAGGCGCAGAATCAAGAAGCTAAGAGAAGACAGCTAGGGTCTCACTCAGCGAAAGAAGTTTAGCTATCGATTCCATCCTCCGACCTAATCTTGTCCCGTCTAGTTCCGAGGTGCTCGTGCGGCGGAGAGCTAGTGATCGTGGGCGAGAATCGGAGCGCGGAAGGGTGGCGGACAGGCTTCAAGCTTCAGTGCAAGAAATGCAACAAGCGATGGACCTACACAGGCGGAACCTACCACGCAGACTCGACATCAGGTTGAGAATGAAATGTCCATCGAGGCAATGGAAGAAGAGATCTCGAACCAGGCACGGGACCTCCCGCGATTTGCTTCTCAACTTCGACAAAAACACCGTCCAAAGCTCAAGCGCTCCTCACTCATATTTGCAGGATCAGGTGACTCGTACGCAGCAGCCGTCTTTGCTCAAGAACTCTCGAAGGGAGAAGCCGTTGCTCTGGACCCCTACGAGCTACTGACCAACACAAGGCGAATTCGAGGAAAGACCCTCGTCATCATCTCAGTCAGTGGCAGAACACGGACCAATATCGAACTGGCCAGAAAGGCAAAGGGAATCGCTACAAATATCCTTGCAATCACCGCCAACCCCGAGAGCCCACTAGCTAAGGAATGTGATGAGATTCTTCAGCTAAAGTATCGTTCCACTGGAATACTGACCTCTGGTACAGCGAGCTTTACGACCAGCTTGTTGGTCTGCGCCTCGCTTCTCGGAAGCCTACCCAGAACTGCCCAAGTAAATACCACTCTCACTGACACACCCCTCCAAGCATCGAGCTTGAAACAAGCCTCGGAAGGATCCTTTCTCTTCACGGGATCAGGAGTAAACTATGCCCTCTCACTTTACGGAGCAGCTAAAATCAACGAGGTCTTGGGCGCTAAAGCCGAGGCATCCTACCCTGAACAACTTGGGCACGCGAAGCTGTTCACGATAGAAAAGAAACGGGATGTCATTGTGTGCATCTCCTCGGGACGAGACAAAGCCATGGAGACGCATAAATTGCTCCGCAAGGACGGCTTTCAAAGCTTACTCCTGGCGATTCCGGAAAGACATCCGGTCAGGCGAAGTCTAAAGATCGCTGTTTGTTTACAACAATTTGCGCTAGCGATTGCGAAGAAGAAACGATTGACGGTGTGTACGTTTCTTTCAGAGAAAAAGAGACACTACCTGAGTAATCGGCTAATCTACTAGTTCTTAACTAGCGAGCCTCGAGTGAAGCGCTCCCGAAGATCTTTCTTAGGAATCTCATGACTAACGCGCGAGAATGGTCATGTCGCACCAGTTTGTTTATCGGCGGAAATCCGAGTTGAATGTCAGCGGCCCTGAGACCGTATTGCCCGTAGAGGCTATATGTCCACAACTACAACATCAGATCAGATGATTGATACACCAAGATCAGTGGATCTATCCAAGCGCGTATCTAGAGATTACGAGTCCCTGTGGCACTTCCGGAAAGCCTTCGAGCAACGGTCCTTTGCGACAAAGGATGAAGCGGCAGTAGAGGTTTCCGTTCGCTGGGACCCAGATTTCCTGCCAAATTTCGAATTCAGAAACGGGGTCCTCACACCGAGACAGGACGATTTCTTCGGGGTATTTGTCCTAGGAGAAGCAATAGCTGAGTTCCTGAAGGGCATCGAAGACTTCGGTGCCTATCACCTGCTTAAGGAAAAAGACTATGACCCTCTCGCGAACTTAGCTGCTTATACCTCAGCATTCCATCTTTTGGATTCCTTTCTCTGTCTAAACGGAATACTCTTCTTGCATTCCCCCATTGGGCGAACTGCTTGGAGATTTCATCGATTCTTGCCACAGAAGGGATACGAAGAAATCCCTACATTGAAGCTGGCGCCTGATGGACTGTTTCGATCAAATGAGAAACGTGTGAATTGGCTCCGAGCTACCTTTCACAGTTCTGAAGGATGGATATACACACCTGAACGGCTGAGGTCTGTTCACCGAACAAAGTGGCGCATTTTTGGTGAAATACTCTTACAGAGGATTGACAAGCTGGGAGTAGATGGTGTTCCCAAGGAAATACGCCAATTTCTGGCGTATTGCGCCGGACATCTCACGTATCACGGAGTTAGGGAGGCTAGCAATGACACGCCTGAAGGACTGCGTAATCTAGTTCGGTACACATGCATTGGCTACACGCTGGGCAATCAACGGTTTGAGCCCCTTATCGTCAACCTCCGAAACCTTGCAACCTACAAGAACCGTACGTTCGATGATTATATGCGAATGGCGGGACAACGTTATGATCCAACTCTAATCGAGACTCCTGGGAAGATGACGGGCATGCATTTCAGAAGGCTTGCACAAGGACTCGTTAGAACTCAGGTTGTCTCGCTAAGTCGAACTATTGAAGAGATAAAAAACGCCTCAAATCCGGAGCTGTTTGCCAACGGCCTACTGTCTAGCTTTCTCATGTCTAATTTGGTTGAACTTGACTCTACAAAGATTGTTGACAGCGAAATCTATGACGTCTTGCACCCAAATCTTGCGGAACTTGTGAAAACCTACTTTGGAGATCGTCGATATTTGCCTGTGTCCGAAAACGTTATTCCTTGGGCAGTGGGTCCCCCCAAGAACCCATCAATGCATATTATCAAACCTACAACGACATATGGTGTTTGTGTAAGCTTGAACCCAAAGTGGTTTGCTTCGTAGTAATCTGCGGCGCTAGAGTGAGATTCTGTTTCTGTCTCGTGAGAGCCCGGTGGCCTCGCGAATATTCTATTCTATCTATCCAGTCACACGGCCAACTCTGGTTCAACTCACGGATTGAAGGTGGCGGTACACTTCGAGAAGATCATCGGTCTCCATATGGTGGGACGCTGAAGCTTTGACCTTCTCATTTTGAGCGTTCAAGGCTACAGAGTAGCGTACTATTCGGAAGACAGGGACATCGTTGACCCAGTCACCTACGTGAGCACATCTGGATGGAGGGATCCCTGTCCATGCGCAATATTTTCGCAACCCAAGTCTCTTGTCAGGTAGCGGTTCTATTTCGCCCTTGATTATTCCATCCTTGACGCTGACCTTGGATCCGACGTAGCCTTCGAACCCGAACCTTTCAATCAGGTACGCGCAGAGGAAGTCCGGGTTATCCGTCAAGAGGACTACTCGAATTCTATGACCTTGCAGTTTCTCTACTGTTTCCCTGACGTTCTTGATAACCTCGACTTTCGAAACCTCTCGAAGAATGTCTGCTAGCTTCATTCCTTGGAGAAGCTTGTACTCCGACGCTAGGCATTCTCTCAGAGTGATTCTTCGATGGTGATACATTTCGTCGAGAGAGTCCCATTTCTCCCCAATTCCTAGAGATCGAGCCGCTTGGGTCAGAGCTGCTTTGCGGAAGATAGTTCCATCGACATCGAAGGACACCATCGAGAAGGAGGAGAGCGGCAGGTTCTTCACCCTCTTCGAGGTCAGGTGTATTCGAGGGTCTTGAACTCTTTCCGCAGTCGCGTCGCGGCTCTGCGTACCCCGCTCGGTTCTTCACCCTTGTAAACTCTAATGATCAGTTCTGCAACTTTCTCCATGTCTCGGGGTTTCATTCCACGCCGAGTAGATTCGTTCGTTCCGAGCCGGATGCCATGATCTACTATCAAGTTTGCTTCCTCAAGCTTATCCGAAAAACGGTTCACATTCTCCTCGCCATTAATGTCAAGGAAGACCTGATGCGATTCGGTAAACCCGTAATCTGCGCATTTGACAGGTAGACCTCCCTCGTGAAGCGCCTTGGCAAGGGACTTGGCGTTTGCGATTACCTGAGACGCGTATTTCGCGCCTCTTCTTCGAATCTCGTCCAAAGCCCAGATGAGAGCGGCTATTCTGTTCCAGTGAGCATTGTCAACTAAGCCAGGAAATTGTCTATCTTTGATTAGTTCCTTGACCCTGCTTGTTCCGAGGATTATTCCTCCTTGAGGGCCGAAGAAGCTCTTGTGCGTAGACCCCAACATGACAGCCGCACCTTCCCTGAGAGGGCGCTGAAACGCACCTCCGCCGATTAATCCTAGAACGTGGGACGCATCGTAAGCGACTTGAGAACCTGCCGACTGACAAGCGTCCGTGAGTTCCTTGATTGGGTGAGGGAATAGGAAATAGGATTGGCCGAAGACGACGAGCGAGGGTTTCTCGTCTTCGATGAGGGCCCGGGCTTTGTCCACGTCGATGTTCATTCTCTCTGAATTAAATGGGAAATAGAGGTTCTTCACGTTGACGAAGGGTGGATATCCTTCTCCGCTGATGCCGGGATATCCGCCGTTGGAAGGATTCACTGAGAGAATTGATCCACCCGGCTTGGTCAGGGTGGAGATCATGATCATGTCAGCCATGTGCCCGGATAGCGGCCTCAGGCTCGCCCAGTCGGCACCATAGACGTCACAGGCTATTTTCTCTCCGAGTGCTTCGAGCTCGTCCATGAACCGTGTTCCCTTGTAGAATCGATCCGTGGCAGTGTATCGATGGCCCATGTCGATACCCAAGAGTTGGCGAACAGTGTGACTGGTTACATTCTCAGATGGGATGAGGTTGAGGCATTCTTCTGCACGCCAGCGTTGATGCTTGTCAACGATTCGTCTGATCTGGGACACGTAGGACGTTGAAAGTCTACCCTAGTTGGAAGCTAGACTCTTCGACCGCGTCGACCGCCGGGCCTTCGGGTCCCATCGTGTGGGACCGGTGTCACGTCTTCTATTCGGCCGATTCTGAACCCGTGGCGGGCGAGCATTCTGATAGCGGCTTGTGCTCAGGGACCGGGGGTCCTAGCGCCGTGTCCGCCTGGAGCTCTTACTCGGATGTGGAGAGAGGTGATTCCCTTGTCTTTTGCTGTCTTGGCGGCCGCTGCAGCTGCTTGCATTGCAGCGTATGGTGTTCCTTGGAGCCTGTCGGCTTTCACATGTTGTCCCCCTGCGCTTCTGGATATTGTCTCGGCGCCTGAGAGGTCTGTTATGTGGACCATGGTGTTGTTGAAGGATGAGTAGATGTGGGCGATTCCCCATCTGTCCGCCGGTGCCTTAGGCTTCTCCGCCATGCAGAATTACCTGATAGGTTGGGGCTTGAGCCTTACGCGAATTTAAACTCTCCCCGAACGTGGGCTCGTGTCCCGTCGTTGCCTAGTAGTCGAGAGAACTCTGTCGACCTTGAAATACCGGTCGCGACGGGTGAAAGGCACTCTTCCATGGCGTTTCAGACTTGAATGAGCCTGCTCTCCAGTGGCTTCTAGACCCGAAGGATCCTTCTATCCGGTATCAGGCTCTCGTGGATGTTCTGGGCTATTCGCCTGAACGCAAAGAGGCAGTTGAGGCCCGACGGCGAATTCCTCGCCACCCAATCTTCAAGCGGATAATGGCTAGGCAGTCGAAAGCTGGCTTCTGGCCTCGAAAAGACACTTGCGATAGCCCAAGATTCACAGGGGCCTTATGGGCCTTGATACTCGTCGGCGAAATGGCCGTTCTCCCAGACCCTCGAATCAGGAAAGAATGCGAACGGTTCCTCAACTTGCACCAGGCACAGAATGGGTCATTCTCCTACCGCAGTAGACTCCAGAGGAAGAAGCACTACGACGAACCTTGCCTAACAGGGAACATGGTTAGGACGCTGCTGGTGCTAGGATACGACAAGGACCCTCGCGTCCGAAGAGCCATCGACTGGATGCCTGAGGCCCAGCTTGAGGATGGCGGTTGGAATTGTGATTACCCGCAGTTCCAAGGGGTGAAGGTAAGGCACAGCTCTTTCATGTCAACAATAGCGCCTCTCTGGGCGTACTCTGAGATCCCAAGGCAAACATGGACGAGACGGATGGAGCGATCGATTGAGAGGGGTGCCGAGTTCTTACTCACGCATCGTCTGTACAAGGCGGACCATCATGAATGGGTACCGATGAACCGCACATTCACTGCCCTCCACTTTCCCATGTACTTCTACTATGATGTGCTTCACGGGCTGAGAGTCCTGACAAAGCTTGGCTACGGAGATGATGAAAGGATGCGAGACGCAGCCCATCTAGTCATGTCGAAGAGGAGACCCGATGGCAAGTGGGTTCTGGAAGGAGACTGGTTCAGCGAACCAGGCACCTCCACCAGATGGCTTAAGCCGAAGGCCAGCGAGAACCCTCCCGGTCCGACAGACCCGTGGGGAAACTCTTTGGCTGGCTCGACAAAGTATGACTTGGAACAGGTGGGAAAGCCGAGCAAATGGATCACCCTCAACTGCTATAGAGCATTAGTTCAGACAGGAGACCTTGGGAGTTCCGACAACCAGAAGCAACGGGGGTGATGCTCCGACACGTGGATCACATCATTTGCGGGGTTGATGGGAGCATCGGAAGAACTTGAGGGATTAGGATGCTTTTGCGCTGTCGCTTGATGGGCTGCCCGTCAATCTTGCCTCAATCTGTGATAGTTTCTTTTCAAGCCTGTTCACCCTGGCGATGTGGACCCAAAGCATAGCAACAATGATTGCTACGAAGAATGGGTTGAAAATCGGCCAATACCTTAACGCAAGCAGTCCCAGGAAAATGCTGACGACGGCTATGACGACCGAGTTCCAAATACCACTGAGTTCCGACAAGGTATTCGTCAATCCCGAGCCCAGTTTAAGTGCATATCGATTAGCCGTGCAAAAGACTTTACAGAATCCCCCCGAGTGCACTCTCTCAAGTTGAGACTTGACTTCTGGCTCCTAGACCTCAACCATGAGGCTCACGAAGGCAAGTCTGCGATCTGGCTATGGGGAGTCACCCATGACAACAAGCGGGTCCTAGTCATAGACCCCAACTTTCAATCTTACTTCTATCTCCTACCCAAGAAAAACCAAGACATAGATCAACTCAAAGAAAGGATTGAAGCAGAGAAGCCTCATCCGTCAGTTGAAAGAGCGGCCGTCGAGAAGAGGAAACGTCTCGGTCAGGAGAGACAAGTTCTCAAAATTTTCTGCAAAGACCCTGATGCATTGGAGAAGTGCGCGAGAGAATGCGTAAAACAACTTGGGATGGAGGCGAGTTTTGAGGACAAGCTTCGTTATTCGATAAAGTACCAGAACGAGTTCGAAATCAAACCCTGCCAGTGGTACAGCGTCGAGGGAACAGAGGCTAAGGTTGACGCGGCAAAATATCATGTTGACAGGGTCTTTGCGACAAGTGGACACCCGGTTCCTATTCCAAGGGAAAATGCTCCCAAGCTACGACTCCTCTCCTTCTCCATCCTAGCCGTTAGCCCGACCGGTTCTCCGAACCCCCTCCGGGATCCTGTAAGACTTGTCGCATTGAAAGACAGCGAAGGCCACGTCAGTGCCATCCAGTCAGAAAAGAACTCGGACGATGGAATGATCGAGGAATTATCGAAAGTCCATCGGAAGTTTGATCCCGATGTTGTTTTCTCTTATGGCGGCAACACATTCGATTGGCCCTACTTGATCAAGCGAGCCGATAAGACCAAGGCACAACTTTCCGTTGGAAGAGACGACGGCCCGGCCCGCCAAAGTCTCTATGGCCACTTCTCCCTAACGGGAAGGGGGAATGTGGATCTGCTGGATTTCTCGAAGGACCTTTACGATGTGAAGATCAAGAGCGCGGAGAATGTTGCGAGGTTTCTCGGAGTCGAAGCCTCGATTCCAACGATTGACGAGACGGAATATTACGACCGTTGGACAGGCCATGATCGCCCTACTTTAGTCGACCAGATGGAGGGCCAGGCAACCTCAGTCTTCAACGTCGGAGAAGACGCGCTTGATTACACCTTACAACTCTCGAATCTCTCAGCGCTCCCACCGGATCAGGTCCTCGCCGCGGCGGTTGGTTTCAGAGTAGACAGCTATCTGATGATGGAAGCTCACAGACTCGGCGAGCTGATACCCGCCAGAGCGGAGCTCAATATTATTCCCTACAAGGGCGCAATTGTCCTCGAACCTAGTGTAGGACTGCACGACAGCGTTGCAGTACTCGACTTTTCAGCAATGTATCCTAGCCTCATGGTCAAGTACAACATCTCCCCTGACACTCTTGTCGATAAGGCGGGGGAAGATGTCTTTGAAGTTCCCGAGGTCGGCCATCATTTCAGAAAGAATCCTCCAGGCTTCTACAAAACCGTTCTCACACAGCTCATCGAGAGCCGACAGGCGGCGAGGAGAGAGGCGGCTAAGACGCCGCGAGGAACTCGTGAGCACAAGATCCTGAAGGCTCGTGAAAAAGCGACGAAGGTCATCACGAACGCCACCTACGGCTACGCAGGGTGGGCCGGGTCCAGATGGTACTCTCGTGAGGTTGCAGAATCCGCCGCGGCTCTCGGACGCGACACGATCAACAAATCCATCGATATCGCCAAGACCCTGGGCCTCAAAGTTCTCTACGGAGACACAGACAGCCTCTTCGTCGAGTACAAGGAAGAACTCGTCAATCAATTCATTAAAGAGATCGGCAAGAGCCTCGGACTCGAAATCAATCTAGGACAGTTGTACAAGCGGATCCTATTCACGGAGGCCAAGAAGAAGTACGCCGGATTATTGGAAGGCGGCGAACTCGACGTTGTCGGAATGGAGGCCATCAGAGGGGACTGGTCCAACCTTGCCAGGAATACTCAGAACGAGGTCCTTAGGCTAGTGCTGGAAGATGCGAATCCAGCTAGAGCAAAATCATACGTAATGAATCTGATCAAAGACCTAGAATCCGCCAAGGTCCCGAAGTCCTCCTTGGTGATATGGAAGACCCTCACCAAACGTCCGGATGAGTACGAGGTCAACGCGCCTCATGTGGAGGTTGCCAGGAAAATGGCGAAAGAGGGTTGGCCGGTTTCCGTGGGTGACAAAGTTGGTTTCATAATCACAAAGAAGCCTGGCAAGCTCTATCAGAAGGCAGAGCCGCACTTCAAGGTCTCGTTAGACCAGGTGGACTACGAGTACTATGTTCACAATCAGATTCTCCCGGCTGCGGCTAGAGTTCTAGAGGTCTTCGGGATAGCTGAGGAGGACTTGCTTGGGACGAGTCGCGGCCAGGTCAGCTTGCAATCGTAGGGCCGGGACTGAACGAAGATAGATCGCTCAGCGTCATAACGTTCACGTTCGGTGGCTTCTTGGCTCCATCGGATACTCTGTCGCCTATGACGAATCGGATGTTCTTGCCAGCGGCAATGTCCAACAGTCTCTGAGTAACAACTCCATCGAAAAGTACCAAGTGAGCGTTCTCGACGCCGGGGATCTTCTCGGCAAGCTCGCTGACAGGCATCCTGCCAAGTTCCTTTCCTGCCTCGTCGAATATTACTGCCTCAAGTGTTCCTCGCAGGTCCTTGGCAACATCGAATACTACTGGCGATAGGCTGGGTCTTGGAATGGGCGGCGCCTGGACGGGTGGTTCAGTTGGACCGTACCCTCTTTCGTAGGGTCGCTCGTACCGTTCCTGTCTCTCAGGCCTTTCCGGACGCGCGAACTGAACTCTCTCGGGCCTCTCGACCGGT